>OGCI01000202.1_pt1 | contig 78183 bp, 72 predicted proteins | sample 1570021 | NCBI WGS metagenome assembly OGCI01 (sample SAMN06264664, study PRJEB24512) | hot springs metagenome | isolation source: Hot spring water | place: South Africa: Tshipise | collected 2015-06-21
GATGTGGCGGCGGCGTTTGTGAAGTCGGCCGGGCCGGCGCTCGAGGAGGCGAGGGTTGAAGTGCGGGGGGATGCGGCGATCCGTCAGCTGCTTCCTTCGGCCAGGCCCGCGACCGAGCAGGACTACCGGACGGAATACCTGGATCTCATCCTGTCGGCCAAAGTCGTCGGCAGCCTCGAAGAGGCCATCGACCACATCAACGAGTACGGCTCGCATCACACGGACGCGATCATCACCCGCGACGACGCCGCGGCGCGGCAGTTCGGCGCCGGACCGGTCGGCGGCGATGGACAGGTTGCGGAGGATATCGCGGTCCCGCGGCGTCAGCCGCCACGCCCGGCGGTAGGCGGCGACTGCCCGTCCGAACTCACCCGCGAGGAACCTTGCGTTGCCAAGGTTGTACCAGAGGGCGGGATCGTCGACCCCGCCCTCGACCATAGACTCGTAGATGGCGACGGCGTCCGCCGGTCGGCCGCCGTCCACCGCGGCGCGCGCGTCCTCCATCCGGCGGACCCAGTCCGCCGGCGATCCGGCCGTCGCCGCGAGCACGAGAAGAAAGGCCGCGGTCATATTTCACGCACCTTCTCGCAGCGCGAAAGAACCCGCTGCAACATCTGCAGACGCGCCGGCAGATCGGAGGCGCCCGCCGCCGACCCCCCAAAGCGGGCGGAGGTCACCGCGTCGAACAGCGCCTGAACTTCCTGCCGGACCGGCTCCTCGACGGCCGGGCCGAACGCCGCCACCACACGGTCGGCGTCCACTTCGCCCGGCGCGAGGTTGAGACGATGGCCAAAATAGACCGTCAGCGCCTCCCACAGCGCTTCGTAAAACGCGGCCGCGTCGGCGCGTTTGACCGCCTCGCGCATCCGCCTGACCGCCGGTAAGGCGGCGCGAAGGGCGCGGCTGCGGAGTGCCAGAGCGGCATCGGCCAAGTGCCGGGCACGACGACGGCCGGCCACCGCCAGCAGGGCCGCAGCCGCGACGGGGGCAGCATGTACCCAGCGGCCCGGACCGCGGAACCAGACCGCATGCCGATCGCCGCACCGCAGCCGGGACGGGGTGGCCTTCAGGTACTCGATCTCGGCCGTCCCATCGCCGGCGGCGGGGGCACGCGGCGCGGCGCCTGGAAGCACGACGACAGCGGTGGCGCCGGTAATGGGCCGGACGACCAACGGAAAGGGCCCGCGGGTCAGCGTCCGATAGGTTCCCGTCTCGGGATCGAAGTAGCTGAACGACAACGCTGGGATCTCGCGAGCGGAGTCGTCGCGAGGGATGACGATCTGCTCGAACACCCGCTCGCGCGGATCGCCGGCGGGGTCCACGCGGGACGTCAGGCGCGGCTCGTACACCCGGAATTCCGGCCCGTACCGCAGCGGCGGCGCCTGAACGGTCTCGAGGCTGGCATCGCCGCGGATGGTCATGGTGATCGTGACCGGCTCGCCGGCGGCCAGCTCGGTCGGGCGGACGTCCACGTCCCACGAACAGGCGCCGACGGCGCCGCTAAAGGACTCGGGCCGTCCTTCGGCTGGCAGCGGCCAGACGGTGAGCGTCACCGGCGTTGCCGAAAGATCGAGGGACTGGCGTTCGGCGCGGTCGAACGGCGTGCCGGCGAAGAACTCCTCGAACAACGAATCGCCGAAAAATGGATCGCGGCCGCGGCCGCGGCGGCGCACCACCATCCGGGCGCGCAGGCGGGGAGCGAGGACGATGTCCCCCACGCTCAGCGCTCGGGCCTCGGCCTGAAAGGGACGCACCTCGAAGACCTGTCCGTCCACGATCTCCCGGCGTGCGGGCAGCTCGGCAAAGGGCGAGATCTTCAATCCGCTCTGCGGCAGATCAGCCAGCTCGACCTGCCGGTCCATCTCGACGCCGTTGGACAGCAGTTCGATCGTCAGCGTGAACCGCTCGTGAACGTAGACCCGGCTCTTGCTCAACGTCAGCCGCGTCATCACGCGCGCCTCCGCGGGGGCGGCCGGCGCGGCCGGCGCGGGAGCGACGCTGACCCGGATCGCCGGCAGGTCGAACTCCCGCCCGCCGACTGCGTATCTGAACGGCCCGATCACGTGTTCGCCGGCCCGAAGAGCCTTTAGGTGGAATCGGTGGGCGGCGGTCCGTTCGGCGATGCCGTTGACGATGCGGATCTCGGTGCGCGGCTCGACGCCGAGAAGTTGAAAGCCGTCGAGGTCGGGCAGCGCCGGCGCGCCCGGCTCGGGGGCGTTGCGGACGGCGATCGTGACCACCGCCACCTCGCCGACCCGCAGGACGCGCGGCTGGACGTCGAACTCGACCGAGGGCTCGGTGGCGCAGAGGGCTCGCGCGGCGGCGACCACGGCGGCCGCCACCCATCCCGCCCGCTGAGATGACATGCCGAAGCTCAACTCTCAGGCCGTCCCCCAGGTTTGGACCACGATGACCATCCGTCGTTCAAGACGCAACCTACCAATCCTTTTCCACCGGCAACTGGGGACCGCGTCGCTGATGAAGGCGGTGGCGGATGGCGGCCTCCTCGGCGCGGAGCGAGTCGAGCAGCATGGCCGCCTCCTCGGGAGTCATGCGTTCCGGATCGCGTTCGTTCCGGTCAGCCTGGCCTGCCTCCGATGGGGTCGGCTCATTCCCGGCCGGGGGGGGCGGCTGAGGTTGGGGTTCCTCCTGGCCAGCCGGCGGCGGGGCGTTGGCGGGCGAAGCGTTGTCCGGGGACGGCGGCGGCTGCGGCGCCTCGCCCGGCGGGTGGGGTTGTGGGTCTCCACCCTCGGGCGAGGGTTGGGACTGTTGAAGCTGGCGTTCGATTTCCTCGGCCAGCCGCCGCGCCACCTCATAGTTCCAGCGGGCGTCGTCGTCCTCAGGGTGGAGGGTCAGCACGTCCTCGAAGGCCGAAGCGGCGCGAAGGGCGTTGGTCCGCGCCTGCGGCAACTGGCCAAGGGCACGGGCGTCCGCGGCGGCCCGGGCGAGGCTCCAGCCGCGGGCGAACAGGGCGCGGCGCTGGGTTTCCGGATCGGCGGTTTGCAGGGCCTGCTCGAGCTCCAGCATTGCGTCCGGTTCCCTCCCTTCCCCCTGCAGGAGAGAGAGGGCACGGTTGTAGCGGGCGCGCGCGGGGTCGAGGCGTTCTGTCGGCGCCGCCAGCGCGGCTCGTTCGAAGGCGCCGGCCGCGTCGGCCGGACGACCGGCCTCCAGATGCCGCAGCCCCTCGGCCATCGCCTCGCGCGCCGGCGTCGCGAAACCGGGCGGCGCCGTGACAGCCAAGGCCACGAGTGCCATGGCAGCCTGCGCACGCCGCGCCGGCAGACCGCCGAAAACGGCCTCTATCGCCAACACAACGAGCGCCGCCCCCAGCAAAAGGCCGGCGCGCTCCTCGCGGAACACGCCCCGTCGCGACTCCTGCTCCTCGCGATCGAGCTGCGCGATGCCGTCTTCGTAGATGCGATCGAAACCGAGGTCGCCGAGGGTGGCGCGCACGTACGCGCCGCCGGTCTCGGCCGCCAGGCGGGCCAGCGGCTCCTCCCGGAGACGGGTTTTCACCACGCGCCCCTCGCGGTCCTTCAGAAATCCCCCATCGGACAATGGAATCAACTCCCCCTCCGGCGTTCCGATGCCGATCGCGTACACGCGGACGCCGCGCTCACGCAACAGCGGGATCGTGGACAATGGGTCGGCCTCGTGGTCCTCGCCATCGGTCACCAGCACGATTGCGCGAGCGCCGCCGACGCCGTAGTCGAAGGCCTCGGCGGCCACGCGGATCGCCTCACCGATGGCCGTGCCACCGCGAGGGATGATTCCAGGTCGGATGTCGTCAAGGGTCATCAACAGGGCGGCGTGGTCGGACGTCATCGGGCATTGCACGAAGGCCGTGCCCGCGAAGGCGACAAGGGCGGCGCGATCGCCGCGCAGCCGCAGCAGAAAGTCGCGGATCCCCCATTTCGCCTGCTGCAGCCGCGAGGGCTTGAGGTCCGTGGCCAGCATGCTGTTCGAAGTATCCAGTACGATGGCGATTTGCATGCCGAGCCGGCGGACCTCCTCCGGCCGGACGCCCCACTGGGGTCGGGCAAGGGCCAGCACGACCAGCCCGAGCGCGACGGAGCGCAGGCCGAGCCGACATCGCGGCCGGCGCGGATCGCGCCACGGTAGCATCGCTGGCCACAAGGCCGGTTCGATCAGGTCCGCCAGCCGCCGTTCGCGGGCGCGCAGGATGCGGGCCGCCGCCCACGTGGCCGCGGCCCATGGCACCAGCCACCACAGCATCTCCGGCCGGGCCCAGCGGATCATGCCGGCAGCCTCCCGAGCCGACCCAGCGACAGCGCCAGTTCGATCGCCAACGCCAGCGCCCCGGCGGCCGCCCAGGGCGCGAACCGCTCCTCGAAGCGCGTGTACTGGCGGGCCTCGATCTCCGTCTTTTCCAAGGCATCGATTTGGCGATAGATCTCCTCGAGGCCCTCCAGGTCCGTCGCGCGGAAGTACCGACCTCCCGTCGCGGCGGCCATCCGCTGCAGCAGCGCCTCGTCGATCTCAACCGGTTGCTGGATGTACTGGACGCCGCCGAAGGGTGAGCGGACGGGGACAGGCGCCATCCCGCGGGTCCCCGCGCCGATGGTGTAGACACGCACGCTCATCGCCGCGGCGGCCTGGGCGGCATCGTCGGGGCTTAGGGCCCCCGCGTTGTTCATGCCGTCGGTCAGCAGCACCACCACCTTGCTTTTGGCGGTGCTCTCGCGGAGGCGGTTGACGGCCGACCCGAGGGCCGACCCAATCGCCGTGCCGTCGCCGACCATGCCGACGTGCAGCTCCGCGACCCGCTGTTCGAGCCAGGCGTGGTCGAGGGTCAGCGGCGACGCCGTGTAGGGCCACGCCGCGAAGACCACCAGCCCCAAGCGGTCGTTGGGCCGCCGCCGGATGAAGTCGGCGACCACCCGTTTGGCCGCGTCGAGGCGGTTCAGCCGTTGGGATCGAGTCGAGAAGTCCTCGGCGGCCATGGAAGGCGAGACGTCCATCACCAATACGATGTCCACCGCGTCGGTTCGCACTGCGCTGTCGCTCAGGCCGCGCCGCGGGCCGGCCAGCGCGACCACCAGCAGGGCCACGCCGATCCCGCGCAGCCACGGCAGCGCGGCGGAGGCGCCGACGGTCCAGGTGGAAGGCAACCTCGCCAACAGCTTGGTGTCGGAAAAGTGAAGGGCCGGCCGCGCGGCACGGCGGCACCTCCACCACTCGGCCAGCGGCACCAGCACCAGCAGCGCCAGGGCCTCTGGATAACGCCAGATCATGGCGCCGGCGCCTCCCGCCGCGGGGCGGTCTCGCGAACGAACCGCTCCGCGGCCGCCAACGCATCGCGCATTTCCGCCGGACCGGGTTCGGCGCGCGCGAACTTGACCAGATCGCAGGCGACAAGGAATTCGCGCATCCGCTCCCTCTGCTCGCCGGTCAGACGGCCGGACTCGGCCGCCTCGCGGAGAAACTCCTCCGTCGTGCGTTCCGGCGCATGGAGACCGAAGCGATCCTCCACGTAGTGACGCATGATGCGCGACAGCTCGACGTAGACGTACTCGGAGCGTCCCGCCTCGATTGCGCCGCTGCGACGGAGGCGCTCGAGGGCGTCCAGCGCCGCCTGGTCGGGCGGAGGGGGGGGAGGGGCGGGCGGCGGCGGGCGGCGGCGGATCCACCACGCCACGGCCCACGCCAGCGCGGCGGCGCCGGCGGGCACGACCAGAAGCGCCCAGACCCAGGGCGGCACGCGCGCCGGCCAGTCCAGAGGACTAGGTGGCGGCCGCAGCGCAGCGTCGCCGTTGGTCACCGAGGGCACGATGGCTACCTCCAGCTCCGGCAGCGGCACGCGCCACGGCTCATTGGAGACCGTTATGACCGTGACCTCGCCGGTCCAGACGCGGTGCGACCCCAGCTCGAACGACGCGATCTCCCACTTGCGCTCCGTAGCCGTCTGGCCGCGCCTTGCCGACGTGGTTAAGGTGTCGGCACGCCGGACGCGGAACTCATTGCTGCGGCCGGGCTCCTCGAACGCCACGGTGGCCCCGGCGGGATGGTCGACGCGGAGTTGAAGGCGAACGACCGCGCCGACGGGCGCGGCGTTGGTGGACAGCCGCACCTCGACGCGGACCGGACCGTTCGAGGCCCCGGCGACTACGGGAGGAAGGGAAGGGCGGCAGCCGGCGGCCAGGGCGGCAGCGGCCAGGGCGGCGGCGCCGGGGCCGTGGCGCCGGATGCCGCGCGACACTGACCGGCCGTGGTGCACGATCAGATCCCGATGCGCCGCTCCCGTTCCCGAAAGAAGCGCAGCAACGCCCGATCGTAGGGCTCGCCGGTGGAGGCCTCGATTACATCCACACCGGCGCGGCGAAAGCGGTCCAGCAAGTCGCGCCGCCGTTCGAGGGCGAGCTCGGCCAGCCGACGACGGGTGGCCGGATGCGAGGTGTCGAGCACTTGGCGTCGGCCGGTCTCGGCGTCCTCCCATTCCACTAGACCTGCGGGCGGCCAGGCCTCCTCGCGCCGGTCGCCGACGACCACGGCGATCAGATCGTGGTGACGGGCGGCCGTCGCGAGCCGGCGGGCCGGGAATTCCGGGAGGAAAAAGTCGCTCAACAGAAAGCAGACGGCCCGCCGGCGGATCGCGTGCTGGAGGAACTCCAGCGCCGGGGCCAAGTCCGTCCCCGGCCTGGCCGGCTCGAAGGCCAGGACCTCCCGGATCACGCGCAGGCCGTGACCGAGCCCTTTGCGAGGGGGAACGAACCGCTCGATGCGGTCCGTAAAGAGCCCCAGCCCCACGCGGTCGCCGTTCCGGATGGCGGAGAAGGCCAGCACCGCGGACAGCTCGGCGACGAGATCTTTCTTCAATTGGGACCGGCTGCCGAACCGGTGCGAGGCGCTCACGTCAGCCAACAGTAAGACGGTCAGCTCCCGTTCCTCGACGAACTTTTTGACGTACGGGTGGCCCATCCGGGCCGTGACGTTCCAGTCGATCGAGCGAACGTCGTCGCCGGGCTGGTAGTCGCGGACCTCGTCGAACTCCATGCCGCGGCCCTTGAAGACGCTGTGGTAGCTGCCGGCGAAGACATCATTGACGAGCCGCCGGGAGCGGATTTCGATGCGGCGGACCTTGCGGAAGACCTCGACCGGGATCATCGCCCGCCCCCGCCGCGGCGGCGCGGGGCCGGCCGGCGCACGGCGGATTGCCTGCGGGATTTGGCCACGGCATCGGCGAACGCTTTGCCGTGGGCGAGGATCTGCAGCACGCGCGGCGGGTGCAACATCTGCGTGCGCCACAGGAGTTCAATCAGGCGAAGGCATTCCGCGGTGGACTTCTCCACCTGGGCCCACGTGGCCGGCGTGCCCTTCGCTGCACCGCCCAGGTCCTTCCATGCCTCGAGGAACCGGCGGTGGGCGTACTCCAGCTCGACGCTCAGGGCCTGGCCGGCGAGGTCGTCGCGCGGCAGCACCTCGACAAGGTCGCGAACCCGACTGGTGAATCGTTCCGCCGCTCTGTCCAGATCCACGATTTCGTACATATCGTCGCTCCTTCCCGCCGCCGGTCAGGGGACCGGCAGCTCGTTGAGAATCCGAGAGATCACCGCGTCGGTGGTGATCTCCTCCGCCTCGGCTTCGTAGGTCAGCAGGATGCGGTGGCGCAGGACGTCCGGCGCCACGCTTTTCACGTCCTGCGGTGTGACGTATCCGCGCCCCTCCAGAAAGGCGTGGGCGCGCGCCGCAAGGGCCAGGCAGATCGTCGCCCGGGGGGAGGCCCCGTACCGAACGTACGGGGCGATGTCGAGCCGGAACGCCCTCGGGTCCCGCGTCGCGCCGACCATGTCGAGGATGTACTCGCGGATTTTCGGGTCCATGTAGATTTCGTCGACGACACGCCGGGCAGCGAGAATCCGGTCGGGATCGACGACGGGCCGGACGTTGCGCACGATCCGGGTGCGCGCCTCCGCGTCGAGAATCCGCCGCTCGTCGTCGCGGGCCGGGTATCCGACGCGGACCTTAAGCATAAACCGGTCCACCTGCGCCTCGGGCAGCGGGTAGGTGCCCTCCTGCTCGATCGGGTTCTGAGTAGCCAACACCAGGAACGGAGACGGCAGGGGATGGGTCTCGCCGCCGATCGTCACCTGCCGCTCCTGCATCGCCTCCAACAGCGCGCTCTGAACCTTCGCGGGTGAGCGGTTGATCTCGTCGGCCAGGATCACGTTGGCGAAGATAGGGCCGGTCCGAACCGTGAACGTTCCGTCGCGGGGGTTGTACACCTGCGTCCCGGTCAGGTCGGCCGGCAACAGGTCGGGGGTGAACTGAATGCGCCGAAACGACGTGTTCAACGCCGCGGCCAACGTCCGCACCATCAGGGTTTTAGCTAGTCCCGGCACCCCCTCCAGAAGGGCATGCCCGTCGGCCAGCAGGGCGATCAGCAGACGGTCGATCAACCCGCGCTGCCCAATGACGACCTTTTCGATCTCACCGCGCAGCTCGCCGACAAACGCCGAGTGCTCCCGTACCTGTTCGTTGATCCAGCCAATTCCGCTATTCATCCCGTTGCCGCCGTTCCCGCCCGGCCGCGGCGCACCTCCTCGTTCCGCCGCCGCCACCCCGGGCTTGCGAGCGTTCCACCAGCCGCCGCCCGTGGGCCGGATGACGACTTCGCCGCTGATTTGGACTTCGATCTCTTGACAACGTTCAGAGACAGTCTAACGCTTTTTTGCAAAAAGCTCCAGATATATTTTATAACTACCTCTATATCAATGCCTTATAAAATAACTTCTTCTTGCCTTTCTCGCATTACTCCTTCACTGTTCGTCGAAAAAGTGGGCTCGCCCTCCTGCGCGAAGAAGTCGGCACCTTAACCCTATTCACGGCGCGGTTCGACACCCATCAGGTGCCGCACGAAAAAGTCCGCCCGCCGCCGCGGCCGTACTCGCTCTCGCCCGCGCCGTGGCCTTCGCTAGGAAACACGATGAGCTCGAAGTCCTCATCGGCGTGGATCGGCGCGTCGACCACCTGCATCGTCGACGCCGGATCCACGTTGCGATCATCCATCGCGCCGACCGTGAGCAGGAGTGCTCTGCGAAGGCGGTGGGCGTGGGTCACGTTGGACCGCTCGGCGTAGTGCGGCCCGACCGGCCAGGCCATCCACTGCTCGTTCGACCAGATCTTGTCCATCCGGTTGTCATGGCAGCCACAATCGCGGCCGCCTTGTAGAAATCGCCGTGCCACAGCAGCGCGGCCAGCGCGCTCTGCCCGCCGGCGGAGCCCCCGTAGATGCCCACGCGTTCAAGGTCCATCCACGGTCGGCCGGCGGGCGACGCCCGCAGCCATGCGATCCGGTCGGGCAGTCCCGCATCCGCGAGGTTCTTCCAGCACACGTCGCGAAAGGCCTTGGAGCGGTGCGAGGTGCCCATGCCGTCGATCCGCACCACCACGAAGCCCAGTTCCGCGAGTTCGCGGTCGTGCGAATGGACGGCCCACTCCTTTGGCACGAACGCGCCATAGGGACTGGCATAGATGTGTTCGACCACGGGGTAACGGCGGGTGGAGTCAAAGTTTGTGGGCACGATCAGGATGCCATGGATGTCCGTGGTTCCGTCGCGCCCCTTGGCGACGAACCGCTCGGGCGGGCGCCATCCGGTCGTCAGCAGCGCGGCCGTGTCGGCACGTTCGAGAACGCACACCAGGGCCCCGTCCTTCCCCTGTTTGGGGTCACGTCTCCAGATTCAAATATCTCAGAACCTCTCGCAACGCCGAGCGGGCTTCGAGGCGCGGAAGCCAGCGGTGTCGAAAGTGGCGCACCGCCTCGCTCACCGCGGAGTAGTCCATCCCGCCGACCGCATCTCCGAGTGCGCGGAGGGTCAGGCCGCAATGACGGCGCCCCGCCCATAGCGCGAGGTCCCGCCCTCAATCTCCGTACCGGTCGCGACCCCCCCAGGGCTCCCCCTTGACTCGCTCCACCCCGCACGGACCACGTCCGGCCAGCTCGCCTCTGCGCGCAGCGATCGCCGCCCCGCGGTTTCCCGCCCGATATGCATGCCCCCTCGCAGGGCGTCCGCAAACGCCTCGCCCCCCAGCGCCGCGCCCCAGCGAAGCCGTGTCCAGACCGGCTCCGGCGTCCCCTGCCTCAGCCGGTCTTCCGGTAAATGCGCTGGCGGCTATGACCGCGCGCCGTGAGGTGATACCGCCCGCCGGCCACGTTCACGCGTAAGGGTCGTGCCACGTCCACCCTTTCTCACACAGCGCCCCGACGGTCAATGTTTGATTCCGGAGACGTGACCCCAATCACCCCCAATCACTTCATGGCCGTAAAGACCTTCAGCGAGAGGCGAGGTGGGAGGAGGTCGTGAAGGCGGTTGAGCGTGTAAAAGGCGAGCGTTGGGAGCAGTTTGCGGATCGGTAGGGCGATTGGGGCTGGGACTTGGTCCTGTGGATTGCACGCGGGCCCGGGGGGATGACATTGAGTGAACTCAGAGAGAGGGCCGGTGGTTTGGATTACTCGGCCGTCAGCGAGTCTCTGCGCCGATTCGATCGAAAGATGATTCGTCATCGGCAGAGCCGCTCCGCCGTGAAGAATACCCTGCAAATGTTGAATATGGAGACGTGACCCACGACCGCCCATGACCGCATGAGTGGCGCGTCAGGCCTCCACCAGCAGGTGGGCCGTGCCGCCGCCTGAACCGAGCCGGCTGCCGGCCAGGTCGCAGGCGGCAAACCACGGCGGACACGGACGCTGTTCGAGCCGCCCGAATTCCGCTGCCATCCGCGGGGGCAGCGACAGTAGATATTGGCAACACAGTTCGGTCATGATTCGGCTTCAGAGAGCTTTTGCGGAATCTCGCGAGCGGCAAGGAAAAACCGGCCATCGCCCGTCACGCCGTCAGGCGAAATGTTGCAGCGGAGACTGCCGCGCGCGTCGAAATTGTGCCGGCGCGCCATTCCGCTCACCGCACCCGGATCGCCAGCGAGCCACTGCCGGGGTACTCAAATGGCCCGGCGGTGGGACGCGTCCGATTGCGGCGTTTGCCCAGGTAATCGGTGTCAATCTGGAGCGGCATGCCATCGCGGTTCACATACGGAAGCTTGGGGATTTTTGCTTCGCCCAGCAAAGTCGTGGTCACGAATGGGGTCTCCGCTGTGTGGAGGCGCTCGTCCAATTTCAAGTGGAGGATCATCCGGTCCTGCTCGGCAACGAGCCGCACCGCGGGATTGTCATTGGTCAGGATGAGCGGCCGCGTTTCGTTGGCGCAAGGCAGCGCGCCCCAATAATAGACGTTGCCGCCGGCCAGCACCGGAAATTCGCGGCCATCATAGCCCCACAACCCGTAACTGCTGATCCAGCGCAGCTCCTTTAAGTCACCTTTCTGTTCCGCAGTGGGGACTTCGCCGTTGCCAATAAAAATGTTGTTGAAAAACCGGTTGTCCCCGCCGCGGATGACGGCCAACCCGGCCACCGTGGTGGAATGGGCCGAATGGTAAGGCGTCTCGCGACTGGGGTCGGGGCGGTTGGTGATCTTGCCGGCGAACAAATTGTGGGCGTAGGCGCCGCCTTGCGACATGTCCTGCACGCTGGTCGGGGACAGGAAGATATTGTTGTCCACGACAAACGGGCCGTGATTCACCTCGACGAGCAGGTCCGGCCCGACGTTGTCGTGGCACAGGTTTCGCGAGACGCGCGTGCCCTGCGTCATCCAATCCAGCCACAAGCCCATGTTGGCGCGGTAGATGTGGTTATTGCAGATCACGGTGTTTATCGCGCCGTGGAATTTGATGCCGGCCATCTCCGCGCCGGTGAACAGACGGCGCACGTGGATGTCGTGGATGACGTTGTTCTCGACGATGCAGAAGATCGGACCCAGACTGCCGACGATGCCCGCCTGTTCGCAGTGCGAGATGGTGTTGTTGCGGACGATGTGATGGCCGATGTGCTCAGACGTCCAAGGGATGCGAAATGCGTGAGCGCGCTCGATGGTCTTGACGTAGCCCTCGGCGGTGTCGCCGGAGGTGTTGTCATACTCGTCGCCATGTTTGCCCAGCGTGATGCCCGTGCACATCGAGTGGCTGATGACGTTGTTCTCAATGATCCAGCCCTTGCTCCAATGCGTGCCCAGCAAACCGATCTGCTCGGCCGTCGGCGGCGCCCAGGGCGTGGCCGCGTGCCGCATCGTGAATCCCCGCACGGTGATGTAGTTGCGGCCCGGTTGGCTGGGATAGAACACGCTTTGGCGAACGTTGATTTCGACGAGTTGTTCGTTGGGATTCACGCCCTCGAACTGCGCCCAGATTGTGGTGTTCGAGCCGTCAACTTGGGCAAACCACAACTGCGGATTCAGGGCACCGACATGCGCCTTGCGGAAGATGAGATACAACGTCTTTACGCCGTTGACGGGTTTGAGCCGGGCCGGCAACGTCGTCCAAGATTGCCAGCCGCCCGTGTTCGGCACCATGCAGGTGCCAAGCAACTCGCCGTCCGGCGCGTCCAAGCGCAGTTCAATGATGCCGCCTTGCGAGGCCGATGCGGCGCGAATTTCCATCTGCTCGGTGCGAGGGCCGAAGTCAAATCGGTCGTAGCGCACCCAGTCGCCATGCACAATGTACCCGACGCACTCGCCGCCTTCCGAGCAAGGCGCGTTTTGCGTGCCGCGTTTTTCAGCAAAATCCGTCGCCGGCACGCGCGGCCGGTTTTCTGTTTCCTTGCCCGCCCGCAACCAGGCAACGTTCAGCAGATAACCCTGAGGACCAACCCTCAGCCAGGCGGGCTTTGCGCCGCCGGCCAACAGCACCTCGTCGAGGCTGGCCGCCTCCGTGAGCCAGTCACCGTCGAGGTAGACCGCGCCGGTGTGATGTTTGCGTCCCCTGCCGTCGAACCAGTCGCCGTGGATGACGTTGGTATAGGGATTGAAATCGCCAAAGAACGCGTTGGGCAGTGTCACCTTCCAAACGTCGTCCTGGACCTTCTCCCAGCCTTTGACCACTTCCGAGCCTTTGATTTCAACCCGCGCGCCGGGCGCGGCCTGATATACGATGCGTTGTTTGTCCGACGTGCCCCCGCGCGGCGGGTCGATCCGCTCGCGATACACCCCCTCATGCACCGTGATTACATCGCCCGGTTGGGCCAGGTCGGCGGCGCGTTGGATGGTACGCAGCGGGGCCTCGGGGGTGCCGGGATTGGAATCTTTGCCGGTGATGGCAACGTGCAATTCTGCGGCCGACAGCGTCGCGTGCGCCACGAGCAGCCCGCCGAGGGACAGTCGATGAATGCATAGCTTCATATCGCGGGAGAGTACGGTCGTTGACGCCCAATTGGAAGTTCGGCGGACCGTCGCCGGCCAATGTTTTACTGCACCGCAATATGAACGGCAATTCTGGTCCGCGACGTCGAGGCCTCCGTGGTGCCGGTCGACACCAAGGTTACGCTCATGAAAGGCGAAGCCGCTTACATCACGCAATCGCCGGGCGGCAGCTACACCGTCATCGTCAACGGCATCATGTTTCGCATTGCGGAACAGGACGCCAACGCGCCGGGCCTGGAGGTCGCGCCCAAGCCCGTTTCTGCGGCGTCCAGTGGCCCGGTGACACAGGAGCAATTGGACAAGCAGGTCTGGGACTCGCTCAAAACCTGTGACGACCCGGAGATCCCTGTGAACATCGTGGACCTCGGGTTGATTTACGATTGTCATCTTACGCTCCTTGGCGAAAACTCCTGATAAGAAATCGCTTTTCAGGTCGCGCGGGCCCCCTGCCCGGGTGAGACCGTCCAGAATCGGCGTTTTCATGGCGGGGGATTTACCAGAGCACCGGATGGAGGCCAAGACCGAAAATCGGTGGGCGAGCGGACAGGATCCAGGCGCGATCGCGAAACGGACCGATCCCGCCGCGGGGCTCAGCCGTTCGCGGACGCCACGATTTGCTCGACATCGTAGTCGGGGAACGGGTCGTTGGGCCAGGGCTCGGTGACCCGTGCTGCAGGCTCGGACGGAGCCCTCGCCGAACTCACGCGCACGCCCAGCTCCCAGAGGCCGAGGTGGCGGAGGATGTGCTCAATCACGGTGCGGTCGTCGATGAGCGCGACGATCTTCATCTCTCGCGAGCACCACGAGCACAGCAGCGAATCGGCTTCCCAGACTTTCTTGATGAGTTCGCGCCATTTCGCGAAGGTATACGGCGCGGTTTGTGCCAGGAGACGTCGAGGACCTGGACGGCCTGCACCTCCGCGGCACGGGCCTCTTCGGCGGCGCGCTTGTCGCGTTGACCACGCATTTTATATTCTAATCTGCTCAGGTAGCTGCTTCAAAGCGGGCGGTTACCTGAGAGAGGTTGGCGGGTGGCACGGATCTGGCGCGTGGGGCAAGGATCACGAGGTGTTGGCCGTCGGCACAAAGGGGTTGCCTCTGGAGGGCAGAGATAAGGAATTCGGTTGTCCCTTCACAGTCCGCCCGACGAGACAGCCGTCCTCGATCCGGAATTCCGGTTTGCCGCCCCGAAGGATCCATCCGTTCGTCGAAGCCCCCTCGAACAGCGGCGGAAGATCTCCGGCGCCAGACACCCCCGCACCGACCGCCGCCAGGGCCATCCACACGTGTAGTTTCATGGTGCCATCCTTTCGTTCCGAACTCTGAAGGCGCTGGGCAGGACATGGCAAGGCGTTTCGAGGTGACCGGGCGGGGTGGCGCCACGTCGTCGCGCCGCCCTCCGCGCCCCTCCGCAGCCCAACCGGGGAAATTCTCCCTGACCGGCGGGCCACAGCCGGCAGACGAGACCGGAGGAGATGCCCTGGTGGCGAGGGACGGAATCGAACCGCCGACACAAGGATTTTCAGTCCTCTGCTCTACCAACTGAGCTACCCCGCCACGGGTCGCGGTCCGGACCAATAGAGACCGGACAAACTCGGAGCATACTCCGCGGGCACCGGCAGTCAAGAGAACCGCCGCGCCCCCCCGAGTCCGGCGGCACCGCCCGGACGGCGAACCGACCCGTCAACGCGCCGCGGCGGCGATCGCAAGGGACCACCAGCGACAGCCCGCCACGGAAGGACGCCGTTCCTTGTGGTGGATGCAACGTCGGGCCTTGCGAAATGTGAAGCGACGGGGCCGAGCCGGACCGGCCGGCCCTGCTCCCGCCGCGGGCCCAGACGGGGGCGCCAAAGGCCATCTCCCTGCAGTCCGCCTTTCGGCGTTGGAGTCCGGCGTCCGGCGAACCCGGGCGCGCGGCGGCTTGCGGAGCGCCAGGTTGTGCGGTTGAGTACCCCGGCGATGCGCCGGAGAAAACCATCATGAGCCCGGAGATCAGCGAAGCCCGAGCGCTGGACCACCTGATGGCGTTGCTGCGAATCGAGGGGTTGAGCGGCGACGAGGGGGCGGTGGCCGACGAGGTCCGCCGCCGCCTGATCGAAGCCGGATGGCCGGCCTCCGCCATCCGACACGACGGGGCCGCGCGACGCCTCGGCCCGAACTTCAAGGTCGGCAACCTGATCGCCCGCCTGCCCGGCCGCGCCGGTGGGGCGCGGCGGATGTTCGTCGGCCACATGGACACCGTGCCGCTGTGCCGCAGAGCCGTGCCGGTGCGGAAGGACGGGCGGATCGTCGCGCGCGGCGCGACGGCGGTGCGGGCGGACAATCGAACCGCCGTGGCCGCGATCGTCACCGCCGCCGAGGCGCTGCGGACCTCCGGCGCGCGCCATCCACCGCTGACGCTCCTGTTCACCATCGCCGAGGAGATCGGGTTACATGGCGCCAAGGAGGTGCGGCCAGCGGATCTCGGCCGGCCGGCAATGGCGTTCAACTTCGACTCCGGCGATCCCGCGCGGATCATCGTTGGGGCGATCGGCGCGACGCGATGGGAGGCGGTACTCCATGGCCGGTCGAGCCATGCCGGCATGCATCCCGAGGAGGGGGTGTCCGCGATGCTGGCGGCCGGCCGCGCCATCGCGGAGCTGGGCGACCGCGGCTGGTTCGGCCGGATCCGGCGCGGTCGCCAGGCCGGCACCGCGAACGTTGGCATCATCCGAGGCGGGGAGGCGACCAACCAGGTGACCGACCTCGTCACGGTGCGCGGCGAATGCCGCAGCCATCGGGCCGCGTTTCTGACCCGCATCACGGCGGCGTACGAGGCGGCCTTCCGGCGGGCGGCGCGGTCGGTGCGGAACGTCCGCGGGCAGCGGGCGTCGGTCGAGTTCCGGACGCAGTCGGACTATCGCGCCTTCCGTCTCCCGGAGAGTCATCCGGCGGTGTGCACGGCCCTTCGGGCGGCTCGGGACCTCGGGTTACATCCCGTGACCGAGGTCGTGGACGGCGGGCTGGATGCCAACCCGCTGGTCGAAAAAGGCATTCCGACGGTGACGCTGGGCGCCGGCCAACACGGGGCGCACAGCGTGGACGAGTACGTGGACATCGCCGAATACCTTGCGGGCTGCCGGTTGGCGCTCCGGTTGATGACCGCCGATTGATTTGCCGCCGGCACGGGGCGGGAAACATCAGCGGGGCGGCGGGTCGCGGGCAAGCGCGGTCTCGACGACCGGGCCAATCACCGCCGCGGCTTCGGCCGAGGGATGCAGGCCGTCGGGAACCAGCGCCGCAAAGTGCGCCGGCTCGCCGCGAAGGAGGCCCATCCAGACCGGCTCCAGGTCCACCAGCAGGCACCCGCGGCGCAGGGCGGTCTGCCGCCACAGGGCATAATGCTCAGCCAGACAGGGCCGCTGCCGGGCGTACGGGCCGGCCACGGGATGCGTGATCATCACCGCCGCCCGCGCGGCCGGCCGCGAGGCCGCCAGGGCATCCAGCATCACCTCGAGGTTGCGCGTCGAACGCTCCACCGGGCAGTTCCGCCGGGCGTCGGCGTCGTTGACGGCAAACTCGAAGAGCACCAGATCGGGTTGGAGGGCCAACACGCGCGGGCCAAACGCGCGGACGGCATCATCGGAGGTCCAGCCCCACGCCGAGCGGTTGAGAAGCCGCACCACCCCACCCATCCGCCGCCGCAGCTCGCCGACCCAGGCCCCACCGCAGCGACGCCATGGCCAGCGCGAAGACTCTGCCGAGAGGCTGCTGCCGTAGACGACCCAAACGGGCGCGGCGGGGCCGTTCATCGCCAGATCCACCACAGCACGGCCCCGCCCGCCGCAACGGCGGCCAGGGTGAACGGCAGTCCGACGCGGACGAACTCTCCGAACCCGACGGGGTACCCCTCGCGGCGGAGCAGCCCGATGGCGACGACGTTGGCCGAGGCGCCGATGGGCGTGATGTTTCCGCCGAGGCACGATCCGACCAGCAGCCCGAAGAGCAGGAGCGCCGGCTCGGCGGCGCCGACATGCCCGGCGATGGACCGGGTGACGGGGATCATCGCCGCAAGGAAAGGCACGTTGTCCACGAACCCCGACACCGCGACGCTGAGGCCGAGGATCAGCAGAAATGCGCGTCCGAGGCTGCCGCCCGCCCAGCCGGCCATCGCCTCGGCCAATCGTTCGAGCCAGCCCGAGCGGCCGAGGCAGCCGACGAGGACGAAGACGCCGGCCAGGAAGAAGGTCGTGTCCCAGTCCAGCGTCCGGACGAGGTCGCCTACGCGCCCCCAGTGGGGCACTCTCCGGTACCAGAGCACGCCGACCAGGCCGAGGCCCATGGCCAGGGCGCCGGCCATCCAGCGGAAATCGGGGTCGAACCGGTGCGTCGTGGTCAGGCCGAGCACCAGCATCGCCAGCAGGACGGTGGGCACGAGGGATCGGGGCCGTTCCACGGCGACAACGTCCATGGGGGCGCGGTGGCGGCGGAGCAGAAACGCGGCGATGGCGAATGAGGCCACGGCGCCGGCCTGGACGACGAAGAAGATCGAGGGACGGCCGCGGTGAATGAAGAAGTCGTTGAACGAGAGTTTCATCGAGCCGGCGAGGATCATGCTTGGCGGATCGCCGATCAGCGTGGCGGTGCCCTGGAGGTTGGAACAGATGGCGATCAGGATCAGCAGGCGCACGGGGGACACGCCAAGCTTCCGGCAGAGGCTGAGGGCGACGGGGGCCACCAGCAAAACGACGGCGACGTTTTCGAGGACGATGGACATCGCCGACGCGAGCGCGCAGATGGCCAGCATCGCGCCGGTGCCGGTCCGCGCGCGGACCAGCATCCACTCGGCGAGGACGGCGGGCATCCGCGACTGCATGAACAGCTCGGCCAGCACCAAGGTCCCGAAGAACAGCAGGAGGACGTTCCAGGAGATGTACTCGACGAGCGCAGCCCGCCACGGCGCGGCGCCGGTCGCGACGGCGAGGGCGGCGGCCGCGACGGCGACGACGGAGCGCCGGCGGGGAAACAGGACGAACAGTGCGTAGGCGCCGGCGAAGAGCGCTAGGGCCAGCCAGGAGGGGGCCATGGCGTCCTCAACCCCCCGCCCGGCGGAACATCCGGTCCCGCCCGCCAACGGCCCGCTCGTGCGCGCGCCGCGCGGTCCTTCGAGGCATGCGCGGGGTCACGCCGACTGCAACACCATGTTGGCGTAATGGATCGTGTCGCCGGTGCGGATCAGGCCCACGGCGGCCGGGACGCGACGCTTGAGTTCGACGTGTGGTTCGTAGATCACGGGCATGCCCTCCAACGCCCGGGCGAACCGCTCGCGCACCTCGGCAGTGTTCTCGCGGAGGAATTCCTCGGCCATCCACGCCTGCCCGATGACGAAGTTGGGGCGGAGGGCCCTTAGGACGTCGAGCACGGTTGGGATGTCGTCCACCAGCGAGAGGTCCACGGTCTCCAGGCCGGGCCAGGAGGGAAAGCCGCGGTCGGCGATGACCAGGGTGTTGGTGTGGCGGACGCGGCTGAGCAGGGAGTTGACGTGCGGGTTGAGGATGCCGCTTTTCCACATAACGTCGGCCTCCGGCGGACCGGCTCAGGTGGCGGCGGGGGGGGCGTCGCCGGCGGAGGGCGGCGGGTCGTCGATCGGGGCCGGCGGTTCGACGGGCCGGCGGTCGTCGGGGCGGAACTCGCGGCGCCGGTCGCGGTGGCGCCGGTGACGTCCGCCGCCCTGGAAATTTCCGCGGTTGCGGAACTCCTGGCCGGACCGCTGGTTGCCGTACCCCTGGCCGTACGCTTGGCCGTAGCCGCCATAGGTGCCATAGCCAGTCTGACCATAGCCGGTGGCGCGGTTGTAACCGCTGGCACCGCCGTTGCCGCGCTGTTGGAGTTCGTTGGCGATGTCGCGCAGGAGGCGCGCCAGTTCGGCCATCGGCATGTGACGAAGGTCCATTCTCACTGTCCGTCTCCTTCCCCTCCCCGTGGCCGCGCCGCCGCCCGCCGGCGGGGCGCGCGGGGCGTCAGACGGCCTTGAAGCACAACGTGGCGTTGTGCCCGCCGAACCCGAGCGAGTTCTTCAGGCAGACGCGCACACGGGCCTCGCGGGCCTGGTTGGGCACGTAGTCGAGGTCGCACTCCGGATCGGGGGTCTGCTGGTTGATCGTCGGCGGCACGGCGCCGCGGTGGATCGCCAGCGCACAGGCGGCCGACTCGACGCCGCCGGCGGCGCCCAGCAGGTGGCCGATCATGGACTTGGTCGAGCTGATCATCGTCCGCCGCGCGGCCGACTCGCCGAGGGCGGCCTTGATCGCGAGGGTCTCGCACCGGTCGTTGAGCTGGGTGCTGGTGCCATGGGCGTTGATGTAGTCCACCTCGTCGGGCGAAACGCCCGCCGTAGCCATCGCGCGGCGCATCGCCTCGGCGGCGCCGGCCCCCCGCTCATCCGGCGCGGTGATGTGGAAGGCGTCGCAGGTGGCGCCGTAGCCGGCGACCTCGCAGTAGATGCGGGCACCCCGGCGCGCGGCGCGGCCGTACTCTTCGATCACGAGCGCGCCGGCGCCCTCACCGATCACGAAGCCGTCCCGGTCGCGGTCAAAGGGCCGGCTGGCGCCGACGGGATCGTCGTTGCGGGTGCTGAGGGCCTTCATCGCGCAGAAGCCCCCGAGGCCCAGCTCCATCACGGCGGCCTCGCTGCCGCCGGCGATGATGATGTCCGCCTCGTCTTCCCGGATCGCCCGCAGCGCCTCGCCGATCGAGTGAGTGCCGGTGGCGCAGGCGGAGACGACGGCGAAATTCGGTCCGCGAAGCCCGAACTCGATGGCCACCAGCCCGGGGAGCATGTTGGTGATCATCTGCGGGATCATGAAGGGCGAGAAGCGCGACGGGCCGCGCTCATGGTAGAGGCGGGTCTGCTGAAACAGGATGTAAAGGCCACCGATCCCGCTGCTCATCAACACGCCGGCCCGCCACGGATCCTCGCGGGAAAAATCGAGCCCGGCGTCGGCGACCGCCATTTTCGCGGCCGCTAGCCCGTAATGGCAAAACGGGTCCATCCGCCGCTGCTCCTTGCGGGGGATGAACCGGTCCACGTCGAAATCCGCGACCTCGCCGGCGATGCGTGAATCGAAGGCGGAGGCGTCGAACTTCGAGATTGGGCGAACGCCGGACTCGCCGCGGAGCATGCGCGCCCAAACGGTGTCGAGGTCGCACCCCAGGGGGGTGACCCACCCCAACCCCGTGACGACGGCCCGGCGTCCTTCCGCCACTGGTCGCTCCCGAAGGCCCGGCCCGCCGCCGTGGGGGGCGGGCCGCGCCGCGTCACTCGTCCTTGAAGCCCTTCTCGCGCAGGTAGTTGATCACCGCGCCGACGGTCGTGAGCTTCTCGGCGTCCTCGTCCGGGATCTCGGCCTTGAAGGCCTCCTCGAATGCCATGATCAGCTCGACCGTGTCGAGCGAGTCGGCGCCGAGATCCTCGATGAACGACGCCTCCGGCGTGACCTGCTCAGGGTTGACGTCGAGTTGGTCCACGATGATCTTCTTCACCTTTTCTTCGAGTGACATGTCGTGTGTCTCCTTCGCTCTGCCTGGCGGATCACGCCATCACCATGCCTCCGCACACCGAGATCACCTGGCCGGTGATGTAGGCCGACTCGTCGCCGGCCAGAAACAGCACCGTCCGGGCGACGTCATCCGGCTCGCCGAACCGCCCCAACGGAATCGCGCCCAGCATCCGCTGGCGCGCCTCCTCGGGCAGCTTGTCGGTCATCGCCGTCCGGATGAACCCCGGCGCGACGGCGTTGACCCGCACGTTGCGCGACGCCAGCTCCCGGGCCGCGGTCTTCGTCAGGGCGATCACCCCGCCCTTGGATGCCGCGTAATTCGCCTGCCCGGCGTTGCCCATCAGCCCGATGACCGAGGCGATGTTCACGATCGACCCCGAGCGCTGCCGAATCATCGTCCGAGCGACGGCCTTTGTAAACAGGAATACGCCCTTCAGGTTGATGTTCAACACGGCGTCCCAGTCGGTCTCGCTCATCCGCACCAGAAACGTGTCGCGGGTGATGCCGGCATTGTTGACCAGCACATCGAGGCGCCCCAGCGCCTCCACGACGCGGTCCACCCCCGCCTGCACCTGGTCGGCGCGGCTGACGTCGCAGGCGAACACCTCCGCCCGCCGCCCCGTCTGGCGGATGCGACCGGCGGTCTCTTCCAGCCATCCGGCCTCCAGGTCGCAAACGGCGACGTCGGCCCCCGCGGCGGCCAAGCGCGCGGCGATGGCCTGTCCGATGCCGCGCGCCGCGCCCGTGACGAGGGCGACCCTGCCATCCAGCAAACCCATAAAATGATGCGTCTTTCGACCGAGAGGTTCCCGCCCCCGGACGTCAAAGGGCCGGGGCGACCGACTCCAGCCCCGGAAGGTCCGAGATGGTATGAACTTCGGCGGCTTTGTCAATGCGGCGCAACAGCCCGGCCAGCACGCGGCCCGGACCGCATTCGACGTGGCGGCGCACGCCGAGGTCCCGCAAGGCGGTGACGCAGTCCACCCAGCGGACGGGGGAGGTCACCTGTTCGACCATCCGCCGGCGGATGGCCGCGGGATCGGCGTCGTGGGGCTGCCCGGTGACGTTCGAAATCACGGGGTGCGAGGGCGGGTTGAAGCGCACCGGCCCGAGAAACTCCTCCAGCCGCGCCGCGGCGGGGGCCATCAGGGAGGAATGGAACGCCCCGGCGACCTGCAGCGGGATGACCCTTCGGGCGCCCCGTTCGGCGGCCAGACGGGCGGCGGCGGCGACCGCCTCCTTCGGGCCGGACAGGACCGTTTGTTCCGGGGAGTTGAAGTTGGCCAGCTCCACGCCCGCCTCGCGCGCCAGCGCCGCGAGGGCGGCCGGCTCCATGCCGATGACGCTGACCATCCCGCCCGGCGTGCGCTCGCACGCCTCCTGCATGAACCGCCCCCGGGCCTCCAGCACGCGCACGGCATCCTCGAACGAGAGCACGCCGGCCGAATGGAGCGCGGCCCACTCGCCCGAACTCAGCCCGGCGGCCGCCGTCCATTTGAGGCTGGGGTGAGCGGCGAGCAGGGCGGTTTCGCAAATGACGCTGACGACGAAGATCGCCGGCTGTGCGCGGTCGGAGCGGGTCAGTTCCTCTGCAGGCCCCTCGGCGCAGAGGCGGGCCAGGTCGAAGCCGAGCACGTCGGAGGCGCGGCGGAACAGCACGGCGGAGTCCGGCCGCGACGCGAAATCGGCCCCCATGCCCACGGTTTGCGCGCCTTGACCGGGAAACAACGCGGCGGTCGGTGTCATGTCGGTTGGATCCATTCCAACACGCTCGCCCCCCACGTGAAGCCGGCGCCGAAGGCGACCATCAGCACGAGGTCGCCGTCGCGGATCCGGCCGTCGCGGACGGCCTCGTCCAACGCCAGCCCGATCGAGGCGGCCGAGGTGTTGCCGTAGCGTTCGACGTTGATGATGAAGCGGTCGGCGGGACATCCCAGCCGTTCGCCGATGGCGGCGATGATGCGCAGGTTGGCCTGGTGGGGGATGACCCAACGTATGTCCTGGATGCCCAGGCCGGCGCGATGGAGCGCAGTCCGGGCCGCCTGGGCCATGTGGGTGACAGCATGCCGGAAGACCTCGCGCCCCCGCATGCGCAAATAATGCTCCCCTGCGGCGACGGTGGCGGCGCTCGCAGGGCGGCGCGAACCACCGGCGGGAAGATAGAGGAGGTCGGCGAGGGAGCCGTCGGATCCCAGCACGGTGGAGAGGATGCCGCGGCGGCCGGCCGGAGCGGGTTTGAGCACCGCCGCGCCGGCCCCGTCGCCGAACAGCACGCAGGTGGAACGATCCTTCCAGTCGAGAATCGCGCTCATCTTTTCCGCCCCGATCACCAGCGCATTGGGGACTGCGCCAGTCTCGACCAGGCGGCGAGCCATCTCGAGGCCGTACAGAAACCCCGAGCAGGCGGCCTCGAGGCCGACGCAGAAGGCGTGGCGGGCGCCGAGGCGGCTCTGAACGAGGCAAGCGGTGTTCGGGAAGGGATGGTCGGGGGTGATGGTGGCGACCGCGATCATCCCGACGTCGGCCGGCGCCAGACGGGCCGACTGCAGGGCCTTCCGCGCGGCCTCGAGGGCGAGGTCCGAGGTGGCCTCGTGGTCCGCGGCGATACGCCGCTCCCGCATCCCGGTGCGCTCGACGATCCACTCGTGGGAGGTCTCCACCATCCGCTCCAGGTCGCGGTTGGTCAGCACCCGGGCCGGCACATGCGCGCCGCAGCCGGCGATGGCGACGGGCCGTGCCGGCGGCGGCGGACGGGACGGGTGGGGCGGGCTGCTCACGCCGCGCCGAGCTCCGCGACGCCGGCCTGAACCTTGCCGGGCACCTCGCGCCGCACCGATTCCACCGCGACGCGGATGCCGTTGGCCACGGCCCGCGCATTCGAGGCGCCGTGGGCGATGATGCAGACACCGTTGACGCCCAGCAGCGGCGCGCCGCCGTACGAGGAGGCATCGGCGCGCCGCCGCAGGTCGGCCAGACCATGCCGGATCAGCCATGCGCCGATCCTGCGGGGCAGGTTGAGGGTCAGCGTCTCCCGGAGCAGATGGCCGAAGTAGTGAGCCACGCTCTCGCTGGTCTTGAGCACCACGTTGCCGACGAAACCGTCGCAAACGACGACGTCCACCCGCTCCGTGAACAGATCGTGGCCCTCGACGTTGCCGGCGAAGTCGAGGCGGGAGGCGCGCAAGCGGCCAAAGGCCTCCCGCGTGATCTCGTTGCCCTTGGTCTCCTCCCCGCCGATGCTCATCAGGCCGACGCGCGGGCGCGGAATGCCGAGGACTTCGCGGGCGTAGACGGTGCCCATCACCGCGAATTGGAACAACAGCTCCGGCGAGCAGTCCGTCGTGGCGCCCGCGTCGATCAGCACCCACGGCCGGCGGCCGCGGCCGGGCATGGAGGTGGCGATCGCCGGACGCAGCACGCCGCCGAGCGTCCGCAGCTTCAGCGTCGCCGCCGCCACCATCGCGCCGGTGTTGCCGGCGGAAAATACGGCGTCCGCCTCGCCCTGCTTGACCAGGTCCACCGCGCGGCTGATGGACGAGTCTTTTTTGCGTCGGATGGCGGCGGCGGGCGATTCGCCCATCTCGATCACCTCTCCGGCCGGCTCGACGCGCACCGTCGGCGGTAGGGAGGTTCCGCGGGGCAGCGCGGCGAGGATCTCGGGCTCGCGGCCGACCAGGATCAGCTCGACGTCCGGCGAAGTGGCTGCGGCCTGCAGCGTGCCGGCGACGACCTCCTGCGGAGCGTAGTCCCCGCCCATCGCGTCAATCGCAATGCGCATGGCGCGCAACCGGGACTCACTCCGCCGTCGACAGCGTTTCCACCTGCCGACCGGCATAGTAACCGCAGGCCGGACACACCCGGTGCGGCTGCGCCCACGCCTTGCACTTGGGGCACTTCGAGAGGGCCGGCTTGGGGCGCCGATGCGACCGGACCCGCATCTGCTTGCGGCTCTTCGACTTTCTGCGTTTCGGTACAGCCATGTCCACTTTCTCCCATCGCCGGCCGCTCAGTCATCCGCCGGATGGCCGAGCCGGTCCAATGCCTCCCACGGCCCGGCATCTACGCCGCCGGCCGGGGGACAGCCGCAGGGGCCCTCGTTGAGGTCCCGGCCGCACCGGGGGCACAGCCCCCTGCACGACTCCGCGCACAAGGGATGCAGCGGGATCCGCAGCCACAGCGCATCCCTCAGGTCGGGCGTCACGTCCACGTCCCGCTGGCCCTCGGCCGGCGAATATTCGCACAAGAATGCCGAATCTTCCACGAATGTCGAGAAGTTCCGGCCGCACCTCCGGCAATCCGCCCTCAGCGCGAGTCCGATCCGGCCGGCGACCACCAGCCGCGCGCCGACCCGGCGGGCGACCAGCCGGTAGCGGATGGCCCCGGCCGGCGTGCAGAGATCGGACGCCTTGAGGCCGAGGATCGCCGCATCTTCCTCCCCCTCAAAAAGGGATCCTTCGGCCGAAACACTGGAGACCTCAATGCGCATCCGACCGCCCCTCTCCCGTCGACCCGAGAGAGGCCGTCCGCCGCTGCAGCGCGGCCCACGCGGCGGGCGGCACGAAGCTCTGCGCGTCGCCGCCAAGCTCGGCGATCTGCCGCACGGTGCTGGAGCTGACGTAGCTGAACTCCTCGCTGGGCATCAGAAACAACGTCTCGATGTCCGGCGCCAGCTTGCGGTTGGTCAGGGCCATCTGGAACTCGAACTCGAAGTCCGAAAAGGCCCGTAGCCCTCGCACGAGGACGCGCACCCCCCGCCGCCGCGCGTGCTCGACGAGGAGGCCGTCGAAGGGTTCCACCTCCACGTTCGGCAGGTGAGCCAGCGCCTCGCGGGCGATCGCGACGCGTTCGTCCACGTCGAACAGCGTCCGCTTCGGCGGATGCCGCGCCACGGCGAGGATCAACCGGGGGAAGATGCCAGCCGCCCGGCTAATGAGGTCCACGTGGCCAAGCGTGATCGGGTCGAAGGTTCCCGCGTACATCGCCGAAGGGTTCATCGTTCGTCTCCGCCCGGGTCGTGGTCGATTCAGAGCGCAAGCGGCGCGAACACCGCTCGCCCGCCCAGCCGTTCCCGACCGCGCAGGCCGCACAACTCCACCAAAAAATCGAACTCGACCACGCGTCCGCCGAGCGCCTCCACCAGCCCGCCCGCGGCCGCCGCGGTGCCCCCCGTCGCCAGCAGGTCGTCGAAGACCACCACCCGCGCCCCTCTCGCAACCGAATCCGCGTGGATTTCCAGCGAGGCCGAGCCGTATTCGAGCAAGTACTCCACCGACTGCGTCCTCCAGGGGAGTTTGCCCTTTTTCCGGATGGGGACCAGCGGCAGGCCCAGTTCGGCCGCGATGGCTCCGGCGAACAGGAAACCGCGGGCCTCGACGGCCGCGATCGCGTCCGCCCCTCCACGGCGATGCCGGTCGACAAAAAGCCCCACCGCCGCGCGGAACAGCGCCGGATCGCCCAGAATCGGCGTCAGGTCCCGAAACAGGATCCCCGGTTTGGGAAAGTCCGGGACGTCGCGGATCGCACGCCGAAGCCGTTCAACGACGTCCATGACCGCCCTTTCGCCGCCGACGGCCGGCGGCTCGCCGTTGACGCTTCGCCGAAACGGACCGCCGGCGCGGCGTCCCTGCCGTTTTCGCCGGCCGCCGCGCGGCGCGTTGTCGGGCCCGCCGCGGCCGGCGGGCAGTTTTGGCGTGGCGGGGAGCCATAGCCGTCGTGTTATCGCCGTCGGCCGACGGGGCCGCCGCGGCCGCCGCCATCTCCTCCGGCGCGAACGGCGCCTCCGGCGGCGGGTAGTTCGGCCGCGGGACTTTTTCCTCGAGCAGGTCCCGCAGCTTCGACAGGGCGCTGTTTTGGAGCTGCCGCACGCGCTCGCGGGTGATGCGAAACCGCTTGCCGACATCCTCGAGCGTCTCGATGGGGGCGCCCTGCAGGCCGAAGCGGTATTTCAGAATCTCGCGCTCGCGCAGCGGCAGATAGCGCAGCAGCCGCGTTGCCTCGCTCTTCAACTGGGCGTCGTTGATCTCCTCGAACGGCGTGCGCGCGCGCTCGTCCCCGATGATGTCGCCGAACGTGCCGCCGTCGTCGTCGCCGATCGGCGCGTCGAGCGACGCGGGCCGAATGGCGACCGTCTGCCAGTGGCTGACGGTGGACTCTTCCACCCCCAGCTCCGCCGCCAGCTCGGCGTCGGTGGGGTCCCGCCCGAGTTCCTCCGAGAGCTTGCGCTCCGCCTTTCGCATCCGTGAAATCTTGTCCACCAGGTGGGCCGGCAGGCGGATCGTCTTGCTCTGGTTGGCCAGCGCCCGCTTGATCGCCTGTTTGATCCACCAAGCGGCGTAGGTGCTGAGCTTGCCGCCCTTTTTCGGGTCGAACCGCTCGACGGCCTTGACCAGCCCGATGTTGCCTTCGGAGATCAAATCCAGCAGCGGCAGGCCGTACCGGGCGTAATCCTGCGCGATTTTGACCACCAGCCGGAGGTTGGCGGCGATCATCTGCTGGCGGGCCTCCCGGTCGCCACGCCGGATGCGCGCCGCCAGCTTGACCTCCTCCCTGGGGGTCAGCAGATCCACCTCGCCGATCTCCTGCAGATAGAGGCGGATCGTCTTGTCGCTTTCGCCCATGATCTCGCCTGTCTCCCACCCCACGCGGCCGACCGCCGCCCCGGGAAGGCTCATGATGGCACATTCCGGACCCGTGCGGAAGGCGGATTTGCCTTATCCGCCCGACACCCCTACCATCGGCGGCCGTCCGATGCACCGGCGATGACGCGCGAGTCCCCAACCATCCTGTTCGTCTGCACCGGCAACACCTGCCGCAGCCCGATGGCCGAAGCGCTGTTCCGCCTGCGGGCCGGACTCGGCAGCCGATGGCGGGCCGTCTCTGCCGGCGTCGCCGCCATGGGGGGCCTGCCCGCCACCCCGGAAAGCGTCGAGGTCGTTCGCGAAGCCGGCGGCGACCTCTCGGGCCACCGGACCCGCCGACTGACGGCCGAGCTGGTCGCGCAGGCCGACATCATCGTCGCGATGAGCCGCTCGCACGCCCGCCAGGTGGCCGACGCCTTTCCTGAGGCCGCCGGCCGCATCCGGCTGCTCTCCTCCTACCGGGTCGGCGGGGTCGAGCAGGACATCGCCGACCCCGTCGGCCAGTCTCTGTTTGTCTATCGGAAAATTCGGGACGAAATTGACAGCGCCATCGCCGACCTCCTGATCGAGCTGCATCGGCCGACACAGCCGGCGGAGGCGCCACGGAGGGCCACGATGAGGATCGCGATCGGTTCGGATCATGGCGGATGGGAGATGAAACGGCGGGCGGTCGAGTGGCTGACGGCCCGTGGGCACGAGGTGCTCGATCTGGGCCCGGAGACCGCCGAGCCGGTGGATTACCCCGACTACGCCGCGGAGGTCGCCCGGCGCGTCGCGTCGGGTGGCGCAGAGACGGGCATCGTGCTGTGCACCAGCGGCATCGGGGCCTCGATCGCGGCCAACAAGGTGCCGGGCGTGCGCGCAGCCCTCTGCCTGACCCCCCACATGGCCGAAATGGCCCGCCGCCACAACAACGCCAACGTGCTGGCCCTCGGCGGCGAGACGGTTCCCGCCGACCAGCTCGGGCCCATTCTCGAGGCATGGCTGGGTGCGGGGTTCGAAGCGGGCCGCCACGAACGCCGCGTCGGAAAGATCGCGCGCATCGAGCGGGAGGAGGCCGCCATGGCCGCGCTGGCCGCCACCGATCCCGAGGTGGCCGCCGCCATCGCCGTCGAGGCCCGCCGGCAGACGGACAACCTCGAGCTGATCGCCTCGGAAAACTACACCAGCCCCGCCGTGCGCGAGGCGGTGGGGTCGGTCCTCACCAACAAGTACGCCGAGGGCTATCCGGGCCGGCGGTGGTACGGCGGCTGCGAGCACGTGGATGTCGTCGAGCGCCTGGCCATCGAGCGCGCCAAAGCCCTGTTCGGCGCCGAGCACGCCAACGTCCAACCCCACTCCGGCAGCACGGCCAACATGGCCGTCTATTTTGCCCTCCTCGAGCCCGGCGACACGCTAATGGCGATGAGCCTGGCCGACGGCGGCCATCTCACCCACGGCCACCCAATGAACTTCTCCGGCCGCTTCTTCCGCATTGTGCCCTACGGCGTCTCACGCGAGACGGAGCGGATCGACTACGACGCCCTTGAGCGGCTGGCCACCGAACACCGTCCGAAGATGATCTGCGCCGGCGCCAGCGCCTACCCGCGCATCATCGACTTCGAACGGCTGCGGGCCATCGCCGACTCGGTCGGCGCGCTGCTGATGGTGGACATGGCCCACATCGCCGGTCTGGTCGCCGGCGGCGCACATCCCAACCCCGTGCCGTGGTGCGACGTGGTCACGACCACCACCCACAAGACCCTGCGCGGCCCCCGGGCGGGGCTGATCCTCTGCCGCGAAAAGCACGCCGCCGCCATCGACAAACAGTGCTTCCCCGGCATCCAGGGCGGTCCCCTGATGCACGTGATCGCCGGCAAGGCCGTCTGCCTTCGGGAGGCCGCCGCGCCGGAGTTTCGCGACTACGCCGCCCGGATCGTCCGCAACGCCCAGGTGCTCGCCCGCGTCCTCGTCGAAGGGGGACTGCGCATCGTGTCGGGAGGCACCGACAACCACCTGATGTTGGTGGACGTCACCCCCTTCAAGCTTACCGGCAAGGACGCCGCCGCCGCCCTCGACCGCGCCTGCATCACGGTCAACAAGAACGCGATCCCGTTCGACACGCGCAGCCCATTCGTCACCTCCGGCATCCGCATCGGCACCCCCGCCGTCACCACCCGCGGCATGGGCGAGGCGGAGATGGAGGTCATCGGCCGGTGCATCCTCGGGGTCCTTCGCGCTCCATCCGACGAGACCGCAATCGCGCGCGTCCGCGAGGAGGTCCTCGCCCTCACCCGCCGCTTCCCGGTGCCCTGAGCGCCGGTCCCGGCATCGTGAAGGCCGCCGGCGCCCGATCGCCGAGTCCGGCACCGCCGGAGTTCCAACCCTTGGACAAACGGCCACCGGCGGGTTCCAAGGTTTGGACAGTATGCCGTCTGTAGGTGCCCATGGTTGGACACGCCGGCGGCTCGCCACTGCCGGCATCGTCAGGAACTCGGAGCAGAAGGCCACGGAGGCGGCTGCGCGCAGCCCCTCCGCCCGGGGAGCACGAGCCATCTTCCCATCGGGCCCGGGCGCGTCGCCTACCGGCGGCACACGGGCCGGCTGGCCACCGGCGCCGCCGTCGGTTAACCTGCCGGCGCGCCCGCCGACGGGGTTGGGTGCCACGTTTGAAAGGGGGTCGCATGAAAGCGCGGAGTGTCGCGGCCTGGGCGGTGGCCTGGGCGGCGGCATGGAGTGGGGCGCGGGAGGAGACGGCCGCCCGATGGCCGTGATGGCGCGGCCCGGCGGACAACGCGGTCGTCGCGCAGGACCTGCCGATCCATTGGAGCGCCGATTCGAACGTCACATGGAGCGCGGCTCTGCCCGGCCGCGGCGCCTCGACGCCGGTCGTGTGGGACGGTCGCATCGTGCTCACGCGCCGGTGGAGGGCCACGATGGCGTGCTGGCGTTCGACCTGGCGGGCCGTGAGCTTTGGCGGCGGACGTTCGGACCCGCCCGCCGCGCCACCGGTCGGCCTCCAGTTGCAACCCCTCGCCGGTCACCGACGGCCGCCTCGTCTGGGTGTATTTCAAGAGCGGTACGCTGGCAGCCCTCACGTTGGACGGCACAACGGTGTGGGCCCGTTCGGTCGAGGAGGAGTTCGGGCCTGACCATCTGGTTTGGGACGTCGGCACCTCGCCGGTGCTGACCTCCAACCACGTGGTGCTCTCGGTGATGAACGGGCCGGCGTCCCACCTGGCCGCGTGGGACCGGGCGACGGGTCGGCTTGCCTGGCGGGTGCCGCGGGCCTGGCCCTGTGCATACGAGGCCGATCAGGGATACACGACGCCGATGGTTCTATCCCACCGCGGCCGTGAGGCCGTGCTGGTCTGGAACGCGGAACACGTGACGTTGCACGACGCGCGGGACGGCTCGGTGATCTGGGACTGCGGCGGGCTGAACCCCGAAGGCCGCAGCAACTGGCCGCCGGTCGCATCGCCGGCGCTGGCCGACGGCATGATCCTGGTGCCCTACGGACGCGGCCAGCGCCTGTTCGGCCTGGCGCTCGAAGGCGAGGGCGACGTCACCGCCACCGCGCACCGGTGGATGCGATCCGACACCGGCAGCTACGTCCCCACGCCGCTGGTCTGGCGCGGCCGGCTGATCCTGCTGCGCGATCGGCACGAAGCCGAATGCATCGAGCCGGCGACCGGCCGCACGCTGTGGACCGGCCGGCTCGAGCGCAGCCCAACGCCCTTCTACGCCTCGCCGTTGATCGCGGCCGATCGCCTCTACGCGGTGCGCGAGGACGGCATGGTGTTCGTCGCGGCGTTGGACCCGGAGTTTCGGGTGCTGGCCCGGAACGCGATGGGCGAGCCGATCTGGGCCTCGCCGGTGCCCCTCGGGCGCCGCCTGTTGCTGCGCGGCGAGCGGCATCTATTCTGCATCGGGCCGCCGATCTGAGCGGTGGGCCTGCGGGATCGGGGCGCCAGCGGCGCGCCCCCGCGCCCGCTCGTCCAGGTCGGCCAGCGTGAAGCGCACGCTTCGAATGTACGGGGGGCGGCCCGCATCCCATGTCCCGTAGGTCGTGACGACGATCGTGCCGTCGGGCAGAACCTCGACGCCGGGGTAGGTCGTGTCCCACCCGCGTCGGTTGTCCAGCAGCCGGATATAGTACTGGCCGGGCCGGCCGAGGACGAGGTCGTCCCACGAGCCCGCCCATGCGACGCAGTCGCCCTCGAACGGACTGCCGACGCCGGCCTTGTCGACGTCCTCGTCCACGCCGAACGGCCGTCCGCGCGCGTCCGCCGGCGTGACGGCGCGGAACACACAGACCACCCGTCCGTCCGGCGCGCGGCGCGCGCTTGGCCGGACATGTACGGCGCTGCGGCCCGCTGTGCAGGAGTGGCGCGCAGGCATTTGACCGCGCGCCCCGCCATCCGTACGATGAGCGTCTGGCGGCGGGCCGGTAGCTCAGTCGGCAGAGCACGACACTTTTAATGTTGGGGTCGCGGGTTCGATTCCCGCCCGGCTCACCAGAACGTCCCGGAGCGTTCCCCCGCCCCATCCCAGGAAATGCCAGGTGCCGGGCCGACACCCAATCCGCAGCGTGTTCGAGCTGGCCGCCACCCGCGCCGCCCGGGTCGTCGTCCCCGGTCTGCCGCGGTCGGCCGTGGTGCGGATGGCGCACGCCTTGGGCCGCGCCGCGGCGGCCACGCCCTCGCATGTCCGGCGGGTCGCCCTGGCCAACCTGCGCCTGGCGTTCGGGGATGGCATGACGGCCGCAGAGCGGCAGGCGACGGTCCGAACCTCGTTCCAGAGTTTCGCGCTGGCGCTGTTGGACGTGCTCTGGTTCAGCCGCAATCCCTTCGAACGCCTGGCCCGTCACGTCCGGTGGGACCCTGCCGTGCTGGACCTCCTGCGCGCCCCCGGCCCGCAGGTGCTGCTGACCGGCCACGTCGGCAACTGGGAGACGCTGGGCCAGTCGCTGGCCGCCACCGGCGTGCCGCTGATGAGCGTGGCCGCGCCGTTGGCCAATCCGGCGGTGGACCGCCTTCTGCTCGAGATGCGCCGCGCCTCGGGCCAGGTCATCGTGGCCCAGCGGGGCGCCGTACTGCGCCTGATCCGCCACCTGCGCGCCGGCGGCAAGGTCGCGATGCTCCTGGACCAGAACGTGAAACCGGAGGAGGGCGGGGTGTTCGTGCCCTTCTTCGGCCTGCCGGTGCCCGTCTCCGCCGCCGCCGCCGCCCTGGCGTTGCGGCTGCGGTGCCCGCTTCGATCGGCGCATCTGCTGGCCGACGAGGCCGGGGACTACCAAGTGGTCGGTTTTCTTTCGCTCGAGCCCGTGGATGCGTCCGCGCCCGGCGCTGTCGAGACGCTCACCGCCCGCCTCACCGCCCACTGCGAGTCCGTGGTCCGGAGCCATCCCGGCCACTGGCTGTGGAGCTACAAGCGATGGAAGCATGTCCCGCCCGGCGAGGATCCCCGCCGGTTCCCCTTCTACGCAAAACCCTATGTCCCTCCTGCATTACACCGGACTCCGATCCGGGACGCTTCTCCTGTTTGAAGACGCGTCGGGCCCGACGTAGAGTCCGTGTGACCCGGCATCGCCGATGAGGTTTCTTCTCTACAACATCCGCTACGGCACCGGCGGCGTCCCGGGGCGGGGCCCCTTTCAGTTTTTCCGCACCACCGGCCGCCATCTCGAACGGATCGTGGAGTTCATCCGCGAGGTCAACCCCGACGTCGCCGGCCTGGTCGAGGTGGACGCCGGATCGTACCGGTCGTTCCGTCGAAACCAGGCCCACGTGATCGCCGAACGCCTGGGCCATCATCACGCCTATTGCTCGAAGTATGCCGTCGGTTCGCTCACCTCCCGTCTTCCCATCCTAAGCAAGCAGGGCAACGCCTTCGTGGTCCGCGACAGCCGCCGCAGCGTTCGCGCCCACTACTTCCGGCGGGGCGTCAAGCGGATGGTGCTCGAACTCGAGCTGTCCGAGGTGGTGTTCTTTCTCGTCCACCTCGCGCTGCGCGGGCACGTCCGCACCCACCAGCTCGAAGACCTCTACCACCTCATCCGCCACGTGCGGAAACCGATGATCGTCGCCGGCGACTTCAACGCGTTCTGGGGGCCTCAGGAGATCGCGTTGTTCCGCGCAGCGCTCGAACTCAAAAGCGCTGACGCCCTGGACCGGCCCACCTGGCCCAGTTGGCAGCCGCACCGCCAACTCGATTTCATCCTCCACAGCGCCGGCATCGTCGTGGACCGGCTCGAGGTGCCGAATGTGCTGCTCTCCGACCACCTCCCCGTGATCTGTGATTTTCACCTCCAGCCTGGCCGCCACACGCCCCACAAACACGCCTGACCCCTTTTCCTGGGCCCTCTTGCCGTCCCCACCCATCCTCGTTCAGCCGCTTTGTCCAATCGAATGTACACGCCGTTGACATTTGTATTTCCATCCTCGAGAATGGCCATTGAACCCGTGCCTGTCCCCATGCGGGCCCCCGGTCGGTCCCATCGGACGGGCGCAACTGAGGAGCAGGATGTCGTGAGAGAGTTGAAGCCCATTCCCATGGCGGTCGTGCCGCCGCTCGATCCCGATTTCGTGCCCGCCGCACTCTGGCACCGCGCCTTCGACGAGGCCGCCCACCGGTTGGATGGTCCAGTCCTCGAGTTTGCGTTCGTCCGCCCCGACGGCACGTGTTTCCGCCATTCGATGCGCATTCTGCCCCATCGCTCCGACACCGCGTCCCTGAACCTGCGCGCCGTGGAACGGACATTGAAATTCCTGCTGTGGATGAAAGGCGCGTCGCGGATCCTCGTGGCGGGCTGCCCGCAGTTGGCCGTGGAACTCGGGCGCATCTACAGCCCGACCGGTGCTCGCGCCTTCGACGACGACCTGATCGGCCGCCGTGTGTTTTTAGAGCACCTGTCGGTCGAAGCGACCGACGCCCGTGCCCTCCCGCCGCCCAACGAGCCGGTCGTCGCCCTCGGTCGGAACCTCGACGGCTGCCGTATCGGCTTCGACCTTGGCGGCAGCGACCGGAAATGCGCCGCCGTCATCGATGGCCAGGTCGTCCACTCCGAAGAGGTTCCCTGGAGCCCGTATTTCGAAAAGGACCCTATCTACCACATCGAAGGCGTGCGCGATTCTCTTCGCCGCGCGGCGGCCCACCTGCCGCGGGTGGATGCGATCGGCGGCAGCGCAGCGGGGGTATACATCCAGAACGAGCCGCGCGTCGCCTCGCTTTTCCGCGGCGTCTCGCCGGAGGAGTTCGAGCGGTCGATCCGTCCGATGTTCCACCGCCTCCGCGACGAGTGGAACGGCGTGCCGTTCGTCGTCGCCAACGATGGCGAGGTGACGGCGTTGGCCGGCTCGATGGCGTTGGGGGAGAACGCCGTCCTCGGCGTCTCGATGGGCACCAGCGTCGCGGCGGGATGGTGCGACGCGGCCGGCCACATCACGACCTGGCTTAACGAGCTGGCGTTCGTTCCGGTGGACTATCGCGACGGCGCTCCCGCCGACGAGTGGTCGGGCGACGTCGGTTGCTGTGTGCAGTACTTCAGCCAGCAGGGCGTCGCTCGGCTCGCGGCGAAGGCCGGGATCTCCTTCCCCGACGCCACACCCGCAGCCGAGCGGCTGGTCGAGGTGCAGCGGCGCATGGCGGCGGGCGACGAGGCGGCGCTGCGCATCTTCGAGACCATCGGCGTGTGCTTCGGGTACGCGCTGGCGCGGTTCGCGGAGTTCTACCCGATGCGCCACGTCCTGGTCCTGGGCCGCGTGACGTCGGGGGCTGGCGGCGCGGTGATCCTGGAGCGCGCGACGGACGTCTTGCGCCGTCAGTTCCCGGAGCTGGCCGAGCGCCTGCGCCTGCACACGCCGGACGAACAATCGAAGCGGCACGGGCAGGCGATCGCCGCCGCGAGCCTGCCGGCGATCCCGTGCGCCCCCGCCTCGACGGAGGAGGCGTTGAGGCTTCTGTCCCCACGGCCTTTCTCGTAAAGTAACGCCGATTCCGCGGGAGCCATTCGATGCCCAACCACGAAACCCTGGTGGTGCTGGCGGCGGGGATCGGCAGCCGGTACGGCGGCTTGAAGCAACTCGACCCGGTCGGACCCAACGGCGAGGTCATTCTGGATTATTCGGTGTACGACGCGGTGCGCGCCGGCTTCGGACGCGTCGTCTTCATCATCCAGCGCGCCTTCGAGGCGGCCTTTCGCGATCGGATCCTGAGCCGCTACGAAGGGCACATCTCGGCCGCGCTGGCGTTCCAGGAGCTGGACATGCTGCCGGAGGGCTTCGCGGTGCCGGAGGGCCGGCAAAAGCCGTGGGGCACGGCGCATGCGGTGCTCTGCGCGGCGTCCGCCCTCGGCGAGGCGCCGTTCGCGGTGATCAACGCCGACGACTTCTACGGACGCGGCGCGTACGAGCTGTTGATCGAATTTCTGCGCGCCCCGCAGCCGCCGGGGCCCCCGACCTACGCGCTGGTCGGCTACCGGCTGCGCAACACCCTCTCCGACCACGGCGCCGTCGCGCGCGGCGTTTGCACCGTCAACGCCGGCCTGGAGCTGGTCGCGGCCGAGGAGCTCACCGCCATTGAGGCGCTACCCGGCGGCCGGGCGCGCAACCGTTATCCCGACGGTTCGGTGCACGAGCTGACGGGCGACGAATTCGTCTCGATGAACCTGTGGGGCTTTTTGCCCTCCGCGCTCCCGCTGATCCGCGCCGGGTTCGAGCGGTTTCTCCGCGAGCACGGCGGCGATCCGAAGGCGGAGTTCTACATCCCCACCGTGGTCACGGAGTGGCTGCGCGCCGGCCGCGCGCGGTGCCGCGTGCTGCCGACCTCCGAGACGTGGTTCGGAGTGACCTACCGCGAGGACAAGCCCCGCGTCGTGGAGAGCCTGCGCGCCCTGGTCGCCGCTGGCGTCTACCCCGAACGCCTCTGGAGCTGACCGCCGTGCGCCCCCCTCCGCCGCCGGACCGCCTGCGCGAGATCGTCGGCCGGTTCCGCATTTCGGGCGACGTCGGCGACATCCGCCCGTACGGCAGCGGCCACATCAACGACACGTTCGTCGTCGAGGTCGACCAGGCCGGCGCGCCGGTCCGCTACATCCTGCAGCGTCTGAATACCGACGTGTTCCGCGACCCCGCCGCGGTGATGCGCAACATCGGCCGAGTCACCCGCCACCTCGCCGACCGCCTTCGCCGCGCCGGCGTGCGCGACGCCAGCCGCCGCGCCCTGACGCTGATCCCGACGCTCGACGGTGCGGACTGGTTGGACGAACCCGACGGTGCCTGGCGGGTCTACCTCTTCATCGAGCGCGCCCGCACCTACGACCAGATCGAGCATCCCGGCCAGGCGGAGGCCGCCGCCCGAGCGTTCGCCCGCTTCCAGCTGGAACTGGCCGACCTGCCCGTCGGGTCGCTCGCCGAGACCATCCCCGACTTCCACCACACCCGCCGCCGCTTCGAGGCGCTGCGCGAGGCCGTCCGGGCCGATCCCCTCGGCCGCGCCTCCGGATGCCGCCCGGAGATCGAGTTCGCCTTCGCCCGCGAGGGCATCGTGGACACGTTGCTCGACGCCCGCGCCGCCGGCCTCTTGCCTGACCGCGTCACGCACAACGACACCAAGCTCAACAACGTGATGCTGGACGACGCCACCGGCGAGGGGGTCTGCGTGATCGACCTCGACACCGTGATGCCCGGCCTCGTCCTGTACGACTTCGGCGACATGTGCCGCACCGCGACCCGCCCCACCCCCGAGGACGAACGCGACCTCGGGCGGGTCCGGATGCGGCCGGACATGTTCGAGGTCCTCGCCCGCGGCTACCTCTCCGCCGCCGCCGACTTCCTCCTCGATGCCGAGGTCGAACGGCTCGCGTTTTCGGCCCGGCTGATCACCTTCGAGATCGGCATCCGGTTTCTGGCCGACTACCTCCTCGGCGACGTCTATTTCAAAACCCACCGCCCCGGCCACAACCTCGACCGGTGCCGCGTCCAGTTCCGGATGGTCGAGTCGTTCGAGGCGAACGAAGACCGGATGCGGGAAATCGTCGACGCGCTGTGGCGCCGCGCGAGGGAGGCCCGACCATGAACATGTCCGGACTTGACGTCGCGATCGTGATCGCCTTTCTGGCTTCGGTGGTCGTCGTCGGCTCGCTGGCCGCGAAGCGGGCCGGACGCAGTTCGGCGGACTTCTTCCTTTCCGGCCGCTCGATGCCGTGGTGGCTGTTGGGCGTCTCGATGGTCGCCTGCACGTTTTCGTGCGACACGCCGAACCTCGTCACCGACATCGTCCGCACCGGCGGCGTGGCGGGAAACTGGGCGTGGTGGGCGTTCCTGCTGACCGGCATGCTGACGGTGTTCGTCTACGCCAAGCTCTGGCGGCGATCGGCGCTCGACACGGACCTCGGCTTCTACGAGATCCGCTACAGCGGCCGTCCCGCCGCCGTACTGCGCGGCTTCCGCGCCCTCTACCTCGGTGTGCTGTTCAACGTGCTGGTGATGGCGACCGTCTCGCTGGCGGCGATCAAGATCGGACAGGTGATGTTCGGCCTTCGGCCGGGCGAGACCCTCTTCTACGCTTCCGCCGGCGTGGCGATCTACTCCGTCCTGGGCGGCCTGACGGGCTCGATTTGGGCGGACTTTTACCAGTACTCGGTGGCGATGTTCGGCGCGATCGCGGCGGCCTGGTACGCGGTGACCTCGCCGGCGTTCGGCGTCGGCGGTCTCTCGAACCTCGTCGCGCACCCGAACCTCGCCGGGAAGCTGTCGTTCCTGCCGCCGGCGCCGTCGGCCGACGACCTCAGTCCGCTGGTGGGCCTCTTCGTCCTGCCGGTGGCGATCCAGTGGTGGAACGTCTGGTACCCCGGCGCCGAGCCGGGCGGGGGCGGATACGTCGCGCAGCGGATGCTCTCGGCCAAAAACGAGCGGCATGCCGTTGGCGCCACGCTGTTGTTCAACTTCCTCCACTACGCGGTGCGCCCCTGGCCGTGGATCCTCGTCGCCCTCGTTTCGCTGGTCGCCTTTGCGCCCGACCCGCCCGAGGTTCGCGACGCCGCCCGCGCCCGCCTGCAATCGCCGGAGCTGGCCGCGGAGGTGGCGAGGTACGACGCCGGACGAGCGGACGAGCTGCCCCCCGAGCGCCGGGCCGAGATCCGGCTGCTCAAGGCCCGCGCGGCGGGCGTGGGCCGTTTGGCCGAGGCCTTCCCGGTCGTCCACGACCAGTTCCTGCGCAACGACATCGCGTACCCCGCGATGATCGCCCGCCTGCCGAAGGGCCTGCTGGGGATCGTCGTCGCGTCGCTGATCGCCGCCTACATGTCCACCATCGCCACGCACCTCAACTGGGGCTCGTCGTACGTCGTGAACGACTTCTACCGCCGCTTCCTGCGGCCCGGCGCATCGGAGCGCGAGCTGGTCGCCGTCGGGCGTGCCACGATGCTGGCGCTGCTGCTGCTGTCGGCCTGGGTGGCGATCCAGATGACGAACGCCAAGGCCTCGTTCGACCTGCTGTTGGCCGTCGGGGCGGGGACGGGGCTGATCTACATTCTCCGCTGGTTCTGGTGGCGGCTGAACGCCTGGAGCGAGATCAGCGCGATGATCCTCTCGTTCGCGATCGCCTGCTTCTTCGCTTGGGGCGCGCCGCGCCTGGGCCTGGAGGCCGCAATGCGCGACGCCGGCTGGCTGAAGATCATGAGCTACGGTGACTGGAAACTCCTCCTAGGCATCGCCGGCACGACCGCCGGCTGGCTGGCGGTCACCTGGATGACGCCGCCGGTGGATGGCCGCGTCCTGCGCGAGTTTTACCGCAAAGTGCAGCCCGGCGGCCCCGGCTGGCGGCCGGTCGTCGCTGCCGCGCGGGCGGAGGGCGAGGTGCTGGAACGGGAGACCGGATGGGACGTCCCGCTAGGCCTGGTGTGCATGATGCTCGGCTGCCTCGCGGTCTGGGGTGCGCTCTTCTCGATCGGAAGCTGGCTGTACGGTCGCCGCATCGGCGCGCTCGCGCTGGCGGCCGTCGCCGCCGTTTCGCTCGCCGCCCTGCTCCGGCTCAGCCGCCGCCTCCGCTTCCGCTGAACCGCCGCCCCGCCACCTTGCAGCCAGGCAGATCCGCACCACTTTCGCCATCATCACCGACGCCCTGGATGTGCGCCGCGAAACCGATCCGGTCGAGGAGTAACCCAAGGTCGCTCTCGCGCCAGTCGAGGAGGTCGAGCCACACCGCCTCCGCGGGACGCGACCAGCCGAACGTTGCCCGATACCGCGCCACCCCGGAGAAGAACCGCACCGCGGCCTCCGGGTGATCGTCCAGCGGCATCAACCGCTCGAGCCGGATCGCCTCGGGGCAGGTCCAACCCCTCAGGAAAGGCGACCGTCCACGGTCCCGTGATGTCGAGCGGAACCGGCGCCTCCAACAACTCCTCATGCACCCGGCCATCTGATCAGACGAACCGATGGTGCCCGCCCTCGGCCGTCCACCACGCCCAACTCCGCCCGTCCCGCGCCAGACGGGGCAGGCCCAGCAGCAGGCGCTCCTCCCGCGACCGGCCCTCGTCGGCCAGCCGCGCGACCTCCGCCTCACTGAACCCCACTGACCACACCGCCCACACGCCGCTTTCGCCACGGAAGTCCTTCGGCGGACGGGACGGACCGCTCACCGAAGGATGAGCCGGCCGTGCGCCTTCCACCCCTTCAGCCACGGTTCGGCCATCCAGGCACAGGCGCGCCCGCCGCCGCTCCGGCGGGACCTGCTCCAACAAGCGGCCGACGAACTGACCGAAATGGTGCGTGGCCCAGCGGCGGTTCATCTTGTCCACCTCGAGGCCGGTGCCTTCCTCGGAGGCCGGGTGGTTGCGGATCCCCGCGGGCGTCATGCCGATCCGGAACACGCGCCACTCGCCCGGCGGCGGCGTCCAGCGCAGTCGGCCGTCCGCGTCCAGCCGGCCGGTGAGGTCCACTACGCGGTCAGGCGGGCTCGCCCCGACCGGATCGTCCGCCATCGGCTGGGGCGCCCACCGGTAGTGCTCCCAGGGCGGGAGGGGCTCGGGGAACATCTTGCCGAGCTGCTTTTCGATGTAGAACTCCAGCCGGGGCCCGCGAAAAGTTCGATCTCCCGCAGCGCCGCAGTGCCGGCCCTGGGCCGCAGCGTCACGCAAGCAAGTCGAGGTCGCCGGCGCGAAGGCGATCGCGATGGGGCCGGAGGTCGCAAATCCGACAAGCAGATCGGGCTTCCGCAGTTCGAAAGCCGCGCGGCGAATCGGCCGCCAGCGGTCTCCGGCGCGCCTTCAGCTCCACCTCCGCGCGGTACGAAACCGCCGCCAGGTGCAACACACCAGCGCGCCACGAAGGGGTGGGCGCAGGTGAGCTCGATCTGCACCGGCCGGACGCCCAGCCCGACGGGCTCCGCCAGATCGCCGTCGGCCAGCCGCGAGACGTCCGAGACGGCCGGACGGATTTCCACGGCAGGACGGAAGGCGGCGATGGACACGTCGTCTTCCAGCTCCGCGGGCGCCGCCAGCAGGACGATGTCCTAAAACGGCTCGGCCGGCGGCGGCAGGACGATGTCGACGGGTGTGGGGCCGCGTACCCGGGCTTCCGCGATGGCGACCCGGCGCATCGCCTGCGTCGCGGCGATCCACGGGCCGCCGGACTGGCTCCAGCCGAGGCAGTTGAACAGCCCGATGTCCCCCCCAGCCGCCCGGCTTCGAGCAGCGTGTGTTCGAAGGCCGCCCATCACCCGTCCGAGAACACGCGCACCGTGCCGGCAGTGGCGTCCCGGAGATAAATGTGGCCGATCAGCGCCGCTCCAATGCCCGCCCGCCGCATCGCCTCCAAGTCTCCCGTGATGCCGGAGGTGGGGACGTTATCGCTGATCCGGTACCGATGACACCACGGCCGCGTCTCGTCCGGCGGTTCCCTGAAACCCGCGGCCAGCGGCAGCCCCAACGAACGCCGCTAACCCCGCCGTCAGGCATGCCGACCCCAGCAGGGTGGCCCCCGGCCGTCGTCGCGCAAGTCGCGCCATCTCCGGCCTCCTTGGATTCGATCGGGTCGCTCAATCCGGCATGGCGGCCGGGAGGGACAGCGGCACCCACACGTCACAGACGTGCGACGAGCGGTTTGCCGACACCAACCGCCAGCGCTCCCAAAGTTCCTCCCGCCGCCCGTCGCCGGCGCGACGTTCCTCGCGCGCCATCGACACGGAGCTTGGCGGGCAAAATCCTGTGGAATTGGTCAAGGAAAGAACCCGCACAACGGTCATCGAATGCAGCCCCAGCGAGAGGTCCGCGGCGTCGGACGTCAAACGCCCGGCGACCCCGGCATGGAACAGCGCAGCCGCGACCGCGCCCGTCAGCGCTGCCGCCACCGCCAGCGCCACGAGCACCTCGATCAGGGTAAACCCCAACCCGCGGCCGTCGCGCACGCGGCCGAAGCGCGCCCTCCGCCGAATCTCCGGCCTCCTTGCACGTCCCGAACCCCGCATTTCGGGCGCTTGTACCATGCCCGGCGGCGCGGCTCAAGAACGGATGGGCGGGCGCAAGCCGGCGATCCTGGGCCTGCAGGCGCTCAACCGCGGCAACTCCCCCGCGATGCCGTTGAGCGGTTGCAGGGTTCAAGTTTGCCCCAGCCGCAGCCATGCCCATCCGCAAACGGTCTACGCTCGTCTTCACCCTTCGGGCTACGCCAGGCCTTCGGCAAGCCGAGGCCCTGGGGAAGGCATGCGTGCGGCATGCCGAAATCGTAGGGTTCGACCTTGCTCGAGCCGCCGGCGGCTACAGGTCGGCCGAGGAAATATCGGCGGCGTCGCCGGTCCCCCCCGGCCGTCCGTCGGCGCCGTAGCTGAGGATTTCGTATGGCAACCCGTCCCGGCCGGGTACGGCGTACACGAATTCCCGTCCCCACGGGTCGCGGGGGAGCTTGCGGCTGCTGAGGTAGCCTTCGGGCGGATACGTTTCGGGGGCCGGCGGGACCGCCGGTTTGCGCACGAGGGCCTCCAACCCCTGCTCCATCGTCGGGTAGCGGCCCTGTTCGATCTGATAGTGCGACAGCGCGTTTTGCAGCTCGCGAATCTGCAGCTTCGCCGTGTCCACACGGGCCTTGCGCTGCTGGCCGATCACGTTGACGGTGACCAGCGTCGCCAACCCCATCAGGATGGCAAGTACGACGAGGACCTCGATCAGGGTGAAACCGGCCGAAGCGCGCCGGCGCGCGCCATGGCGGTGGTCTCCGCTCATGTCTCAGCCTCCTTCTTGCGGGAGCGGCCGCGGCGGGCCGGCGGGGGATCGTTCTCTTCGACGCCGACGGCCTTCAACCGGTCGATCAGATCCTCCAGCCGGGCCACGTAATAGGCGACGTTCTCGTCGCGCCGTTCGGGGTCCCAGTCGGCGACCCGGCGCGCATGGGCGTGAATGGGCACGGACTTCCTGTCGCCGGTGACGTAGTACGAAATCGTGTCGCCGGCCCGGTACGGCCGCCCAGAGGCCAGGGCCAGCTCGCAGGCGGCGTCGCGCGGGCCACCGCTGGCCTGCCGGCGCGCGGCATAGGTTTCGGGCGACTGGGCCAGCCGCTCGGTGCGGGCGAGCCGCTGGATCGGCCATTCCCGTCGCACGAGCGCCCGGCGGTACCGATCGGCCAGCGCATCCAACTCATCGTCCCGCCCGGCCAGCTTCAAGCCGATCCATTCCCGGATGAAATCCCGCAGGTACGGCTCCAGGCCGCGGGATCGCAACGCCGCGCCGGTGATCAGAATCTCCCCGTCGGAGGTCATCAACGCGTAGTTTTTTCGGCGGTAGCTGAACATGGCCTCGTAGGTCGCGTCGAACTCCAGGTCGACGCCCTCCGGCAGGACCGACCGGACCCGATCGCGGAACCGCGCCAGGTCCTCATCGCCGCCCGGCGGGGGGATGAAAAAGATGCCGTCGGTGTCCACCTCGACCGGCCGGCCACCGGCGGCCCGCACGGCCTCGACCATCGCGCGCAGCAGTTCCCGGCCTCGCGCGGCCACCCGCTCCGCGGCGTCGAAGTCGTTGAACCGCGCCGCCTCGAAGCCCAAGTATCCGTAGAAGGAGTTGATGAGGATCTTGAAGGCGCTTTGCATCGCCTCCTCGAACGCACGCTCGGCGCCCGCGGCCGCCGCCATCCGCGCGCGGGCCTCGAAGCGGACGTCGCGGAGCCGTTCGAGCAGCCGCAGAAAGAACCCCAGCGAATCCGACGCCGGGCCGATGCGGTCCACGAGCATGATCGACGGATACAGCGACCGCACATCGCAGTGGTGGACCGGCCGGACGACGCCTGTTTCGTAGACCTCCGTCAGGCCGCCCTCGAACGGGCGCGCCGGCTGCGGGCGCGGGATCGCGGCGCGCGCAGCGAGGTAGCCCCGCAGCATCACCGCATCGATCTTCGCGGCCGCGCCGCGCAGCACGACGTTCTGCAAGCTCATCGGCACCATGCGGGCCTGGGCCACGTACACCGGCCCCAGGCGCGCGGCCAGGCCGGCCGTCTCCTGTAAGTCCGCCGCCAGGTAACGCAGCACGCGATCGGGGTCGCGGTCGAACGTCCGTCCGATCTCCGACCCCTCGATGTATTCGCGCCCCTCCCTCGCGAAACCGAAATGGCGGGCCGCCTCCTTCAGCCCCAGGCCGGGCAGGGTGCGGTGGACGACGTCGTAGAGCTGCGCCAGGAAATAGGTGTCCACCACCGTCCGTCCGAAGAGGTCGGCCCGCGGATAACTGACGGCGCGGTCGGCGGCGACGAAGCGGCCAGGGCGGATCGCCATCGGTCGGTCGAGCCGGCCCAGTCGCAGCTCGATCCCGTGGCGAGCCGCGCGGCGCGCCAGATAGTCGAGGTCGAAGGCGAAGATGTTGTGTCCCTCGACGAGGTCAGGATCGCGCTCGCGGACCAGCTCGACCATCCGGCGGATCAGGGAGGGCTCGTCGTGCTCGCCGGCGTGCAGGAGCGCGCTCCAGCCGGTGTTGTCGGACAGCCCGATCGCGAGAATCCGGTCCTCCTCGCGGTCTGGGTTGGAGAACTCGAAGCCTTCGGCGGTCCGAGTTTCGATGTCGAGCTGGAGCCGCCGGAGATCGCCGAACGACAGACCGTCGAACAGGGTCCGGCCCCGCTCCATCAGGTGCTGTTGGACGGCATCGTTGATGAAGAAATACGGGGCCTCCCGGTCGAACGGGGTCCGGCCGCTGGCCTTCTGCAACCAGCGGACGGCTGTTTCCAGCGCCGCCCACGTGGGGCACCGGACCAGGATGCGCAGGTCGCCGGGGCCCTCCAGCGGCTCGACCTCATGGGGGGCGGGGCAGCCGCGCACCAGCTCCGCCGACTCGGCCCAGAGGAACGGACGGAACGGCTCTTCGGCCGTGCGCACGCGGCCGCCCTCGCGCCGGAAGAGGACCGCGACATCGCCGCCCGGCCGCGGTTCGCATTCCACCGCGACCAGGCCCGGAATCGGGTCGTGCCCGTGGAGCAGCGCGCGGTCGGCGGCGTCCATCTGTGTGGCCCTCACCCCCCGAGGCGCACGGAGGAGTACGGCATGGCCAGCAGCCACAACTGGATCCAGCCGCTGATGTCGTCGTCGCGTCCGTCGTAGCCGGGCTCGTGCCGGAGGCCAACACCCCAGCCGATGCAGTCCATCTTGTGCTGCAGGAAATACGAATGCTCCTCCAACCGGCCGTCCTGGACGTTGTAGCGGGCGTAGGCGCCCCAGCTCCACTTCGCCTTCGGGTAGAGGCGGAGTTGGGCCGCGACCAAGTCGCGCCGTTCGGCCTGATAGAGGTAGTTGACCGACACCGACCACGCGTCGCCTGAGGCCCACGAGAGCTGACCGTCGAAGAGCGTCAACCCTTCCCCGTAGAAGTCGAACAGCGACTTGAAGTCGAACCGAAAGGCGCGGACGGGCCAGAGGCGGGCGTTCACGTAGAGAGGGCCGAACTCGTCCTCGTCCTCGTCTGCGTCGAGGCGGACCACGGTGCCGATGTCGCTGTTGACCAGGTCGTGGACGGACCACGCCTCGGGAGAGGGCATCTCGCCCAGCCGGGTCTGGTCCATGCCCTCGGTCTCGCGGCTCAGCGGGTCGGTCTCGCGCTCGAAGGAATGGTCCACGTAGAGGACGCTTCGCCGGCGGGTCTGGAGCTTGTTGCGCATGCCAAAGCCGATGGTATGGCCGCCGTCGAGCCGGTCCACGCCGTCGAACTGGGGCACCCGCTTCGACAGGAGGTCGGGTTCGGGGACGTAGGTGTGGAGCGCGTAGGGCTCGGCGACGTGTCGGAGGCCGCGGCCGAAGACGTTCTCCGCCTCGTCAAGGACTTTGTAAGCCTTAAAGGAGGTTTCGAAGCCCACTTCCGGCATCGAGCGCAGGTCGCCGCCGAGTTCGCGCTGTGTGGAGAGGATCTTCTCGACAGTGGTCGGCACGCCGTTGGAGTCGACCTGCGTGACGACGTTGGTGACGCTAACGGGGGCATCGTACGTGGTCGAGTAGTACGTGCCTCTCCAGCCGGCCCGGGGCGTCAGGGCGAGGAAGCCGAAGAAGCGCTGCGGCAGGTAGAGCATGTGCCGCGTGTCGATCCGCAAAGCGTCGTAGTCCTCACGGTCAGAGGTCTCGGGGTACACGCGGCGGAGGGCGGAGGCGGCGGTCCGGCTTTCGTAGTAGAGCGGCAGGTCCCCAAGGCGGAGGGCGGGGATGGTCAGCGTCGCCTCCGGCAGCCGGTCCACGTTCTCGTAGAAATCGTTGAGACGGCCGCTGGCAAGGATCGAGAACAGGAAACGGTCGCCGCGGTGGAGCCAGGCTGCCCGGTTCTCGGGCTGGACGCTTTCGCGGTAGTCGCGGCGGAAGAAGTCCTCCTCGACGAAGGGATCGCTCATCACGGTCGCCTGCGCGAAAAGCGAGCTGCGCTCACCGGCGCGCGACTGGTGGCGGAGCCGAACGCGGTACCGGTTCTCGTCGTCGAGAGTGTCCCTGCGCTCCTCCTCCTCGCGCTCGTTTCGGTAGAGCTTCCGGTCGGAAACGTAGAACCCCTCGAGGTTGCCGCGCAAGCCGACCTCGGGGTTGCGCCAGAGGATGTTCTGGCCGGCGCCGACACCGCGTTCGGAGTAGAGGTTGACGGACGTCCGTCCCAACAGGGAACCGGTGTCGTTGAGCCCGTAGTTGTACGTCATCAGCAGGAAGCCGCCGAGCCGGGAACTGTAGCCGGGCACGACGTCCCAGCGGCCGGGTTCGCCCTGCAGGTCGCGCCGGTAATAGGGCACCCACATGATCGGCACCGGCCCGAGGTAGGCGACGGCGTGGTGCAGCGTCGCGTACCGCTGCTGCTCGAGCGTCGCGCGGGGGGCGCGGATCTCGAATTCGCGGTCGTCGCCCTCGCAGGTGGTCAGCACGACGTCCTCCAGCTCGATCCGGTCGTGACCGACCATGCGGAACCGCCCGCCGTAAAGGTAGTACGGGTGATGGAAGAGGAGGAACCGTCCGAAATCTCCCTCGCCGGTCTTGTAATTGTAGACGAGGCGTTCGCCCTTCCAGAGGGTGCCGTCCCACCGGACGAACACGACGCGGCCGCTGGCGACGATTTGGCCGGTCTCGGTGTCGATCTCGACGCGCTCGGCGGCCAGGGTCTGCCGTCCCTGGCGGATCAGCACGCCGCCCTCGGCGATCTGGAAGCGGCCGTTCTGGCGGCTCTCGATTCGGCCGGCGCGCACATCGTACGGCAGCCCCGCGTCGGGGTTGGCCCGCTGCAGGGTTCGCGCGGGATCCGCAGCCATCGCCGACGCTGTGATCGCGGCCGCCGCCAGCCGCCTCCAACCTCTTGCCCATCCACTTCGCATGCGTCGGTCTCCGCCGCGCGCCCGCGCGTTGCGGTCACGCTAACACAGCGGCCCCGCCGCTCCAAGTTTTCCCTCTCCGCCGCCTTTTCCCAAAAACGTTGGGGTCTTCGGCGGCCAGGCCGTCGAAGACCCCGTGTCCGTCCGCTCCGCCTTACTTTAACAACGGCTGGACGGCCTTGAGCACCGGCGCGATGACCAGCGACACGACGCTCATCAGCTTCATCAGGATGTTCAGCGAGGGGCCGGCCGTGTCCTTGAAGGGATCGCCGACCGTGTCGCCGACCACCGCCGCCTTGTGAGCAGGCGACCCCTTTCCGCCGTGGGCGCCACCCTCGATGTGCTTTTTCGCGTTGTCCCAGGCACCGCCGGCGTTGGCCATGAACAGCGCCATCATCACGCCCGACACCGTCACGCCCGCCAGCAGGCCACCGAGCATCTCCTTGCCGAACACGAAGCCCACCACGACCGGCGTCACCACGCCCAGCAGCGCCGGCACCGTCATCTTCCGAATCGCCGCCGCGGTGGAGATGTCCACGCAGCGCGCGTAGTCGGCCCGAACGCCAGGCTTGCCCTCGAGCAGTCCGGCGATCTCGCGGAACTGCCGGCGGACCTCCTCGACCATGGAGAAGGCCGCCTGCCCGACCGCCTGCATTGCGAACGCCGAGAACAGGAAGGGCATCATCGCCCCCACCAGAAGCCCCGCGCACACCTTCGGGTCCATCACGTCGATCTTTTCCAACCCGACCGTCTGGCCGAACGCCGCGAACAACGCCAGGGCAGTCAGCGCCGCCGAGCCGATCGCGAAGCCCTTGCCGATGGCTGCGGTCGTGTTGCCGCAGGCGTCGAGCTTGTCCGTCCGTTGGCGGACCTCCTTTTCGAGGTGCGACATCTCCGCCACGCCGCCGGCGTTGTCGGCGATCGGGCCGTAGGCGTCCACCGCCAACTGGATGCCGGTGGTGGCCAGCATGCCCAGGCCGGCGATCGCGATGCCGTACAGGCCGGCCGTGTGGTAGGCCAGCACCAGCGCCGCGCCGAGCACCACGGCGGGGATCGCGGTCGAGATCATTCCGTTCCCGAGGCCCGCGATGACGTTGGTCGCCGCGCCGGTCGTCGAGGCGTCGGCGATGCGGTTCGACGGCCCCTTCCCCTCGGCCGTGTAGTACTCCGCCAGCAAGCCGATCGCCACCCCAGACACCAAGCCCGCGACGGTGGCGTAGAACACGCCGATGGAGCGGTAGACCTGGCCGCCCATCGTGTATTCGGCGGGGCAGAACCGACGGATTACAAAGAAGGAGACAACCGCCGTCGCGATGGCGGCCGCGAACGTGCCGGCGTTGAGCGCAGCCTGGGGGTTGCCGCCCTCGCGCGTTTTCACGAAGAACGTCCCGCTGATCGAGAAGAGGATGCCCACCGCCGACAGCAGGATCGGGAGCGTGACCAGTCGCAGCTCGCTGGTGTTGGTCGCGGTCGCCGCCAGCACCATCGCGCTGACGATCGCGCCGATGTACGACTCGAACAGGTCTGCGCCCATGCCGGCCACGTCGCCGACGTTGTCGCCGACGTTGTCCGCGATCACCGCGGGGTTGCGCGGATCGTCCTCCGGAATGCCCGCCTCAACCTTGCCGACGAGGTCGGCCCCGACGTCCGCCGCCTTCGTGTAGATGCCCCCCCCGACGCGCGCGAACAGAGCGATCGAGCTGGCCCCCATCGAGAATCCCGCCAGGATCGGAAGCACGGTCTGGTTGAGCACCTGCACCTCGACGCCGAACACCTTCATATAGACAAGCGCCAGCGCCGACAGGCCCAGCAGCCCGAGGCCCACGACGCACATCCCCATCACCGACCCGCCGGCGAAGGCGACCTCGAGGGCCGGCGACAGGCCCTTGCGGGCCGCGTTGGTCGTCCGCGTGTTTGCCGCCGTGGCCACGCGCATCCCGAAGAAGCCCGCCAGCGCCGAGCAGAAGGCGCCGATCACAAACGACACGGCGACCAGCCGAACCGGTCCCCGGTTGATCGCCGCCAGCACCGCCGCGACGATCACGACGAACACCGCCAGCACCTTGTACTCGCGGCCCAAGAATGCCATCGCGCCCTCCCGGACCGCCGCGCCGATCTCCCGCATGCGTTCCGTGCCCGGGTCCAACCGGTTGATCCACGTGGTCTTCCAGAAGGCGTACAGCAGCGCCAGCACGCCGCAACCCACGCCCGCATACAACGCCATCATGCTCGCATTCACTTAGACAACCGCCTTTCTTGCCTTTGGGTTTTCGACGCAAGCGACCCGCGGTCGGCCGAGCGCCGAAAAAACGTCGGAACAGGATATCGGGACGCTCTGCGGTGGTCAACCTCCTTGACCCTGGGCGTCGACGGTGTTTTGCTGGTTCCGCACCGGCCATGTCGCGGGGCGTCCTCTGGTTGCTTCTGACCGCAATTGCCGCCGGTGCCGGCTCGGCTGGCCCCTCGGGCGCCGCGCCCCCTTCCGTTCGTGCGCCGGCGGCGCAACCCGTGGATCCGATGTCCCTCCGCCTGCCGGACATGAATTTTCGGCAGGCGAGGCTGGCCGACATCTTGGACTGGATTCGCGACCGCAGCGCCGCCGCCGATCCCGTCGGCGTTGGCGCCAACCTGATCTTCAAGGACGACGGCCGGGTGGGCGGCATTTCGCTGACGATCCGGTTAAAACAGCCAACCGTCGGGGAGGCGTTGGCGCTGTTGTCCTCCGTCGCGCCGTTGTACATTCGGCGGGACCCCCGGGCGATCGTGATCGAGCGGTCCGCCTCTCCGGTCCCGGCCCGATGACCGGCATGGCCGGCCGCCGTCGGACACCGCCGCCTTGACGGTCTATCGCGCGGGTGTTAGGAAGTGCTCGGATGGACCGGTCTCTCCCAACCGTTCTGTTTCCTGTTGTCGCGGCCGCGATGGCGGTGGTCCTTGGCATCGCCGGTTGCGGCGGCCGGCCGACGTTGGGCGGCGAAAATCGGGAGGAGACCCATCCGATGATGCGCCGGGCCGCCGCCCTGCGGAAGGCCAACGACCTCGACGGCGCCATCGAAGCCTACGAGCGGGTGTTGGACCGGTACCCCAACGCGGCCCGCGCCCATTTGCACCTGGGCACGCTGTTCGACCAGGAACCCAAGGAAAATTATGCCCGCGCGATCTACCACTACGAGCGCTACCTTGCGCTGAGCCGGGACGAAAAGACCAAGCGGATCGCCTCGGAACTGCTGACCCGTGCGCGCTGGTCGCTGGCCGCTTCGTTGGCGGAGCGCGCGCCGGAGGCCGCCGTGCTCATCGGCGAGCTGAAGCGTGAGAACAAGGCGTTGCGCGAGGAAATCGCGGCCCTGCAGGCGAAGCTGGCCGGCGCGGCGCGACCGGTATCCCCGCCGGTGCCCGCCTCCCGGACCGCCGCCGTCACCGCAGCCGCGCCCCGCGTGGCCACAGTCTCCACCTCCGTTGCCCTCCGAACCGCCCCCCTTCCCCGCCCCACGCCGGAGCCCGCCGTTGTCCAAGCGCAAACCCACACCGTTCAGTCCGGCGAAACGCTCTCGATCATCGCCCACAAGGTCTACGGCGACGCCAACGCCTGGCGCCGCATCTACGAAGCGAACAAGGCGACTCTGCCCAGCCCCGGCAGCGTGCGGCCCGGGCAGGTGTTGATCATCCCGCGCTAGGAGGACACCCCCATGCCCAACCGCGACTTCATAGACCGGGACCTGTACGCCCCACGCGACGAGATTCCCCGCGTGAAGATGGGTCCCGGCGACGAACCCCCGCCGCCTCACGTGGAGACGCTGGGCCCCGACGCTGCGCGGTCTGTCTCCGACCTCAACCTGCCCTTGATGGTCCGCCAACGGCAGGCGCTCGACCAGCAGGCCGCCGCCAGCGCCCGGCAGATGGAGGAGCTGCGGCTGCTCCAAGAGCAGCTGGAACGCGAGAAGCGTGAGATCGAGGAGGCGCGGCGCGCGCAGGATGATTTCATCACGGGGCGGAAGGAACTCACGGACCGCTTGACCCAGAGCCTGGTGGCCATCGAGCGCCACGAGGCACGCGCCACGCAGCTGGCGGAGCTGCTCCAGGCCACCCGCCAGCGCTTCCGGGCGATGCTGGACGAGCTGTCCATGATCCGCGAGGACGAGTGGGCCGAACAGGAGATCCGGGACCGGGTGCGCGAATCCCTGGCCCGCATGGATGACATCCGCATGGAGTTCAACAAGGCGATGGCCCGCGTCGAGGCTGCGATGGGGACGGACGCGCGGCCGGCCGACAGCGCGTCGATGCGGATTGAATCCCACCCCACCGCCGCGACTGCCGAACGCACGCTCGGCCGGTGGTTCGTAATCGGCCTCATGGTGAGCCTGCCGGGCATCGTCACGGCCGTCCTCATCACGGCCCTGTTGTGGTTTCGCGCCCACGCGTTCTGATTGCCCGCGATGCCCCCCACGAGCCCCCCCTCCCCGCGCCGGCCGTACGACGAGCGGCTGGACGAGATCGAGCAGCGCCTTCGCGAGGTCCGCAAGGCCATAAAGGAGGCCGCCCGCGGCCGACCGGTCGATCTTCCGCACCTCCGCGCGGCAGAGGCGGGCGCCAGCCCGGCCCCCGACGAGACCTCCGCTCCGGCGCCGGCGACCCCCGAACGTCCCCGGGCCGCTGCGCCACCCCATGCCTCCACCCCAACCGACGCGCGCGCCCGCCCCGTACCACCGCCCGACCGCGAACGGTTCGCCCAGTATTTCAGCGGCAGCTTCCTCGGCGGCCGGCCCGAAGCGGAGGTCCGGAGGCTCCAGCGCAACCGCGCCCTGTTTATGCTGGCGCTGGCCGTTGTCCTCGGCTACGTCCTCTGGCACCTGCTGTCGCGCTGAACCACGGGATGGGCCGGCCAGAAAATGTCGATTTGGTCTGCTTGACCCGCACCCCCGCAGGGTGCAGTATGTTGTATGGCGGAGGGCCGGGCGATCATCGCCGCGGCGGACCGCATGGGTTGGAAGAGGAAAGGAATCGAGCGATGAAAGCGTGGCGCAGGCGGATCGGTCGGGGCTTCACCCTGGTGGAAATGCTCGTGGTCATCACCATCATCGGCATCCTGATGGGCCTGCTGGTGCCGCAGATCAGCAACGCCATCCTCCAGGCACGGCTGACGGGTACGATGAACAACGGCAAACGGATCATCGAGGCCATCATTCAGCAGCAGAGCGACACCGTCTACACCGCCCGGATCGTCGGCTTTCCGAAGTACGGCGCGACGACCGTGGTGACCAACAACCAGTTCCGTAACGTCGCAGATTATTTCCGCTACCTCGTCACCGGCGAGGTGATGGCGGTGAACTGGGCGTTCTTCGTCGCCCCCGGCATTCCGCCGGCCACCGGCGCGGATACCTTACAGGGCACTAACCATGCATGGCGCATGGTCGCCGACGTCACCGAGAGCTACCCCGAGACGGCGCCGGTCTTGTGGACGAAGAACCTGAGCCTCACGACGATCGGCGAACCGATCACGCCTCGGCCCAACGGGCTCCCACATAAGCTCGAGGACATCAACCCATATGGCACCAAGGGGTTGGTCCTCATTGCCAAAGGCGCTAGCGCCCAGAAACTGGTCAAGGACGATCTGAAGATGATGGCGTTCACGAACATCTTCAACCGGGCCACGCTGGACGGGACAGTTCTAACCAACCGCGTGCTCGAGCCGTAACGGCGAGCGGGCACGGCACAACGGTGCCCCGCCTCTTCAAGGTGGGGCGCCGTTGTTTTTTGCGGCCGTTCCGTCGCCTTAGGGCAGGCGCTTGACCCGGACGTTCTGGAATTCCACCGGGTCGTTGTGGCCCGCGAACCCGATGTGGCCGCTTCGCCGCTCCAATCCCTTCGGCACCACGGACAATTTCGAGCGGTCCACCTTGTCGAGGTCCGCGTCGAGGATTCTCGTCCCGTTCAACGTCACGCGAACGCGCTGGCCCTCGACACGAATCTCCTGAGTATTCCACTGCCCCGCCGGCCGGAGGTACCCGCGCTTGGCCCCGACACAGTGGCAGATCGAGCCGTGGTATTGGTAGTCCTTCAACGGCCGGCCGGTTTTCGCGATGTACCCTTCGTCGTCGAGCACCTGGATCTCCAGGCCCTCTGACGCCGACCGTCCCGAAGGGGGTGTCCGGATGGCGATCCCGCTGTTGCCGGCCGGCGGCAGGCGAAACTCGAACCGCAGGATCATGTCGCCGAACTCCTCGCGGCTGAGCAGGTCGCCGCCACAGCCGGGCTTGCAGACGATGCAACCGTCCCGCACCTCGTAACTGTCCACCGCGCCCTGCCAGTTGGAAAGGTCCCGGCCGTTGTCGAGCCGGAGGAACCCCTGCTCGTCCGCCGCCGGCCAAGCGTTGGCTTCGTCAGAGCCGATCTCCCGGATGAAGACGTTCCGCCACCGGATCTCGCTGCCGTGGCTTTGGAGCTGGATGGGTCCGCGGAGCCGGACGGGGTCGGGAAAATCGTTCGGGTCAATCAGCGCGCCTTCCTTCCGCGGCTTCTGAGACGCGATGCGCGAAACATAGTTTCCCAACCGGGCGCGGTCCACCACCGTCACGTCGTTCAATACGACGGTCACCAGTTCGCCCACCATCGTGATGCGGAAGGAGTTCCATTCGCCGAGCGGCCGGTCGGCCTTGGCCAGCGGATCCTTGCCGGGGGCGCCGGGGCTGTTGTTTCACAGACCGCCCGAACCCTTGTCCGGCCCTATACCCCGCGGGTCCCCCCGGATGCTGTCCCAGATCTGGACCTGCGGATAGCCCCGAAGGTATAGACGCCGCTGTCTTCGCCGGGCAGGGCCTTGTATTCGAGCCGGCGCTCGAAGTCGCCGAAGTCCCGGTCGGTGGTCAGGTACAGGCCACGTCCGTCGTTGACTAGCTCCCCGTCTTCGACCCTCCAGTGGGCGAGGACGTGTTGCGGTCCGTGGCGGCCCTCCGGCAGCCCGCCTTCGACCGATGCCCGCTTGTATGCGGCCAGTTCCTCCGGCGACATCCGCGCCAGTTCGGCCGGATCACGGGTCGGCCATCCGTACCAGCCCGTCAGGTCTCGCCCGTTAAACAAGGCCATGAAACCCGGCGGCGGAGACTGCGCCCAAGCCGCCATGGCAACCCATGCCACCCCGATCCTCACCGCCGCTCGCGCGTTCATGTCCACCGCCCCTTTGTCCACCGGCCGGACCGACACCTATTCTAACCCAACTCAATCGTAGTACGACCTTGCTGCCCTGCTCGCCACGGTATGCGTTTCCTGTTCACGGGAAGACCATCTGGCTGTCTTTTTTTTCGCTGCCACTGGGAAGACGGCCAGCAACGGGTCGCTCTGGGGCGCAGTCTGTGCCAGCCCCAAGTCACCGTCCCGTCAGGGTGCAGCGCATGCAACGGTTGCAGGCTACTCATTTGCACGCCGTCGCGTAAAGACTCTGGGCCACGCGCCAGCGCCTGATGACAGCTCCTTTCGACTGCACGTACACGTTACCCGAGTCCACTGGCCAAGCCCCAAAAACAGCGTGATGTTGCAGGGGCGCTCTGGCCGGGAAAAGCCTCATATGCGCCTCCACTCTTCCGCATGAGCACGACTCCCCAAATCCGCCTCGCCACCACCACGACAGGTCAGCGGGATCAGGGTTCGCCCAACTGAACCGGCCCGTTCGGCCCCTCCCGCGAAACAAACCGTGGGGCTCGACGGCGGACCGGCTTTTCCCCTCGGCGGCTTTGCGCCAGAATGAAGGACATGAAGACATTGACGATCGTATGGCTCTGTGGGACGGTCGCGGCGTTTGCGGCCGCGGCGGAACAGCGGGCCGTGGGCACCGGCCCTTCCTTCGCCGGTCCGCTTGGTCTCCAGCTTTACAGCCTTCGGGACGGCTTCAAGTCCGACGTGGACAAGACGCTGGACGAGGTCAAGGCCTTCGGGTTCCGGTACGTCGAGCTGGCCGGTACGTATGGGCTGTCCGCGGAGGAATTTCGAACAAAACTCGACGCGCGCGGGCTGGTGGCCATCGCGGGGCTTTTCCCGATGGAGCGGTACCTCAAAGACCCGGACGGGCTGGCGAGGGACGCGAAGACCCTCGGGCTGCAGTACGTCGGAGTCGCCTGGTACCCGCACCAGCCGCCTTTCGACGAGGCCCAGTGCCGTAAAATGGCCGCGGACTTCAACGCCGCCGGCCGCGCGATGGCGGAGCGAGGCCTGAAGTTCTTCTACCACAACCATGGCTACGAGTTTCACCCATGGAAGGAGGGGACGCTGTTCGACCTGCTGGCATCGGAAACCGATCCCAACCTCGTCGCGTTCGAAATGGACGTGCTGTGGACCGTCTTCCCCGGCCAGGACCCCGTTGCACTGCTCCGCAAGTACGGGCGCCGGTGGGAGCTGATGCACCTAAAGGACCTGCGCGAGGGCGTAACCGGCGACCTCAGCGGGAAGACCTCCGTCACCAACGGCGTCGTCCTCGGCACGGGGCAGACGGACTTTGCCGCGTTGCTGAAGACCGCGCAGGAGGTCGGCGTCCGATGGTACTTCATCGAAGACGAGTCGCCGACCGCCCGGGAGCAGATCCCGGCCAGCCTGCGCTTCCTCGAGCAGCTTCGCTGGTGATCGGCCCGGCGCGAGCATCAACCCGACCACGGACACGCGCCGCCCGCGCAGCCTCCGGACGCGCCGGCGGACGATGCCGAACAGGCGCCGCCGGCGCAGGAGGGCGGGGAGGGCGCGGCGCTCCGCGGTGCGAAGGTCGAAAGCTTCCTCGTCAATGCCCGCGACCCGCAGGCGGGGCACGCCGGCCGTTCGCCGGCCGAACGGATCAGCAGCTCGCTCTCCGCGCCGCAATTGCGGCAGGCATATTCGTGCAACGGCATGGCGTCCTCACGCGTTCTCGATCAGCGCGGCGAGCTTCGCCTCGCTCTGGACGCCGATCAACTGCTGCACGACCTGGCCGTCCTTCATCAACAGCAGCGTCGGGATGCTGCGAACGCCGTAGCGCATCGCCAGCTCCGGCTCCTCGTCCACGTTGACCTTGGCGATCTTCGCCCGGCCTGCGACCCGCGCCGCCAGCCTCTGGAGAATGGGCGTCTGCATGCGACAGGGGCCGCACCATGGCGCCCAGAAATCCACCAGCACCACGCCATTGCGTGTCTCGGCCTCGAAATCGGCCACCGTCAGGTCTTTCAGCCCTTCGCTCATTGTTGGATTCCTTTCAAATTCGCCGGCGGGGGAAACAACGGATCGCCCCGATGACGAACACAGTGCCCCGCCCGGCGCGGTGGCGCGAGCCGCGCGGCCTCAGCGGCCACAGCCCAGCCGCTGCAGCGCCTTTTCCGCCGGACACCAGCCGGTGAAGGCCGACTGCAGCAGGTTTGCGCCGACGAAGCCGGCCAGCAATAGCCACGCCTCGTGGTGAACCCGGCTGAGCAGCAGCGCCACCAACACCATCGTGCCCGCGAGGGCCCGCACGCACTGTTCCACCTTCATTCGACCCCTCTCGTCATGGCCCCATCGCCGCTCGCACGAACGCGCGCGGATCGGCGTCCACCGACCCGCCCATGACGCGGGCGATCGTTCCGCCGAACCGGCGGCCGAAAAGGCCGGCGTTCATCGAGGCGATCCGCACGCCGTCCGCTGTTTCGTACACGGCCATCGAACAGGGCATCCGGACCGAGGCGACGCAGGCGCCGCCGTGGCGCCGCCAGCGCCACCGCGGCCAGCGCCCACAGAACGCCGGCCGGCCCGCCCCACAGAAAACGGTTCATTCCGCGTCCCTTTCTCATCGCGGAGCCGCGAGCAGTGCGCCGATCAAGCCCCACCAGATCATCGAGGTCCAGGGGTTCGACGTCAGCGGGCAAGCGCCCGTGCGGCAGCCGACAAACCGGTAGTACGCCCAGCCCAGCGCCGCCCCGACCGCCGCGCCCGTCACGCTGCGCCAAACGGCGCTCACAGCCGTCCCTCCACCGGCAGCACGAACGCCCGGACGCCCTCGCCGGGATAGAGGGTACGGCGGAAGGTGTCGATCGCCCCCCGAAGCTCGTCGAGCTTAGGGTCCTCCACGACGGTGAAGATCATCACCGAACGGCCCGGAAACACCGGCGTGCCGAGACGGGCGCCGGTTGCCCCCTCGCCTACGATGTTCCGAAACTCCGAGTAGGCGTGGACCTCGTGACGGGTGATCAGGGCGCGCAGGTCCTCCTCGCGACCCTCGGGTCCGATCAGCACGAGCATCTTCATGGCGCGCCCTCCTGCCGGCCGGCGGCCGGCGCGTGGAGCAGGTGATAGGTGGCCGGGATCACGACCAACGTGAACGCCGTTGAGACGAACAGGCCGAAGATCAGCGCCCAGGCCAGCCCGCTGAAGATCGGATCGAACGTGATCGGCCAGGAGCCGAGCATCGTCGTGCCCGCCGTCAGGAAGATCGGACGCAGGCGGACTGCCCCCGACTCGAGGATCGCCTCGCGCAGCGGCCGGCCGCGCTCGACGGCCGTCCGGATGAAGTCGATCAGCAACACCCCGTTGCGGATCACGATGCCCGCCAGGACGATCATGCCGATCATCGCGGTCGCGGTGAAGAAGACGGGGTTGTCGTAGCCGGCGACCGGCCGGTTCACCACGGCATTGAGGAGACCGAACCCCGGCGCGATGCCGATCAGCGTCAGCGGGATGGAAAGCATCACCACCAACGGCAAGACATACGATTGGGTCTCGTAGACCAGCAACACGTAAATTACCAGCAACGCCGCCGCAAAGGCGATCCCCAGATCCCGGAACACGTCCAGCGTGATCTTCCACTCGCCCTCGCCGCGCCAGTCGACGCGGATCCCGTCGGGCAGCGGATGGTCACGGAAATGCCGCTGCAACGCCAAGATCGCGTAGGCCGGCCCGCGGCCCGCGGCCTCGGCCGTGACGAACACCACCCGCTCCTGGTTTTTGTGGTAGATGGAGATTTCATCCGGTTCCTCGCGGAACCGGCCCAGTTCGCCGACCTGGACCAGCTGGCCGCGCCCGCCGCGCACCGGCAGCGAGCGGACGCGTTCGAAGTCTGCGCGCGCCTCCCGCGGCAGCCGCACGACGATCGGCCACTCGTTCTGCTCCGAGGGTTCGTGCACCACCCCCGCCGGCATCCCGTCCAGCGCCAGCCGCACCGTCTGCGCGATCGTCTCCGTCGACACCCCGTTCAACGCCGCCTTCTCCCGGTCCACCTCGAACACCCACCGCGTCCGCTCGGCCTCGACCATATCGTCCACGTCCACGACGCCGGGCTCGCGCTCCATCCGGGCCCGCACAATGCGCGCGGCCGCGACGAGGTCGGCGTAGGGCGTGTCCGGCCGTCCGTAGACCTCGGCGACGATCGTCGAGAGCACCGGCGGTCCGGGGGGCGTCTCGACCAGCTTTAGCGATGCGCCGGTGCGCCGGGCGATCGCGTCCAGCTCCGGCCGCAGCCGAAGGGCGATCGAGTGGCTGTCGGCCTGGCGGTGGCGTCGGTGGAGGAGATTGATCCTCACGTCGGCCACGTGGGACCCCTCCCGCAGGTAGTAGTGGCGGACCAGGCCGTTGAAGTCCATCGGGGACGCCGTGCCGACGGTCGTTGTGAAGTCCACGACCTCCGGCACGGTGCGCACGAGATGTTCGATCTCCCGTGCGACCGCGTCGGTGGTTTCCAGCGTCGAGCCCTCCGGCAAGTCGATGACCACCTGCAGTTCGTTCTTGTTGTCAAAAGGGAGCATCTTGAGCGGCACGACGGCCAGGGCCAGCCAGCCGGCCCCGACGAACAGGGCCGCGAGCGCGGCCAGCAGGGCCAGCGTGCGGCCGCGGGAGGCGATCAGGGGCCGCATCAACCGGCTGTAGATGCGGTAGGCCGCGCCGCCGGCGGCCCCGCCGTCGCTGGCCTCCTCGAGCCGGAGCGCGTGGCGTCCGGCCAGGAGCCGTCGGGCCGTCCACGGGGTGATGGCCGCGGCGACCAACAGCGAACTGAGCATCGCCAGCGGGACGTTGAGGGCCATCGGCCGCATGTAGGGCCCCATCATCCCGGTGATGAAAAACATCGGGACGAACGCCGCGATGACCGACAGCGTCGCCAGGACCGTCGGAGGCAACACCTCGCCCATCGCCGTCTCGATCGCGTCGTCCGGCGGCAGCCGCCGGCGGGCTAGGTGCCGGTAAATGTTCTCCACGGAGACGATCGGGTTGTCCACCAGCAGGCCGAGCGCCAGGATCAGCGCGAACAGGGTGACGCGGTTGATCGTGTAGCCGGCCAGCAGGTTCACCAGCAACGTCAGCGAGTACGTCACCGGCACCGCCAGCGCGACGACCGCGCCGACGCGGACGTTCATCGTCAGCGCGATCAGCCCGATCACCGTCACCATCGCCAGCCCGAGCGAGCGGACCAGCTCGTTGACCTTGTCGTTCGCCGTCTCCCCGTAGTTGCGGGTGATGCGAGTGCGGACCTCGCCGGGGATCAGGGTGCCGCGCAGACCGGCCAGCGTCCGTTCGATGTCCCGCGCCACCCACACCGCGTTGCTTCCCTTCTTTTTCGCGACGGCGATCGTCACGGCCTCGAGCGAGTGGTCCGGCGGCCCGCCGACACCGCCGTCGGCCGGGCCGAAGCCGATCCGGGTGTAGGTGCGCACCTCGTCGGGGCCATCCACGACGTCCGCCACGTCGCGCAGGTAGACGGGCCGGTCGCCGTGAACGCCGATCATCAGTCCGCGCACCTCGTCGGCGCTGCGGAGGAACGGCCCGGCGTGCACGGCGTATTCGCGGTTGGCGACGTCGACCCGACCGGCGCCGAGGTGGCGGTTGGCCGCCTGCAGCGCGCCGGCGACCTCGATCGGGGAGAGGTGGTGGGCCGCTAGCCGCTCCGGATCGATCAACACCCGGATGGTGCGCGGCTCGCCGCCGTGAATCGTTACCCGCGCGCTGTCGCGCACGTGCTGCAGCCGCGCCGCCACCTCCTCCGCGACCCGCCGTAGCTCGTGCGTGCCATACCGGTCCGAGTAGAGCGTGACTGCGACGATCGGCACGTCGTCGATCTCGATCGGCTTGACCACCCAGCCGGCGATCCCCGGCGTCGTCCGGTCCACGTTCTGGAAGATCTTGTTGTACAGCTTGATCAAGCTGGCCTCGCGATCCTCGCCCACGTGAAATCGCACGGTGACCACCGCCTGGCCCGGCATGGACATCGAGTACACGTACTCGACGCCGTCGATCTGGTAGAGCAGGCGCTCGAGGCGCGAGGCCACCCGCCGCTCGATCTCCTCCGCGCTGCCGCCGGGGTACGAGATCAAAACGTCGGCCAGCGGAACCACGATCTGCGGCTCCTCCTCGCGCGGGGTCAGCACCAGCGCGACCACGCCGGCGGCCAGGCTGATCAGGATCAGCAGCGCCGCCATCCGCCCCCGCAAAAAGGCTCGGACCACGCCGGTCAAACGGCCTGCAGTCGCCGTCATCTTCATCCCTCCCTGCCGCCGGCGGACCAGGCCACGACCTCGCCGTCCTCAAGGCCGGCCAGGATCTCCACCACGCCGCCCTCGCGCCGGCCCGTGCGCACCAGCCGCCGGACGAGGCGGCCGTCGCGGAGTACGCCAACCAGCTCAAGCTGGCCGACCCGTCGGACCGCCACCTCGGGCAGGAGGATCTGCTCCGTGGGCTCGGTCCCGATCACTAGCCGACCGAACGCGCCGGGTCGAAGGCCCGTTGGATCCTCCAGCCGCACCTTGACCTTCTGCGTCCGGCTAGCCGGATCGATCTCCGACACGATCTCACTCACCGTGCCCCGGCGCCGCCCCGCCGGATGCGTCAGGACCACCTCGACCGTCCGGCCTGTCGCCACCCGGTCGATCAAGCGCACCGGCACGGGCGCCTCCAGCCGCATGCGGGTCGGGTCGTACACCGACATCAGCACCATGCCCGGCGCGGCCAGGTCGCCCTCCTCCACCCGCCGGTCGGTGACGATGCCGTCGATCGGCGAGACGATGCGGGCGTACGAGAGCATGACCTTCACCCGCTCCACCTGCGCGGCGGCGGCGGCGCGCGCCGTCTCGGCGGCGAGCATCTGCTGTTCGGTGGCGGCCTTGGACTCGAAGAGGCTCCTCGTCCGGCGGTACTCGGCCTCCGCCTGCCGGGCCTGCGCCTCGGCGGCGGCGAGCTGTTCGCGGATCTCGCGGTCGTCCAGCAGTACCAGTTCCTGGCCCGCCTTCACCTCCGAGCCGGCCGCGACGAGCACGCGGCGGACGTGCGCGGGGATCTTCGCGCTGATCTGGATGCGCGACTCCGACTCGAAGGTGCCCGGCACCTCCGCCCGTCCGGGACGCGCAACGCGCCGCACGACTTGGGTGACGACGTTGTCCGGCAAGGGCTCCCCGGCGGGCGCCTCGACGCGGCCGGGCGGGGTCTTTGGGGCGCATCCCCCGGTCGAGTACGCGGTGATCGCCGCCATGCCGGCGACCGCAGCGACCGGTTTCCAGAGTCGGCGAAACCATAGGGCCGTGCCAGCGTTCATTGGGGAGTCCTTTCCGTGGTTCGGGTGGTAGATGGGGCGGCGCCCAGCCGTCCGCGGGCGCGCTCCAGATTCGATAGGGCGGTCAGGTAATCGTACCGCGCGGCGATCCGGCGCGCGCGGATCGAGGCCAGGCCAACATCGGCGGAGAGCAGTTCGGCCAGGTCGGCCGCGCCCTGCTCGTAACGGGCGCGCGTCATCCGCAGGGCCTCGTCGGCGCTGGCCTCGGCCTGTTCGGTCACCTGCCAGCGCTCGAACGCCTCCCGGACCTGGATGGCCGCCTGGCGCAGATCGAGGCGGAGCTGGTCGCGCGCGCGGCGCGCCTCCGCCTCGGCGGCCTCGAGTTCGGCGCGGGCCTCGGCGGCCGCGGCCTCGCGCCGGCCCCCCGAAAACAGCTCCAGCTCCGCCGTCACGCCGGCCAGGTAGCTGCCTTCGAACCCGTCGCCGTCCTCGCTGTCCCAATCCCGGGAGGCGAAGGCGTTGACCGTGGGACGGAACTCGGCGCGTGCGCGCCGCCACGCGGCCCGGCGCGCCTCCACGGCGGCCTCCGCCGCCCGCATCGCGGGATGCCGGCGCAGGCATTCCTCGTCGGCCTCGCAGGGCGGCAGGGCGGGAATCGGACCGGAGCTGGCGGCCGGCAGGCCGGAGGTCGGCATCAGGTCTCGCCCAACGACGGTGTTCAGCGCGGCGATCGCCAGCGCCACACCGTTGCGCGCCCGCACCTCGTCCTCCCGGGCCTCCGCCAGCCGCACCTCCAGCGAAAGCACGTCGCTGTGGACCGCCGCCCCCTGCTCCAACCGCGCGCGCGCGATCCGGAGGCTTTCCTCCAGCGAGGCGATCTGCGCGGCCCGGACGCGCACCATCTCCTGCGCCTGCAGCACGCCGTGGTAAGCTCGGGTCACCTCGAACACCAACTGGTTGCGCACCGCCTCGGCCGCCCGCTCCCGCGCCGCGGCGATCGCGTCGGCCGCCGCCACGCCCGCGCCCCGCCGGCCGAAGTCCAGCAGCGCGTACCGCAGCCCTAGCGAAAGCCGCAGGTTGCCGGTGTCGTCGGGCTCGTTCGGGTTGAACGCCGGGTCCCGCATGTCCAGCGCCCGCTGGTTGAGCGTCATCATGAACGCCTGCGGAGGATTGTCGGTCCGGGCGTAGCCGGCCTGCGCGCCGAGCATCGGCCAGCCGGCCGCCCGCGCCTGCCGCGCGGCCGCCCGCGCCGCCGCGATCCGGGCCCCGGCCGCTTGGATGTCCGGATTACTCTCCAACGCCGCGGCGATCATCCGCTCGAGCATCGGCTCCGTCTCCGCCACGGCAACGGCGGCGCCCGCCGCCGCGATCCACATCCACGTCCACCGCCTCATCGTTCACCTCCCTGGGCATCCCGGCACGGGACTTCCGAGCAAATGCACCGGAGAAGCTTCAGCGCGCGCCGGTCCGCCACGCGGTACCAGACCTCCCGTCCGCGCCGCTCGGCCGCCAGCAGGCCCTCGCGCCGCATCCGGTTGAGATGTTGTGAGGACGCCGCCGCCGCCAGGCCGATCGCATCGGCCACCTCGCCGACCGGCGCCTGCCGCCGCTCCCGCAGGACCTCGAGGATCCGAAGCCGCAGCGGGTGGGCCATCAACCGCAGCGTCTCCGCCACCCGCGCCAGCTCCCCCGCCGGGATAACCGCGCATCCGCCTGAATGTGCACGTATCATGATATCATTATATCTCTATCTTTGAAGATGTCAAATGCGCGCGCATCGGGCTTGAATCGCGGCTCGAGGCGGGCTAGGCTTGGTGCCTTGGATCGGGGCGTAGCGCAGACTGGTAGCGCGTTTGGTTCGGGACCAAAAGGTCGTGGGTTCAAATCCCACCGCCCCGACCAGCCTTCGCCGGCCGCCCGCGCGACGGGTGGGTCGGCGGCATGCGCGCGGCCGGGTCATGCGCAGGCCGCAAACAGAGCGGCGTCGATCCCGCAAGATGGACGAGAATCGCCCCTCGGAAAAACAGCCCTCTCCGGGCCCCTGGCGACGCTTGCCCCGCCTCGCTCGGAGCGGTAAAAAGTAGGTCGCCGCCGGGACGGGCGTCACCATGCGCATCATCTTCATGCGACACGGAATCGCCGCCGACGCCTCTGAGCAGCCAGCCGACGAGCTTCGGCCGTTGACCTCCGAAGGCGAGGAGCGCACCCGCCAGGTGGCGCGGGGCCTGGCCGCGATCGGCGTCCGGCCGGCCCTGGTCGCCACCAGCCCCCTGCTGCGCGCCCGCCAGACCGCCGAAATCGTCGCCGAGGAGCTGGCGGAGGACGCCGAGGTCGCGGACCTCGCTTGCCTGCGGCCGGGCGGCAACTACGCCGAGTTCATGCACTGGCTCGAACACCTCGACCGCGACGAGCTGTTGGTCGTCGGCCACATGCCCGACATCGCCGAATTTGCCCAACGGTGCCTGACGGGCCGGGTCCTGTTTTCGATGACGTTCAAAAAGGCGGCCGCCTGCTGCGTGGAGTTCGAAGGGGAACCGGCGGCCGGCCGCGGCTGCCTCGAATGGCTGATGCAGCCGTCCGCGCTGCGGCGACTCGCCCGAAAGTAGACGCCGATGACCCCCGCTTTGGTTGAGCGCGAGGTCAAACTCGCCGCGCCGACGGCCTCGAGGTTGCTCTCGTTGCCGGACCGCCTCCGCGAACTGGGCCTGCAGCCGGGTCCCGGCCGCGTGCGGCAGTTTCATGACCTGTACCTCGATACGCCGGACCGTTGGCTGGCCCGCGCCGGTCTCGGCTTCCGGTTGCGCCGTGGGCATCGCCGGTGGGTCGCTGCGCTCAAGTCGTCAGCCCGCAGCCCGGACCGCGTCGAACGATTTCAAATGGAGGAGGCCATCCCCTCGCCGCCGCGCGCCTGGCCCTCGCCGGCGCCGGGACGCCGCCTTCGCGCCTGGCTACGCGCGGCCGGCGCCGGTGACGCGCGGCTGTCGCCCGTGGCGGAACTGAAGGTCCGGCGCGCCGAATGGCCCTGCCGCGACGACGATAACCGGCGCTACCTCGTCTGCGCCGATTCGGTGCTCGCGGTCGTCGGCGGTCACCGCGTCCGGTTCGCGGAAGCGGAGATCGAGGCCGTCTCGCCCGCCGTTCCGCTGCGACGGATCGCCCGCCGCCTGTCCCGCGAGACCGGCTGGCCGATCGTGACGGCGTCGAAGCTGGAACGCGCGCTGGCGGCCGCCGACGCGCTGCCCGCCCTGCTGAAGCCCGCACGACCAGAGGTCCGCCCGGACGATCCCCCCGTACGCGCGGCGGCCGCCTTCCTCGAGGCATACTGGCGTCAGTATCTCCGCAACGTTCCCGGCGCCGGCGCGGGGGCGGACCCCGAATATCTACACGACTTGCGCGTGGCCATCCGCCGACTGCGGGCGGCGTACGCGGCTTTTCGCCCGCGGTTGCCGCCGCGGTTTCGGCCGCTGTTCTGCGATCTGCGTCGGGTGGCCCGGGCGGCCGGCGCGGTGCGTGACCTCGACGTCGCCATCGAACAGCTGGCCGATGTGGCGCCCAAACTGCGCCGGCCACATCACCGCGCCGCCGCCCGGCTGATCGGCGAGCTTTGGGCCGCGCGGGCCCGCCGTCATGCACGCCTCCGCCGGCTGCTGGCGGGCGTCGACCACCGGCAGCTCGTGCGCCGTTTCGAGCGCGCGCTCCTTTTCCTGCGCCGCGCAGACGACAATACGGCGGACGAAACCCTGATCACGTACCTCACCGCGGTGGCGACGTCCGCCGGGCGCAAGGCGTCCAAGGCCGTGGCGCGACTGCACAAGCGGAGTCCGGACGTGGAGTTCCACTCCGCACGCATCCGCTGCAAGAAATATCGCTACCTCCTCGAATTCCTTGCCGCGGCCGTGGACCGCAGGTCGTTGCGAAAGGACCTCGCCCGCCTGGTGAGGCTTCAGGACACCTTCGGGCAACTGCAGGACGCCGCGGTGCTGCGGCGGTTGCTGGAGGACCTCGGCGCGGGAACCCGCTCGCGTCGCCGGCGCGCGTTGACGGTGGCGTTCGGCCGCCGGGTCGAACGCCGGATCCGCCGCGCGCGACGCAAAGCGCTCAAACTGGCCGCCCTCGGGGTCCCCTGAGCGGGGCGGAGCGGTCGTTCACGGCTCCCGTGGCACGTGGAGCCGGGCGGCGGCGGGGTCGAGCCGCAACGCCCGCTCATACGCGGCGCGCGCGGCCGCCGGGTCGCCCAACCGCTGGTAGGCAATGCCGAGGTTGTGCCATGCGGGCGCGTGCTCCGGCTGCAGCCTCACCACTCGTTCCAGCCGCTCTTGCGCCTCCTTGACATCGCCAAGGCGCAAGAGCACCGTGGCCAGATTGTAGTCCGCGTCGACCAACTCCGGCCGGGCAGCCAGCGCGGCGCGATAGCCGGCGATGGCGTCGTTCGTCCGGCCGGCGGCGAGGTCGAGGTTGGCCCGGCCGAGCAGCGCGCCGGCGTGGTTCGGGGCCATGGCTAGGACGGCGTCGAATTCGCGTCGGGCCTCCTCGGCCTGGCCGAGCCGTCCGAGCAGCGTGGCGCGTCCGGCGAGCGGCCCCGGCAGGGCGGGGTCGGCCTCGACGGCCGCGGTGAAATGCTCCAGCGCGCCAGCCGGGTCGCCGGCCTCCTCGAGGGCGTGGGCGAGGTTGTTGTGCGCGATCGCGCAGTCCGGATACAAGCTCAGCACATGCCGCCACAGCGTCAGGCTGTCGCGCCAGACCGCGATCTGGTCGCGCGTCCGCGCGGCGCAGATGCCGAGCACAATCAGCACGGCGGTGAAGCCGAGGGTCCGGGTCAGCCGGCCGGCCGCCTCGCGTGCGCGCCCGCGACGGCCCAGCCTCAGCAGCCCCGCCGCCACGGCCGCGGCCACTGGCCAAGCGGCCAGATAGGTGTACCGATCGGCGACGAACTGCGGTCCGGCCTGCGCGATCCCCAGCACGGGCGCCAGCGACACCACGCTCCATCCGGCCGCGGCGGCGGCCGGCGGATGGCGACGCGCCACGATCGCTACGCCGGCCAGCCCTGCCACCGCCACCAACGCCGGGATCCAGTGGCCCGGCACCGCCGGATCGTACGGCCGCGGCAGGGGATAAAGCGGAGAAAGACGAAACGGCGCGAGGGTGCGCCCCGCGTACCACCCCAGCGCGTGCCCCGCCTGCACCAGCCGCGCCATCGCTCCATGGACGGACCACGGGATCATCGCCCCCGACGACAGGGCCGCCACGGCCGACACCGACGCCACGGCCGCAGCCGCCAGCCACAGCCACCAGGTGGCCCGCCAGCGCCGCCGCCAGCCGCCGCCCGGCCGCGCCACGGCGTCGACGATCATCAGCAGCGCCGGCAGCACCATCGCCTGGGCCTTGGCGAGCATCGCGCCCAGGGCCCAGGCGGTCGCCCCGGCGCGCCGCCACGGCCCCGGCGGCGCCGACGGCTCCGGCCCGAGCCAGACGAACACCGCCGCCGCCGCCGCCGCGGCCGACAACGCATCGCGGCGCGCGGTCGCCCACGCCACCACCTCGACCCGTTGCGGATGAAGCGCCCACAGCAGCGCGCCGGTCGCGCAGGCGATCTCCAACGCCGGGGAGGAATTCCCGCCGCGGCGCAGCCACCGCATGAGGATTCCCGTCAGGAGCGCCGTGGTCACCGCATGAAGCACCGCGTTGCCGAGGTGGACGCCGGCCGCATTGAGGCCCCACAATGCGTGGTCGATGGCGTAGGACATCCATGTCAACGGCTGATAGTGGCCGAGCCGGAACGAGGTCCACATCCACCGCAGGTGGTCCGGCCCCAGCCCCCGCCATTGGGCGTGCTCGAGGAGCAGCTCGGCGTCGTCCCAGTTGGTCCAGCCGTTCCGGATCACCGGCAGGACGACGACGAAGGCCACTAGGGCGGCCAAGGCGGCGGCCAGTCGGCGGCGGCCGCCGGCGTCCGGCGGTACGCCGCTCATGTCAACGGCTCCGCCGGCGGCGAGCGCAGGCGGCGGCTGCGGTACCAGCAGAACCCGAACAGGTCGAATACAGTGCGCGGCAGCCGGCGCAGGTTTGTGTACTTCGACGCGCCGCGGGTCCGCGGACGGTGGTCCACGGGCAGCTCGATCACCCGGCGGCCGTGGAGGCGAAAATAGGCCGGCATGAAGCGGTGAACGCCGTTGAGCGGCGGCAGGTCGGCCCGGCATTCGTTCCGAAAGGCCTTCAGGCTGCAGCCGGTGTCGCGGACGCCGTCATGGGTGAACCGGTTCCGAACGGCGTTGCCGATCCGCGAGGCGACGCGACGCGACCACGAGTCGCGGCGGCGGGCGCGGTAGCCGCAGACGACATCGGCCTCGCGCAGGGCCTCCACGAGGCGGGCGATGTCGGCCGGGTTGTTCTGCAGGTCGCCGTCCATCGTGACGAGCACCTCGCCGCGGGCGGCGGTCAGGCCGGCCAGCATGGCTGCGCTCTGCCCCTGGTTCGTCGGGAAGCGCAGGCCTCGCACGAAGGGATAGCGCGCGGCAGCCTCGCGGACGCGCGCGGGGGTCTCGTCCGTGGAGCCGTCGTCCACGAAGATCGCCTCGATCGGTCCGAGGGCGGCTTCCACGGCTGCCAATTCTTCGGCCAGCGGCAGGACGTTGTCGGCCTCGTTGTAGACGGGCACGACGATGGACAATCGCAGCGGCATGTGCGGGTTGTCACCAGATCGTAGGGGTGGCGCGCGAGCGCGGCAAGGCCGATGACAGGGCGCGACGGCGGCGGAGCCTCATTTGTCGCGAGCGGAAGGGCCGTGGTAGGCTGAGCGGCAACACATCGCCATCGGGCTATGCCATGCCAAACACCGGCCAATTTCCGGTCCTGGTGGTGGACGATGAGCCGTCCGTCGCCGAGGTAATGCGGCGTCACCTGGCCGCCGGCCTGCCGGAGCGGGAGATTCTGACCTGCACCCGCGCGGACCTCGCAATTGAGCTGGTGACGACGATGTCGTTTTCCGTGGTGCTCTGCGACCTGCAGATGCCGGGCCTCACCGGCATTGAGATCCTGGCCGAGGCGCGTCGGCGAAACCCCGCGACGGTGGGCATCCTCGTCACCGGCCAGGCGACGAAGGAGGCGCTGGTCCAGGCGGTCAATCAGGCGCAGGTGTGGAAGGTCATCGAGAAGCCGTGGGCGCCGGAGGCCCTGGTGGGATGGGTGCGGGACGCTTGTCGTCTGCACGACGAACGGCGGTCGGCGGAGGCGCCAGCGGAAAAGGCCGGACCGGTCGAGAAGAAGCCGGCCGAGGCGGCGGCACCGAAGAAGGTGGTGCGATTGCCGCCGCCTAAGAAGGCGGCGGTGATTCGGCCGCCAAAGATCGAGCGCCCCGCGGCGGCCGTGCCGGCGGGGGTGCATCCGACGTTCGCGCCGCCGATCCCGATCCCCAAGGTGGCCGCCCGCTACGTGGACCTCAAGTTGGTCCACCCCGGCGGTCTGGGGGCCGTGTATCGTGCCCGCGACACGGCGGCCGGGCGGATGGTCGCGCTCAAGGTGATCGCGGCGCGACTGGCGGCCGACGAAACGCTCCTCGAGCAAATGACCGCCGAGACCACGACCGCCTCCCGGTTGAACCATCCAAATCTCGCGAGGGTCCTCGGCCTCGAGCGGAACGGACCGGTGGCCTATTTGGTCGAGGAATACGTCGAAGGCCAGAACCTTCGCCGTGTCGTCGCCCGCCACCGCGGTCTGCCGGCCACGGCGGTGGCCGTGGTCGCTTCGGACTGCGCCGCCGCCCTCGCCCACGCGTTCGAGCGCGGTTTGGTCCACCGTCATCTGCGAACGGACCGCCTGATGCTCGATGCCCGCAACCACCTCAAGGTCGTCGGCCTGGCGTTCGGCCGCGCGGTACAACGCGCCGCGCGACTGGGCATGCCGCATGTCTGGCACCACCTCTGCCCGGAAATCGACCAATGCGAGGCGGCTGACCCCCGCATGGACGTGTACTCGCTGGCGATCTCGCTTCACGAGCTGCTGACCGGCAACCTGCCGGACCACGCCGGTTCGTCGGAACCGCGCGCGCCGCACGAATACCGGCCGGTCGCCTCCTCGGACCTGCCCGCGGAAGTGCGAGAGGTGCTTGACCGCGGATTTGCCCGCGCGCCGGAGCATCGCTGGCCGACGCCGACCGAGCTGGCCCGCAGGTTCACCGCGAGTCTGCAAGCCGCGGGCCTGCTTCAGGCCTCCTGAACGCCGCGCCGTCGCGGCCGCAGCGGCCGGCCGCTGGCGTTGACGACGTCGACGTCGTAGCCCGGCAGGACGCGTAGCCAGCAGGACAGCTCCGCCCCCTCGACCCTCCACGCCAGCTCGACGGGACCGTTCGGCGTCGGCACCGCGCCCTCGCACCATTCCAATGGCGAATCGGGGAAACGAATCCGAACGCGGCGGCGGACGACATCCGGCCGCTCGCTGCCCAGCACGTCGCGAAACAACAGCCGGACGCCGCCGTGCAAAGCGAACCCGTGGTTGCAGCTCGCCTGCGTGCCGTCGTTCTCCGAGAGCGTGCCGGTGAGGTCGTGCCCTTGCGCGCCGGCCCGAAGTCGGCGACGATGCGCTCCCACAGCACCCCGTGCGTCGCCGGCGGGTCGGGGCGCCGGCCGAGGCAAGCAGATCTCCGACGCCCTCGCTAATGGTGACGATGCGGCCCGCGCCTCGCAGCCATTGGCAAAGCATGAGGCCGCCTGCGCGCAGGATGACGGGCCGGCCCTCCGACCGCGGGAACACAGCCCGGAAGGCGACCATCAGGTTCCGTTGGCGCTCGCGGCCCTCCGGCCACACCGGTCAGGCGGCGAGGAAATGCGCCTCCGGTTCCGCGGCCGACGCACTCAGAGCGAGGGCGGCTAACGCCGCCCACTTCCAACCCTTGGATACCGTTATCGCGCGCGGTTCCAATCCTTGGACGATCCGCGCCGAAGGTCTTCCGCCGGACGCTCACCCACTCCACGGATGTCGCCACGGCGGTCGGTAGTCGCGCTTCATCAGCGCCCTGGCGTCGTCGCCGACCGCCTCGCCCCGCGCCTCGTCCCACGCCACCGTCCGGCCCAAGTCCATCGCGATCATCGCCAGCTTCACGGCGACCGTGGACTCCTGCCCTTCGCGGACGCCGCAGGAGGCCGGCCTCCGTTCGCGGACGGCACGGAGAAAGTCGGCCATGTGCTCGCGGGCGTGGTCGGCCTTCGCCTCGGTGACGACCCTCTCGGCGGGCTTGCCCTTGGGGACCAGCACCCAGCGGTGGTCGGTGACGAAGATCGTCCCTTCCTCGCCGTAGAGGAACACGCCGTTGGAGGTGTCAGGGTCGAATTCCTGCGCCCCCCAAAGCCGGTGCCGCCACACGACGGGCGTGTCGCCGAACTCGAAGACGGCCGTCATGGTGTCGGGCGTGGTGATGCGGCCGCCGAGGCGGACCAGTGCGCCGGAGGCGGTGACGCGACGCGGAACGCCGGCGCCGAGCAGCCGGCGCGTGGCGTCGATCAGGTGGATGCCCCAGTCCACGAGGTGGCCGTGGCCGGTGGTCTTCTCCAACCGCCACGACTTGTGGCCGATCTGGGGACAGTACGGCAACTTCGGGGCCGGGCCGCACCAGAGGTCCCAGTCGAGGTCCGGCGGCGGGTCCTGCGGCGTCGTGTCGCCCACGCCCGCGGTGTAGTGGATCTGGACGTCGGCCTGCAGCACCCGCCCGATGCGGCCGGCTCGAATCGCCTCCGCCGCCTGCGCGAACGCGGGGCTCTGACGGCGCTGAAAACCCACCTGGACCACCTGCGCGGGACGAACTTCGGCGGCGCGGAGCATCGCCTGGCCCTCGCGAATGTCGTACGCCAGCGGCTTCTCGATGTAGACGTGCAGGCCGGCCTCGAGGGCGGCGAGAAACTGCAGCGCATGCCACTGGGGTGGCGTCGCGATGAACACGACGTCCAGGCCGCCGGCCTGGAACATTTCCTCATACAACTTATGTTCCCGCGGACGCCGTCCGCCCTGGCGCTGTTCCATCTTGTCCGCAGTCTCCTTCAAGTGGCGGCGGTCCACGTCGCAGAGCGCGACGACCTCGACCCCGCCGACCTTGTGCGCGGCATCCAGCAGCACGCCGCCGTACCAGCCACACCCGATCAGTCCGACCCGCAGCGGGGGCTCTGCGCCCTGGCCGGCGGCGCGCAACGCGGCCGTCGCGGCAAGGCCCGTGGTGGTGCTGAGGAAATCCCGTCGGTTCATCGCGGTCATCGTTCGGTCCTCCGTTCGCACATCATCGCAGGGGAACGCCGCGTTGGCCAACTCCGGCCCGCCGCCGCGCGCGGTTGATTGCTTAGCGCCGGCCGTGATACTCGACCGAAAATGCGCGCGACTCGTCGCCCGGGCCGCGCCCTTCTGTCCCTTTGGCCCTTGTGCCGCGCCGCCGCGCTCGCAGCCGCGGTCCTTGCCGGCCCCGCCTCGGGCGCGGAGGTCCGCCGCGACGGCCCGTTCGAGGCGCTGGACCTGCCATCGAACACCGGCGCGTGGTATGCGGTGGAGTCGGAACTCCGCCCCAGCCCAGCGTCCGGCGCCGATCCGGAGGGTCTGCTTTGGACAGTGCGCGTGGACCATTTCGGCGGCGAGGAAGGCCATCTGATCGGCTGGCCGCGCGTCGGCTGCGAGCTGCTGGCGGCGCTGCGCGACTGGACACCGTGGGAGCGGTTCGCCGTCCGCATCCGTGTGTCGGGCCGGGGACGGCCCTCGCCGCGACAGCCGCTCGGGCTGGGCATCGCGGCGCCAGACCGGAGCCGAACCCACATGGTCCGACCCGTCGTCACGTCGGCCGGCGAGTGGGTGGAGATTTCGATCCCGTTGGAACGGCTGGCCGATCCGTCGAACGTCCGCCGAGTGCAATTCCACATTTAGTAATCGGAGTACGCCCACGGCGACAGGCTGGAGGTGCGCATCGTCGGACCGCGGCTGCTCCGCCGGACCGAGCCGGCGGTGGCGGCGGTCACGCCGATCAACGCGGCGATGTTCGCGGATTCCAGGTTCGCGCCGGTGCGGGTGGAGGTGCAGGGGGTCCGCCCCGGCGCGTTCGCGACGGTGGAGTACGGGCTGGCCAGTCCCGCCGGCCGCGTCGCGCACGTTCGCGCCGATCTCGGCCGCGGGGAACACGTGGTCGTGCTCCCGCTGCCGCCCGGCGGTCTGCCCGCGGGCGAATGGATCGTCTCGGCGGAGGTTGCGGGTTCGCGCGAGTCGGTCTGGGCGCCGTTGATGCTCGTGCCGTCGCCATGGGAGGCGGGCCGATGAGGCGATGCGCGGCGGCGTTGGCGGCGGCCGTGGCGGCCTGCGCGGAGGCGGCGTCGGTTCGATGGCTGGCGGACTTTGGCCCGCCGGCCTCGACGGCGCGGCCGCCGTTCGAAGCCCTGACGCCGGCCGTCGCCGCCGGCGACGGACGCGCCGGCTGGATCGCGCCATCCGGCCTTTCCGCCTTCCGCCACGCGCACCGCGAGATGGTGGCCAACCCCTTCCGCGGCCGGCAGGAGCCGCCGCCGATCTGGACCACCCCGGAGACCGAGGACGCCGTCTGGAGCGTCTCGACCAATTCCCTGATTGTCCCCGTGCCGCCGGGCGAGTACGACGTCTGGCTGCTGGCCGGCAGCAGCGACGGCCGACATGCCGCATGGGTGTTCGATTTCGACTTCGCCGCGGGAGGCGCGACGGACCGCGTTCAGGTCGCCGGCGCCTATCATTTCGAGCTGCGCCGCCTTCGCGCGGGGGCGGAGGACGGTGCCCTACGGCTCGACTTCCTTCCCCGCAACCGGTGGATCGCCAACGCGGTCATGATCTGGCCGGCCGGCGACGCAACGGCGGAGGTGGGGGTGCTCGCCCCGCTTCGCGAGGCGGTGTTCGGCCTGCCGCCGCACGAGCGGGACCACTGGGTTCGCGATCCCGATCCACCCACCGCCCCGCCGCGCCCGCCGCGGCCCGAGGAGGAGGCGCGGGGGTTCGTCCTCTGGAACCGCCACTGGCAGGAGTGCGTGTACCCCCGCGATCGGCCGCGCGAGGACGAGTTGGATCCGGTCCTCTGCCTTTTCGCCGCGCCGGGCGAGTACGAGCCGGCGACGTTCGTCGTCCGGCCGCTTCGTCCGCTGACCGGCGCGCGCGTGGAGGTGGGCGACGTTGGGCCCGTGCGCGGCGCCGACACGGACATCCGCAAGGTCCGGTACATGGCGGCGCGTCCCAATTGGGCCGACCGCGGCCGCTGGCGCATTGTCCCGGACGTGCTGGAGCGGTTCCGCGGCGGCGCCTTGCCGGCCGAGGAGAACGCGCGGTTTTGGCTGACGTTCCGGATCCCCGACGACGCGCCGCCCGGGCTTTACGAAGGGCGGATCCGGTTCGTGTGCGACCGCGGCGCGGCGGAGGTGCCGGTCCGGCTCCGCGTGCTTCCTTTCCGCCTGCGCGAGGACCCCTCGCGGCGGTACGCGATCTACTACCATCATCCCTTCGACCTCGCCGCTGCGGCGCCGGATGCGCACTCGGCCGATTACTGGCGACGCAAGGCCGAGCTCGAGCACGCCGACATGGCCGCCCACGGCATCCGCAACGTTGTGCTTTCTGTTCGTTCCGGCGCTGCGGGGCCGGACGGCCGGTTCGCGATCGACTGGGTGGGGCTGGAAGCGAAGATGGACCTCTGGGGCCGCCATGGTTTCGTCGGGCCGGTCGTGATGGGCGTGGACTGCGACGCGATCTACCGCAAGCACATGAACGAGTCGTACGGCGTTCACCTGCGCAATGTGCGCCGGCCGCCGCCGGCCTTCGCGGAGGAGCTGGCCGCGCTGGTGCGCCAGATCGAAGCCGGCCGACGCGCGCGCGGCTGGCCCGAGTTTCTGTACTACCCTGTGGACGAGCCCTCCACCGATCCGGCGGCGGTGGAGTTCATGTCCGTTGTGTTGGCCGCCGTCCGGTCGGCCGAGGCCCGGACCTACGTAACGGCCGATCCGACCCTGCCCGGCTTCGCGCCGCTGCGGCCGTGGGTGGACGTATGGTGCTCGCAGCCGTTTGCGCTCGACGAGGTGGCGGTTCGCGCGGAATGGGCGGAGCGAGCCGTCGAACACTGGTGTTATCCCAACCACATCGCCGGCGAGAACGACCACACGCCCGTCGGCGGGGCGCGGATGACGTTCGGATTCGGCTTCTGGCGCAGCGGCTACCGCGCACTGATCCCGTGGATCTACCAAGGGGTACGCGGCAACCCGTGGAACTACCTCGACCACCCCTCGATGGACTTCCTGGTGCGCAGCGAGCCGGACGGTACCCCGATTCCGGTCGCGCTGTGGGAGGCGTACCGAGAGGGCTGGGACGATGTTCGTTACATCGCCACGCTCGAATGGACGATTCGCGAAGCCCGCCGCTGGGATGCCCCCCGAATCCGTGACGCCGCCGCGGCGGCGGAGCGGGAACTGGCGGCCGTCCGCGACGCGATCCGCGCACAGCCGAAGTACATTCGCGACGATCTCTGGGGCGGCGAGGAATTCGACGTCCGCCGTTGGCAGATCGCCCGCCGGATTCTGGCGCTGCGCTCGGCGATGGACGAGGTGGCGCGCGCGGCGCATTGAGCCCCGGCCGACGCAAATCCAGGCTCACGGCTCCGACCAGCGCTTCAGCAAGTCGTTCGCCAAGCGGTTAACGTACTCCTCGACGGGGGTCTGTCCGGGCCGGCGTGCGCCCGAGACGGCCTGCATCAGCCGCTGGCCCACCGGCCCCATCCGATCCACAACGTTCAGGGCCGCGAGCCGGACCAGCGCTTCCGGATGGGCGAGGGCCGACTGCACGAACGGCACAGCCTCCTCCATCCGGCCAATTTCACAGCACGCGTCCGCCGCGGCCAACCTCAGCTCTGGGCAGGAATCCCGGAGCGCCCGCCGCAGGAAGCCGGCCGCCGGCGCGGCCTCCCGCCTCAGCCGCCACAGGCCGACGACGCCCCACCAGCGCACCGCCGCGTCTGGGTGCTGAAGGAGCTGCACAAGCGCGGGCACGTCGGCCGGACCGGCGACGGCGGCCAGACGCGAAGCCTCGAGCAGCTCGGGCAGCGGATTAAGCCGGGCATCCACGCCGATGGCCCACGGCGAACGCCCTGCGGCGCGCCGGAACATCTCCCCCTCCGGCAGCAGACCGAGGTCCCCGGTCTCCCGCATCCATCCCTCGCAACGCCCGCGAAGCCGCGCCAGCGTCTCACGGTGCTCCGGCGACGACGCCAGGTTGTTCACGTTGCGGGGATCGGCCTCGCAATCGTAGAGCTCCTCCGGCGGCTTGACCGGCTCGAAGTATCGAGCGGCGGGGCCGGAGAGGCGGCCAAACTCCGCCAACGCGCGCCAGGCCCGCATCGTCGGCATGGCCTCGGTGTAGCTGACGACCTGGGACCAGGGCAATTGGGGCATGAAATTGCGTAGGTACTGGTACCGGCCGTCGCGCACCACGCGGACGCAGTCGAACCGCTCGGCCATTCGGTCGCGCCCGGCGTAGACGTATTCGCGCGGCGGGCCGGCACGCGGGCCCAGGAACGCCATCCCCTGCATCCACGGCGGAATGTCCACCCCGGCCAGGCTGAGCATCGTCGGCGCGAAGTCCACGAAGCTGACCAGGCGATCCAGCGCCTCGCCGGGCGCGGCCGGCGCCAGCGCGCGCCACGACTCCGGCACCCGGACGATCAGCGGCACGTGGAGGCCGTCGTTCCACACCCATTGCTTCACGCCCGGCATGCCGGGGCCGTTGTCGCTGAAGAAGAAGACGATCGTGTTGCCGGCCGCGCCGCACCATTCCAGCTCCCGCAGGCGGTCGCCAATCTGGTAGTCCATCGCGGTGATGTTCTCGTAGTACCGGGCCCAGTCCTGCCGCACCTCCGGAACGTCGGGATGGTAGGGCGGCACCGGCGCCGTGTCCGGATCCCGCCGATGCGCCGGCGTCAGCCGCGCCGTGTTCGCCGCCCGCCGCTCCGGCGTCGCCCGGATCTGGCCCTCGTGGCAAACCTCGTAGTTGAACACCGCGAAAAACGGTCGGCCCGGCGGGGCGTTGGTCCAGTGGGCGGTCGGCCCACACTCGTCCCATGCCTCCTTCGGCACCGGGAAGTTGTAGTCCGTCTTGGCGTTGTTGACGCAGTAGTAGCCGGCCCGCCGCAGCAGCTCCGTGAAGCAGACGACCTCCGGCGGCAGCCACGTGACGGTGCGCATGCCCTGGCTGCCAAGCCGCCACGGGTAGACGCCCGTGATAAGGCAGGACCGGTTCGGCGCGCACACGCCGGCGATGCCGAAGCACCGCGTGTACCGCACGCCTTCCTCCGCCAGTCGGTCCAACGCCGGTGTGACCGCGTAGGTATCGCCGAAGCAACCGAGGTTCGGGCCGATGTCCTCGGCGGTCAACCAGAGAATGTTCGGGCGCCTGTCCGCCGCCGAGCGGGCCGCCTCCGCGCACGCGGCAGCCAGTCCGATGAGCACGATTCGGAAGTTCACGGCGGCCATTTCACCATACGCTGGCGGCCATCCTCAAGCGGCCGCGCACGCCGGCGGGTTCAGCGGGCCGCCCCCGCCGGGGCGGGAGGCCACGGCGCCGCCAGCGGGTGCTCGGCGAAAAACTCCAGCCGCAAGTCGGCGACCTCGCGCCGCCCGGACTCCAGGGTGCCGTTACGGCCCCCAGACCACCCAGGGCGCCCGCACCGGGCCGCGCGCCGGATCGGTGTTCAGCTCCGAATCCCCGCGCCTGCCGTCGGATCAGCCAGGGATAGCCAACCCGCTCTTCATAGGCCTTCGGCTCGGGATTGAGCGGCGTGGTCGCATCCCGCGTAGATCCGGCTGCCCAGGAAGACGGTTCGAGGTTCCGGAACCTCCGTCGGGCGTTCTGAAGAACGGTGACGGTGTCGCGCGCCAGAACCCGGCCGCGTTCGGAGAGCCGGCCGGCATCTTGAAAGCGTCGGGGGTTGAGCGGCGACACTGAGACAAGTTCCAATCATTGGAAAAATCGGGTGCGACGGTTTCCAATGATTGGAAGCCTTCGTTTGAGCCCAACGAGCTTCGCGGCCAGCGTTCGCAGCGTGGCCGCCTGCAGCTCCTCCGGCTGGTGGATCCAGGCATAACAGGTGGTGCCGAAGGAATGATGTGGCGTGCCGTCGGCATAGCGAAAATGGAACGTGTCAAAGACCTCGACGGGGCCATGGATGGAGGGCGACGGCGGGCCGGCGGTCAGCGTGCCGCCGATGCCGTCCAGTTCCGGTCGGTTGCTGCGGGTCCGGTAGCGCCAAATCCCCTCGGACGGCGGCGAAAACCGCAGCCAGTACACGCCCCCGCCGTCCCAGAATCCCGGCACCTCGATTGCGCGGCCGTTCTGCTGGAACACCGCCGAGAAGGCAACCTCCGCATAGGGGTTGCCGTTGGACGGCCCCTGAAACGACGCCTCCCACATGCCCCACCGCTCGACGGTCGACGGCGCGCCCGGGACTGCCCGCGCGGCGGCAGCCGCCACGGCGAACCCGAAGAGAACGAT
>OGCI01000203.1_pt1 | contig 78081 bp, 64 predicted proteins | sample 1570021 | NCBI WGS metagenome assembly OGCI01 (sample SAMN06264664, study PRJEB24512) | hot springs metagenome | isolation source: Hot spring water | place: South Africa: Tshipise | collected 2015-06-21
TACTCGTCACCTCGGTCGGTGACACTACGGGGTGGTCGAGGATCTATCAGCAATCGCGTGAGTTGTCAAGGTACGACCGGCCCGACGGCGAAAAAAAGCGGAGCAGGCAAACTGCGCTGCGCCGGGTGACGACGGGCCATTTGTTACGGAGCGCGCCCGGTGGGCCGTCCTCCGGGTCAATCGCGGTGCGATTGACGCTAGGGAGTATAGCAGGCAGGGCCGATTTTGTCAAGAGGTGAACGGCGAGCGGATTGAAAACACGTTTTACCTGATTTCAATCAGAAATACTGCTCGACCACCTGACTGCAACCTCACTGCCATTTCTCACAATCAGTTCGATACAACATTACATTGCCACCCCCTTTACACGCCATGTTATAATATAGAGCAACGATGTGACTGTGAATAAAATCACCAGCAGATGCGCGCATACGCGCCCAGTGAAAGCGCAGGAGACCGTGAAAGAGTTCTTTCGCCTCAGTCGCAAAGGGTTTACCGCACCTGACGATCAAGACAGCTCTCAAATTCCGGACGATCTGTGGGTGAAGTGCAGCGAGTGTCGCGAGCTGATTTATAAAAAGCAGCTCAACGACAATCTAAAAGTCTGCCCAAAATGTGGGCACCATATGCGCATGAGCGCCCACGAGTGGCTTGGTCTGCTCGATGTTGGTTCATTCCGCGAGATGGACTCCAACTTGTTGCCGACCGACCCACTTGGCTTCGTCGCTGCCGATGAAAGCTATGCCGCCAAACTGGCCAAAGCGCAGCAGCGTACCGGCATGGCTGATGCAGTCATCTCCGGCATTGGGACGATCAACGGGATCAAGTTGTGTATTGCGGTTGGTGACTTCTCATTCATGGGAGCATCGATGGGTAGCGTTTACGGCGAAAAGATGGCACGCGCCGCTGAACGCGCTGCAGAGCTAGGTGTCCCGTTGTTGACAATTAATACCTCGGGTGGCGCTCGTCAGCAAGAGGGTGTCATTGGATTGATGCAGATGGCCAAAGTAACGATGGCTCTCACCCGCCTGGCAGAGGCAGGACAACCACATATTGCCTTGCTAGTTGATCCGTGTTACGGTGGTGTAACTGCTTCATATCCATCCGTTGCCGACATCATTATCGCTGAACCAGGCGCTAATATTGGTTTTGCCGGCAAACGACTAATTGAGCAGATTATGCGCCAAAAGTTGCCTGCCGGATTCCAAACAGCCGAGTTCATGCTTGAGCACGGAATGATCGACATGGTTGTTCCCCGCAGCGAAATGCGGGATACACTGGCCCGCCTGCTTCGGCTCTATCAACAGCGGCAAGCTTCAGCCACCAAGACCGATCTGGCGACTCGACGGGCTACATTGCCCCAGGCAATTATGTGATGTCACCCGAGGACGGCTATGGAAGAGACTCCAGCTCAAGAGACGATGACTCCCTGGGATCGCGTGCAACTGGCGCGCCATCCTCAGCGCCCGCATACACTCGATTATATCGCCGCTCTCTGCGAGGATTTTGTCGAATTGCATGGCGACCGTCGCTTCGGCGATGATCCGGCCATGGTTGGGGGTATGGCCACCTTTGCCGGCCAAACGGTGATGGTCATTGGACATCAGAAGGGCAATGATACCCGCGAGAATATGCGGCGTAATTTTGGTATGCCACACCCTGAAGGTTATCGTAAGGCACAACGCCTGATGCGGCACGCAGAGAAATTTGGCCTGCCGGTCATTTGCTTCGTCGATACGCCCGCTGCTGACCCAACTAAGAGTTCAGAAGAGCGCGGTCAGGCGAATGCAATTGCCGAGAGCATTATGTTGATGACAACGCTGCGCGTGCCGAGCATTGCGGTCGTGATTGGTGAAGGCGGTAGCGGTGGCGCTCTGGCAATCAGTGTCGCCGATCGCATCTTGATGCAAGAGAATTCGATCTACTCGGTGGCTCCACCTGAAGCTGCTGCTTCAATCCTGTGGCGCGATGCAGCTAAAGCGCCCGAAGCAGCCAAGGCGCTTAAGCTCACTGCCACTGATCTCTACGAGTTGCATATTATCGATGAAGTCATTCCCGAACCACCGGGCGGCGCTCATACCGACCGTCTCGCCGCGATCACGACTGTCGGTGAACGGATCCGCGCCCATCTCATCGATCTGCAACAACGCGATCTCGATACCTTGCTGCGGGAACGTTATCAGAAGTATCGCTCAATCGGGCAGTTTCAAGAACAACAGATGGATTTCTTCGTTCGTCGATAAGAACCCTTTTCACGATACCAGCGCCACGGTCTCACCTCGTGGTAAATCTGGTTGAAACTCTTCACTGTCTTCTCCGGTTTTGCCGAACCGTGCCCGACTCACAGGCAATGAATGCCATACCAGCAGGGGTGCAATCCTTGCACCCCTGCTGATGTTGAATGCTATCGTTGTTAGAGCTGATGGCATATCACTATGCCTGTGAGCAACGTTTTTAGTACTATATACCTATTCCTCAGCTAATGACTTTTTTTTCATCAGGTGCTAAAGTAGCTTCGGGCAAAACTAGAATGGAGATCAATTCTCACAACCTGGGGTTTTATCATGATCAGCATCCTGCGGTTTGTCTGTATAGCCCTGATTCTGCTCAACCTGACAACCCTTGCTTCCCCCACCATCGCTTCATCACCGACTTGCCCCGCCGATCGTTCACATCTCTTGCCACGTTTCGGTCAACGCTGGTTCATGCTTGGCGCCAATGTGCCCTGGTTGAATGGCGGTTACGGCGCCGATTTTGCCACCGTGGAAGAGTGGAATCAACATACGTATAACCCTGACCAGACCCGCGCTATGTTTCGCGCTATGCGACAGCAGGGAGCAAATTCCGCGCGCTGGTGGCTCTTTGCCGATGGTCGTGGCGCGCCTGAATTTAGCGCAACCAGTGGCGGTTCGGTGACCGGTCTCGATACCAGTTTTCTTCCTAGCCTGGCCAGCGCCATTCAGATTGCCGCCGAAGAAGATATTTATCTCATTCCCACGCTGTGGAGTTTCGATATGCTCTTTGCCGACTCGACTGCCTCTGGACGCGGCCAGCACGCCGGTGGGCACCGCGATCTGATCGTCGATGCGGCAAAACGGGCATCGTTCATCAACAATGCGCTGCTGCCAATGCTGCGCTATCCGGTAGGTAACAGCGGCTACACCATTGGCACCCATCCACATGTCCTGGCATGGGACATCTTCAACGAGCCGGAATTTGGGATCAATGAACCGCCACATTTTTCTCCGGCCAGCGAGGTTGCACAACCGGTTACCTTAGCGCAGATGCAACGCTTTATTGCCGAGATCTCTGGCGCTATTCATCGCAACTCTAACCAGCTAACCACCGTCGGTAGCGCATCAATGAAGTGGAACAGCACCGGCGCGCTCGGCGCAGCCGGTAATTTCTGGAGCGATGCGGCCCTGACGGCTTACGATCCACAGGGTTATCTCGATTTTTATCAGATTCATTACTACGGCTGGATGAATGGCGACGAAGCCTTCTGGAGTTACTCGCCATTGTTTATCGATTGGTTCGAGGGGCAATTCGATAAACCGGTCGTGATCGGCGAAGTGCCGGCCAATGCTGGCGGCACAAACCGTACCCCAACCCAGTTGCTGAATGAGCTGCGCGCTAACTGCTACGCCGGAGTGTGGCTTTGGCCGTACTTCAATGTCAATGATAGCACCGGACAATGGTCAGATGCGGCTGCCGCCGTGCTCAATCTGGCGAACAGCGCTTCCAGTGAGGTACGGATTAGCCAGCCAGCGACGACTCCGCGTGTCCACCTTCCACTGGTTGTACGATAATGGTAACGTGCCGGAAACAAATGACGATACAATGTAAACGCTATCATCGCGGCTCATATCGTTTCAGTCAACAACGAATGATCAACGGGCAGGCAACGATGCTATCAGGACAAAGATGAATCCCGAAAGCATCGCTGTCTGCTTCATTATTATGAGGAGATTATGCAACAACGATACTGGCTGATTATTGTGAGTATCATTGGGTTGAGTCATTTACTCTGGTCAGTATGGCAACCAACACCACAGGTTGTTGCGACTAGCAGCCAGCGCCAGTTTATCCCACTGGTGGTAAAACCATCGATCTTCACCGAAACATTCACCGGTGAACCCTCTCAACCCCAACGCTGGAATCCGGCCAATTGGGATGTCACCGTACACTCGCGCGATGTGCAGACGTGGTATCAGCTTGAAGCGATGGCCGCTGATCATGGCGCAGACTGCGCGCCGGCGCCGGCAACGCATACCATTCAAGCCTATGAGGACGCCGTCTATCTCTGCCGCAATCACGTGATGACTGCTATCAGGGCCAGTGGTTACGGTATGATCTATCTTACACCCGACCATCTGGTTGATTTTAGCGGCGGCACGGCGACTATTCGCTTCGATGTATCGACTCTGCGCACCACCCTGCGCGACTGGATCGACCTCTGGATTAGCCCCTACAACGATCATCTCCAGTTGCCACTCGATATGGAGGTGGATCTGAGTGGCCCACCGCGCAACGCGGTGCAGGTTCGGATGGATCTCAGCGGGAATTTCTTTGACGTGGTCATCTACCGCAATTTCCAGCCGACCGTCATTGAAGGCCTGCCCATTCCTTATGACCAGTTTCTCGAACCAAGCCCGACCCGGCGCGACACTTTTGAATTGCAGATCTCACGCACCAGGATCAAGTTTGGCATGCCGGCCTACAATTTCTATTGGGTAGATACCAGCATCGCCGATCTCGGTTGGAATCAAGGGGTTGTTCAGTTTGGTCACCATTCCTACAATCCGCTGAAAGATTGTCCAACTACCTGCCGTCCAGGCACCTGGCATTGGGATAATGTGACCATTAGCCCGGCGCGCCCCTTCACCATCATCGACGCAAATCGGCGCTACGTTGATCGGGCCAATCCCGCCATTACCCTGACCGCACCGGCGCCGGCAAATGCGCGACTCCGTTTTGCCGGCATTGGTCCCAACCTCCAGGTACGATTTGATGGCGGTAACTGGCAGGCGGCACAGGTACAGAGCCACGGTGTCGCTTTCAAGGATGAGCATTTCCGCAGTTTCTGGATGCCGATCCCAGCCGGCGTCACTCGAATTGAGTTTCGTGGCGATCGATGGTGGGGAGGCGACTGGCATGCGCGCGACATCAGCGTTTGGGCGCTACCCTAATGCTGCGTCGAGGCAACAATGCTCCCGACTTTGGCATCGATGACGGCTTGCGCCATCAGTTCAGCAATCTGGGCCGCGTTATGAACGGCATCAAACATCGTTTCGGCATGCTGTCGCGCGGCCCGCGCCATTCGTAATCGCGCATCGGGTTGCTCGATCAAGTGCCGGATCCGGGCCGCCACTGCATCGGGATCGTTCGGTGGCACAAGAAATCCGGTTGTGCCATCAATGACAATATCTGTCAGGCCACCAGATGCTGTTGCAATAACCGGTACACCGCACGCAATTGCCTCCACAGCCGCTATCCCAAATGCTTCAGCCTGCGTTGGAAAGACGAAGACATCGGCCTGCTGACACAATTCGATCAAGCGAGGTGAGTTCGGCGTCAGGTCGCGATAGATATACATTCCAGATCCTGACGTAATCGGGCTGCGCGTGACCAGATGCGCTTCCACCGGCATTTCAATACGGCGCAGCGCCGCGAGGAGGATCGGACCGCCTTTGCGCTCAAAATCACCGCCGATGAACAACACCCGCAATGGCCCGGGCTGCCGCTCGCGTCGCGGGCGCCAGCGCGTCACATCAACACCCGGCGGGATCACCCGTATCCGATCGGGTGACACACCATAATCGCGTATCAGTGAATCACGCACCCAGTGTGACCAGGGTAAGACCCAAACCGCCCGCTGAAACAAATGCCGGTTTATCCGGTGCTTGAACTCGGCAATCAACCCTGGCCGATCGGCGCGATGCCGGTAGAATGAGGCCATTGCATCGTATTGTCGCGGCGTAATGTCGGTGGCAATCAGATACGGTCGGCGACGCGCCAGACCTCCGGCCAGTGCTGCCGGCGCCTGCGTATTGAACAAGACCACATCGCAATCGGTTGAACGTAACGCGCGCCGCGCCTGTTGTCGACCTCGCCATAACCCTCGCGCGCCGGAGGGCAACGGCAATCGCTCGATCCAGCCATTCGCTTCATAGTACGTGATTTCAGACCAATATGTAACGATCTGCGGCTGATGAGAAAAGCCGAAACGCAGATTCTCAGCATAGGTGCGGTGGCCAAGATGTTGTTCCAGCACGAATAACGCTCGAACCATTATTCCATCACAATCCAGGGCTTCTGAGATGCCAGATATATCGCTTGCTATCAGGATAGTTTAAAACTGGCTACTTCCGACGCCTTGACTTCCGTTTCTGCTACCTTGACCACGCGCGCCGGAATCCCGACGACAGTTGCGCCTGCCGGCACATCGCGCGTTACCACGGCATTTGCGCCAATCCGAGCGCGGTCGCCGATCGTGATCCCACCCAGCACGCGCGCACCTGCGCCGATAAACACCTCATCACCGATTACCGGAAATTCCCACTCGTTACGCATCCCGATGGTAACGGCGGCGACAATCGTGCAGTTACGACCGATCCGTTGTGGCGAAATCACCGTCCCAACCGGATGGGCAATATAGAGGCCGCCACCAATATCGGCCCCCACGACAATTTCCAATCCATAACGCCGGTATAACCGCCGCTGCACATAACCAGGCAAAAAGGGGATGCCACGCTGCTTGCACCACGAGCCGAATCGAAACCAGAGCATCGCGCGCAACGGCAGGTGGCGAAAAAGCAAAGCTAACAGTTGACGGAGACTCAACGGCGCTGTGCTTACCTGCCCCGGCGTAACCCATCGCCGGGCATCTTGCAGGAAGAGATCGAACATACATATTCCCCTTTATATCTCAGGCCTGAGCAGCTTCCACAGCCGTGACCGGCGCAAAAAAACGATCGCGACCACCCAACTCATCGGCTACACCCTGGTAGTAGCGCAGGTTGAAGATAGCGCTGTAAAGGGGACGACTACCTCGCTCGCCAAACAATCGGTGGGCCAGATACGCCAATTGGGGCATCATTGCGAGCGCCACAGCACTCGCCCTTGGCCGATCCAGCAACAGCCAGACCAGCCAGCGCGTCAGCCGGTTACGCTGACCAAATTCACGCTGGACAAACCCCAACAGATCAATCTGATGTTCGCGACCAAAGATAATGTCGTTACGTCCGTAGATGTACGGCGTCGCCAGCCAGGAAGCAAAGCTGCGTTCAGCGTAGTGGTAGCCAACCGCCTGTGGCGCAAATACGAACTCAACTCCTAACTTATCGAGCCGATACGCGAGTTCGATGTCTTCAGCGCGACGGAAGCGTTCATCAAAACCGCCGGCTGTCGTCACCAGATCACGCGACAGCGATGTATTACCGGTGTAAAATTGGCGCGCAGTCGCCGGCCATACCCCACTGGTCATCGCCCGATACTGTTTTTCGAGCATTGCCTGCTCCCACGCTACCCAAGGCGACAAACGCGCATCAGGTGGGGTAAGCATTGTCCCTAGCACTACCCGCCGGCTACGCTCTCCATGCAAGCGCATGTGCGCGGCGATCAGATCCGGCACTGGCACAACATCGTCATCAAGGAACAGCACAATCGCTCCACGCGCTGCTGTCAGGCCACGATTGCGCGCCGCAGCCGGGCCGGCATTTGCTTGCTGGATGAACGTCAGATGAAACGGCGTTTGGGCTTGCCGACAATAGGCTTCAGTGCCATCGGTCGAACCGTCAGAGACAACAACAACTTCAAACCGCTCTGATGAATAGCTCTGCGTAGCTAAAGCTTCCAGTACACGCCGTAACCGGGCTACCCGGTTGTAAGTTGGGATAATAACACTGACTGCGATTGATTGCATCATACACTCACAATTGCCGAATTACACGCGCCGGAACCCCAGCGGCCAGCGAGCGCGGCGGAATACTCCTGGTTACCACGCTGCCCGCGCCGATGACGCTGCCTGCGCCAATAGTGACTCCACTCAACACCGTCACCCGTCCTCCCAGCCAGACATTCTCTTCCAGAATAATCGGTGCTGATGGCGGTCGTTCCTGTCGTCGCTCCGGCTCTAGCCGATGAAAATCGTTATCCATAATCATGGCATACGTGCCAATGTTGCAACGCGGCCCAATACATACCAGCTCAGTTGCCGCAATTGAGCAACCATAGTTGATGAATGTTCCTTCACCGATCTCTAACCGCGCCCCATGCGCCACTGCCAGCTCAAGCGGCACAATTGTCGATACCAGCCGCGCCCGTTCGCCAATGATTAAGCGACCACCATTCTGCACCACCGGCTTTCCCCATAATCGCACCCGCGGCCCTAACTCGGCGTGGCGAAGATGCCAGCGTGCCCGCAATACCGCCAGAATGTCACTGAGTATGCCAGGCAGAGAACGTGATGGCATCTGGCTCCTCCCTTACATTGTTCCACATCTACATTACCCGAATGAGATGAACAGACACTAAAATCGCATGACACGTGAGTTAACAGTTTCGTTGCCCGTTGGTTTGCAAACAATCTACCACTTCAGCATATTATGACCGGCGGCGCCTGATAAATGAATGCAGGGCAGGCACTCATACCTGCCCTGAACACGCTCATACATCGCTTCGGCAACTACAAGCAGACACTCGACGTCGGTGTTGCAACTGGAACTTCCGCAGCTCGCGCTGCACTCTGCATGTGCCGAAGCTGCTCGCCATTGACAAGACCTTCTCCTGGCGGCAACCGAAAGCCATCCCAAAAACCACGCAAACGCCGCCCTGCATAGAACAACTCCCGCCGGTCACCACGCAATGCCGACCAGATGGCACGCGCCAGATGCTTCCCTTCACGGGCCAAAAACCACGCCCCGGCGAAGAGATCACCGCGACGAGTGAAACGGCCAAAGTTACCACCATTCCCATACTGGTAGCGGGCAAAGAGTGCCTCAGCTTCGGCGCGCGGGCGGAAACCGTATGTATGCACTACTTCAATATGCGGGCAGATCTTATAACGCGCGCCGCTCCGCACAATCCGCCAGCATAGATCGGTATCGTCAGAAGCCCGTAATCGACTGCCAGGGCCACAAAACTCATCATACCCCCCTATCCGATCGAACAGGCGGCGACGCATGCTGAAATTAGCCCCAGAGGCATGCAACGGAAAATGCCAGCGTGACAAATGTGGCCAGGCGTCGAATGCCGGCGTAAAGCCGGTCGCCGGATCGTAGGGTGGCGCTGTCAGTCGCCCGGCAATGAATTCTAGCTCCGGATCGGCCTGAAACTCGGTCACAATTTGTTCCAGCCAGTTGGGCTGCACTTCGACATCATCGTCAATTAACGCGATGACCTCGCCATTACTCGCGGCAATTCCCAGATTGCGTGAACTCGCCGCGCCAAAACCGGGTCGCCGATTAAGCAGATAGTGAAACCGGGGATCACTGCGAAATGGCGCCAGGATGATTGCACTCTCGTCATCAGGACTCTGATCGACGACAAACAATTCAAACTGCTGGTATGTGCTACCAAATACGCTCTGCACAGCATGGTACAGAGCCTGCGGACGCTGTTTCGTTGGAATGACAATCGATACCAGCATGTCGCTTGTTCCCTTCAACTACAACGATTGTTCCACCGGCGCGGAGAGTGGAGTGACTGCTCGATACACCAATCGCTCACGATCAATCGGATAGGCTAATCCGCGTAGACTACCCCGCGCGAAGGCAACGAACCGACCCAGACCACGAGGACGCCGCAAACGAAACACCGGCAACAATGGTTCGAGCAAAGCCGGCACTAATAGTTCATACAAAAAGACAATACCGGCGCGCCAGTTTCCGGCCTTGAGCGGCTTAACATACGCCGCACCCAAACCTTCCCAGTCTCGCGCAGCCAGTTCACGCGCCTCGCGCCAGGTGCGAAATCCATCGTGGATAACGAAGGTAGCCGGCGTCTCGACAACATACCAGCCAGCCGCAATCGCGCGCAAGGCAATATCGGCGTCCTCTGCCGAAGGAAATAGGCCACCTGCACCCAGCGCCTCATCGAACCCACCCATCATTAACACCGGTTCGCGCCGCACTGCCATCCCTGCGCCGATCCCGCGCGCGCGGCATTTGTCCCAAAATGTCATCACCAGCTTTGGCCGCTGACATTGATAGGCCGGGATGAAGCCGACGTCGGCATCGTGTGGCCCCGACAATACATTGCAGAAGAGAACTGCAGCCTTTGGTTCTTGCTGAAGCTCGGCTTCGATCACTCGCAACCAGTCAGATGGTGTCCGACAGTCATCGTCGGTAAAGGCCACCAGCGGCGCCTGCGCCAGTTGCAAGCCAATATTACGCGCTACGCCCAGACCTTTCGTAGTCGAGGCCACATAGCGGAGGCGTTCATCGTGCTGAAAGCGCCGCAGCGCCACCTCCGTTGCTGTATCGGTACTTTGATCAACCACGATCAGCTCAAAGGCCGGATGATCATTAGCCAGAATACTCGCAACAGCAATTGCCGCGCTCTCTGCCCGATTACGAGTGCAGACTACCACGCTGATGGTCGGTTCTTTCATATTATTCCTCTTTTCCCGATGGACCAGAGCAAAGCTCCCCAGTCGCTGGAGGCACGTGACTGCTGCCCAGTGCCCCCGTCAAAGCTCCCCGGTCGCCGACGGTACGTGACCAGCCTCCTGTATTCCTCCATACGCCGGCAAGCCCAATAACTCCGGCACTGTCACAATCTCATACCCTTCATCGCGTAACCAGGGGGTGAGCATACGCACTGCCCGTGCAGTTTCGGTCTTTTCCCATCGGATCTGGTTTGAAACCGAGTCGTGCATCAGAATGATCGATCCTGGTTTGATCAACGGTTTAATTTGATCGACCAGTCGCGCAGCAGGCACCTCCGGCACCTTCCAATCGTCGGGGTAAATATCCCACCCAATCACTGCATAACCACGCTGCCGTAACCGCCGCCCTTCCCACGGCGTCAACCAACCCCATGGCGGTCGGTACAGTCTTGGTCGTTGCCCGATGACCTGCGCAATCACGGCAGTTGCAGCATCGATATGATCGGCGCCACGCAGCCGTAAACCTGCTTTCCGACTATGCATCATCGAATGATTGCCGATAATATGCCCTTCAGCAAAGGCGCGTTGCGCCACATCGGGATGCCACTGCACGCTTAAACCGACACAAAAGAACGTAGCCTTCACGCCCAACTCACCCAACGTGTCGAGCAGCAACTCGGTGCAAGGTTTACTCGGACCATCATCGAAGGTGAAAGCGACGGCCCGACGTGTGCGCGGCCCGTGATTGTGATAGTAGCCAAACCCTCCATACGGCGGGCTGAGTAAGAGGTTGCCTGTCTGATCAATCGCTTTGGTTAACATTGCGCGCACATTCATACATCGCCTCAATAGTTGTGACTTCCCTGGGATGATGCGAGATAAACCGAATCGGTGATATAACTACCGGTAGAGCATTGTCATGGCATTGACCGGCTCAGGTCAGCGATGAAGCCGTCATCCCCCTATCGGTCATCGGGCGAGAGCGACGAAACAGTTTATCGTACAGTTTTGCGCCCAACAATGCCCGTAGTGCGATAGCTACAGTCCCCTTCTGCCAGAGGGTCTCCCAGGGACTCACCTGCAAGCCAACTCGATAGAAGCGCCAGCCTAGCCGCAACTGCCCGCTGAAAACCGCATCCGCTGCAAATGAGATTAATGCCCGCTGGCGCGCTTTGCGATACAACCATTGCCATTGCGAACGCTCTGCCACCGGGATCAGGCTGAACGTCCAGTCAAAGATACGAAACAGTTCCAGAATGGCATTGCGCAACGCCGTTGGATCTTTCGACATGCTCGATGGATGGCGGCGGTAAGCGTAGAGCATTTCATCAATGTAGATGATGTCGCCAAAATGGCACAATCCCAACCACATCTGCGCATCGAGCGACCAGCGCAGCGTCGGATCGTAGCCACCAACCGCGTCGTAGGCGCTTTTGCGGATCATCGTGCCGCTGTGCTGAGGGTAGCCCTTCAGCAGAAAATCGGCAAATACCGATCGTCCATCGCGCACATAACTTGTTTCCGCCGCCCGGCTGACAAAACTTAACGTCTGTTCATCGGCATAGAGGCCATAAGCGCTAAATGCCATTACTGCCTGCGGATGTTGTTCGAGCAACTCAATCTGACGAGCGAAGGCGCGTGGTGAAACCACCCAATCGTCAGCCGAAATCACACTCAGGTATTGACCTCGTGACTCCTGCATGCCCTCGATCAGCGACAATACGAAGCCCTTGTTCTGAGCGTGATTGATCAGGCGCACTCGTGGATCGCGTAGATAGGGCTGGATCACTTCAAGCGAATTATCGGTTGAACAGTCATTGATCAGAATGACTTCAAAATCGCGAAAATTCTGCTGAAGGATTGAACCGAGGCAGGTGGGCAAGAAGCGCGCATAGTTGTAATTTAACACGGTGACTGAAAGCAGGGGACGATCCTTGTCCGCCGACATAGCTCCTATCCTTCCCATCAATGGAATTAACCGCCATCAAAGCGGAGTTTATCTTTTTGCGCGACGCCTGTATACAATAGACCCTATCACCACCCTGGTTTCTGTCCCTACACCTCAACGAGCGCAAGCTGCCGCCAAAACGGTTACCACATATTCCTGATCGTCGCTCGTCATTTGAGGGTAGAGGGGCAACAATATGCTGCGATCTTGCCCGTATTCCGAATGCGGTAACTGAAACCCTTCAGCGCGCCAGTAGGGTCGCTCGCGATGGGCGCACATGATACCGCGCCTGGTCGCGATGCCACGGTCAAGCATGTATTGCATCACTGCCCGCTGATCGCACCATGGCGGCAGGTAGATCGGGTAGCTTTGCCAGTTGGTGCGCGCATACGGAGGTTCTTCCGGCACACCCACCCCTGGAATAGCCCGCAACAGCTCGGCGTACCGCTCGGCCAGCCGGCGCCGCGTAGCCACAATTTCCGGCAACCGTCGCAATTGCTCGCGTCCCACTGCGGCCTGAATGTCGGTCATCCGATAGTTGTAGCCGACAAGGTTGTATTCCTCAAAAATGACCTGATTGGCCAGATGACGGGTACGGTCATTGATGCTCATCCCATGCTGGCGCAAGAGACGGAACAAGTCGGCATACCCGGCGTTGTTGGTTGTCAGCATGCCACCATCGCCAGTGCTGAGCACTTTGCGGGGATGAAACGAGAAACACGCAATTACGCCATGCGGTTTCCCGATCTTCTCCCAACGCCCCTGCCACCAGATCTCACTACCGATCGCGCAGGCAGCATCTTCGATCACCGGCAATCCATGCGCCGTCGCCACCGCCAGAATGCGTTCCATATCGGCTGGCATACCCATCTGATGCACCGTCAGAATTGCTTTGGTGCGCGGCGTAATTGCCGCCTCGATCAGCGCTGGATCCATATTGTGTGTCGCCGGATCAATATCGACAAAGACCGGCTCGGCGCCACAGTAGCGCACACTATTCGCAGTGGCAATGTAAGAATGGCTGACCGTAATCACCTCATCACCTGGCCCTACTCCTACTGCCAGCAATGCCAGATGCAAAGCCGTAGTGCAGTTTGAGACGGCCACAGCATGGGCAGCGCCGGTATAGGCGGCAAACTCTTGCTCAAAAGCAGCTACCTCTGGCCCCTGCGTGATCCAGCCCGACAAGATCACCCGCTGAGTAGCAGCGGCTTCAGCTTCACCCATGACCGGTTTGGCCAGCGGAATCTGGCGGTTCGCGATAGTCGTCATAGGTTAACGCTCTCCTCTTTTTTCCAGTTATGAACGCGCTCTTCGGCCAGCAGATCCTCCACGGATACGCCGCGAGACAGATACCACTCACGGAGCCGTTGCAATCCTTCCGTGAGCGAGACAGATGGCGCAAAGCCCAATACGCGCTGCGCGCGCGCGCTGTCGGCATAAAGCCGCAACACATCGCCTGGTCGCGGCGCATCGTGAATGACAGGAGCATCAGGTTTCCCAATCACTGTAGCCACCGCGCGCGCCAGTTCGTTGATCGAAATCTCGCGTCCCTGCCCGATATTAAACGTGCCGCCGACCGCTTCGTCGATCATGCCGGCCAGTAGAATGCCGCGCGCAGTGTCACTGACATAGGTGAAATCACGAGTCTGCGTACCATCACCGAAGATGACCATCGGCTTGCCCGCCATTGCCCGTAACATAAACTTGGGAATGACTTCACCGCTATCACCCTCATGATGACTACGCGGGCCAAAGCTATTAAATGGCCGCACCACGACGGTCGGATACCGATAGCTTTCCCAGAAGGCGCGGGTATAGCACTCACCAGCCAGCTTGCCACCGCCGTAGACCGTCATCGGAAAGGTCGGATGCTCTTCGGTCATCGGTGCCCAGCGCGCCGTGCCATACACTTCTGAACTTGACACGTACACAAACCGCGTTACGTCGGCCTGCCGGGCCAGATCGAGCAGGGTAAGCGTCGCTGTCGCATTGACATCATGATTTTCATGGGGATCGTGCAGGCTGTGACGAACCCCCAGGCACGCCAGATGGTAGACAAGCTCTACGCCGCGCAACAGGCGCGCCATCGTACCGCGCTCGCGAATATCGGCTACCACCAGTTCAACATCGGCATCAGTCAGATGAGTGAGGTTTTCCCGTTTACCATTGATCAGATTGTCCACGACGATCACGCGATGACCGGCGGCAGCCAGTTGGGTTACCAGTTCACTCCCGATAAAGCCGGCCCCGCCGGTCACCAGAATCCGCTTCGTTGTCATACCATATCCTCATTCGTTCCCGTTCAGTTCCTATTCCTGAACGAGGTCATCTTGAAGCTCAACCATCTGCAAACACCGCCGACAGCTTCTCGCTACGCTTACAATGCTACCTGACGGCAACCACCTGTTGCATCCATCCCTGCATAGCATTGGCAACCACCTGCTGCTGGTCGGCAGTCAATTCCGGAAACATCGGCAGTGACAGCACCTCAGCCGCTGCCGCTTCTGCCTGCGGAAAATCGCCTGCCTGATAACCCAATTCGGCGAATGCTTTCTGCAAGTGTACCGGGATCGGATAGTGAATACCGGTGCTGACACCGTGATCGTGGAGGTAGGCTTGCAACTCGTCGCGCCGGGCATCACGAATGGCGTAGATGTGATAGACATGGCGGCGATCAGGCAGGGCCGTCGGCGTTCGTGCCCCAATCGGAGCCAGAAGCGCATCGTAGCGCGCCGCCGCTGCGCGTCGCAGCTCAGTCCACTGCTCGATGTACGCCATCTTTACTCGCAAAACGGCGCCCTGTATCCCTTCCAACCGATAGTTAAAGCCCTTCAGATCGTGATGGTAACGACGTTCGGCGCCCCAATCGCGCAACATACGCACCGTCCGCGCCAGTTCAGGGTTGCTGGTTGTAACCGCGCCACCCTCGCCATACGCGCCTAAATTTTTGCCAGGGTAGAAGCTAAAGCAACCTAAATCACCGATGCTGCCGACTCGTCGCCCCTTATACTCGGCCCCGTGGGCCTGCGCTGCATCTTCGATCACAACCAAACCGTGTTTGCGCGCAATCGCCATGATCGGATCCATATCAGCCGGCTGACCATACAAATGCACTGGAATGATCGCCCTGGTGCGCGGCGTGATCGCCGCCTCGATCTGAGCCGGATCGATCGTGAAGGTCACCGGATCGATGTCTACAAAGACGGGTCGCGCGCCAGTGTAATCAATTGCTGAAACCGTCGCGATAAAGGTATGCGGCGTCGTGATCACTTCATCGCCGCGTCTGACACCAGCGGCAAGCAACGCGAGATGCAGCGCGCTGGTGCCAGAATTGACGCCAATTGCATACTGGCACTGCGTGTAAGCGGCAAATAACTCTTCAAATGCCGCCACCTCTTTACCCAGCACGAATTGGGTGCTGGCCAGCGTATCCAGCACGGCCCGGTCAATCTCTTCCTTAATCGAGAGATATTGAGCCTTCAAATCAACAAACGGGATCATACGTTCCCCCTTCAGAGGTTATCGATTGCGATACCGAATAGGCTGTTAACCTGACGCTGAGGGTTTTCCACGCAGCTTTCACTCACCCATCAAGCGCAATCGGCTGACCGCGGTTGAGCATCGAGCGAGTCGCCGCTTCAAGCACGCGGATGACACGCAAGCCAGCGTAGCCATCTGACATTGGCCGGCGCCCATTGCGCACGCAATCGACAAAGTGCTCGGCTTCAACCTTTAGCGCCTCGATGTTGTCGAGCCGCGGCGCCCACATATCGCCGGTTCGGTAGCCAACATGACGCTGGTAGACAGCATCTTCACTCTCACTCACAATGATGCCTTTATCGTAGACTTTCACCTTCTCGCTCATTTCAATGTCGTCGTAAACGATCATCTTCTCTGAACCGCCGATCAGTGTTTGACGAATCTTCACCGGCGCCATCCAATTGACATGAAAATGAGCAATCAAATTGCCGGGGAAATAGCAGGTGAGGTAGGCCATATTTTCCGGCTTGCCCGGCACGTGGGCCATACCGGTGGCCGCAATCATTGTGGGCAACCTGCCAATCAGATAATCCATAATCGAAAGATCATGGACGGCCAGATCCCACAGCACATTCACATCATTCTGAAACAGACCGAGGTTGACCCGCACCGAGTCGTAATAGTAGAGTGCGCCAAGCGTGCCGTTGTCAATCAATTCTTTAATCTTGCGCACCGCGCTGGTGTAGATGAACGTATGATCAACCATCAGCGTCAAACCACGCCGCTCCGCCTCCTCGACCAGTCGCTCGGCTTGAGCAACTGTCACGGTAAAAGGTTTTTCAACCAGCACATGCTTATCGGCTTGCAACGCCATCAATGCCAGTTCGAAGTGTGATGATACCGGTGTTGCGACAGCAACCGCATCAAGCCCGGGATGACGCAACATTTCAGCAACATCGGCGTAGGTCTTGACTGACGGATAGACCTGCTCGACCAACGCCCGTCGCTCGGCGCGCTGATCACAGACAGCCACTACCCGTGCTCCGGCAACCTGGGCAAAATTGCGCACAAGATTGGGACCCCAGTAACCGTATCCGATGACGCCAATGCCGATCATGATGACACCTGCCTTTGATCAATTCAGAATGAAGCGAACGATAACATCGTTCGTTGCTATCATACGAAAGTATGATTACCAGAGCGTGACAGGAAAGCAACAGCACATAAGATGTTCGTTATGTTTGTTGACTCGTCACAAACAGATGTATCAATAACAAGCCTGCTACCAACATAAGTAGCGTGAAGCGTTCACTATTCTTTACCTGACGCAGGGAATGATGTGGCAGCGCATCCGCCAGGCGGGGAATAAGCGCAACATGAGGTTACCTGGCTTGAGCAGTGAAAACCTTCGCTCTATCGCCAGATGCTCTACTGATGTGGTTCAGGCGATTGACAGCACCGACCGACCCTATGACTCTGATTCGCCGATCAACTCATCGGCTGCTGCTAGCAACTGCGCAATCCGTTGGGGGGGAACATTTTTGCTTTTGAGGTAGAGTTCGAGCGCCTGACGCGGGGTCAACCCCTCACGCAGAGCTTCGGCGACACCGGCAAACCGTTGCCGCGCCGGACGCTCCACGTCAAACACGATGGCGGCAATCACGGCTGCGCCAGCCTCGCGCAACCATCCACGCACCTGTTCTTCACGTAGCAGTGATGCCTGTTCACGGGTGAGTTGAACTTCCACCCGCGCGACGGCATCGCGCAAATCGGAACGCGCGATCGCGGCTTGCAATGCGCCGACCGGATCGCTGCTACGACGTAGATCACGCTCAATACTCACGAAGGGGCGAGCAGAGAGTGGCACAAACCGCCAGCGCGCGTGCCCTGGCGCCAGTTCAACCAGTACGCAACCTTTGGGTTCTTCACGTTCGCCAAAATCGATCCGCTCGATACTACCGGGATAGACGACTGGTGGCTGTTGAGCCAACGCCTGATGACGGTGAATATGACCCAGAGCTACATAATCAACACCGGGTTGAGCCAGCACCGAACGTGGCAGGCTCAGGTCGCGCCCCAGGATCATTGCCCGCTCTGATCCTAACTGTGCCCCTTCGACTGTACCGTGAAAAGCCAGCACGGTGGGAAGATCAGGCTCGCGCTCGGCAACTGCCCGCTCGATGAACTGTTCGATCCGACGACGCAGCTCATACTCAATCGTTGTAAATGACGCGCCCACCATCTCATCGCGCGTAAGCAACATCTGGCGCGTCACCCAGGGCACTGCGATCACCTGCACGTCACCGCTGCGCGTGTTGACGCGATGCCGACGCAATCGGTCAGCCACGATGACTCCTTCCAGCGCCAGGGTTGCAAAGATTTCAACCGAATGGGCACGGCCCTGCGCCGGTGAAATATCGTGGTTGCCGGTGAGGATCATCACCACCACACCCGCTTCACGCAAACGGCGGATGCGCGCGGCAAATTCACGCTGGACGGTTGGATTGGGTGAACGGTTTTTATAAATATCGCCAGCGATCAGGCAAAGATCGATCTGGTGATCCAGCCCGACTGTAATCGCCTCATCGAGCCGGTCGAGATAATCGATCAGGCGCGAATGAAGGCCACGTCGCGGATCGAGCGCACCGTAATTCTCTACCCCCAGATGCAGATCGGCCAGATGAAGCATGCGGATCATAGCGGCGATGTCCCACAATCAACAGGGCACGGCAATACCGTGCCCTGGAGTATAGCAGATTTACATCCTGGTCAGAACTGTCCGGCGAAGTGACATGCCACCCAGTGCCCCTTGCGCTTCTCTTCAAACGGCGGCTCTTGCTCTTTGCAGATACTCTTAGCAATCCAGCAGCGCGGATGGAAGCGACACCCACTCGGCGGATTGATCGGACTGGGCACATCACCCTGCAACACAATTCGTTCGCGCTTAACGAACGGGTTCGGGTGTGGGATAGCCGAGATTAGCGCCTTGGTATAGGGATGCAGCGGCTCGCGGAACAGCTCGGCGCTGGTCGTCAATTCGACCAGTTTCCCCAGGTACATCACCCCTACTCGATCAGAAATATGCTCAACTACGGCCAGATTATGAGCGATGAACAGGTAGGTTAGACCGAACTCACGCTGGAGTGAGCGGAGCAAATTGAGCACCTGCGACTGGATCGATACATCAAGCGCCGAAACCGGCTCATCGCAGACGATCAGCTTCGGCTCCATAATCAAGGCGCGAGCAATCCCGATGCGCTGCCGCTGACCGCCAGAAAACTCGTGTGGAAAGCGGGTCATATGCGAGGCGCTCAGACCAACCTTCGCCAGCACCTCGCGCACTCGCTCGCGTCGTTCAGCCGGCGTGCCGATCCCGTGAATGACCAGACCTTCCGCCACGCTTTCACCAATCGTAATCCGCGGATCAAGCGAGGCATAAGGATCCTGGAAGATGATCTGCATGTCGCGCCGTAGCGCCTTCATCGTGCGGCTATTAGCGCGCATCACGTCCTGACCTTCAAAGATCACCTCGCCGGCAGTCGCTCGTTCAAGGCGCAGCACGGTGCGACCGGTCGTTGTCTTGCCACAGCCACTCTCGCCTACCAGGCCCAACGTCTCGCCGCGCTTGACAGTGAAACTGACATCATCGACGGCGCGCACCTCGGCAATGGTACGGCGCAAAAATCCGCCCTTAATCGGGAAGTATTTCTTGAGATTGCGCACCTCAAGCAGTGTATCATTTGCCGGTTGTACCACCGGAGTAGCCATACTCGCACTCCATCTTATCGCTAACCAATCAACAAAGCAGCGCGCTGACGTTAATCTTCATAGAGCCAGCAGCGCACCCGCCGGTTTGATCCTAACTCGATCATTGGCGGCGGCAGATCACACTTCTCAAAGCGCTTGCTACAGCGTGAGGCAAAGCGACAGCCCTTCGGCGGGTTAATCAGACTCGGCACCGTACCGGGGATCACCTCAAGCTCTTCGCGCTCATCGCCAAGCACCGGCATCGAATTGAGCAGGCCGCGAGTATACGGATGTTTTGGATCGCTAAACAGCGATTGCACATCGGCGTATTCTACTACCTGGCCGGCATACATCACCACCACGCTATCGGCCATCTCGGCAATCACGCCCATATCGTGGGTAATAAGCATAATAGCCGTCTCGATCTTCTCACGCAATTCACGCATCAGATCGAGAATCTGCGCTTGAATGGTCACATCGAGCGCAGTGGTTGGTTCATCAGCAATCAGCAATTCGGGGTTACAGGCCAGCGCCATCGCAATCATCACCCGCTGACACTGCCCGCCTGACAACTCGTGGGGATACTGACGCATACGCCGCTGAGGATCGGGCAAACCCACCATAGACAGCAGCTCGATACAGCGTTTTTCTGCCTCTTCACCCTTGAGACCCTGGTGGATCTCAAGGGTTTCGATAATCTGATCGCCCACGCGGAAGACCGGATTGAGCGCAGTCGTCGGCTGCTGGAAAATCATCGCAATCCGATCACCACGAATTTTCCGCATCTCTTCAGGATCAAGGCTGAGCAAATCGATCCCGTCGAAGATTATCTTTCCCTCGACGACCCGACCAGGCGGACTAACCAGCCGCATAATCGAGAGTGACGTGACGCTTTTGCCTGAACCCGACTCACCGACAATGCCAAGTGTCTCGCCGCGGCGAAGGGTGAAATCCACCCCATCGACTGCCTGCACGACACCATCTTCGGTAAAGAAGTAGGTTTTCAAACCTTCCACGCGCAGCAGCTCAGCGCCACGACGACCAGTTGGGCGCGCTGCGCCCGCTACAACACGAGACTCGGTTGCCACAGGAACTCCGTATATTTCACTAATACGTTAGCCACGTTGACGCGGATCAAGGGCATCACGCAGGCCATCACCAATGTAATTGATTGCAATCGACGCTACCAGAATTGGCATTGCCGGAATCAACGGCATCCACGGATACTGGAACATGTAGCTTTGCGCGTAACCAAGCATATTTCCCCAGGTTGGGGTTGGATCCTGGATACCGAAACCGAGAAAACTGAGCGCTGACTCGGCAACCAGCGTGCCATTAACGCCAAGGGTAAAATCAACAATCATCGGCGGCAACGCATTGGGGAAAACGTGGCGGAACAGGATGCGCAAGTTACTCGCCCCCAACGCTCGCGCCGATTCGATATACACATTTTCACGCACCGAGAGCACCATACCGCGCATCAGACGGGCCGTACCAGTCCAGCCAAAGAAGGCAAGCACTAGAATAACGGCAAAAATGATGCGTGCCTCGCGCTCTGAAACGGCGAAGATGAAGGCTAATCCCGACGCAGCCCATGAAGGCAACGGTATGGCATTAATGTTTTGCACCAGGATAACTGACAGGATTAACAGCAAGAGCAAGGTGGGGAAGGTGGCGACAATCTCAAGGACACGGCTGATAATGGTATCAACCCAACCACCGAAATAACCGGCCAGCATTCCGAGCAAAATCCCAATTGTAGAGGCAATGAGCGTGGCAGTAAATGCTGTGCCCAGCGAGACCCGCGAAGCGTAGAGCAAGCGGGTAGCATAATCGCGGCCAAGATGGTCGGTACCAAGAATATGCAAACCGCCATCGGCATCAATCCCCATTGGGGTGAGGAAGCGACCGGTCAGGTTTGGCTCATCGCGCTCATAAGGAGCAATCAGGGGAGCGGCTGCCGAAAGCAATAACAAAACCGACAGCAAGCCCACGCAGAACATCGCCAGCCGGTGGCGGCGAAAACGGCGAAAGACAATTGCCCACTGCCCTTCAGACCGCCGGGGAGCGGTCTCTTCGAGCGGTACGGCAGTCGTGCTGGTGGCCATTCAACTTCTCCTCGTAGTGTTTTGTTTATTTCTGGCAGCGTCGCCAGTTGTACCGTGTATGATACTCCGTTTTCGAGTCTCTCGCTCATCATATTGGGCTACCGCAACAGACCTTATGACCTGCCGCGGTAGCCCATAATGTGATGTTAAGTTAAGCGAATGCGTGGATCAACCACCGTGTACAGAATATCGGTAATCAAAATACCGATTAGCAGCAAGACCACGTTGATGATCAGCAATGCCATCACGACATTATAGTCATTGCGACCAAGAGCATCGATAAAGAGGCGACCGATTCCCGGCCAGTTAAACACCGTCTCGGTAATCAGCGCGCCGCTGAAGAGCGCAACCAGGATACCGGCCAGCAACGTAACGAACGGAATCAGTGAATTGCGCAGCGCGTGCTTGAGAATCACCACTCGTTCGGCCACGCCCTTAGCGCGAGCCGTGCGCACATAATCGAGACTGAGCACCTCGAGCATACTGCCACGCACGAAACGGCTCCAGCCGGCGATGTTAATGAAGGTCAACACACCGCATGGCATCAAGAAGCGCAGGAAGCGGTCAAGGAATGAGCCAGCTTCGACTGCGCCAATCCACGGGATGGTGTAATCACGCACTCCAACCGCATCACCGGGGGGCAAATATGGCAGACCGGCATTTTTGGCCAGGACTGAAAACAACAGGATGGCAAAGATCCCAAAGACGAAGCTCGGCAAGGATGCGCCAATAAAGGCCAGCGTCGTCATAATGTAATCGAAACGCGAATACTGACGCACCGCCGAATAGACACCAATCGGCACCGCAATCAGGATTGAAAGAAAGATCGACGCTCCCATCAAATAGAGCGTATAGGGGAGGCGGGTCATAATCAGATCGGTGACCGGTCGGCCTCGGAGCATGACCTGCGAGATACCGAAATCACCAAACACAATGCCACGGCTCACCTTGCGACCTTCGAGGTCGGCCATCGTTACCGGAACCTCACAACCCTCTTCGACCACCTCAACCCGGCCATCGGGATAGCGCAGCCGCATCTGACCGGGCACTGCACAACCTACCTGCCAGTCGGCGCCAATCCCACCGGGTAGCGGTCCCGCTGGCCACCCGATCAGCCAGCGGGTGAACCGGAATGGCACATAGATGTCTAACTCAAACCGTTCGCGCACCCGTCGAATATCATCTTCGGAAATGCGATTTTGACCGGCATTTTGGCGCTCGGCCAGTAATTGATCGATTGGCCCGCCGGGCACCAGGTACAACATGCCATACGAACAGATGGCAGCGACCAGTGCCACTAACAACATTTGCACAAAGCGGCGGGCAAGATAACCTGCCATAGCAATACTCCTCAGAGGTGTAGGAAAATTACCAGATTACATCACGCTGCGCGCTGGCTCGTCATCTTCTTACCATTTTGATCGCAGTTGATGCAAAGACGCAAGGGCGCAAAGGATGCCGTTCAGCCGACCTGATCTCTACCCTTCACCTACAATACCCTTTTCACCATCGCGTCTTGGCATCAAGCAATGACAGAAGGCACGGCGATGGGAAACATGTAGACCCATCGCCGCACCGATTCCGATCAACGCAACCGCTTACTTGGTGAAGAGGTTCATGTCGATGTGCTCCCAGGTCGGGCTGGCAACAACGAAGGCCTGGATTTCACCGCGGTTGCCGGCCTCGATCACGGTCTGCACCTCAGCGCCAGCGCCCAGCGTTTCGCTACCCAGCACATCAACTTCGCCGGTCAGCAACTGAGCCACCGCCTGATTGGTGTCGGCGATGAACTTGATGATCACGTTCTTAATCTTGACCTCACCCTTGAAGTAATTGGGATTGGCCTCGAAGGTCATGCTCTGACCCTTCACCCACTCCTTGAGGATGTAGGGGCCGTTGCTCAGAGGCCGCTCGATGATCTCGGGCAGCGTCTGCCACTCGGCAGCCGGCACATCGGCCAGGCGGCGGCCATCGCTCAGCACCTGATGCGACGGGTAAGCGCCAAGGCCGGCGCCAGCGAAATAGGTCGGCCACTGCACGCCAGGGTGGAAGGTAACCGTGTATTCGGTATCGCTCTTGAACTCGATATTAGCGATCGAGTTGCAGTAGGTCAACGAGGTCGCGCCCGAATCCGGATCGCAGTTGATCTTGTAGGCCAGCTCGAAGTCGGCCTGCTTCAGCGGCTCGCCGTCTTCCCAGACAATACCCGAAATCCACTTGTCGGTCACGGTCAACTGCTTCATCTTGACAGTGCCGCCCTGGTACGTAATCGTCTCGCCATCGGCAGTCGTAATCTCGACACCCGGCGCCAGCGGCACAGCTTCACCATCGGTATTCCAGACGATGTCGCCTTCCTTGACCTCAACATCAACATTGGTAGCCCGACCGCTCTCAATCGTTGAGAGACCATCGAGACCAACCGGCTGATAGTCATAGTCGTAGCTCGTCACTGCCGGAACGCCCAGCAGGTTAACCGCGATCCGCTGCACTGCCGCGCTCTCGATCAGCGACCACATCGTCTGCGGCTCCTGAGTGAAACCGAGTACCAGCGTGTCGCCGCCATCGGTCAATTCCCACTCATCGGCGTTGGCCGTGTAATACTCGGTGGGGTTCGGCTTGAAGTTGAGCAAGCGGTTGGTAGCAGCATACGCTTCAAGTCGGTTGAAGAGCGGCAGGCTCACCATGTCCTTGGTGAACTCTTCCTGGACGATAGCATACTGGCGAATGCGCTCGGCGCGATCGAGCGTATTATTCGCCGCGATGATGGCGCGGCTGGCCCGCTCGTTGCACCAGCCCATGTAGTTCTGGCCCTCCCAGTTGTTGGAAGGCAGCGGAATCTGGTTACAGGCGTACAGCGTCTGGCCGCCCGGATCGGCCTGACCAACCCAGGCAAAGGCGCCAAGCTCAAAGTCGCGTCGGCGGAGGCCTGTGCTGCTGCCGAACCACCATGAGGCTGGCGCGTAAGTCGGGATGACCTGAATACCACAGGCAGCCATCTGGCGAATAAAGACCGCCGACCAGGTCTGGCGGAACTGGGCATTTGTGGTTGTGAAGCTCAGCGCCAACGCATCACCATTGGCGTTAGTGCGAACCGGTTCGCCGGTCCAGCCGGCTTCCTCAAGCAGCGCCTTACCCTTCTCGGGATCGAACGGATAAACGGTGATGTTCTGATTTGCCGCAGCCCAGTGCGCCTTCGGCAGGAATGTATCCATGAGCAACTGCTCTTGCTGCTCAGGAGTCAGATACGGATACACCGATGCGATCAACTCTGGCCGATTGGTGCAGTAGGCAATCGCCTGGCGGACGCGCACATCACTCAAGATCGGGTGCGGAGTCGTATACTGCTCGCTGACAACCTCCTCCGTCACCACCACTGTCTCGACTACCGTCTCGCGCACCGGCTCAGCGGTTTGCACCACAACAACGGTCTCGCGGACGACTTGGGGTTGAGCTGCGCCACCGCAAGCCGCCAGCATGGGAATCACCATTGCCATCACCATCGCAACGGCAACGATTCGCTTGGTAAAGCTAGCCATCTGTCTGTGTCCTCCTTAAATCTGAGGGCAACGAAACCAACGATTTCCAGGCCTTGACCAGACGTAAATCGTCGATCAGCCGCGCCATTGCGTTCTTTGCTTCGCCGCATCACCCCCTTTCCAGATCTTTGAACATGCCACCTGTCCGTCACCGAAATAACGATCTGCTGACGAACGAACAAAGGCTGTGGTCAGCCTGTCTCAGTGGATATAGCGAGGCGAGGTGCGGCGACGATCGACAAACGCTGGTGCAAGACTGTTCATCGTTAGGCGGGATTATAACGGTTCTGTTTGCGACTGTCAACCAAGTAACAAAGCTGAAACCAAATCAAATGAGAACAGCGGGTGCAGGTTGGCCATCTGGCCTCTGGCCGCTACCAACAGTAAACGGGATCCGCAACCCGCGTAGAACACCGGTTCCTTCCAGATCATCTGCGGTGTTCAGCGCTCACCATCATCATTGCGCTTAGCCAGCCTCGTCTTGTAGCCAGGTTTGGCGAATCAGACTGGCAAACGCAAGTCGCCGAGAGCAGGTCAGGTGTAGCCACTGTTATATCTTGCGCGTCATTACCGCCCATGCTATGATCGAGCCGCCACCGCAAAGCGATAGGAGCGTTATGTTTCCGGCTACCCGACATCTCATTCTCGCATCAGCATCGCCCCGCCGACGCGAGTTACTGTCTCAGCTAGGGGTTGATTACATCTGTCTGCCCAGTCTGGCTGAAGATCAGCCGGCGCCGCCACCATCCGATCTGCTTGATCATTTACCTGCGCTGCCAACCGCGATGCCACTTGCGCAGCATCCCACCCTGATCGCCTGGCGAAAGGCCGCCGACATCGGCAGCCAACACCCTGACGCAGTTGTCCTCGCTGCCGATACCGAAGTTGTCATTGATGGCACAGTGTTAGGGAAACCACGTGACGCCGATCACGCCTGCGCCATGATTCGTCGCCTGGCCGGGCGGGCGCACACTGTGCTTACCGGTCTATGCCTTTTACTGCCATCCGCGGCAACCACAGCAGGCGTGCTCTACGATGGACGCCGCGCGCTCTTTGATCTTGTTGCCAGCCAGGTCTATTTCCGCCCGTTGAGTGACGATGAAATTGCCGCTTATGTCGCGTTGGGCGAATCGCTCGACAAGGCTGGTGGCTACGGCTTGCAGAGCGGAGGCGCGGCCCTGATCGAAAAGATTGAAGGCAGCTACACCAACGTTGTAGGGTTACCACTACCGGCAGTGGCGCAATTGCTGCGCGTCGTCGGCATGACGACACCGGTCGATCCTATTGAAGCATACCTCTCATGGCTGCGCAGTCAGGGAAAGGAACCTGCTCCATGGCCAACCCAACCGTAAAGCTACTAATCGTTGATGACCATCCGCTCTTCCGGCAAGGGGTGCGCTGGGCACTCTCGCAGGAGCCAGGTTTTCAAATTGTCGGCGAAGCGGCCAACGGTGAAGAAGCATTGCGCTGGCTGGCCCAGGTCGAACCGAATCTCGAACCAAATGTGATGCTGATTGACCTCAATTTGCCGCGCATGAGTGGTCTTGAGTTGACCCGACAGGTGCGGCGGCAGTATGCCGGCATTGCCGTGGTAATGTTAAGTATGCATGAAAGCGACGAAGCGGCCTTCAATGCGCTGCGCGCCGGCGCTGCCGCCTATCGCTCAAAAGACATCAAACCGGCGGCGCTGGCCGACATCATTCGCCGGGTAGCGCGCGGTGAGTATGTGATCAACGATATGCTGATGGAAGAGCCACGCATCGCCAGTCGCATTCTCTCCCAGTTTCGCAATTTACCCGAAGTGCAAATCCCGGACGATACTCTCGGCTTGCAGATTTTCACCCCTCTGAGTGAACGCGAGATTGAAGTGCTGGAGCGAATCGCTGCCGGCAATAGCAATAAAGAGATTGCTGACGCGCTCGGTATCAGTGCGCAGACCGTGAAGAATCATATCTCTTCGATTTTGCGCAAGCTATCCCTCAACGACCGCACCCAGGCTGTCATTTTTGCCCTGCGCCGCGGTTGGATTGAGACCCCACAACAGATTCAGCCGGGTGAACCAGAAAACTGATTCGCCTTATGGTTTAAAAAATTGAAGTGCGCTCAGCCAGCTTCTGGTTGATCGTTGACTGAATTATCTCTCGCACCTGCTCAGAGAGCGCCAGCACTGTGATCGGGTCATCGGCAGCATCGGGTCCGTATTCCGTTGTATCAATCGGCGGACAGAAGGTGATTGACCAGCGCGTCGGCAACGGAATCACGCCAAGCAAACCAAACCAGGGAAAGAAGGGCGTGAGCGGGAAATAGGGAAAACCGAGCAGTCTGGCAATCCCCTCGGCATTGGCAAGCATGGGGTAAATCTCTTCAGCGCCCACCACGGCTACCGGCACCAGTGGCGCTTGCGCGCGCAGCGCAGTCTGCACAAACCCGCCTCGACCAAAGCGAGCCAGCTTGTAGCGATCTTTGAAGAGCTTACCAACCCCCTTTAGACCTTCGGGAAATACACAAACCAGCTCATCCCGCTCGAGGAGCCGAATCGCGTTTTCGGGTAACCCCGGCACCTGTCCTAACGCCGCCAGCGTCGGCGCAATCACCGGCAAGGTTGTAAACCAGTGGAGATGGAGCGAGCGGACGATCCGTTCATTTTGCGCCGGATGTTCATTAAATACCGCGGTGGCAATCATAGCGCCATCCCAGGGCAGGACGCCACTATGATTGGCAACCAGTAACCCCCGCCCCTGAGCCGGCACATGCTCCAGGCCAGTCGCCGTTACCCGCCACCAGGTATGATACATAAACGACAGAAAGGGTCGCGCCACTTCGATAATCTCGCGATCCATGCCAAACGGATCGGTTGAGTAGTCGCCACGCAGCCGACGCTGAATAAAATTGACCTGCTCGTCGATCTGATAACGCAAAACCATCCCGATCCCCTTCCAGAAATCGGGATCGAGGTAATCGCGCAGATCAACCCCTTGCAGCATCGCATTGATCCGCTCAACCTGTTCACCGGTCATGCGCTGAAGGTTTTCGCCGATGAGCCGAACAACGCCAGCCGCAAAATTGCCCAGGGCCGCCTGCGGGCCTGATTGCTGGTCACTCTGCTGGCGAATGTCAATCTCAACCTCGAATAGTTGTTCAGCCGAACGGCGAGCTGTTGCCGTCTCATCCCATGTGAATGATGCCGAAGCTGCTGAAGGTGGATCTACCGCCGCCGACGGATCAGCGCTATCGGCATCAGGATGATCGATAACCGGCGATTCCTGCACGCCTTCGATCACGACCTGAGCGCGACTGCGGCGAGGGCGTCGGCGCTCAACCGGCTCATTGGTCTGAGCAGCATCCAGCTCATCGTGGTTCATGCCTTCCTCCTCCGGTTGAGAAATTCGCTCAACGCGCGCGCGGCTGCTTGCTGTTCTTCTTCTGGTGTCAATGGCTTAAGCGCGTCAAGAGCGGCAGTCATCTCATAATCTGCCGTCCAACCCAAAACCCGGCAAGCGCGTTGTGGATCAATCGTGCAGCGATAGCGTAGATAATCAACCTCAAACGGCCATCCTGGCGGAGGCTGGTTATTAAAGAGTGGACCGAGGGCCGGGACTGGCTGTCGTCCGAGGCGTCGAATCACCTGACTCAAAGGCAGCGGGTGTTCAGGCGCAATGTTAAACGCCCCGCCCGCTGATTGATCGACAGCCGCAAGCACAGCTTTGGCAGCATCATCAACATGCAGCAACTGGATCATTGGATCAAAGCCGAATAACATTTGGGGCGATAGCGAACTCAGATATTGCATCACCGGATCGTCTGGCGCGAGTATCGGCACACAACGCAGAAGTGTCACCGTGATCTGTGGATGGCGCGCGGCAAAATCGGCTACAATCTGCTCTACTTCAGCCAGCGTGCGCAATAAACCCCGAGTATGCTGCGTTTTGATCGGACGATCCTCGCTGATCAACAGTGGATTGAGCGGACTTGCGCCATAGATCCATCCGTGGCTACGCGCCACAATGTGGCGCACACCGGCTGCCCGACAGGCTCCCAGCAACTCCATCGTTCCGATCACATTATGCTGCACTGTCGTCTCGTGATCGGGTAGCGCTTCATTGAAGCCGAGCAGGTCGAAATGCACCACGGTCTCGATCGCTGCAGTGCGCAGCAATTCCAGCCATTGTTTGCGATCGAGGCGCGCAGTTAGCCATTCGGCACAGCCAATTGGTCCCGCTGGCGGATGTCTCCCGACTACGATCGTATCGTGCTGCTGACTCAGCAATTGCGCCGCGCGAACGCTCAACTGCCCGGTCGCGCCATTGATCAACACTCGCGTCATGGCACTCTTTCCACATTTTCGCGCAACCAGCGCTCAAGTTCTTCCCGATCCATATCGCCGTGACTCAATGCGCGAAAGACCCAGCCGATTTCGTCAGGCCCGACTTCAGGCCGCAAACCTGCTCCATTGATAGCCAGAAAGCGCAAGAGACAGAAAAAAGCGGTTGCTTCATTGGCAGCGTTGAAAGGATGATGCTTGACAATCATAAAGGTTAACACTGCCGCCTTACTGCACAGATCCGGGTAGAGTTCCGAGCCAAAAAAGATCTGGCGTGGCGCTTGCAAGGCCATTTGCAGACGATCCTGACTCTTGATTCCCAGCAATCCACCATACCGCTCGATCACAAACGTATGCAGATCGAGCAGGTCGTCCTGGGAAAGGTAGACTATCGGCGTCGTTTCCTCGTCTAGCATGACGTGTATCCGATCGACTTGCGCTTGTCTGGCGGCGTTTGATCAGAATGAGCCACCGGCAAGCGCAATGCCATCATCAAGGTACCCGTCTGATCAAATCCCGACAATCTGCCGAAAGGCCCGATCATACTGATCGCACATGGCTTCAGCCCACGCGCGCAGATGTGGACTCATTGGCCGACGGATGAGCAACTCGCGTTCGGTAAAAACCAGCTCGACAACTTCTTCTTCCCCAAGCCCGATTGCCTCAATCCAGCGCTGCACCACCGCCGGCAAACTTTCGCGCTCGACCGTAAACGAGCGGGGCATAGGCGCCTCCTTTCCGATCTCGGTTTGCCAGCACCGAACAATCGATTCCGAAGTCTGCCTGATTATGAGGCTGGTCGGCAGCCCCATAATCACATCTTTCGCTCAACCAGCCGCTGCGCCATCTATGCAACAGAAGCGACAGGTAAGATGTTGCGCTAGCGAACAGTCGCGTCGAACTGGATCTCCGACGCGACTGCCAGACTTAATCGGTTCGCTCCCGCAAATGCGGGAAGAGGATCACCTCACGAATCGTGGGCTGATCGGTCAACACCATCACCAAGCGGTCGATACCGATACCGAGACCGCCGGTTGGCGGCATACCGTAGCGCAACGCATTGATAAAATCTTCGTCCATCTGATGCGCCTCTTCATCGCCGGCAGCGAAAGCGCGCAACTGTTCACGGAAACGCTCTTCCTGGTCGAACGGATCATTCAATTCGGTAAAGGCGTTACCGATCTCCATACCGGCGATGAAGGCTTCAAACCGTTCGGCAAAATCAGGCCGCTCAGGAATCCGCTTGGCGAGGGGCGACATCGCCACCGGGTAATCGATCACAAATGTTGGTCGGACGAGATGGGGCTGCACAAACTCTGAGAAGAGTTCGTCAACCTGTTTTGCCCACGACGCCTTGCGATCAACGCGCAACCCGCGTTCGGCAATCGCAGCATGCAACGAGGTCAGGTCGGTATGACGGGTAATATCGATCCCGGTCCGTTCGGCAATCGCCTCAGCCATCGTGATACGGGGCCAGGGTGGCCGAAAATCCAGTTCACGACCCTGGTATGTGATCGTCAGCGTGCCATGCACAGCCAGACAAATCTCACCCAGCATCTCTTCGACCAGTGCCATCATCGCGTGGTAATCAGCATACGCCTGATAGCACTCCATCATTGTAAACTCAGGGTTGTGCGAGCGATCAACCCCCTCATTGCGAAAGTTTTTGCCGATCTCGTAGACACCGGGAAAGCCACCGACGATCAAGCGCTTGAGGTAGAGTTCGGTCGCGATGCGCAGGTAAAGATTCTGGCCAAGCGCATTATGATAAGTAGTAAAAGGGCGCGCAGCCGCGCCGCCGTAGAGTGGCTGCAACACCGGCGTCTCAACTTCGAGAAAGCCGCGTTCGTCAAGCGCGCGCCGCATCGTTGTGATGATCCGGGCCCGGGCGCGGAACACATCGCGTCGCTCTCGATTTACGATGAGATCGAGATAGCGCTGGCGATGACGCTCTTCGACATCCTGTAGACCGGCCCACTTCTCAGGCGGGGGGTTAATCGCTTTCGCCAGAACGCGCAGCTCGCGGACAAAGAGCGAACGTTCACCAGTTTTGGTGCGACGAAGGGTACCGGTAGCCTGAACAATATCAAAGGTGTCGATCTGATCACGGAAGCGTTCAAACCACTCATCGCCGACATCAGCCCGGCTCAGCCAGAGCTGGATCTCGCCGCTCCCATCTTCGATATGGGCAAAGGCAATCTTCCCCATAACCCGACGCGCGCCGATAATGCGACCGGCCAGGGTGATCGTCGTTTCTCGAGCAACCAGATTGTCAAACGCGGCCAGTGCTGCGCCGATCGTATGACTACGCTGGCAGCGCGGCGGAAAGGGATCGATACCGGCAGCGCGCAACTGTTCCAGCTTGGCGGCGCGCTGGGCTTGCAGGTCGGTTAATTCCATAGTCGTCAACAAACAATTGTATTGCCGGCCTATGCCGTCGATGCCGGCACCCTTTCCCCATTATACTGGAAAATGCAATGACCCTGGAACATGCCTGGCGTCGAATAATCTCGTCTGAGACAGTATCATTGCTTGCGCGCAACAGAGCACGAAAACCATTTCTTAACAAAGAAAAGGGCGACAAACATGTCGCCCTTTCCGCGTTATCAAGAGGCTTTCTTGAGAGACAAGCGCTAACGAACTTTGAGAATGGTGAGCTTCATCACGCCAGAAGGGGTGTGAACCGTCACCTTATTGCGGGCACGTTTGCCGAGCAGGGCAGCGCCTAATGGCGACTCATTCGAGATGCGACCCTGGCGAGGATTGGCTTCGGCGCTGCCGACAATCGTCCAGGTCTCTTCGGTGCCATCATCTTCGAAGCGCACAGTTACCGACGAACCGACACGAACCTCGCCATTGCTCGCCTGATCTTCATCTATCAGTTCGGCCCGCGAGAGCAAATGTTTCAGTTCGCGAATACGACCTTCCAGCAACGCCTGCGCTTTCTTTGCATCTTCGTATTCACCGCTCTCAGAGATGTCACCTAATTCTTTGGCCGCAGCAATCCGCTCGGCGATTTGCTTGCGCTCGACAGTCATCAAATGCTCAAGCTCCGCTTCGAGACGGGCGCGACCTTCGCGAGTCAGGTATGTCGGCTTGTCTGTCATCACTCTTGCCTCTACACTGCCCCGGCGATACCGATGATCCACCGGGAAACCGCAATATAAAAAGAATAACTGAGAGCGCATCTCTCAGTTGTGGGTGGAGGCTACCTTCATCTGAGCCAGACCCTAGCACAATTATATGGGGTCACAGGCAATTTGTAAAGACGGTTCCTCGCCCAACTCGAAAATACTCGCACAGATATGCTATAATCGAAGAGCGGATGGCACGCATCAGGCAGTAGATACCTTATGGCTTCACGCGGCGGCAAAAAATCAGCAGGTAACCGGCGCGCTGCCGGCAGTCACAGCCGAAAGAGCAGCGCGAAGTCGGACTGGAAGGTCGCATTGCGGCCTGAACATCAGCGCGAGCTATTTGCGTTAGGGCTGATCCTGGTCGCGACGATTACCATTATCTTTGTGCTCACCAGCGAGGCCGGCGAGCTAGGGCGCATCTACCTTAACGGGGTGCGCGCGCTGTTTGGCGCCGGCATCTTTTTTGTGCCGCTCACGCTGTTTTTGATCGGAATTGCCATCCTCTGGCAAGAGCGAATGAGCGACGCCAGTCTGAGCGGCGCGAATGTGCTGGGCACAACGCTCGTGCTGTTATCAATGCTTGGCCTGCTCGAAGTGCCGGTACACGACATCCTGATCGCCGATCGGATGAATGAAGGTGGCGGTTTCATCGGCTACTGGCTGTTCGAACTCTTGCAGGTAGCAATCGGATCCATCGCCGCAGTGGTCGTTATTTTAGCCATTGGTCTGGCCGGATTGTTGCTCACCTTCAATCTCACCGTGCGCGAGCTTGTGCTGGGTATGACTGAGTGGACAACCTCATTCTGGCAGATGCTCTGGAGCGGGCCGCGCCGTCCTGCCGAGCCGGTCAATGCCGATCGACGCGCCGAGCTGATCTTCAGCCCACCGCCCCAACCTGAAAGCGACGATATTGTGCCAACCCCGATCGCCGCTCGCCCAACGCGGGCCAGTCTGTTTAAGCGGCCTACTCCTGAATTACCGCCCCCAGCCGCCGAGCCGCTCCCGCCAACCGTGACGATACCATCAGCGCCGGCATCGAAGCCAGAGCCGGTTCAAGAGGTGGTGCAAGAAGCGCTGGATGGGTTCGAGATCTCACCGGTTCGGCGCGCCTGGCCATTACCATCACTCGATCTGTTGCTTGAACGCTCAATCGATGGTGGGATTACCGATGAAGAGCGCCGGCTCAAAGCGCGCGTGATTGAAGAGACGCTGGCCAGCTTTAAAGTTGAAGCGCGCGTCGTTGGCGTCAATACCGGGCCGGCAGTGACCCAGTTTGAATTGCAACCGGCGGTTGGGGTGAAAGTGGCGAAGATTATGACGCTCGAACGCGATCTGGCGCTGGCGCTGGCAGCCCAGTCGATCCGAATCGAGGCGCCTATCCCCGGCAAAAATGTAGTTGGCATCGAGATTCCTAACAGCGCCATCGCGATGGTCTCGCTGCGCGAGGTGCTCGATAGTGAAGAGTATGAACTCCACCGCGGTCGCCTGAAGCTGCCACTCGGCAAGGATGTCAGCGGCACGCCAATCATCGCCGATCTGACCAAAATGCCGCACCTGCTGGTCGCCGGCGCAACCGGTTCGGGCAAGTCGGTGGCAATTAACGCCTTTCTCTGTGGGTTGCTGCTCAAACATACCCCCGATGAGCTGAAGCTGATTCTGATCGACCCCAAGATGGTCGAGATGATTGTCTACAATCACATTCCTCATCTGCTCTCACCGGTTGTCACCGAAGTTGAGCGCGTTGTCCCAACCCTCAAATGGGCAACCCGCGAGATGGAACGGCGCTACAAGATCTTTGCTCGCAATGCCTGCCGCAATATTGACAGTTACCGTCAACTGGCCCGGAAGCGAGCCGATCTTGAGCCAATGCCCTACATTGTGATTGTGATCGATGAGCTGGCCGATTTGATGATGATGGCCGCCGATGAGGTCGAGACCTATATCTGTCGCCTGGCGCAGATGGCCCGCGCCACCGGGATTCATCTCATTATCGCTACGCAACGGCCATCGGTTGATGTTATCACCGGTCTCATCAAGGCCAACTTCCCTTCGCGGATCGCCTTTGCCGTTACTTCGCAGGTTGATAGCCGGGTGATCCTCGATGTGCCCGGCGCCGAACATCTGCTAGGGCGCGGCGATATGCTCTACATGGCTGCCGACTCGGCCAAGCTGATCCGCATTCAGGGCACGTATGTCGCCGACCGCGAAGTCGAGCGCATTGTCGAATTCTGGCGTAAAGCCGCGCCACCTGACCTGACTAAATCAGATGAGCAGAAACCGGGCGACGGCGAGAACCAGTCTACCGCCAGCGGGGAAGGTTTTCAGCCACCCGCCGAATTCCTCTCGCCTGCCGAGCAAGATGAGCTGCTGCCGCAGGCAATTGCGCTGGTCTCGCAACACCAGCGCGCATCAGCATCGCTCTTGCAGCGTCGCATGCGCATTGGCTATTCCAAAGCCCAACAGTTGATCGAACTCCTTGAACAACAAGGCTATGTCGGCCCTGCCGATGGTGGTCGCTCGCGCGAAGTGCTGCGGCGTGATGGATCAGCCCAATCCTGATCTGTGATACGGGACGGGATGGTTACCGGGCAGTAGCATCGGTGGTGACCAGACTCTATAAGATGTGCCCTGACACTGCGAACAGATGCAGATGGTATCTGCAACGTTTGAGCGCAATGGCGCGTCTAAGCGGCAATACATCTCGCTCAGGAGGCAGTTGCAATGGCGATCGAAGATTTTTATACCGGCGCCCGGCGCATTCTGGCCAATATGCTGGAGGAAACCCCCAAGGCTGACCGCGAGCAATTGCTCGACGCATATGCTGAGTTGCTCACCCGTTTGCATGCTGAAGAGGCCCATCGCATGCTGACCGAAGTGATCGAAGATGCCCGCACCCGACTCGATGCGCGCCTCTCACCCGATCCAATTCGGCAAACGATAGCCGGCGTGCAAAGCACCTTGCAGGATCTGTGGAATAGTCTCTGGCGATAACGACCGTAGAGAAAGCAGTAAGCAGTGCGCTGACTTCCTGCCGCATGGTCACTCGCCGGCCCGTATTCGCCGGTTGAGCCGATATACTCTCATAACCATCCTTCGAGCGCTAATCCGTTGACAGAAGACATGTCGATGCGCCGACGGCGATTCGCCAGCGCATTGTGCCGGGTTAAAGACGGAAGGAACGAATAAAACCTCGCGAGCATTAGTCCGGCTGCCAGTTTCTCGACGATCCCTACCGGCAAATTTGTGCCTGCCGGTGAGCTGACAGTGACAGACTAAAAGGTATCGGAATTAAGCGGTCAAAGCGGTTTCGATGATGATAACCACCAGGAGTTTGTATGGCAGTACAAGCTAGCGAAAGGATTGCGAACAATCTCTATCAGGAGAAACTTCACCAGGCCGGAGAATTGCTCACCGAACACAACCTTGATCTGTGGCTAATTCTGGTACGGGAAACCTCAGAACACACTGATCCCGCACTGAAGCTGCTCGGCCATTTTTCGCTGACGTGGCCAACCGCGATCATCCTGACGCGCAGCGGGAGCGCGCTGGCGATCACCGGTTTGGGCGATGATGAAGCGGTGCGCCACGCGGGACTGTTTGACGAGGTACGACCCTACACCCAGAGCATCGGCCCCGAACTGTTGCGGGTATTGCAACGCTACGATCCGCAACGAATCGGGATCAACGTCAGTCGGAGCGATGTCAGCGCCGATGGTCTAAGTTACGGAATGTACCTTAATCTCTGCGACTATCTGGCAGGCACCCCTTACCGTGAGCGACTGGTTTCGGCAGAACATTTTGTCGCCGCGTTACGCAGCCGAAAGACACCGCAAGAAGTAGCGCGGATGCGGGCAGCAGCCGAGTTGAGTATGCGCATCTTTACCGCCGTTGGTGACTTCCTGCATCCCGGCGTTAGTGAACGAGAGGTAGCGGCATTTGTCCACGCTCAAACGCAGGCTGCCGGCGCAACAACCGCGTGGGATCCGGCCCATTGCCCTGGACTCAACGCCGGCCCTAATTCACCGTGGGGACACGTTGGCCCGTCGGATGAAATTGTCCGTCCCGGTGAAGTGTTTCACATGGATTTTGGCGTCCAGCTCGACGGTTACTGCTCGGATCACCAGCGCGTCTGGTATTGCCTGCGACCGGGTGAAAACGCCCCACCAGAGGAGGCACAACATGCGTTCAACGCTGTGAAAGCAGCCATACGCGCCGCGGCAGCGGCAATTCGGCCCGGCGTGGTAGGCTGGGAAATCGATGCCATTGCCCGCCAGACCATTACCGCTGCCGGCTACCCCGAATACCCGCATGCGCTTGGCCATCAGGTTGGGCGCGCCGTGCATGACGGCGGCGTCGGCTTTTACCCGCGCTGGGAACGTTACGGCGATAAACCCTACGGCACAATTGATGCCGGTATGGTATTGACACTTGAACTGGGTGTGCGCACCCGCTACGGCTATATCTCACTCGAAGAAGAGATCCTGGTCACGCCGACCGGCTGTGAATGGATCGGCCCGCCACAAGAAGAGTTGTGGCTGATCCGGTGAAATGGTCGTCATCGCTGGCGGTAGCGAAGGGGCGCAGCGCGCTGCGCCCCTTCGAACTTCAGGTCACGGCTATCGTTCGCTGCAGCGCCAACTATCGTGTTGAAACGTTAGATCCTCATAATTAGAGATATTAAGCATATTTAGAGTTATTGAACTATTCCCCGCTGTCACATGGATTCATTTATTGTGCAATGTCGCACAAGAATCTCGACAAAGGGTTATGGTATACTATTGCTAAATCACAGCATAGCGTGATGCAAGCAGGCCACGATGCCAGCGGCTTCTCTTGACCTTGTTTGGGTGAAGCGTTGCGACGCGAGACGGCTGCAACAGTCAGCCTGATTGTCGTTCGCTACTCATCACTGGTTGGCAAACCAGTTGGGAGGAGTGTTCAGGTGAGCGACTCGATCGCGATTGAACTCCGCGACGTCGTCAAACGGTTTGGCGATGTGGTCGCGGTCGATCACGTTAATCTTCAGATTCGCGATGGCGAGTTTTTTTCATTGTTGGGGCCAAGCGGATGTGGCAAGACCTCAAGTCTGCGCATGATTGCCGGGTTTGAGTTGCCGACTTCCGGCAGCATTATCATTCATGGCCGCGAGATGGGCATCACCCCACCTCACCAGCGCCCGGTCAATACCGTCTTTCAATCGTATGCCCTCTTCCCCCATATGACGGTGGCGCAGAACGTTGCATTCGGCCTGGAGATGCGCAAGACACCGAAAAATGAAATTGCGCGCCGCGTCCAGGAGGCGCTCGATCTGGTGCGACTATCGGGATTGGAAGAGCGGCGTCCGCGTCAGCTCTCTGGTGGACAGCAACAGCGGGTAGCGCTGGCCCGCGCGCTGGTCAATCATCCCGAAGTATTGCTGCTTGACGAGCCGCTCGGCGCACTCGATCAAAAGCTGCGCAAAGAGATGCAGCTCGAATTGAAGAGTTTGCAGGTCCGGGTAGGGATTACCTTTGTATTCGTGACTCACGATCAGGAAGAAGCGTTAACGATGTCGGATCGGATTGCGGTCATGAACAAGGGCAAAATTCTACAGGTCGGCACGCCAACCGAAATTTACGAGCGACCTAATTGCCGGTTTGTGGCCGATTTTATTGGTGAAACCAACTTTATCGATGGGGTGGTGATCGGGCGAGATGGCAACTACACGGTGTTGGAAACACCAGAGGGATTGCGCTTCCGCGGACTGGCTGCTCGCCCATTGAGCGATGGCACGAGCGTTACTTACTCGATTCGACCCGAGAAAGTGCGCCTGCTGACGCCTGATGGCGCATTGCCACCCGATGGGCTAGCTGGTACGGTGATGAGTGTGAACTATATCGGGAGTGATACCCGCATTACGGTGCGAATCAACGACCGGCGCATCATCGATGTCTGGGAACAGAATACCCGCTCGACCCTTGATCGAAACGAGTACTGGCAACCGGGTGAAGCAGCCGTGATTGTCTGCCCGCCTGATAACGCACTCGTGCTCAGCGAGTAGAAGGAGGGTGTGATGGCAACGTTGCAACAACAGCAACAGGGCCGCGACCGGATCCGACTGGCACTCCTGCTCACTCCCGGTTTGCTCTGGCTGGTGCTCTTCTTTGCTCTACCGCTGGTCATCATCTTTGTTTACAGTTTTATGACCAACGATGCGCTGGGCCGGGTCGTTTACCAGCCAACCCTCGACAACTACATTACTGTCTTTACGCAGAGCCTGTACATCAATGCTTACTGGCGATCAATCTGGACCAGCGTACTCACTACCGTCATCTGCTTGCTGATCGGGTATCCGCTGGCCGTGTTTATTGCTCGCAGTCCGCAGCAGTGGCGGATGCCATTACTGATGCTGATCCTGATTCCGTTTTGGACCAACTTTCTGGTGCGCATTTACGCCTGGCAGATCATTTTGGCCAACAATGGGATCATTAACGGCTTTCTCGAGCTGATCGGAGTAGGGCGATTGCCGCTCCTGAACAATGAAGGCGCAACGCTGATCGGCCTGATCTACGGCGAGTTACCGTTTATGGTTTTGCCCCTCTATGCCGCCATTGACCGGTTTGATTTCACCCTGATGGAGGCTGCGGCTGATCTCGGCGCCAATAAAATTCAGGCCTTTCTCCGCATCATGTTGCCGATGACGATGCCGGGGATTGTTGCCGGTTCGGTGCTGGTATTCATTCCAACGCTGGGTCAATTTGTGGTGTCTGAACTGTTAGGGGGAGCAAAAGTTGACTATCTCGGCAATTTGATTCAGCGTCTCTTCCTGCGCGCCAACCCTATCAATTGGCCGCTTGGTTCGGCAATGGCGGTTTTGATGATGATCGTGCTATTGGTGTTGATCATGTTGTACTTCCGCGCCACAACGGAGGAAGAGCGATGATCAAGACAGCGCCTGCCACAACCACTGCGGCGCGGATGCAGACCGCGTTTAGCGAAGGTCGCCTGACCTGGAGCGGTCTTGCCCTGACCGTCTTCTCAATTCTGGTCTACCTGTTTCTCTACGCGCCGATCATCGTTCTGGTCGTCTTTTCGTTCACCCGCGATGAGTTTGGCGTGCGCTGGACGGGATTCACGCTTGACTGGTACATCCGGCTCTTTAACAATCCGCGGATGATGGGAGCGGCGTGGAATACGCTGGTGGTGGCGACTGTTTCAACAATCGTCTCAACGATTATCGGCACCCTGCTGGCGATGGCAATGGAACGCTACCGGTTTCGCGGGCGCAACGCTATGGAGGGATTGATCTACTTGCCGATTGTTGTGCCCGAAATCGTGATGGCGGTAGCGCTACTGGCCTTTTCGGCGATCGTATTCGACCTGATCAAGCTGGCAACCGGCGAAACACTTCGCCGCAGCCTGACGACAGTAACCATCGGTCACATCGCGTTCAGCATTTCGTTTGTTGTGGTCGTAGTGCGCACCAGTCTTAAGAATTTTGACCGCCGGCTGGAGGAAGCGGCAGCCGATCTCGGCGCCGATAGCTGGAATACCTTTTGGCGCATTACCTTTCCGCTCATCTTGCCCGGTATTGTTGGCGGCGCTCTGCTCGCATTCACGCTATCGCTCGACGATTTCATCATTTCACTGTTCCTGTCAGGGCCGGGAACATCTCTTTTGCCGGTAGAGGTCTACAACCGGGTGCGGCGAGCGGTGACGCCAGAAATTAACGCGATTTCAACCCTCATGCTGATCCTGTCGATGGCGCTGGTGGCGCTCTCTCAATTGCTCCAGCGCCGGCGGTGAGACGAAGAACCTATCAGGAAGGGAGAAGAGTAATGCAGATGCTACGAGTGTTGTTAGTTACATTGTTGTTGGCGCTTGCCGCGTGTGGCGGGGGTGGCCAGCCGGCAACAAGTCCGGGAAATGAGTATGGCGCCAGCGGCGGTGATACCCCTGAGTCAGGTGACGGAGTTGATCGAAGCCGTTTGGCCCGCGAACTCTATTTCTACAACTGGTCAGATTACATCGACCCCGCTATTCTCGAACAGTTCGAGGCTGAATACGGTGTGAGGGTGATTGTTGACACCTACGATAGCAATGAAGACATGCTGGCGAAAATCCGGGCCGGCAATTCAGGCTACGATATTGTGGTGCCAACGGATTACGCGGTGCAAATTATGATCGCCGAGGGGTTGGCCGCGCCGCTTGACAAGTCGCTCCTGACTAATCTTGTCCATCTCGATCCGAATTTGCTCGATCAGTACTTCGATAAGGGGAATGTCTACTCGATCCCGTATATGTACGGCATTACCGGCATTGCCTACAATACCAAATTCTTCCCCGATGGGATTGATAGCTGGGCTGCTATTTTCGAACCGGAGCAGATTGCTGAGTTCAGAGGCAAAATCAGCATGCTTGATGACGCGCGTGAAACGCCAGGCGCAGCCCTACGTTACATCGGACAATCGCTTAATTCAACCGATCCGGCGGCGCTTGAGCGGGTAAAGGAGATTTTGCTGGCGCAGAAGCCGTATCTGGCTGCTTACAACAGCTCAGATGTCAACCGCAAGCTGGCAAGTGAAGAGTATGTGCTGGCGCATTCGTGGAGCGGCTCGGCAATGCAGGCTCGCAATGGATTGGGCGATGAATTCAGCGGCAATCCAGACATTGCCTTTGTTATCCCGAAAGAAGGCGGGATGATCTGGATGGATAATCTGATGATCCTGAAGGACTCTCCCAATGCTTACACAGCCCACGTATTTATGAATTTCCTCATGCGCCCGAAAGTGTCGGCGCAGAATACCGAGTACATCGGCTATCTCACACCGAATAAAGATGCGCTCGACCTGTTGTCAGACGAGATCAAAGAACTCTACCAGCAGGGTTTCGCTCCCGACGAAGAGATGTACAAGCGACTTGAGTGGGCAGTGCGAAACGAAGGCACAACAGCGTTCGACGATCTGTGGACAGAGATCAAGGGTGAGTAGCCTCACAGGTTGACAACCGGCAGGTGAACTCAACCGAACAGGGCGAATAAGTGATACCTGGAGAGAGGGGTTAGCTGGCAGTAACGACGTTACTGCCAGCTACTTTCTATTGCGCAGAAGCGAGCCTGTGCAATACTGACTTCAGCGATGCTAACCTGAGCGGAGTCTATCTCTGCGGAGCCAACCTGCGCAACGCCATTCTCAGTCGGGCCAACCTGGCCCGGGCCAATCTGAGTGGCGCTAACCTGCGTGGCGCTCATATGCGCGGCGTCAATTTGCGCGAAGCCAGTCTGACTGACGCCGATCTGACCGATGCCGATCTCACTGATGCCGATCTGACCGATTGCGATCTGACCGGCGTTAAAGGGTTGAATGTATGATAGGCCGACAGTCGCGCTGAGGGTGGTTGCGCGACACCCTCAGCGTCGATCAAAACCCAGACGACGCCCCCTATCGCGCCTGACATCACTGCCACCCTCATCACATTCAAGAGCCACTCTCAATCATCACCGGCACAACCGGTTCGAGAATCTCACGCAAAAATCGACCGGTATGCGATGTGGGATGACGGGCAACCTCTTCGGGAGTGCCAAGCGCCACCACTTCACCGCCGCCATCGCCGCCTTCCGGTCCCATATCGATCACATAATCAGCGGTCTTGATCACATCGAGATTATGTTCGATAACCACCACCGTATTACCGGAGTCAACCAGACGATGCAACACCTGTAAGAGATTCTGAATATCGGCAAAATGCAAACCGGTCGTTGGCTCATCAAGAATGTAAATGGTGCGACCGGTTGCCACCCGGGCCAGCTCTTTCGCCAGCTTTACGCGCTGCGCCTCGCCACCCGACAGCGTTGTTGCCGGTTGACCAAGTTTGATATAGTCGAGACCAACATCGTGCAGGGTTTGCAAGATCCGACGAACGCGGGGCACATTGGCAAAAAACTCTAGCGCCGTCTGCACATCCATATCAAGCACATCGGCAATCGTCTTGCCCTTGTACTTGACCTGCAACGTTTCACGGTTGTACCGTTTACCCTTACATTCGGCGCAGCGCACCCAGACATCGGCCAAAAATTGCATATCGATCTTGATCTCGCCATTGCCTTCACAGGCTTCACAACGCCCACCGCGAATATTGAAACTGAAGCGTCCCGGCCCATAGCCACGCAGTTTGGCTTCAGGGGTCTCGGCAAACAACTCACGCAGCAGATCGAACAACTTAACATAGGTAGCCGGATTCGAGCGCGGCGTGCGCCCAATCGGTTGCTGATCGATATTGATAACCTTATCCAGGCGTTCCAGGCCGTGCAGAGCGCGGAAGGGGCCAGGTTTGAGCTGAGCGCGGTTGAGCCGATTAGCCAGCGCCGGGTAAAGCGTCTCGGTAATCAGTGATGATTTGCCCGATCCAGAGACGCCGGTCACTGCGATGAAACAGCCGAGCGGGAAGCTGACCGAAACATCACGCAGATTGTTGAGGGTTGCGCCTTCGAGCGTTAGCCAGCCGTTGTTGGGATGGCGGCGGGTCGGCGGGGTCTGAATGGTCAATCGCCCTGATAGATACTGACCGGTGAGCGAGGTCGGGTGTTGGGCAACCTGAGCAGGTGTGCCGGCAGTAACAATTTGCCCCCCTTTGACACCGGCGCCAGGGCCGAAGTCGATAATCCAGTCGGCGGCCTGCATCGTTTCAAGGTCGTGTTCGACTACGATCAGGGTATTGCCGAGATCGCGCAGGCGTAAGAGCGAGTCGAGCAACTTGCGATTGTCACGCTGGTGCAAGCCAATACTCGGCTCATCAAGGATGTACATCACGCCGACCAGCCCTGAACCGATTTGAGAAGCGAGACGGATCCGCTGCGCTTCGCCACCAGAGAGGGTCGGCGCAGCGCGGTCGAGCGTCAGGTAGTGCAGACCGACATTGTGTAAAAAACCGAGCCGCTCGCGGATCTCTTTCAACACATCGCCTGCAATCGCCAGCGCGGTTTCATTGAGATGGTTAGGTAACTCACGCGCCCAATCGAGGGCCTGGGCAACATTCATGCGGGTCACATCGCGGATCGAGCGCCCGGCTACGCGCGCGGCCAGACTTTCGGGGCGCAACCGGGCGCCTTCACAGTCAGGGCATGGCTGTTCGCTCATATACTGGGTGTAATATTCGCGCATCGTATCCGAGCCACTCTGCATGTAGCGGCGACGGATTTCACTGGCCAGCCCTTCCCACACACGATAATACTCGCCACGCGAGCCACCTTCGTGTTCCCAGGCGAATCGGATACGCTCCTGACCGCTGCCGTAAATGATGGCATCACGTTGACGCTGGGTCAGCTCATCCCAGGGCGCATCAAGATCGATACGATAATGGGCAGCGATAGCGAGGAGAGCTTTGTAAGCCCAGGTATCCTGCTTCTTGCGCATCTCGCCCCAGTAGGTGACGGCGCCGTCGTGGATCGAGAGCGCGCCGTTGGGCACAAGCAAGCCCGGATCAACTTCGAGCCGCGCGCCCAGGCCGGTACACGTCGGACAGGCCCCTTGAGGCGAATTGAACGAGAACATCTGCGGCGTCAATTCGGGAAACGAGATCCCACACGACGGGCAGGTATTACTCTCGCTCATCAACCACTCACGTGGTTGGGCGGGATCGGTCGGCTCATCGGCCAGACTGATGATGACCTTCCCTTCACCAACCCGCAAAGCCGTCTCAACACTATCGGTCAGGCGGGTTGTAAACGAGTCGAGATCGCCATTAGCAATGGCCTGCGGGATAGCCAACCGATCGATCACCACCTCAATAGAGTGTTTCACCTTCTTGTTGAGTTTAATCTCTTCATCGAGTGAGCGGATCTCGCCATCAACCCGCACCCGGACGAACCCCTCGGCTTTGGCTTCAGCGAAAATATCCTTGTACTCACCCTTACGTTGTGACACGACCGGCGCCAGCACCATAAAGCGCGTGCCCGGCGGCAGCGTCATAATCCGATCAACCATTTGTTGGGCTGATTGAGCGGCCACCGGCTGGCCGCAGCGATGGCAATACTGTTGTCCGACCCGGGCAAACAGGAGCCGCAGGTAATCGTAAATCTCGGTGACAGTGCCAACTGTCGAGCGCGGATTTTTGCTGGCGCTCTTTTGCTCGATGGCAATTGCCGGCGACAATCCTTCGATCAGATCGACCTGTGGTTTTTCCATTTGACCGAGAAACTGACGGGCATAAGCCGAGAGACTCTCGACGTAACGTCGCTGCCCTTCGGCATAGAGGGTATCGAAGGCGAGCGAACTCTTACCCGAACCACTCACACCGGTCAATACCACCAGTCGGTCACGCGGAATTTCGACATCAATCCCCTTGAGATTGTGCTCGCGCGCGCCCTTGATCACGATTGTCGTTTTGGCCACGGTCGTCTCCGCTACACTACGAACGAAGAGAAAGCGCCGCCCCTTCGGCGACGCCACTAATCTGCCTTTCAGTATACCACGTTTTACCAGAACAAACGGGCGAAATATGCCGTTCTACAAAACCTCGATTATTCGGCGTGAACCGCCACCTCTGATGCAACATCGGTTGTTGCCGACTGCGGCAAGGTGATAAAGCGGCTGCGCAGGGTACTGAACAGAACTACCAGCGCACCGACCAGCAACGCCGATCCGATCAGGTAAGGCGCACTCGGCGCAATCAGATCGAACAGCATGCCGGCGAGCAATGGCCCAAACACCATTGTCAGGCTGGTGAACGCCTGCACGCCGCCGAGCGTTGTGCCTTGTTCGGTAGCCAGCACCGACTGTGAGACAAGGCTGGTCAGTGACGGCGTTACCATACCGCTACCCAGAGCAACGATACCGATAGCCGGGAACAACATCCAGGACGCTGTAGCAAGACCAATAGCGATGAACCCGATAGCCATCAGCGTCAGACCGGCGATAGCCAGCCGCGCCTCACCGAAGCGCGCCACCAGCTTGCGGATCAGAAAGCCCTGCACGATGACCGCAATCAAGCCGATAAAGGCAAATATCAACGCGTTTTGCTGGGGGCCAAAACCGAAACGCACATCGCTGTAAACCGGAAAATTGCTCTGCAAACCAGCAAATGCAAGATTAAACAGAACGCTACCGACAATAAATGGTTGCACGCGAACGTCGGCAGCTACAGCGATTAGCCGGCTAACCGGATTAAAGTTGCGCGAGACGGTTTGAGCGCGCTTCTCAGGTGGCAACGACTCGGGCAGACGGAAGAAACCGAAAGCGAAATTGGCGAAGCTCAGCGCAGCGGCAAAGAGGGCTGGCGCCTGCAAGCTCACGTTGGCCAGCAAACCGCCAATGGCCGGCCCCAGCATAAAACCGAGACCAAAGGCAGCGCCAATCATCCCCAGGCCACGCGCGCGATCTTGCGGCAGCGTAACATCAGCAATGTAAGCTTGCGCTGTGCTGATACTGGCACCGGTGATTCCGGCAGCAATGCGGGCAAGAAAGAGCAAACCGATCACGGTCTCTATGCCAAGAAACGTCAGATTCTCGGCCAGCGCGAAGACCAGGTAGCTGAGACCGGCGCCAAACAGGCTGAAGAGGAGAACCGGTCGTCGCCCGAAACGATCGCCGAGCGCGCCCAGAACAGGCGCAAAGAGGAACTGCATCAGCGCATAGGAAGCAGTCAACGCGCCCACGATCACGGCGCGATTGTCGGCCAACCATGGCCAGCTTGAACGTTCAACAATTTTGACATATTCAGGCAGCAACGGTAACACAATACCGATGCCGAGCAAGTCAATGAAGATGGTCAGAAAGATAAAAACGAGTGGTGAACGACGTTTCATGATTTGGGAACCTCACCGTACCAATTGCGTAAAGAGGGCTAACCTCTAATTGATCTGACTAGATTTCTCTGTCAGTCGGCACGCGCCTGTCCAATTACCTCAAGGACGGCCACTTGCGTGTAGAAAGGTTTGCTTCTCGAATTATATGGTAATACACACGTTTTGTCAATACTTTGCACAACTTTTGTCCAGAAATGGAGATGTGGTAGCATAAATTGTCAGATCGCGGTATCATGCGGGCATCAGGAGGCGATCCGACACCTTCCGGCAGCGGGATCAGCATGGCATTCGACGGCTTCACAACTGAACGGCTCACCGGCATTCCACCGGAATTTTTCACCGAGGTACTGCCGGCAATCACCAAACCGAGTGAACTCAAAGTCACCCTGCATCTGTTTTACCGGCTCAGCCAGTTGCGTAGCCGTCCGCGCCGGATCAGTTGGGACGATCTGCGCAAAGACGAACTATTGCGCCGGTCATTGCAGGCGCTCAGCTCGCTCCGATCATTTGAAGAGCTGCTCGATGAAGGGTTAGCAGCGGCAGTGCGACGCGGCACGGTGCTCCATCTGGTCGAACCACTCGACGGACGAGCGCGTAACTGGTACCTGATTAACACGCCGGCAAACCGGCAATGGGCCGCGCAGGCCGCTGCCGGCAAGATTGCGCCGCCGCTTGAGGAGATAAGCGAGCGACCAGGGTTAATCGAATTGTACGAACAGAATATCGGGCTGGTGACACCGCTGCTGTTAGAAGAGTTGCGCGCTGCCAGCGACCGTTATCCAGCCGAATGGATTGAAGACGCCATTCGGGAAGCAGTGCGGGCCAATGCCCGTTCGTGGCGTTATATTCAGCGCATGCTGGAGAGGTGGGCCGCCAATGGACGAGAATCTGCGTCGTATCAAACCGGACGATCTATCGATATTGAAAAATATACCAGCGGACAGCTTGGACACCTCTTCCGCCGAGGAAGCGACGAGAGCGACCTCTGAAGCGGTGTGTCCGATTTGTCGCGGCGCCGGGTATTACACGCTGGCCGTGCCATACGGCGATCCGAACTTTGGCGTGTTGATCACGTGTCGGTGCAAACAGGCGGAAAAAGAGCGCCGTCGCTATGAAGAGCTGGAGCGGCTTTCAAATCTGGCGCCGTTACGCGACAAGACGTTTGCGACCTTCGATCGCGCGGTACCCGGCGTGCAACGAGCATTTGCGCGCGCCTACGAATACGCCCAGAATCCGCAGGGCTGGTTGATCTTATTTGGCGGCTATGGCTGCGGCAAGACCCATCTGGCAGCAGCGATTGCCAATGAGGCACTGGATCGTCACACACCGGTACTCTTCACCGTCGTGCCCGACCTGCTCGATCACCTGCGTTCAACGTTCGGCCCCAATTCGGAAACGGCTTACGATGAACGTTTCGAGCTGGTGCGTGATGTGCCGTTGCTCATTCTTGATGATCTGGGTACTGAAAACACAACGCCGTGGGCGCGCGAAAAACTTTACCAGATCATGAACCATCGGTATAATTATGCTTTACCAACAGTGATCACCAGCAATCGTGATCCGAAGGACATTGATCCGCGCATCCTGTCTCGGATGTTTGATACCGCCATTTGCCGGGAACGAATTTTGATCGAGGCGGGCGATTACCGTCGCTTAAGCCTGGAACAGCGGTACAATCCGCGCCGAAAGCGCAACGATAGTTCGCATACGCAACGTTAATAAGAACAGAAAGCACTTCGAACATGAGTTTGCGACATTTTCTTTCTGCGGCTGATCTGAGTCGCGCTGAAGCAGAAGCGCTGCTCGACCGGGCGGCAGCGCTGAAAGCAGCGTGGCGAGCTGGTGTTACCGATGATCGCCCTTTGCTTGGGCAGACGCTGGCCCTGGTCTTTGAAAAGCCCTCGCTGCGCACACGAGTCGCGTTTGAAGCGGGGATGACTCAGCTTGGCGGCCATCCGTCGTACCTTTCGGCCAACGATATCGATATGGGTGGGCGAGAAAGTGTGCCCGATGTCGCCCGCAACCTGAGTCGCTGGGTTGCCATTATCGCCGCGCGCGTCTTTAAACACGCTACCGTCGAGACGCTGGCCCGCTACGCGAGCGTACCGGTAATCAATGCCCTGTCTGATCGTGAACATCCCTGTCAGGCGCTGGCCGACATGTTGACGCTGCGCGAGAAGTTTGGTCGTCTGCAAGGTTTGACACTGGCATACGTTGGCGATGGCAATAATGTTTGTCACTCATTGATGTTGCTCGGCGCAACACTCGGTGTTAACGTGCGCATCGGTTGTCCGATGGATTACCGCCCGGCGCCCGACATTACCGAACTGGCCGAACGGCTAGCTCAAGAACACGATGCAAGCCTGATGATTACCACTTCGCCGGTCGAGGCCGTTAGCGGCGCCGATGCTGTGTATACTGATGTATGGGCATCGATGGGGCAAGAGCACGAAGCGGCTCGCCGGCGTCCGGTCTTCACACCGTACCAGGTCAATGAAGATCTCATGGCACACGCCGCACCGCGCGCGCTCGCTATGCACTGTCTGCCGGCGCACCGCGGTGAAGAGGTAACGGCTGGCGTGATTGACGGGCCGCAGTCAGTAGTTTTCGAACAGGCAGAGAATCGCCTCCACGTGCAAAAGGCGCTTATCTTGCTCTTGTTAGGGAAATAGCGCCAATAGAAGTGGAAAGAGCGTTATGGCAGGGAACCGGGCAATTTTCGATCGGGCGATGGAGCAGTGCCGGGACGCATCGGCGCGAGGACAGTGGGAAGACGCTCTCCGCGCCGCAGTGCGAGCCTTGCAAGAATTTCCCCAGGATGTCGAGGCGCGCGCGGCAGCGGCAGTAGCCCTCTTTCAAACCAATCGGTTCGATAAAGCGTTGCAGGCTTTCGGTGACCTGCACCAGACCGATCCAGAAAATGTTTTCTACATTGACTACATTGCCCAGTGCTACCGCCGGCAAGGCGACACTGATGCAGCGGCTGAAGCCTACACGCTGCTGGCTGATCTGCATAGCGCGCAGGGACGCGCCTTGCAGGCGGCAGAAGCGTTGCGCGAATTACTTGCGCTGCAACCAGAGCTAGACGGACAACGACGTCGCCTGGCTCAGCTCTACGAGGATTTTGGCGCTTTGCCTGAAGCGGCTGAGACCCATCTTGAGCTGGCGCAACGCCTGATCGCGCAGGGCGATCTGCCCGCAGCTCTAAAAGAGGCAGAATGGGCATTGCGCCTGGCGCCCAATCACCGCGTAGCCCGCGAACTAACGAATCGCTTGCGCGAACAGCTCGGCGGCCAATCGGCTACGCCGCTGCGCGGTACGAGCAGTCTGCGCCCGAATCTTCCCACGAGCGCGTTGCGAGGTTCAGCTTCCCAACCAGAACAACTGGTCACCGAAGCGATTGCTTGCCAGCAGGCTGGCGATGAAGAACGGGCGATCACGTTATACGAGCAGGCATTGCAGGCCGGCCTCGAACGGGCCGATGTGCTCTATTCGCTCGGCTTGCTCTATCAGAGTCGCGGCAATCTGAAAGCGGCGGTGAGTGTGTTAACCCGCGCCGCTGGCGATTCGGAATATGCGCTCTCGGCGCACTTTGCGCTCGGCCAGGTCTACCGCGATCTGGGTCAGTTGCCGCAAGCAGCGCAAGAGTTTGAAACGACGATCGGGCTGGTCGATCTCGAAACCATCGGCAAGGCAGAGGCTGACGATCTGATTGCCATGTACGAGAGCGCTGCTACTATTTACGAGCAACTCGGCGATCTGGCGCGCGCGTCAGCCCTCTATGGGACTCTGGCCGATTTTCTCGCCAGTAAACGCTGGGGCCGTGAGCGAGCCGCCGAGTTTAAGAGTCGATCGAAAGAGCTGGCTGACCGTAATATGTTTGCCAGACTGCGCGCGATGGGCACCGGCGCTTTGCAACCACAACCATCACCGCCACCGGCGCCCTCTGATGCACCGGCGTTGATTGATCCTACCAGCGAACGCTGGGGGAAGATTCGCCCGATTACTGACTTCCTTCGCTCTGGTAGTCGCGCCGATGATCAGCCAACACTTATCAATGAACTGACCGCTGTCGAACAGTTACCGCCAGCAGATGTTGAGCGCGCGCCATCTGTCCTGCTTCAACCAAAATTTCCACCGCCCACACCGCTCGATCCGACCGGCCTTGATGAAATCACTGCGGAATGGCTGACGTTGAGCGGGAAGTACCTCGAACAAGAATTGTTCGATGCCGCACTCGATGCCTGCATGGAGGTCATTCACCGCAATGTTGAATATCTCCCCATCCATCTGCGGATGGGCGAGATTTATGAGCGGCAGGGGCGTTTTGAAGAGGCGCTGGCAAAATATCAATTGCTGATCGAAACTTACCGGGTGCGCGGTGAAGCTGAGAAGGCGATCGATGTCTACTTTCGCTTCATCGAACTCTCACCTGATACAATCAATGCGCGCACGAAGTTGGCTGAGTTGCTCAAACAAACCGGACGGATTGACGAGGCCGTAACTCAATTATTGCACGTTGCCAATACCTATTTCCGTCTCGGTCAAACCAATAAGGCGCTTGAAGAGTTTCGCCGCCTGTTGCAATGGGCACCCCAGCATCAGGAAGCGCACGCTCAATATGGACTGGCCTTGCTCAAACTGGAACGCTTTGAAGCTGCGCTCGATGAGTTCCGCCAGGCCCTTGAATTGGGATCGCCTGATGACCCGGTAGCGCTGGCCCGACTCAATATCACCCTGGCCCTGATGGGCGAACAGCCCCAGGTGATTTGGGACTCGCTGGCAACTGTGCTGGCTCAGTTGCGTCAACAACCCAACGCCTTTACCGCTGTGCAGGCCGAATATGTCGCTATCCTCCTGATCGAGGAGCGCGCTCTGTTGCACTACATGCTGGCAATCATCCAGCAACAGCACGAACAGCATCAGTCGGCATTGCTCTCGCTGGAACAGGCGCAAATGCTCCTGCAAAGCGAACCCGATCCGTTGCTACCACCCGCGCTGGTCTATCGGGCCGCAGCCGACAGTTATATCGCTTTAGGGAATGCGGAGGCGGCACTCGATCAGTTGCGTCGCGGTCAGGCAGTCTCGGAGCAGACATCGCCTGAGACGGCGATTCAGCATCCATTTGCCATTCCACCTTCGCGGGCCGACTTCGCGCGCCGCATGGCTGAAGCCTATGCTTTGAGCGAGGATCTGACCGGCGCCGAACAGGCGTTGCTTGAAGCAAAGAAGCTGCTGCCATACGATCGAGCAATTTACACCAAGCTGGCCGAAGTCTATTTCCGCCAGGGGAAATTAGCCGAGGCGTTAGCGCAGCTTGACGAACTGGCGACATACTACGAAGAGCATCAGCAGCTTGACCGGGCAATTGAGATGCTCGAATTTGCCGCGCGATTGGCGCCAAGTCACATTGGAATGAGCAATCGGCTGGCCCGGTTGCAACTGCGGCGCGGCTATTTAGATCAGGGATTGAAAGGCCTGGTGCGGGTCAGCGAATTGCAGAAGCGCGCCGGTCAGTTGAAAGATGCTGTGGCTTCGTTGCAGGAAGTGGCTCAGACCTACTGGATGATGAGCGATCACGAACGCGCGCGCGAGATGTATGATCGCATCGTCCAGATTGCACCCAACGACATTGAGGCGCGCCAGTGGTTAGCTTTGATGCATACGCTGGGGCGACGCACGAAAGAGGCGATCAGCGAGAAGAAGCAGATCGCCCGTATCTTTGCTCAACAACGAGATTACGATAATGCCATCGCCGAGCTGCACCAGATTATTGGACTCGATCAGCAAGATCTGGAAGCGTACTTTATGCTCTATGACATGCTGATGCGGCGCGAAGAGTATGGACAGGCGAGCCAGTTGTGCCGCCGTATGTTGAAGATGCCAGGTGTTGAGACGGAACGTGTCGAAGCGATGTTGAGCGCCGCTAATCGTATGCTCGAGCAACGAAAGCCGGCGCCGCCACAGAGTTGACGATGGTAGAGTTCGAGCGTCTCTGGGCGCGGCTGAATCCACTGACCTCGCCCTTTGCGCTGATTGACATCTTGATCGTTGCCGCGTTTTTCTACTGGTTACTGGGCATTGTGCGGGGTACTCGCGCAGTGCAGTTGTTGCGTGGGGTTGGTATTTTGCTGGCAATCGCATTTCTGATGCCGTCGATTGCCAGCGATCGCCTGACCTTGCTCAACTGGCTGGTGGTGAATGTGATCTCACCGGCGCTGATTGTGGCCATTCCGGTGCTCTTTCAGCCAGAGTTACGCCGCGCCCTGGAAAGCCTGGGTCGCTCAAGCGATCTGTTCGGGCGGCCATTCGGCGGAGTTAACCGTTCTGAGTTGCTCGAAACTATTAACGTGATCAGCCGCGCTGCTGCGCAAATGTCGCAGCAAGGGGTTGGCGCGCTGATGGTGATCGAACGCCGCACCCAGTTGCAAGAATTTGCCGATCGCGGCGTTATTATCGATTCGCGCATTTCTGTGCCATTGCTACTCAACATCTTCTATCCTAATTCGCCGCTGCATGATATGGCTGTCATCATTCGCGGTAACCGCATTCTAGCCGCCAATGTGGTGCTTCCACTGAGCGAAGACATTTCCGGACCTCGACGCTATGGCACCCGCCATCGCGCCGCCAAGGGTATTACTGAACAAACCGATGCACTGGCGGTGGTAGTGTCTGAAGAGACCGGCGCCATTTCACTGGTCAGTGATGGTCGTCTGGTCAGCTACCTGACCGAGAGTCGGCTGCGGGCAATGCTGGCTGACTTGATGCAAGTGCCGCTTGAACCAGAAGCGAAGAGGGCAGCATGAACGGCGTGCGTTCGACGGTCTTGCGCGTATTACTGGCCTTTGGCCTGAGCTTTGCCCTCTGGTCGTTCGTTTCGTTTAGCGAAAACCCTGAAGAGACAGCGCGGTTCGAGGATTTGACATTACAGATTGTTGGCCTGGCAACCGATTTGGCTATCGTTGACGCCAATGGCATTCCCACCACCAGCTTTCCTTCAGTTGATGTCACTCTACGCACTGATCGCCGTCAGCGTTCAGAATTGCGTCCGGTTGACATTCGAGTTGTGGCCGATCTGAGCGGACTCGGTCCCGGCGATCATATAGTGCCGATCAATGTACAACCAACTCGGAGCAATCTCTCGTTTAGCGTCTCATCCGAAGGGGTAGAACCGCCAACAATTACTGTTCGTCTGGAACCAATCGAGACCATTACTGTACCGATCAATCTCGAAATTATCGGCTCACCGCCATTTAGCTTCGAACGAGGCACGCCTGAGCTGCGTTACAACGGCGAAATGATTCGCGCGGTAGAGGTCAGCGGCCCCCAAAGTCGCGTCTTACGAGTGGTAGCCGCGCGCACAGTTGCCAACATTGCCCAGTTGCGTGCCACCTATAATGCGCCTCTCAACCTGACTCCGGTTGACGCCAATAATCAACCTATCGAAGGGGTACAGGTACGACCGGCAACGATTACCGTGATCATCCCGATCAATCCGGTAGTCGGATTGCGGCTGGTGCCGGTTGCCCCACTTATCATCGGCTCGCCAGCACCCGGCTATACCGTAAGCAGGATTGAGATTGAACCACCACTGATTACCCTTACCGGTAGCTCTGGTCCGCTTGACGCGATTAGCCTCTTGCAAACCGAAGTGATTGACATCAGTGATGCGCGCGAGACAGTAGTTCGGATCGCGCCGTTGATCATACCAACCGGAACCTCGCCGGCGCAGGGCGAACCCGATGTAGTGACCGTGACCGTCGAAATCACGCCCATCGCTTTGCCGTTTCAAGTGCGGCTACCGGTTGAAATCACCCTCACTGGCGCGCGCAGTGATGTGATCGCAACGGTGCAACCTGGCGTGGTTGAGATCACCTTTTCGGGGATAAGCGATCAACTGACGGCACTGGCTGCTGCGCCATTAGTTGTTCAGTTCGATTTGAGCAACCTTGCGCCGGGAGTCTACCCATTTCCTGTGCGGCCCAATCTCCCCAATGGGGTGAGTATCGTCGGCGAGCCACCAGAAGTGACGATAACTATCGTGCCGATCCCTACACCAACACCTTCACCCACACCAGAAGCGACTGCCGAGCCTGAGGCGGAGCTAACTCCAACACCCGATTCGTCATCACCCTGAACAGAGTAAACCGGCTCACAGCGCGCTGTGAGCTGCCTGCCTCTCGTGGGTAGCAACTTTACAGCCAGACACGAAAAGACCGTATTCAATGCTGCGCCAAAGACCAGGTGATTTATGCCAAATTGGGCCTCACCTGGTCTGGCACATTCTCGCAAATGATGATATGCAAAAGTGATGATCGTTTCCCAGAGCAAGATAAAGAGATCGTCGAGTCGATACCGGCAAGCATCATGATGGAGCGCAAGATAGCGAACGGCGCGATGGTCACTCAGAGCGCAACCGGGGCGCAGCGTATTGCGCCCCGGTCGCCTGACTCCACACCTCTTTCGCGCGCTTTGCTTATCCCATTGGATCGATCAAGGTTGGCGCGAAACCATTGCCATTTTCGTCCGGATCCTCCACTGAGAGCGCAGCCACGCGGTCACCGGTCGCAACGTTTACCACCGTCACCCCCTGCGTGGCCCGCCCCAGGCGCGAAATCTCGCTGGCGCTGGTGCGCATGACCATCCCACCGGTCGTGATGAAGGTCAGCAACGAGCGCTCGTGTACAACTGCGGCAGCCGCCACCTCATCTTGTTCGTTGCGCAGTCTGATCGTGATCACCCCACCGGTAGCGCGCCCCTTCACCGGATACTCACTGAGCGCAGTGCGCTTACCGATCCCGCGAGCGGTGACGACCAGCAGATCGGCGCCGTCCTCTGCCAGGTCCATACTGACAACCCGGTCACCCTCAGCCAGATTAATCCCGATCACACCGGTGGCGGGGCGGCCCATTGGACGCACTTCACTCTGCTCGAAGCGCAGTGTCTGACCACGAGCAGTTGTAAGCAGAATATCTTCATGACCGTGGCTCACCCGCACCCAACCCAGCACATCACCCTCTTCCAGCCCGATTGCAATCAGACCATTCGAGCGCACCTGACTATACTCGCGCAGTTGTGTCCGCTTGATCTTGCCGCGCACTGTTGCCATCACAAGATACTCGGCATCGAATTCGCGCACAGCCAGCATTGAGGTCACCTGCTCACCCGGTTCGAGTGAAACCAGATTCACCAGAGGCAAACCTTTGGCAGTGCGCGAGCTGTCGGGCACCTCGTGTGCTTTGAGCTGATAGACCTTGCCACGGTCGGTGAAGAAGAGCAGGTTATCGAGCGAATTGCACGTCAACAGGTGACGCACAATGTCCTGTTCGCGGGTCAGCATCCCTTTAATGCCGCGCCCACCACGACGCTGAGTGCGGTAAGCATCAGGCAACTGACGTTTGATATAACCTCGATCGGTGAAGGTAATCATCACCCGCACATCAGGGATCAAATCCTCGTCACTGACTTCACCGGTAACGTCAGGAATGATGCGCGTGCGTCGCGGGTCGCCGTACTTTTCCTTCAGTCGCGCCAAATCCTGCTGGATGAGATGCAACACCTTGCGTGGATTGGCCAGAATGTCTTCCAGCTCGGCGATCAGCTTGATCACCTCGCGATATTCATCTTCGATCTTCTTGCGCTCAAGCGCAGCCAGCCGACGCAATTGCAGCTCGAGGATCGCCTGGGCCTGCCGTTCGGTCAGAGCAAAGTTTTGCATCAAATTGTTGCGCGCGCTTTCAGCCGTGCGCGAATTGCGGATCGTCTGGATCACAGCGTCGAGATTATCAAGCGCAATCTTCAACCCTTCGAGAATATGGGCGCGTTCGCGCGCGCGGGCCAGATCGAACTCGGTACGACGGCGAATCACCTCCTGGCGGTGACTGATGTACTCTTGCAGCAACCGTTTGAGCGTCAAGACGCGCGGCTGGCGCCCGTGCTCGACCAGCGCCAGCATATTGACGCCAAAGGTGGTTTGCATCTGCGTATGCTTGTACAGCGCATTCAGCACCTTTTTCGGTTGCGCATCTTGCTTGAGCAAAATGACCAGCCGCATCCCATTGCGGTCGCTTTCATCACGCACATCACGGATTCCCTCGATCTTGCGATCTTTGACCAGCTCGGCGATGCGCTCTTGCAAACGGGCTTTGTTTACCTGATAGGGTAATTCGGTCACGACGATCATATATGCGCCGCGTCCGGCCTCTTCGATATGAGTCTTGGCGCGCAAGGTAATCTGACCGCGACCGGTGCTATAGGCAGCGAGGATGCCATCTGTGCCGAGGATCAAGCCGGCAGTGGGAAAATCGGGGCCGGGGATGATCTTCATCAGCTCTTCGACCGTCGCTTCCGGATGATCGATGAGATAACTGATCGCATCGCACAGCTCACTCAGATTGTGCGGCGGGATATTGGTAGCCATGCCGACTGCGATGCCGGATGCGCCATTGAGCAGCAGATTGGGCAAGATAGCGGGCAACACTACCGGCTCGCGATAGCTGCCATCGAAGTTGTCGCGGAAATCGACCGTATCCTTCTCGATTTCGTTGAGTAGCTCTTCGGCAATTGGGGCAAGACGGGCTTCGGTATAGCGCATTGCCGCCGGTGGGTCACCGTCGATTGAGCCGAAGTTACCCTGACCATCGATGAGCGGGTAGCGCATACTCCACGGCTGCGCCATGCGGGCTAGCGCATCGTAGACTGCGCTGTCGCCGTGGGGGTGCATCTTGCCGAGCACATCGCCGACAATGCGGGCACTCTTCTTGTAGGGCTGGTTGCTGCGGAAGCCCATATCCCACATGCCGTACAGGATACGGCGCTGCACTGGCTTGAGACCGTCACGCGCATCGGGAAGCGCGCGTGAGACGATAACGCTCATCGCGTAACTGAGATAGGCCGTCCGCATCTCGTTGGTGATACTGACGGGCCGAACGATGCCGATTTCCATTGATTGCTCCGTTGGTCGGTTTTAGCGCATCATGATGCGATGTTTACCATCTGATATTATACCTGATCTGGCAGGTTTTGTCGAATAGTTGCGAAAACATGTTCTATCAGACAGGGTTGTGCTACAATTCAGACAGCACCTGCTATCGAAAGGAGGAGCAATGAATGCCGGAGCGCGTCCACTGAACCGGCTGGCCTACGAGGCTAGCCCTTACCTGCAACAACATGCCGATAATCCCGTCGATTGGTATCCCTGGGGTGAAGAGGCGCTTGAACGCGCCCGGCGCGAAGATAAGCCAATTCTGGTTAGCATTGGCTATGCCGCCTGCCACTGGTGCCATGTGATGGCCCACGAGAGTTTTGCCGACCCTGAGGTAGCCGCGATCCAGAACGAGCACTTTATCAATATCAAAGTCGATCGCGAAGAGCGGCCCGATCTCGACAATATTTACATGGCGGCGGCGCAGGCGCTCACAGGACGCGGCGGCTGGCCGCTCAATGTCTTCTGCCTGCCTGACGGCACCCCATTTTACGCCGGCACCTACTTCCCGCCCGATGCCAAGGCGGCCCGCTATCGCATGCCGAGCTGGAAACAGGTGTTGCGCTCGATTGCCGAAGCTTACCGCGCGCGCCGCGACGAGGTTACGGCATCTGCCCACGAACTGCTAAGTCATATCAAACGATTGGCGCAGCCATTGCCTGACACTGCCGCCGTTGATGAGGCGCTGTTGATGACTGCAGCCGCGAACATTGGGCGTGAGTTTGATCCGCAGTACGGCGGTTTTGGCGACGCGCCAAAGTTTCCTCAGCCGCTCGTGCTGGAATTTTTGCTCCGTGCCCATGTGCGCGGTGATGTACAGGCGCTGCCGATGCTGCATCAGACGCTCGAACAGATGGCACGCGGTGGTATGTACGACCAGATTGGCGGTGGCTTCCATCGCTACAGTGTCGACTCGCGCTGGCTGGTGCCTCATTTTGAGAAGATGCTCTACGACAACGCGCTGCTAGCCGAGGTGTATCATCTGGCGTCACTGGTCACCAGTGATCCTTTCCTGACCCGGATCGCCGATGAAACTTTTGCTTATCTGTTGCGCGATCTGCGCCATCCTGATGGCGCCTTTTTCAGCAGCGAAGACGCCGATAGCCTGCCGGCGCCAGGAGCTGCTCACGCTGAAGAGGGTGCATTTTATGTCTGGACGCCTGACGAATTGCGGGCAGCCTTAGGCGACGATGCAGCGCTGGTCAGCGCCTATTATGGTGTGACACGGCACGGGAATTTTGAAGGCAAGTCAATTTTGTATGTGCCCCGGCCACCGTCAGCAGTGGCAGCTATGCTGGGAGTGTCGGTCGAACGGGTTGAAGCGACTGTGGCTCGGGCCAGGCCGATCCTGCGCGCCTTCCGTGAACACCGCCCTCGCCCCTTCCGCGATGAGAAGATTATCACCGCATGGAATGCGCTGGCCATTCGCGCTTTAGCGACCGCTAGCGCGCGCGCGCCGGAATATCTGCCTGCGGCCCGGCAGTGCGCCGATTTCCTGCTCGCCAATCTGCGGCGCACCGACGGTCGATTGTTGCGAAGCTGGAAGGACGGTCGCCAGGGTCCGGCTGGTTTTCTCGACGACTATGCCTTGCTATGCGATGCTTTGCTTGAATTGCACGCCGCCAGCGGCGAAACTCGCTACCTGATGACGGCAATTGAGCTGGCCGACGCAATGCTCGATCTCTTCTGGGATGGCCAGGCCTGGATGTTTTTCGATACCGGCAACGATCAGCCGGCACTGGTGACGCGCCCGCGCGATCTGAGCGATAGCGCAACACCATCCGGTTCTTCAGCAGCCACAATGGCGCTGCTACGCCTGTACGCTATCACCGGGAATGATCTGTACGCGACCCGGGCCGAGCAAGTATTACAACAGACGGCGCCGATGTTGAGCCGTTTTCCGCTTGGTTTTGGCCGGATGCTGTGCGCCGCCGACGTGGCGGTTGGACCAACTCGCGAGCTGGCCATTATCGGCCCGCCTGACCATCCGGCCACGCAGGCTTTGGTGATGACTGCGCGCGCTGCGTATCGGCCCCGATTGGTTATCGCCCGCGCCGCTCCTGGCGATCCGATTACGAGCATCAGCCCACTCTTCGTCGGTCGGACGATGATCGACGGCCAGCCAACTGCCTACCTGTGCGAGCAGTTTACCTGCCAGTTGCCGGTTACAACTCCAGCAGCGTTGCAAGCCCAGTTGGGTGGGTAGAGACACTTCAACTTCACGTTTAATGCGCGTTATCGGTCTGCTTGACCGCGTTGCAAGCCCAGTTGGGTGGGTAGAGACACTTCAACAGGCAGGCCCACGCCCAACTGCCAGGCCAGTCGTCTGACCGGGCACCTGCGCCGGCAACGACTGGCCTGTGGCATAATGCGGGCAGTGTGAACGTTCAGCGGTTTGCGACGCGCTTAAGACCTCTGCGGCAACATCATCTATGCACATCTTGCATGTCGTTCAACTCTACTGCGGCAACATCATCTATGCACATCTTGCATGTCGTTCAACTCTACTGGCCTGCGCCGAGTGGCGCAGCGCGCTATTTTCAGGAAATCGGCGCGCGACTGGCTGCCGAAGGGCATCGCGTGACGGTACTGGCAACCGATGCCTTCGATCTCGAACATCTCTGGATGGCAGGGAAACGGCATATTGCCGAACCAATCGGCTCGCGCGATGGCGTGCAGATCCGACGGCTAGCAGTGCGTCGTCTGCCTGGCCCCTCGCTGATCTACCCGATTATCCGTCGGCTGATGGTCGAGGTTGGTCGCATTGGCCGGCCTGGCATACCTCTGTTGCGGCGACTGGCCACATTGACCCCTCAATTACCCGATCTGGTCGCGACCCTGGCCGATCCAGCGCTGGCTGATGTGGCACTGGTACACACGACCAACATTACGCTCGACTTTGCTTTGATCCCGGTAGCGCGTTGGGCGCAACAAAGAGGCACTCCTCATCTCTGCACGCCGTTCGTTCATCTCGGCGAGCCGGGGAACGAACAAGTGGTGCGTTACTATGCGATGCCGCACCAGATCGATCTGCTACGCCAGGCGAATCACGTGCTGACAATGACCGATCTCGAGCGGGCCTATCTCATTCGCCGCGGCGTACCCGCTGAACATATCACTACAGTGGGAGCCGGCGTGAACCCTGCCGAAGTCACCGGCGGCGACGGCAAACGGTTTTGCGCTATCCACAATATTAACGAACCGGTGGTGCTGAGCCTGGGGGTGGCCGCCTTCGACAAGGGAGCCGTACATACGCTGGACGCCATGCGACGCCTGTGGGCCCAGGGCAGTGAAGCGGTATGGGTACAGTGTGGCCCGGCTTTTGGCGGTTTCAATGCGGCAGTAGCGGCGCTGACCCCATCTGAGCAGGCGCGTGTGCGCATACTGGGATACATCGATAACGCTACGCGCCGCGATGCGCTGGCTGCCGCTGCGGTCTACGTGCAACCATCGCGCACCGACAGCTTTGGTATCACCTATCTCGAAGCCTGGTGCAATGGTGTGCCGGTGATCGGCGCGCGGGCCGGCGGGGTACCCGCAGTGATCCGACACGGAACTGATGGCTTGCTGGTGCCGTTTGGCGATGTGCCGGCCATTGCCGCTGCCATCGATCGTTTGCTGCGCGATCGCGCGCTGGCGCAGGCGATGGGCGCAGCCGGACAAGCGCGCGCATTGCGCGAACTGACCTGGGATGCCGTCTACCGGCGGATCAGACCGTTGTATGATGAGGTAGCGGCAGAACGCCGTCGTTTTTAGTAGAGCTGTTGCAGTGCAACGGCTCTACTCTCTTCACGCCAGCATCATCATCCGTCCAATGGTCGCTCAGTCCGCCTGGTCATTCCTCGTCAATTCCATCAAAATCCGATCATAACGCCGCCCATCCAGGAGCGTTGCTCCGCGCAGACGACCCGCTTCACGAAATCCTGCGCGCAAGTAGGAGCGATAGGCGCGCTCGTTGAAGCCATGCACCCACAGATGAATACTGTAGAGGTTGAGATAGCGAAAACCGTACTCGACCAGTAACTGCACAGCTTCGCGACCGTAGCCACATCCCCACATAGCTTCATTGCCAATGGCAATGCCTGGCCCGGCAATGCCATGCAATAAATTAATATGGAATAAACTACATGTACCAATAAGTTGCTCACCGTCACGCAAAACAATCGCAAATGCGCGCTGGTCATCACGATCGGCATTATTTGCCGCGATCCACTGTTGTTCTTGCTCAAGGGTAAAGCTACGTCCCTGCAAACCCAACAGCGCTGTCAGCTCTAGATCGGCAAACCACTGCGCCAGCAATGGCGCATCTTCGGCAAAGACATGACTGAGAAACACCCTTTCACCCGCCATAATGACAGGTCGCGGTCGCGATTGGTTGCTCATTTTCTTCCTCGTGACAGCTCAACTAAAACCAACGGCAGGAGACCGCAATGCGCAGCGAAATGTGGGAGAGGCGTCGCAGCGCGATTTTCTCCGCTGAAACTGGAACTTGCAGCATCTCGCTACAACCTTGAACAAGGACGGCGCACTGTTACAGGAGATGAGCGGGGACAGGTATACGTCGCCTCTCCAGCCTGCGTGCCTGGCACGAGCCAGAGCGCGCAGCGCCTCGCTACACTATCCCAATCACCCAGATGAACGATGACGCATGCTTGCTGCGCCAACTGCGCGTGAACGAGCCGCATTTGCTCTGGCGGTTCAACGTCCCAGCCATTCACACCCCGGAGCAGTCCCGATCTTACGCATCCTCGCTTTGCATCAAGCGAGCATAACTATCGTAGCGCGCAGACGAAATCTCACCGCGCTCGACTGCGGCACGCACTGCGCAATTTGGTTCGTGTAAATGGGTGCAGCCAGCAAAATAACACCCATCGAGGAAGGGACGAAATTCGCGGAAGCACCAGGCCAGATCTTTCGGTGGCAGGTTCCACAAGCCAATCTCACGAATACCCGGCGTATCGGCAACATAACCGCCACCCGGCATATCGAGCGGGATGAGTTCGGCGACGGTCGTAGTGTGACGACCTTTGGTCAAACGTTCACTCACTTCGCCAGTGCGCAGGTTAAGACCAGGCTGAATAGCGTTGAGCAAACTACTCTTGCCTACCCCTGACTTACCGGTGACAACACTGATCTTACCGGCCAGTCGGTCGCGCAGTTCGGCAATCCCTTCACCGCTAACGATGCTGGTGTAGACGACAGGATAACCGATCTGCTCATAGGGCTGAAACATCGCCGCTGCGGTTTCACGACCAACGAGATCGATCTTGGTGGCAACAATAATCACCGGCAGCTCGCTATGCTCGCAGATCACCAGGTAGCGGTCGAGCATGCGTGGGGTGAAATCGGGTTTGGCGCAAGCAAAGACCAGCAATACCTGATCAACGTTGGCAACAATCACGTCCTCTTTATAAGCTCCGCGCGACCCGGCGGCGCGGCGCGCCAGCCGGCTACGACGCGGCAAAACCGCTTCAATCGCTCCCTGACCATTGCCCACCGGTGTTACTTCTACCTGATCACCAATCACTACCAGATCGGTCGCTTGCCGCTCCTTCTTCAGCCGTCCCCGCAGGCGACATTCAAGCACGCCTTGCTCAGTTTTGACCCAGAAGAAACCACTTTGCGCCCGCAAAACTGCGCCGATCAACCGGTTAGCAGCTTCTGACGGCGGTGGTTCGATCAGTTCGGCAGCAACTTTACGACTCAGACTCATCGATGCGCACCTCCAGACGATGAACTCCTAGCAGATCGAAGGCCATCGACACAATCCGTTCAATCAACGACGCCGACGGCAGAGCGTTGGGAGTGGCCGCATATAGTGTCGTTTGCGCTTGTTGTTGGCGCCCCGAAGGAGGCGGATAGTATGATAATGAGCCATCACGCTCAAGAATAATCACTGCTGTTCCCTCCACGTTTAGCGTTTGAAAACGATGGCGAGCAGTACCGATGGCGTTATGGTCTTCCATCTGAGTAAACCCTTTCTATCGGCATTGATTGCCCTGCTTCATCGAACGTCCGCTACGTGAAGGGAACAAAAAGGCTGTGGCCCACACGCTGCGCCACAGCCAAACATAAGGCGGGCTGCAGGCGCTATCTTGCTTCCCACAGCCCGCCGGTCTTCCAGGTTGATCCTGTTTAGCTCGTGCTGTGAGAAGCCCCTTCTGCGTCAGCGGAGTCGCTCGACACCATCAAGACTCTGACAATTGGTGTAGCGAGATTGAATATCGGTGTCATTTGACTCCTCCTCTAGCCGAATACGAACATTTGCCTGTGCAGCATAGCACGCCTGAATGCACCTGTCAATAGGTCGAAGGTGGTATATCTGTTCACGTATACCGGCAGATATACCAACTGCTTCAAATTGCAATGGAAGGTGAATTCGGCGCTATGATTCGGATCACCCATTTATCACCTGCTGCCACACTTCACCGGCAACATTCCGCCCACAGACCAGCGCAACCACTTTGCGCCCCTGCAAGTTACCGATCTGTCCTTCCAGCAACGCCGCCAGAGGCACAGCGGCACTGCCTTCAGCGATCAGATGGTGTTCCTCAAACAACCAGCGCATGGCCCGCGCGATGGCTACCTCATCGACCAATACCATCTCGTCAAGCACTCGTTGCAAGATCGGGAGGGTGATCGTTGCCGGATCGATCCCACCGGCAAGACCATCGGCCAGGGTTGGCCGATCGGTGATAGTCACCACGTTGCCAGCGCGTAAGGCAGCGGCCATCGCGGCTGACGCAGTCGCTTGCACACCAATAATGCGCGCGCGCGGATTGATCGCTTTCACCCAGATCCCAACGCCGGCGGCCAATCCACCGCCGCCGACCGCTACAATCACTGTATCAGCGTCAGGGAGCGCTTCCCACACTTCAATTGCCAGCGTCCCCTGACCGGCAATCACTGCCGGATCGTTGTAGGGTGAAACAAACTGCCAGCCGTTTTCAGCCGCCAGCCGCAGCGCTTCAGCTTCAGCCGCATCGTAGCTATCACCGCGCAAGATCAGCTCAACCGGATACCGGCGTAGCGCTGCTACCTTAGCTGTAGAAGCGGTGACTGGAACCACTAATGTAGCGCGGTGGCCGGTCATTGCTGCCGCGTGCGCAACTCCCAGCGCATGATTGCCTGCCGAACACGCCACAATATGCGCATCGAGCGGCAACTGACGCAACGCATTGGTAGCCCCGCGCAGCTTAAAACTGCCGGTAACCTGCGCCAGTTCGAGCTTAAGCCAGACTTCCGCTCCCACGATAGCGCTCAATGGCCGACTCAATTCGAGTGGCGTTGGTTGCGCAATACCGGCTATGCGATGGCGCGCAGCCAGGATGTCGGCAGGGGTAACAGATAGAGTCATTGCGATTCCTGTCATAACAATCGATCGCTGCGGCAACAAGGCTGCCCAGGCACGACAGTGCCGGGCCTGGACCACTTCAGGATCAGGCATGACCGCGAATCGGTTTTGGTCGGTACGGTTCCTCTAGCCGTTGAATCTCCTCAGGGGTCAATTGCACCTCAAGCGCAGCCACTGCCTCTTCAAGCTGATACATCTTGGTCGCGCCAATGATCGGTGCAGTCACTTCCGGCTTATGCAACAGCCACGCCAGGGCAATCTGAGCATTGCTCACCCCGTGCTCGCGGGCAATCTCGCTCACCCGCTCGACGATAACATAGTCGCTGGCATCGTACATCGCGTGGGAAATGGTGTCAGAGCGACCACGCACCGTTGCCGCGCCGGTTCCCTGCGGTCGGTTACCGGTCAGGAAGCCGCGCGCGAGCGGACTCCAGGGGATCACTGCCAGCCCGGCATCGCGACAGAGCGGTAACATCTCGCGCTCTTCTTCGCGATAGACAAGGTTGAGGTGGTTTTGCATCGAAACAAACCGTGCCCAACCGCGCCGCTCCTGAATGCCGAGCGCTTTCGCCAGTTGCCAGGCAAACATGCTCGACGCGCCGATATAGAGCGCCTTGCCTGCGCGCACTACGTCGTTCAACGCCTCAAGCGTCTCTTCAATCGGCGTCTCGTAATCCCAGCGATGGATCTGATACACATCAACATAATCCATTCCCAATCGACGCAGCGAAGCATCAATCGCCTGCATAATATGCTTGCGCGAGAGACCACGATCGTTAGGTCGGTCGCTCATCGGCTGGTAGACCTTGGTCGCAATAACCAGTTCCTCGCGTCGAAAACCAGAATCGCGGATCGCGCGCCCCAGAATCTCTTCGCTCATACCCAGCGAATACATATCGGCAGTGTCGAAGAAGTTGATACCGAGTTCCAGGGCGCGGAAGATGAATGGCCGGCTGGCAGCTTCATCAAGCACCCATTCGCGCCACGCCGGCGAACCGTAGCTCATACAACCGAGACAGATCCGCGAGACCTGCATGCCGGTTGAACCGAAACGAGTATACTGCATAAGCTGACTCCTTGATGCGCAATGAAAGCGGGAGACAATCGTATCATAACAAAAGTTCTTCGTCAGGTTGCAAACATCCAACATCCTGCAAGCATTTGGAACGCATTGCGGCTATCTCGCCAGACCCTCTCTATGATCACTGGGGAGCAGAACGACCTGCCGGCGCGCAGGCAGCTTGACCGGGCCGCAGGCGCGTGATAGAGTAAGCCTACTATGGCAACTATTATTGTTCGTCCTGGTCGTGAACGACCAATTCTACAACGGCATCCGTGGGTCTTCTCAGGCGCAATCGCCCGCGTTTCCGGCAACCCCGCCCCCGGCGAGGTGGTTGAAGTCTGCGCTCATGACGGAAGCTGGCTAGCCCGCGGCTTCTGGAGCAGTAGTTCCCAGTTGCGCGTGCGCCTTGCCACCTGGGATGCCAATCAACCGCTCGATGAAACTTGGTTGCGCGACACAATCACCCGCGCAGTCAGTGGGCGCGAGCAATGGCTGATCAATCCTGCAATTGCCTGTCGCCTTGTCTTTAGCGAGTCGGATGGGCTGCCGGGCCTGATCGTTGACCGCTATGGCTGCTACCTGGTCATCCAGCTCTTGACCCAGGCGATGGCCACGCGCGTCGATCAGGTAGTAGCGGCGCTGGTCGATCTGCTTGCGCCACGGGGTATCTACGAGCGCAGCGATGCCGATGTGCGCGAAAAAGAAGATTTGCTGCCAGCAGTCGGCTTGCGCTGGGGTGAAATGCCACCCCGCATGCCGGTCACTCCAATCACTGCGCTCGGCCAACCGGCCAGCGGCATTCGGATGTTTGCCGATTTGCCCGCCGGTCAAAAGACCGGTATCTACCTCGATCAGGCCATCAATCATGCGCGGGTTGGCGCATACTGCACTGACGCAGACATACTCGATTGCTTCTCATATGCCGGTGGTTTTGCCCTCGCCGCTGCCCGCGCCGGAGCGCGCCGATTGACCCTGCTCGACGCTAGCGCCGACGCGCTGACGCTGGCAGGTGAAAATCTGCGCCTGAACAACATCACCACGCCAGCCGAATTTGTGGAAGGCGACGCTTTTCATATCCTGCGCCGGTATCGCAGCGAACAACGCCAGTTTGACGCAATCATCCTCGATCCACCCAAATTTGCTTATCAGCAGGCTCATCTTGAACGGGCTACACGCGGATACAAAGATATTAACTTACAGGCGCTGCATCTGATTCGTCCCGGTGGCATTCTGGCCACATTTAGCTGTTCCGGATTGGTTTCAGCCGATCTCTTCCAAAAAGTCATCTTTAGCGCCGCAGTCGATGCCAGACGCGACGTACAGATTCTGGAACGTTTAACCCAGGCCCCGGATCATCCGGTGCTGCTCAGTTTTCCCGAGTCTGAATACCTGAAAGGATTCATCTGCCGGGTGTGGTAAACTAGTGATATTCTTGTTGAGCGTAGAGCCGCTATGAATTTCACAATCTTTGAAGATGGTCATATCGCCAGCCCAACCGGCTTTCGCGCTACCGGTGTCTCTGCCGGTCTGAAAGAGGGGAGCAAAGCGCGCGATCTGGCGCTGGTCTATTCACAATATCCATGCCGCGCCGCTGCGCTGTTTACCACCAGTGTGTTTAAAGCTGCGCCAGTATTTCTCAGTCAAGCGATTTTACTGCGCAATCACGATGCGATCCGCGCAGTGCTGATTAACGCTGGCCAGGCGAATGCCGGCACCGGTCAAGCTGGTCTGAATGACGCCATCGAATGCGCTAAGATTACCGCCGACGAACTGGAGGTGCCGCGCGATTCGGTGTTACTTATGTCAACCGGATTGATCGGCGTACCTTTGCCGATGCAGCGGATGCGCAACGGCATTCGCCGCGCTGTGAGTGAGCTTGATAGTAACGGCGGACGCCGGGCCGCGCTCGCCATTCTCACTACCGATACCCGCCCCAAAGAGCGCGTCCTGCGCGTCTCTCTGCGCAACGGGCCTCGTTTTACGCTCGCCGGGATGGCAAAAGGCACACGCATGATCCATCCGCGGCTGGCCACGATGTTGGCCGTGATCACAACCGATCTCGCCATCAGCCAGCCGCTTTTGCAACGCGCGCTGCATCAAAGTGTTGAGCGCTCGTTTAACCGCCTCAATATTGACGGTGATTGCAGCCCGAACGATAGTGTTATCATGCTGGCAAATGGCGCCATCGATCACCCACCGATCACCGATTCGAGTACCTGGGAATTCGGCCTGTTTCAAGAGGCGCTCGATTATCTCTGCGCCGACCTGGCCAGCCAGATCGTGCGTGACGCCGCCGGCGCCGGCAAAGTAATAAAGGTTGTCGTGCAAGGCGCCGTCAACGAAACTGCTGCGCAGACAATCGCCCACACTGTAGCTCGATCCGGCTCGGTGCGCTCCGCCTGCCGCCGCAGTTCATCCGATTGGGGAGCGCTACTGGCTGCAATTGGCGCCAGCATGGTTGAACTGCGCCCCGATCTGCTCGATTTGCGTATCGGTTCGGTACCGGTTATGCTGCGTGGCACGCCTACGCCCTTTGACCCAATGGCCCTGGTGCAGACGATGTCCGGCCCGGAAATTGAATTGACCATCGACCTGAACATGGGGCTGGCCGAGACAACCGTCTGGACCTGCACCTGGACGGATGGATAATCTGTATGGAACAGACGTTGACGTTGCCATTGTTTCCGCTTGGTTCATTGCTCTTTCCCGGTGGCGACATGAATTTGCACATCTTCGAGGAGCGCTATCGGCTGATGATCGGGCGTTGCCTGTCAACCCAACAGCCATTTGGAATCGTTTTGTTGCGGCGCGGTCATGAAGTGATTGAAGGCCGGCGGATGGCTATCGCCCCGGAACCTTACGACGTTGGCACCATCGCGCTCATTCAAGAGCATATCCGCCTGGAGGATGGTCGTTACCTGTTACATGTCGTCGGGCAAAAACGGTTTCGGATTGCCACCATCACCGAGAAAACACCTTATCTGGTTGCGCAAGTCAAGCTCCTGCCTGATCGAGTCGATGAACAAACCCTGGCAGCCGCCACCGAATTGCGCGACACATATCGCCGCTACTGGGAGCGCGTGGCAACCATTACCGGAGTTGAGATTGATGTTGAAGAGCTGCCCCTGGAACCGATTCGGCTGAGCTACGCGCTGGCTGACCGACTTCAGATCGATCCGGCGCAAAAACAGCGCTGGCTCGAAGCCGATGTGACCGGACGACTGCGGGGGCTGATCAAGGCTCTGCGCACCGAACTCGCCATCCTGCCACGCGGCCCGCAGGGTTTCGATCCGCAGAGTATGTTTGGCGGCTGGAATAGTCTCAACTAGTCCACACAGCTATGATTATCGGTTCATGCACCATCCATCTGCACATCGCCACAGCCCAATCGTTGAAAGAGAAGCGACAGGTCCTGCGCTCATTGATTGCCCGCATCCGCAACGAATTTAACGTTTCGGTTGCTGAAGTCGATGATCAAGATCGCTGGCAGAGCGCCATCATTGGCGTGGCAGTGGTGGCAACCGATCGGCTCCATGCTCAACGCCAGCTCGAGTCGGTGGTCAGTTTTATCGAGCGTAACCGACCCGACTGCCCGCTGCTCACGTATGAAATCGAGATGTTGTGAAGTGCCCAGCGCAAACCAGAGCAGCCGCGACCCATCTTGTCAGGCTGGCCGCCATTCCAGGTCTGGCAAGCGCATCAATGGCAAGTGGTGAGCGCCATAATCCCTTGATTGAGACACGGGCAAGAATCGTCAGGCAGGCGCGACGGATATGAATGTCGTGACAGATACAGTCTGCCATACCTGCGTCGCCTGAGCGCAGCTCAGTGCGACGTGGAATTGCCTGGTGCTGGTTGCTCGCGCAGGATCGCCTGTAAGAACAACGAGTGAATATATCCGATAGCTCGCTGCAATGAGCGTTCATACGATCAAAGCCAGACGAGCAGCTCACGATCCTGAAACCGTGCTACCAGTCTGGAAACAGCCACCTGCAAGGATTGATACCAACCTAATGAACTATGACCGGTGACATCTATCCTTTTCCGTTGCTGGCAATGGTCGGCCAGACCGAATTGAAGACTGCGCTTATTCTCGGTCTGATCAACCCCCAGATCGGCGGCATTCTGCTGAGCGGCCCCTACGGCGTCGGCAAGACGACGGCAGTGCGGAGCCTGCTCGATCTGATGCCCCTGGTCACCCGCGAGCCGCTTGATAGCGATGGAAAACCGCTGGTCGAACGCATGCGCCTGATCGAATTGCCGCTCAACGCCCGGCTTGAAGATGTCGTCGGCGGGATTAACGAACGGATTGCGCTTGAGCAGCGCATCGTGCGGCTGGAAGAGGGAGTGCTTGCCCGCGCTCATGGCAATGTGCTGTACGTCGATGAGATCAACCTGCTCGATCAGGCTGTCGTTGACGCCATTCTCGATGCCGCCGCCCAGGGTCGCACCTTTGTGCGTCGCGGCGCAATGGTACGGCTCTTCCCCAGTCAGTTTGTGCTGATCGGCTCGATGAACCCGGAAGAAGGGGCGCTACGGCCCCAAATTCTTGATCGGTTTGGGCTGCGCGTCTGGGTCGCGCCGGTCACCGATCATCGCGCCCGGCTCGAAATCTATCGGCGCGCGCGTGATTTTCGCGCCGATCCGGTTGGATTCCGCCAGGCATATGCCGCTCAAACCGCAGCGCTAGCCGAAGAGGTGATGATTGCGCGCGAGATCTTGCCGCACGTCACTATTCCCCCTGACCTGGAAGAGCAAACGTTAGCGCTGGTGCAACAATTACGCATTCCCTCGCATCGAGCGGAAATCGCTCTGCTCGAAGGCGCGCGGGCGCGCGCTGCCGCCGACTTTCGCAACGTGGTCAATGCCGAAGATATTCGCCGCATTGCGCCATTAGCCCTGACGTGGCGCCACAGTGAATGGTTCGACCAGCATACCGCCAGCGTACAGACCGAACATGCCGCAATCATGGCCGCGCTCGACGCATTCTTCCCGCAAGAACCGGGGCCACGGCGACGCAGCCGCCGCAGCACAGTGCGCCAGATCGAAGAAGAAGCATCGCAGGCATAGCGCCGATCCATTCCAGGCGCTATCTTCCCCGGTGAACGTGGCAGCCACAGCGCCAGCCAACCGTAAGCGCAGCGGTTCAGGGACACTCCAACCTCGTGCCGGGCAAAGCGATCAACATCAGACCTCGCGTTGCAGCGCAAACTCCTGCGCGACAGAGCAACGATAATCGTGTAGTGAGCAGCAAAACACAACCAGGCGTCGCTCCCCGGCTACAAAGCGAAGCAAGAAGCGGTTTGATGTCATCAACCTGCTCGCCCGCGCACACAAACAGGGCGGCGCAACACACCGCCCTGCAACCAGCTCGAACGAACAACCCTGCCGGGCTATGCTACACCAGCAGCCAGTTGACGTACCGGCGCCTCTTGCGCCATTCGGCGGGTCAATTGCCAGACACCCAGACAGAACGCCAGTTGCGCCAGCGTCTGCGCAATCTGCTCAAACCACTGCACCGCGATCGTTTGCGGCACATTGCTTGCCATCTGCGACATCCCGATCACTACCAGAAGCACGACCACAAACACCACTGCCAGCGGACGCATATTGCGTCTCCAGGCGCCGACAGCCAGCATCAACAGCAACGCGACATTAGCGATAGTGGCCAGCATAATGAGCGGCACCCGCCAGGGGCCGCCATTCGCCGCGATCAAGGCCGAACCGCCGACAAACAAGCTGATAACAATCAGCGGAGCCAGCCACGGCCAGCGGACACCTGCTTTACCGCGCAACTGCCGGGTATAACTGTAGACAGCCATTGCGATCAGGGTGAAACCGGGCGCAATCATCGGAAAGAGCGCCTGACTGAAGAGCGGAACATCGGTACCGTTGATTGCCATCAACAACTTCCAGGTTGCCTTCAGAACACCGCCGACAGCCATCAAACCAACCCCAACGAATGCCATCATCCCCAACGGACGGTCAAGCTGCCAGATAGTGCGCGCAATCAACGACACGCCGATAATCGAAAAGATCACCGGGAGGTAATCCTCCAGCGCCAGCGCCAGCGAATATTCCATCTCCATCGTTAGCCTCCCGCTCACTCAACCTGCTGACATGTAAGTGCATTATATTGCATATCATACCAATTGGCAAGATACGAGTAGCGTAAGCGATGGCCTGGAAGCGCATTTCACTTCACGGCGAATCCTTTGCTGTTTTCAAACGGTATATCTAATAGGAACACCTGCGCAATAGCGTCTACTAAGGAAAACATCTATGCTCGCGCGAGTATCCAGTTGCGCCGTAATCGGTCTCGAAGGCCTGATCGTAACAGTCGAAGTCGATGTAGCAACCGGTATGCCGCTGTTCAGCGTCGTTGGATTAGGTGATGCGGCAGTGCAAGAGAGTCGCGAGCGAGTGCGTTCGGCGATCCGCAACAGCGGCCTCAGCTTCCCGATGCGGCGCATCACGGTCAATCTGGCCCCTGCCGACCTGCGCAAGGCCGGGCCAGCCTACGATCTACCGATCGCGTTAGGACTGCTCATTGCCACCGAACAACTCGACGCCGATGTCAGCGACGCGGCATTTATCGGCGAACTGGGGCTAGACGGCGCCCTGCGCCACACCGACGGTATCCTGCCGATGGCCGCAATTGCGCAGGCTCACGGCATACAGACGCTCTACCTGCCCGCCGAAGACGCCGCCGAAGCGGCGTTGATCGAGGGGTTGCGCATCATGCCGGTACAATCGCTCTACGAGCTGGTCGAACATCTCAGCGGTAGGCGGCAGATTCAACCATACTGCGGCCAAACCGGCTTCACGCCAACCATTCCAACCGCGTCAGTCGATTTTGCCGATGTGCGCGGACAAGAGCATGTCAAGCGGGCACTCGAAGTTGCCGCCGCCGGCGGACACAACGTACTGATGAGCGGCCCACCCGGAGCGGGCAAAACGATGCTGGCGCGCGCGCTACACTCAATCTTGCCGCCGCTCAGCTTTGCTGAAGCGCTGGAAGTGACCAAGATCTACAGCGTAGCCGGACAACTGCCGCGAGAGACGCCGTTAATCCGCGAGCGGCCTTTTTGCGCGCCACACCATACCGTCTCTACTGCCGGCCTGGTTGGCGGTGGCAGTCGGGTGAAGCCGGGCATGATCTCGCTCGCGCATCGTGGCGTACTCTTCCTTGACGAACTGCCCGAATTTGGGCACCGGCTGGAAGTATTGCGACAACCGCTTGAAGATCGCATCGTCACCCTCAGTCGAGCCCATGGCAGCATCACCTATCCGGCGGCCTTCATGCTCGTAGCGGCCCAAAACCCATGTCCGTGCGGCTGGCATGGCGATCCCGAGCGAGTCTGCACCTGCTCACCGCTGTTAATCAGTCGCTACCAGCGCCGGGTCAGCGGGCCATTGCTCGATCGGATCGACATTCACGTTGAAGCGCCGCGAGTTAACTACGACAAGCTCAGTAGTCTCACCCACGGCGAAACATCTGCTGCGGTACGCGAGCGGGTCACAGCAGCGCGGCAACGCCAAAGCGAGCGACTCCACAATCACCCTCGCTGCCGCAGCAACGCCGATCTCGGCCCTGCCGAAATTCGAACCTTTTGCGCGCTCGACAACGCCGGCCAATCCCTGCTCAAATCGGCAGTGCAGCGGCTCAATCTCTCGGCGCGCAGCTACCACCGCATCCTGCGCCTGGCCCGCACGATTGCCGATCTCGACGGCGCGGCACAGATCGCGGCAGTGCATATCGCCGAGGCGATTCAGTATCGACCGCGACAGGTGGAGTGAGGGATCATGAGCAAATTTTCGTTTTATACGGCCACCTATGTCTAAGGAGCTACAATCACACTACTCATAATCAATTCACCAGAGGGTAATGTTGCAATGCTAAAGTTCTGCAACTGCTCACGAGTATACATCGACGCAACCCGATCATTGAATATGATGGCAACCGTATCGCCTGCAGCAACCTCGCGAAGTGGAACCAAGAAACGGCCATTATCGTCAACAACAGCTTCAGCTAGCAATGCATTATCCTTCGAAAGATTGACGACAAGAATAGGAGCTTGTGGCGGCCCACCACCGCTCAATTGGCTATCAGTTACGCGCACCGGCTCCGCAATGTAGAAAAACAATCCCGATAGTTGCGCGTCAGTTGTTGCTGAAGGACCAGGATAACTGGTTGTCCTGCCAGAAATTGCCTCTGCCGTTGGAACCGGATATATGCTAGCAGGAGTAGCAGTTGGTTCTGCAACCGGAGGATTGCCACAACTCGCCAGAATCATGATACAGAGCCAGCAGAGAAGGAAATGACGCATAGAAACCTCACAGAAATCAAAAAGCTTGTTCGATAGCAGTGTAGCGCATTGGACAAGGAATTCTGCTTGTTCTGGTTCCAAACCGTGGAGGTTGATAAGATCACCGCTATATGCTACTATCATCTCGGTATAAATGCAAACCTGTAAAGCGCTCATAAAGCGTATGGCTGGTCGATACAGGCTTTTTCGCGCATTCGGCAGAATCTTGCGAACGATCAAAACCTGCTGGTATTTCGATTGTAGTCGCAAGTTCACCAACCAGGCCGGTTGTTAGTCTTGAACGGGATAAAGACGCGGCGCAGCAAACTTAACGGCGGTCAGCCGTGTCTGTAATACTATCAAATGTAACTTCAATAAGAAAACAGCCAAGTCACTAAACATAAAAAATGTTGAGTTATTAATTTTGTTTCGCGAGAGAAAACTATGTTAAAAAAACAAAAGCGTTTCTTTATTTTTAGCCAGCGTAGAACAGGAAGCACGCTACTTGTTTCTTTACTCAATTCTCACCCAAATATTCGATGCTATAGCGAATTATTTTATCCTGGACGTTGGAATGTTCACATCAGGAGACTCATCAAACCACTTGCGTTTCGCCACCCTCTTCTGTACCTCAATTTGGTATGCCTGACAACCTCGCGCCCCGTGGTTGGATTCAAACTCATGGCACATCAAAACGAAGCGCTTGCGAATCTCATGGAGCGGCTTGTTGAACAAAACTGGCTTGTTATATCAATCCGTCGGCGCAATATCATCGAGCGGGTATTGTCAGAAGCAGTGCTCTTTACAACCCGTAAGCCACACAGCTACGGACAAAGTATGCGGAGTGACGAAGCAATCTACATCGATCCTGAACTCTTCCAAAGATTACTAGAGCAGGATCGAATCCTTACTGCACGGGAAGCTAAGCTGCTATCACATATCCCCCACATCACACTCATCTATGAAGAGGATCTGGCTCATCCACAGCAATGGTCTACATCGACCGCACGAGTGCTTACCTTCCTCGATGTGCCGGTCATTCCATTGACTACAAAGATGGTCAAGACCTGGGAAGATCCTTACGAAAAGCTGGTGTCTAATTATGCTGAGCTGGTGCAGATAGTTCGTACCGGTAGCCATGTGGAGGAGGATACTGGCAACGAAACAAGCTCAATACAGCCGCGTGCCAAATGTAAATCATGATCTCCCCGAAATCTCACAAGTGGAAAGTGCGTTTACAACAACATGCCTCACCGGTGATGGTTAGACTGATTCGCGGCGTCGCCACCGTTACTGCCGGCGCAATATTTGGACGGACACTTAGTGCTATTGCCGGTATCCTGTTGGTACGCTACTTCAACGGCCCAGAACTCTATGGCCAATATGTAACTCTAATGACAACTCTCGCCCTGATGTCTAATCTCCTCGGGCTTGGTTTTGATACCTGGTTGCTGCGCGAAGGAGGGCGTGAACCCGATCAACTGGCCTTAAATGCGCGTCGTCTGTTAATCTTCAAACTGATAGCAGCAAGTATTCTGATAACAGCACTTCTCATCGCCTGGCAGCAAACCAGTCTTAACTGGCTTTTGATCGCTGGAATGATCGGCGTGATTGCGGAAAGTTACATTCGAACCGGTCATGTGATACTACATACACAAAATCGCAACTCAACGGTGGCGATTTTGCAGAGTTTTGATGCCTTGCTAGCAGTAGTATTGATCTTGCTACTCATGATCTGGCCGCCACAGGTGGCAGCCATTATTGTTGGTCAAACAGTGGTAAGTAGTATTATGCTCATCGTTATGGCTTTTTTGCTTGCTCATTACTGGCAAGGCCCATGGCGACCACTACGGTTTGGCAATCTTATTCAAAGCGCAGGTTTTTTTGTCTTAGCTGATGTACTTGCAAATATCTATTCACAAGTTCACATTGCATTACTGGCTTTTTTTAATAACGATACGATTGTTGGCACTTTCCGTTCTGCAATCAATCTAATAACAATCAGTTTTCTCGTACCGGTCGCAATGTTTAACGTAGCGCTGCCAATGTTAAGTCGCCCTAAACTGGAGCGACGACAATATTATCAACTGCTCATCTTAATTTTTACGATTGCATTCCTCTACGGCCTAGCAGTGATGATCGGTTTATGGTGGTTTGGCGGGTCTGTGTTACAGTTCGTGTATGGTCATAAATACGAAACAACCATTCCACTCCTCACACCATTGAGTATTGTGCCTCTTTTCAAATCGCTCAGTTTTGTTGCAGTAGCGGTATTGCTAGCCCAAGGGGCGCAAAAGCTGCGAGTAGTGATCCAGAGTTTGGTTGTCGCCTCTAGTCTGGTAGGAGGGATTATTATAATACCACGCCTGGGCATTGATGGAGCTACTACAACCTACATCGTTACCGAGGGTATGCTCTGCCTGCTGTATTGGTGCGGTGCGATTGTCTCGCTGCGACACAGATAGATATGAAAATTGTTCTCATTAACAATCACTCGGTCTTGAATGCTGGTGACTATGCTATCTTACTGCAAACGCTTCACCTCGTACATGGAGCTTTTCCTGAAGCAGAAATAGTATTGACATTCAATGAACCAGCAACCGCGCGCGCGGCGCTACCGCACTATCGGATCTATGCTGCGCCGCCGGCTTGGGGTATTCGTCAGAATCAACATCGCCATTCTGTCAAGACATCACGAGTCATTCGCGGCTTCATGTTATTCCTGCTATTTTTGAGCGCTTTGCTCAGTCGGTGGTTTGGCAAACCTGTTCGCACATTTGTCGATCAACAGAAACACGATCTACTAGCGGAACTGTTTGAAGCCGATCTTGTTATCGCCTGTGGCGGTGGCTACCTCTACCATTGGTTTACGTTTGCTGGCGCATTATGCTGGTGTAGTATCATCTTACGCCGACCACTCGTGCTATTTCCGCAATCGATCGGTCCATTCCATCATCCGTTACAAGTGCGTCTGGCTCAGAGTATTGTGCGTGGCGCTGATCTGGTTTTGACACGCGAGACTATCTCCTGGCAACGCGCAATTGATCTCGGCGCGCGAGAGGCGCGCTGCGAACCAGATCTTGCCTTTGGCTTACCATCTGCTCCATCAACCCTGGCACAGGAATTGATCAAAAGGTATATACCCTCTGAGATCAACGCCACAATGTATATAGGTCTCACTGCAATTGATTGGCAAGAGCAGAATACACGCTTTCGCGGACAACAACGTTACGAACAAGTATTGGTAGAGTTTATCAATCGAGTGACAGCCCAAGGCGCCGTAGTTGTACTCTTTGCCCAGACGTTTGGTCCATTTCGATCCGAAGACGATCGATTAGTGAACCATCGCCTCCATCAGCAGGTTCGCGATCCACAACGTGTTGTTGTGATCAACGAGATCCTTCAACCTGATCTCTTACAATCACTCTATGGATGTATGGACTATTTTGTAGCTACCAGGCTACATTCGTTCATTTTGGCAACCAATGCCGGCGTACCAGCGTTAGTGATAGGTTATCTGAGCAAAAGCATCGGTATTTTGAGTGATATGGGAATTGCAGATCGATGTCTTGACATTCAACATTTAAGCCTGGATAGACTCTGGCAAGCGTTCTTAGGTCTTCAGCAAGAGGGTTTGCCTGGCCATGTCCACTCGTATGTGGATGCGGCCCGCGATCGCCATCATGTGTTACAACAGGAATT
>OGCI01000205.1_pt1 | contig 77344 bp, 46 predicted proteins | sample 1570021 | NCBI WGS metagenome assembly OGCI01 (sample SAMN06264664, study PRJEB24512) | hot springs metagenome | isolation source: Hot spring water | place: South Africa: Tshipise | collected 2015-06-21
TTTTCGCCGGGATAGTTGGGATCATCCCTGCGTGTGCAGGGAGAACTGATGTTTCGCTGGTTGTCAAGTCTGTTCACAAGGATCATCCCTGCGTGTGCAGGGAGAACGTCTTCGTCGTCTCAGTCGTCATCGCCAGCCGCGGATCATCCCTGCGTGTGCAGGGAGAACTCCAGCCTAATGAGTCTACTATCCCTCGCTCACACTATATGTTGTGGCACCTTTCTCTCACCGTGTCAACCCAAAAATCGCCTCACAGCTCCTTCCACATCCGGCAAGGGGGGCAGTTGGCAAGCTAGGCCAATAGGAAAGGCCGTCACGGAATTTGACCACATTGTGGCCCAAAGTCTTTCCAACACCACGGCATGCCATGCGTTATAACGAAGAAGCGTTCGGAGGGCTTCCTTTTGACCGGCTTGGTGGCGCGCCCACAGTTCTGGTGCTTCGCAGCCCCGGCAGGGGAGGTCCCTCGGCCAAGGAATTCCCAAATGGTCCAGGCACTCAAGGAGCGATCCAGGCAGACCAAGCTTCCGGGCCAAGGCGCCCAAATCGAGGTGCGGCAGCGCAAAAGGCAAGCGAAAATGCCTTCGGAGTCGGGGCAGGTCGAAGCGTCGCCCGTGGAAGCTTACCAGGACTGCTGAGCCCGGCATAGCGCGGGGTAGTTCAGAAAGGTTTAGCCCGCTAACGAAAAAGGTCAATTGGGATTGGTAATAGAAGGTAACCGCGGTGATGGTGTCGTACGAGCGTAGGCCTGTGGTTTCGATATCGAGATAAAGTGCGTGCTCAGCCAGGATGGGAAAAAGACGGCTCAGCCAAGCCGGGGAGGCGACTGTCAGGAGCTGTTTTGGGGAAGGATCGGACCGGAGCAATTGCTCCACCTTTTCAATGGCGGCTAAGATTGCCATGTGCCGGCGAGGGGAGAAATAGGTGTCTCCGGATTGGCGGTAGTCTTCCCAGGTCAGGATGCCTGCTCGCCAAAGCTTTCTTTCGGCCTGTGCAGAGAGGGCCCCGGGGAGCTGAAAAGTCATGTGGAGTTGTCGCCGGATGTGGTCTGACATGAGGGATCGAATTTTTCGGCAATCAGTTGTAGACCGCAGCGGGTAACCAGCTGCCGATCGGGCTCCCCGTGCATTTCAATGGAGAAGCCTTGCGAGGAATTGTCGGCAGTGAGAATTAAGAGGGACATAGTGGGGGCAAGACGTAGGACGTATTCGGTAAGCATTTGGCGAACGCGCGGATTGAGCGTTCCTACGAACACGTTAGCCCGGGGTTCCAAGAGCCATCTTCTAAGCATTCCGCGGATGGCAGGGGGGGTGTCGGCAGCGATGAAGACGGTCATCCCAAAAGCTCCTTGATATCGTCGGGGATGCGGCGGATGAGGTTTTCGCGCTCGAAATGGAGTTTGAGGATGGCCAAGACATCGTTTGTGGTGGGCCGAGGATTGACCGAAATCGATTGGAAAGCGGCCGGGAAAGAAGTTGCGTGCTTGTAGAGATCGGCAATATCGAAGACAAATGCGAGGGGATGATCGGCATGGATGAAGCCCAATTGGGGGAGGTATCCTAGAGTGCATACAGCCGCGGTACAAAGAGAATATAAAGCGGCATTGGCGATCGAGATTGCCTGATTAATTTCGTCAGCAAGCTCCCAGTTTTCGGGGGAGTAACGGCGTCCTTTCCAGGTCACACCGTATTTTAGACCGAGCTCGCCGTAAAGGTTTCGAACGCGTTGGCCCTCCATACCTCGGAGCTCGTCGAGGGACTTGGCGGAAACATCCACACCGGGAAAGCGGCGTGCGAACATTTTACGGGCAATTTCGGTGCGTTTGGTCCGTGAGCTATAACAGGCGACTTGGTGGCGTGCATTGGCGTTATCGTGCGTGGTGGTGACTCCTAGGGCATAAAAGCGAAGCCCATCGGCCCCCACCCAGCAGACCGAAGTGTTGCATTCGGCACAGGCTTTGATGGCGGCGTGGGTCACCGTGGTGCCGGGACCCAAGAGAAGGGCACTGACGGTTGCAACCGGAATGGGCAAGATGAGGTAATCGGCCCCAATCCATTTGACGCCGGAATCGTCGACCTCTAAACGTCCGTGTTCGAGGTAAAGCGGGGTCCAACGCTGACGAAGCGGCGGAAGCGATTCGAGGTCAGGACGTTCAAAAATCGGCATGGGCAAACTCCATCCCCCGGCAGCAGAAGCCCAAGCTTTCGTGCTACCGTGAACACAAACCTAGCCCCCCGGGACCACCGGAGGCATTCGGCGGCTTAGACCTCGAAAGGTAGCCTCGAAAGCCGGATGGTCCCGAGGAGTGTGCGAACTTCGGTCAGCTCACCGCCGCGATTGCGCGACCACGAAGGGGGTAAACATTAGGATTCGTCGGTGACCCAATCGTCGAGGATTCGACGCGGAATGAACGTCCGGGCGGCGAAATCGACGGGGGTATCCAGGAGCGTATCGGTGCCCTCGCTAAAGGACTGGACCTCGCGAATTGTGCGAAGTGGTCGATCAGCCATGGGCCGAAACTTCGCGATTTGCCGGCACCGTTCGAGGGCTGCCTCGCGGCTGTCGAAAACTCCGTGACAGATCGGCAAAGCCGGCACACAGCACTTGCGGCCGAACCAAATCCCCCATCGGGGATTGCACAAGGCATCGTGAACCCTGGCAAGCAGTTCCTCCGGCCCGGAGACGATAACCACGAAGCAGGCATCGGCCAAATACTCGCGGAAGGTGACTGCCGGCCGCTTTTTCTTGTCTTCAGCCGAAATGGGAATGTGCAGGCTGAAACGCTTTTCATCGTAGCCATGACCAACGGTGTGGTAGTCCACCCAACGGCGGTATGAGACCCGGTTTCCCCCCCGATTGAGCTTGGGATAAACCAGAACCTCCAATTTTAGCGGGTTCAATTGGTGCAACCCGGCGGTATCACCGCGGTCAATGCCGCAAGCGGCGCAAAACATACCGATCAACGCACTGCGGGTTGGATAGGCAAGCGTATTTCGGCGGTCGAAGTAACTCTGATAGCTCCAAGCCTGCATCGGAGCATCGAGGATCAGAAGAAGATTTTTCTCACTCATGGGCCACCCCTTCAACCAGTTGGCCGATGAAATCGTCGAGGGAAACAAGCGGCCGAGCCTCCTCGGGTGCGACCGATAGCCACACCTCTGTCCGAATTCTGTCGGCATACGGTTCCTTATAAACCTGCTTTAGGAGTTCGAAATGCTTTTTCATGGCCTCGTAAGAAGGCTCTAGATAACCGCGACGCGGGGGGACAGGAGCTTCGAAGGCATTGGCTAAGGAAAGAGGCTGCCCTGTGCGGGCCAAACCGAGGACATAGCCCGGTGGCGTCTGCCCGAACATGGAATTCTTTCGTGCGTTGGGCACAGCAAGAATGGCTGAGCTGAGAAACATGCGAAGGATATCTTTGAGGGTCTGCTTTTCCAGACCCTCGAGATGCTCGGTGAATAGATCCCAGTTCAGGCCGACATAGCGGTAATAACAGGCAGTATTGAACTCGAGCACCCCAAGGTGGCCTGCACCCTCGGTTTCCTCACCTTTCAAATCGTCGACGGCCGTGAAATAATCGACATCGTTGGCGACCTCATGGGTGGAAATCGCATGGCTGAACAAAGCGGCTCCTTCCATGGTGAGGCTAGGGTCATTGGCCACCATTCGGCCGAAGACGGCGATGTCGGCCCTGTCCATCGGAACTATTTCCTTTTTCTCAAGGTACCTTTTCAGATCGCCAGCCTTCAGCTCGGGCATTTTCCCCTGAGCGATTTGCTGGGCAATGGCCTCGGCAAGGGTGTCCAGCTCCTTTGGGGAGAAAAATAGAAGAACGGACGTTCTGGTTTCACCACGGGGGGCCTCTTTGCCACCCAATTGCTTGGCGATAGTGCCAGCAGCCTTCTCGGCATCTTCGGCAGCCACACCGCACCGTTCCAAGCGTTTTTTGAGCTCCTCGGTCAGGAAGCGGGTACGAACGCCACCGAAATGGCTTTTATCCAGCTCCTTCGCAAACATTCGAACGGCCCGCTTCCAGCATTGGCTGCTTACCCTCGCGCGGGGAACGCCGCCGAAATAGGCGGATTTGGGCGCCCCGACATCATCCCGATTCAAACAGGTGACAGGAAACGATTGGAGAACGTGCAATTCAACCAGCCTCATGACAACCTCCTTTTGTAGAAAATCCTTAACTGAAACTTGACCCAATTGCTTACCGCTCCGAGATTTTAAGCCCCTAGCTCAAGGGGGCTAAAAGAAGCATTCCGAAACCGAACGCCCGGGCACGACCGATGCCGCAAACAGCCGCCTCGACAAAACGATGCCGATCCACCACGCGGAGAACACCGCGGAAATCGACCCGAACTTGGATTAACGTCTTTCCCTTTCGACAGAAGGTTTCGCGAACCGGCGGATCGAAGGAGACCACCTCGATCCGGCAACCGGCTTGCTGGAGTCTTCGCGTAACCCACTGACGTAATTGCACAGGATCGAAAACCCCGGTGCGGCGTCCATGTTTGCGTCGGTTTCCTTCGGCGTCGCGTACAACGCGCATCTGAGTCGGATTGGCCCGAAGGGAAAACCGATATCGTTCGTGCTGAAAGAAACTTTCAGCGATGGGTTTGGTATCCCATTGACCCCAAGGTTGTGGCTCAGGAGGTTCGGGCGATAGGATCAATGCCTCGAAGTTATCGCCACGGCGATCGACCCGAGTGAGGAAGTTACGCGGTTTTCCGTCCATACCGGGAAATGCATGCCAAAGCGTTTGATGCCAGGCGTAGGCATCGAACAATTTGAGTCGGGCGGCCTCCAGGGCCTTAAGCCTTATTCGTGTTAGGTACAGCGTCATCGCTAGGCTCCTTTTGCTTCCTCCAGTACTCTGCTGCCCATGAAACCTTGATACGATCCGGGTCTTTGTCCCACACTAGGAGATCTTTAAGGAGTTGTCGGTAATTGATGGGGATCCCATGCTGCGACGCCAGGCCAATAATCTGCCGTAAATGCCGGCAGACCTCGACACTGCGGACACAGGCCAAAAGCCGTCGAAGTCGGCCCTCGAAAGCTTTCTGGGTGTCTTCACCCGGCGAGCCCAAGCTTTGGGCGATCCGACGCAAGGTGGTGCCGAGGTTTCCCTCCGCGGTGCACTCAGGATGAAAGGCATAGCAAGCGGCAACCGCGGTGTAGATGGTGCGGGATTTCCGGCTGGCCAACTCGCACCAGGGCGCTAAGTGCTTCCAAACATAATGCTCGGTGCCCGGGCTGAAGCCGCGGCGCAACTCCGCCATGATGGCACGGTCGTCGCGGCGACTTTCCAGCCAATCGACAAAAACGTCAAAACGTGAGGTGCGGATCTCCCGGCTCATTGGCGTGCTCCTTGTGGTTGAGCTTTTTTCCACTTCTTCGAAACCAAAACCGAAAGAACTCTCTGTGCCTTCGCTAGCGCCAAAATCTGACGCGGGGTTTGCGCAAAGCACGATTCACGAAGTGAGCTAAAAGCCGCCTGATTGCACACGTTTTCCCATTTGCCTATATCCGATTGATACGAGGCGATATGGATGAGTAGGGGGTACTCTTGGTCCAACTGAGACCAATACCGAAGTTTTGCATTCCGATTGGGGCCTGCGGACTCGATGTTCAGCTCGCTGCAATAGGCTCGCACGGCATCGCGAAGATTGGCTTGAGTCAGATCGGCATACTCCACCCCGCGGCTGTATTTCTCTAGGGCACCTTCCACAAAAAGTGCGACCGGAACGGCGAAGACCCACTCGCCAACATCGAGGTATTTGGAACGATCGGCGATAATGCCGCCGACCCATAGATCCACCGTTGATTGGGGATCGAGGTCCAGAAACTTGGCATTATAAAGCGTCCACGGTGATCCCAAACGCCCCACCTGCCCCAACGCGAGGACAGCCCCCAGATCGCGCCAGGGATGCTTCTCCGGCGTCAAACGTAAATATTGCCAAGTTTCTTTTCCCTTCTTGGTCGCATCCGTGGCCATCACCGTGGCCAGCGACTCGATTCCTTCGGGTAATTTCGGGTATTCCACCCCATTGGCCAAGATGCAATGGGTGCAATCTTCTTGGATGAGGATGGCACGCGACAGCGGCACCAAGCGGCCGAGGTAACTCCGCGATAGCTTGTGTATAGCCTCGGAGCGGGTGGCCGGCGGGTCAATCTCCCAGACCGGCACGCCGAATTCCTGCCCCAGCGGATCGAGGTACTTTTCTACGATCTTTTTGGGGACAAGATTGTAGTGAATCGTTTCTGAAAGGTTCTTGCCGCGAAGAATGGTCAGCAGCGGAGTCCCTTCAGCGCATGGAGCCTGGGTACTGCTACGGTTTGTGCCTGTTGGTTCCGATCCCCACTTCGCCAGGCTGATCAACCCCCCTGCCGAAAAACATTGATAAGTCAACAGATTGAGTGCGAGTTGCTTCGGCTCAAGGCGTCGGGGCTTCTCCGGATCCTGATGGTCGAACAAAGTGTGGTTGTTTCCGCTGGCCAAACGAATATCCAGCTTCGCGCATCGCGTGTCAGCCTTACCTTCTAGGTTCTTGACCTGAAGGAAAGGAAAAGGGCCGAAAAGGTCGAAACGCGGCGCCCATTTTTGCAAATAGGCCGACACCTCAGGCTTGATTTTTGCCAGGCACCGGCGCCAATCCTCGTGATCCTCCGGCCCCTGTAAGGCGGCCTGGGTAATACACACAAGAAGTCGCATCACGGCGACACGCTCCAGCGGACTGAGCGCCAGATCGCGAATTCGTTCGGCAGACTCGAAAAGCTCCAAAAGTGAGACCTCCCGCCGCCCAAGACCCGAGTCGGCCTCGGCCAGCACCGGAATCCACGGTTCACTAGTCAAATTGAAGTTCATGGCTAACCTCCTGGCTTCGAAGTCCTAAAGATGTTGCCTCTCGGCGAAAAAGACCGAGCTCCGTCGTGTACGTTAATCCGCTATCGGTCCCGTCCGAATCCAGCAGCCGTCCGTCTTCATGAAGGTAGAGTACTCGTACAGTGCTGTCCAAGAAGGGTTTCAAACAATCCGGCAGGGAAGCGCGCACCGAGGTAAGCCAGGCGCTTCGCACATCGAGCATGTTCAGGTGCAAAGGCGCTAAAGCTGCGCGATCCACCGCCCTGAGCGGTAGCTCAATCGGGGGACCATAAACCGGCTCGATTTTCACTCGTGCCGGCCCCCGATCGATCGATCGCAAGATCAAAACCGACTCGCTCGGCAAGTCTACATACCGTGTCTGAATCTCCTCATTCCTCAAGCATGGTAAAGCGAAATTCTGCAAGGAGATAGCGAGGTTACGCATCCGCTCTTTTTGTTTTTCCAGTTCCTTCCGTAACTCCTCCACCCACGCCGGCTCCTGCTGCTGACAATCGACATAAGTGCGTTCCAAAAGCGGCCGGATCAATCCCGGCAGCTCAAGCTCCGGATGATCCGACAAGATTTGAATCGTCCGCCACAAGACATACGGGGCATAGACAAACTGCGTGGGGCCGATTCGATCCAAAAAATCTTTCTTATCGTCGGCCTCAAGCCATTGGCGGTCCAAAAGCCAACATTCCGGGGCGCGAGCGGGTCTAGAGGGACAGGCATGCCGCCACAGACGCCCCAACCGCTGAAAGAGTATATCCGTCGGCGCTAGTGCCGTGATCAAAAGGTCGCTATCGATATCCAGGCTTTGCTCGAGAACCTGCGTACCCACTAGAAGCGAGGCACCGCGTTCGGCGGTTCCCGCCTTGCCCAGTTTTTTCACCCAAAACTCTTCGGCCTCTTGCCGCTGACCCGGTACGTACTGTGAGTGCAATAAGCCGATGGTGGCCTGACCCGCCGCCATGCTGCTTTTTGCCTGACGATAAAACTCCTGCGCCTCTGCCACGGTATTCATGATCGCCAGGATGGCTTGCCCCTGCGTCAAACGATCTGCGATTTCGTCCCAGAATGCCGGCGTTTTTTCGTTAACCAGCCGAAGCTGTACTCTTTTTTGCGCAGTTTGCGGTGCAGGCACAGCGCGAAGGTCGCCGCCACCGTGGAGGATCACTGGGTATGAGTCGCCCTCCGGAGCAGTCGTCGGGCAGCCCAATTCCTCCCGCCGCCTCTTAGTCAGCGTGGCGGACAAAATGATGACACTACAACGGAGTTGCAAAAGAAATTCGATGAGCTTGTCGAGCAAAGTTCCCGTGAAAACGTCGTAGGAATGGACTTCGTCGAGAATCACCACCTTTCCTGCAAGTCCGAAAAGTCGCAGAAAGTGGTGTTTGACGTTGATGACCCCCAGCAATGACTGATCAATGGTTCCCACCCCCATCGGCCACAACAATGCTCTTTTAGCCGGGGCGAACCAACTCCCCCCGGGACACAACTCCTCACCGCCTGCCAACAGATGAGCTAACCATGCGTAGCTGTGCACCAATCGAGCGGCTACCGACTCGCCAAAAAGATTCCTCAGGAATAGTTGAATGCGGCGATACATCACATTGCTGGTTACGCGGGTAGGGAGAGCAAAGTAAATTCCGTGATTATGGCCCGAAGCAATCAGCCGGTAAGCCGCCCAAAGGGCAGCCTCGGTTTTTCCTAATCCCATGGGGGCCTCGATCACAAGAAGTCCCGGCTGCTTCGCTAGCTCATAAGCGGCCTGCTGAACCTCGTTGGGCGAGAAGCCAAAAAGTTCCTCGAAGCTTTTTTGATCCTTGATTGCCGGCCAAACGAAACCGATTTCATCCAACACTTCCCGCACCCGTTCTCGTAGTTCGTCCCACGAGGGTAAAGCATCTATGGGAAAATACCGTTCGTCCGAAGCAATCCAGTCGGCAATACACACAAAGCCCACCGCCATAAACAATTCGAACGGACTTGGTTCCGTCTTGGGGATTTCGCCCCAATCGTTGATCGACTGATCGAGAATCTCCAAGCGTCGCTCGGCCCAGTCCTTCCCGCCGTAACGCGGGTTATCATGGAGCCATAGCTCCCGCCAGTCACGTGACCCGTGGTGCAATCCCACTGCAAGGGGCCAACCGGAAGATTGAGAAGTTTCTATCCGATCGTATATGCGCAAGCGGTAGTAAGCTTGCAAGGCGGCCTCACCGATTAACGCATGATTGGTTTCAAATCCGCCGGCGTCTTCAGACCGGATTTTCGCCTGAAACCCCGGCGATGCCTTCCCGATATCGTGCAAAGCAGCCAAGGTGATTACCCCAGGAGAGATCAAGCTTTTTACAGGCGGAGGCAATCGATCGTATAGCTCCCGCGCTACAGCCCCCACCAATCGATGGTGGTCGGAAAGCGATAGGGTCGCCTTACCATCTCCGCTCCGTTTAGCCAGGCACTCATGGGGCGGTAAAGCAGGCGGACTTGGATCGTGTTTTGGAGTTGCAAACTTCGGCGCCATAGTAACCCTCACTACAAAATCGCGTGTCAATTGGCCTCTCGAGTCTTCAGTTGAAAGGTCCACAGACGAATTCGTCCGCGGGTTTGTGCCACTAAACAGTGTTGCCGCGGGCTAAAGGATTTCATTTTCTTGCATGAGGCTAAAGAGTCCGTCGCCACCGGATGCAGGCAATGGATAGCGATTGAGCCACCGCGTTTCAATAGACGGTCGCCGAGTCAAGTTAGTATGACAAGCCTTTAGTCAATTTCATACCCCGTCCGGGACAAAGATTGTCCAACCTGAATAAAAACGACGCGAGTGGTAAGGACGGTTCTTAGCGGAACCCGTTGGGGGGGTTAACCCAGTGCGCCCCGAGGCTCAGGGTGGTTCACTAGCGAAAAGCAACCTCGCGACCCACACGAAGGAAAAGCTGAACGGATAAGTTGTTAGCGCGATGCCCTGCGGTCCGAATCCCGCTCAGGAGAGCATTCTTTCATTCTGCGAAAACGTTCCCGCTCAAACCACGAGCGATCTGCAAACCGTATACGCCGTAGCGGGATGCCAGCGCGCGGACATTCCCGACGAACATCTCACGTCAAGGAAGTCATTCCGTGATGATCCGCCCATTCACAGGGTTTATTTGGGCACTCGGCCCCTCGAGCATTGTATGAAACTTGGCGCCCGCCCTAGACGGAGATCATGCCAATTTATGATGACCGTGGATCGACTTGCGGCACCTTTACCTGCGGGTTACTGCCGCATGAACCGGGAGTTTTGTGCAGGGATCTTCGCCGCGATTAGCAGTCGATGGGCTAGCTGAGAGGCTTCCGCAGCCTTTTAGTCATTGCGAAGAGGCAATTCAGGCAATTTGGATGAGCACGGTGGTATCCGCGCGGACAAGGATGATCGGCGTACGCAGCTTGGCTTGAGCAACATGGAAAGGTGGTATCCGCGCGGATAGAAATGCTCGTTACGTTCTTGCTGCGGACTATGATCGTGCTAAGTGGTATCCGCGCGCATAGGGATGCTCGCCATCGTCACCACAAACGGAAGTGGCGGTATCCGCTCGGATAGGCATGATTGAAGGATTGCTCGAGCTCGCAGCCTGTCGATCTGATTTGAAAAACTCACCCAGACGAGCTTCAAATTGAAATGACGGAGCGGCATACTGCCGAGCAGCCTATGCAAGTTGCTGGCCAAGCCGGTCATCCACTGCACCTAGGAAGAAAAGCGGAAGAATTGTCGTACATACCGTCTTGGAACGGACGCATTTTCACACAAGGGGGTCCGGAGTTCACATAATTTCCAGATTAGATCAGAATTTCCGGATCAGATCAGATCTCTAAATCTCCCCCGCTTCAAACGCGCCTTCGGTCTTTAAAACTTCTCTTGAGCGTTTAAATCCTCCTGCGCTATGTCAATGCGCTTTCGATATCTTGATGTACCCCCGATTCGAACCCCCGAAAAGGCTTCCCGTCTGTTGCCGGGGGACGATCGCCGATCGGGTGCTCCCACAGCCGGGCGAGGAGGTTGCTCAAGACTAGCCTCCCACGATGAGGATGCGGTGTGTTCACAGGATTTTCAGACTGCTCCCGGTCCGCGGAAGCCGTCACTGATTTGAATGGCCTGCTCAGCCGGAACGACAAAAATTTTTCCATCCCCCAGGTTACCCCGGGGGCCGGTCCGGGCTGCTTGAACAATCGTTTCAACGGTTCTTTCCAGGAAATCGTCGTTAACGACAATCTCCAGTACCACCTTCTGCAACAAAGCCGTGCGGTACTCTTCGCCGCGGTACAATTCCGGCTGACCTCGTTGGCGCCCGTACCCCTGGGCATTGCATACGGTCATCCGCGTCACCTCGATTCGGTTGAGCGCTTCGCGCACGGCGTCGAGCTTAGTCGGTTGAATAATCGCGATCACAAGTTTCACAAGTAAGCTCCCTCTTTCCCGGGCGTTTTCAAGGATCCTATGGCCCGAACGTGACTCCCAAACTAATTCAGGGGGCTCAACAAATCCCGCTCTTGTACACCAGAGCCCGTTGTATTATTGAGATGCGGCGCAACGATTGCGATGTCAGGCGACGCCCTATCCCCGAATCCAAGGCCGGTTTTTCATTTCCTTCTTTTTATCTCCTTCTTTTTCTTCTTATGGGGACCGGCATCGGCAAAACCTTCGGATCAACGCAAAGCCGATGCCCTGGAGGCACTCGAGGAGGGTAATCGACGGCACACCCGAAACGGCTTTTCGACGGACGACTTGCCGATGTCTTGCACCGTGGTCAGTAATAATTATTAGCCCTTTTTATTAGCTTTCTTTTTCTCCGGCTTTTACCATTTTTAATCGGGTTTTCAACCAGCACCTTCCTCCAAAACAGATTCCTGCAAGCAGCTTCGGGTGGCAAGTATCTTTTTTCGCAACAAAAACTCCTGAATCACGCGGGCTAAATGCCGGCTTCACACTGCACGACTCAACGTGGCTAAAAGCCCTCAACGTGGGGCAAAGCCGCGGAAATTCGAACCTTTCACCCCGGTAATCCGGAAGCTTTCGCAGCCGAGAACTAAAGGCGTTTGCCGCCGAAATTCCGAAGCTTTCCATGAGAATTAAGCCGAATCGCTGAATCGTTCACCGCCTACCTGCCCCCGGGTCATTGACGCTCCCAGATTAGCCTACTAAAATCTCGCGATTCAAAGGAGTGAGGGGAATCATCCCATTCTTGCGATACATTGCGGTGGATTTTTACGATTATCAGCTTTTGCCCAAATTTGGATCATATATCATGTCTGAGGAGTACGAATCGAGGTTGGATAAGTATTCGTGAGCGGAGGCTGCGGTTTTTCGTCCGGGAAACCGGCTCGGGGATCTTTGGCCGCCACCGTCGTATTTATACTCGCGGGGCTTTCGGTAACCTCCAAGGGCCGCGGTGCTGAGATCGAGGCTTGTTTCGGAACACGCGGGGCTTTTGGTCGGCGGCAGGTAACCGGCAGAATACAGCTCAATCCGGTAGCTGGGCGCCGTTGGCCAACCCGCTGCGATTCTTGGTTTTGTGAACCGGGATTATCGGCCGGGCAATCTTTCAATGATTGGACTCTTACTCGGGCTTATTTCGGGAGCCTTGCAGCATCGTCGCGGGCTGAGGACTTAGGTCAACTATTGTTAAGCTACAGGCAATCATTTTGAACTCGGACATTTCGAACTCGGAGGGTTGAGCAAGGAGCCAATTCGGGACAGGGGCATTAAGCAACAGAATTGGACTCGGGAGGAGGACATATCGGCTCCCCGGGAGGTCTTGCTCATCGGCACAAGTCTTTTGAGATCGCGCGAGTCTGCCGGCGCGAGCTCTCTTGAGCGGGGAACCCTATGCGGGGATGCCGCTCGCCGATGGTGAAATCTCCACGCAGCCTGGCAGTGTGGGGACAACAGGTGGGGAGGCATAAAACCGGCGAGTGCCTCACGATTTTTGTAAATTGCAAGTTTCACATTTTGCAAATTGCAAGCTTCACACTTATTGATAAGCCGTAAAAGGGTACTGAAAAGATATTCATTCTTGAACACCCGTTTTTGAAAGAGGTCATCAAAGATGGCACAGAAGTACGTCTATTGGTTTGGTCCGAACGAAGCAGATGGTAATGCCGAAATGCGGGACCTTTTAGGCGGCAAAGGGGCTAACCTGGCGGAAATGGCACGGTTAGGCCTGCCGGTTCCCGCTGGCTTCACGATCACGACCGAGTATTGCAATCGCTTCTTTAAAGAAGGTGGTAAGTTTGACGAAGGCTTACGGGCAGAGGTGGCCGCAGCGCTGGCCAAAACCGAAGCTTCGATGGGGGCGAAATTCGGTGATCCGGACAACCCGCTCTTGGTGTCTTGTCGGTCGGGGGCCCGACGGAGCATGCCTGGGATGATGGAAACCGTCCTTAACGTCGGACTTTGTAGTCGCACCATCCCCGGGTTAATCGCCCAATTCATGAAGGGTCAAGCAGGCAACCCGGCGGCTAAGCAACTCGCCGGGCGGTTTGTTTATGACTCGTATCGCCGCCTCATCATGATGTACTCAGACGTGGTGATGGAAAAGGCTGAAGGGATTGAGCCGGCCGAGGGGCAAGGAATCCGCCAGCAACTGGAAAGGCTCATGGACGAGCTGAAAGAGCGAAAAGGCTACAAATCCGATGTCGAGTTGACGGCCGAGGACCTCCAGTGGCTTTGCGAGAAATTCAAGGAAAAGGTTCAACAGGTGTTGGGAAGGCCCTTCCCCGACGATCCTCAACAGCAGCTGTGGGGGGCGATTGCGGCGGTCTTTAAGAGTTGGAATGGGAAACGGGCAGTGGCCTACCGCCGCATTGAAGGGATTCCCGATGATTGGGGAACCGCCTGCAACGTCCAAAGCATGGTCTTTGGGAACAAAGGCGAAAGCTCCTCGACCGGTGTCGGGTTTACGCGCAATCCCGCAACCGGGGAAAATACGTTCTACGGTGAATGGCTTCCGAATGCCCAGGGTGAAGATGTCGTGGCCGGAATCCGCACGCCTTGCCCGTTGAACGACGCCAGCAAGAACGAGCAGAACAAGCATCTGCCCACTTTGGAACAAAGCATGCCGGAACTTTATCGGCAGCTGGTGGGTGTGCGGGATACCCTAGAGCGGCATTACAAGGACATGCAGGATATCGAGTTTACCATCGAGGAAAAGAAGCTTTACATTCTCCAGTGTCGGGCGGGGAAGCGGACCGGTACTGCCGCGCTCAACATCGCCATGGATATGTTGGCCGAGGGGCTCATCGATGAGCGCACCGCGGTGCGCCGCGTGGACCCGGCTCAACTGGATGAGTTGCTGCATCCAATCGTAGATCCGGCTCAGGAAAAGAATTATCGACCGATTGCCGAGGGGTTGCCGGCTGGTCCAGGCGGTGCCTGCGGAAAAATCGTCTTTACGTCGGACGATGCGGTGCGATGGGCAAGAGAAAAGGGCGAAAGGGTCATCCTAGTCCGCGAGGAAACAAGTCCGGAAGATGTTGATGGCATGCGGGCGGCCGCAGGGATTCTCACCTCGCGGGGCGGCATGACTTGCCATGCAGCTCTGGTGGCTCGTGGTTGGGGTAAGTGCTGTATTGTGGGGGCAGCAGCACTGGAAGTTGATCCCATCGCTAAAGAGCTTCGCGTCGACGGCAAAGTCTTCCGCGAAGGAGATGTGTTGACTTTGAACGGGACTCGCGGCCGCGTTTACCAGGGGGCCTTGCCGCTGATCGAAGCCGGGGAAAACCCGCGGTTTCGCGAGTTTATGGCCCTGGCCGATAAGTTCCGTCGTATGCCTGTGCGGGCCAACGCCGATGACCCACCCGCCGTGAAAACCGCCCGGAGCTTCGGCGCCGAAGGGATCGGTTTATTCCGAATCGAGCATATGTTTTATGGTGCCGGGGGCGAGCAACCGCTTTTCATCCTGCGAAAGTTGATTCTTGCCAAAACCGACGAAGAACGGACCAAAGTCATCGATGAACTGGCCCCCCATGTGGAGAGTGATATCTACGCCACCTTGGAGGTGATGGATGGATTGCCCGTCACCGTGCGACTTTTGGATCCGCCGCTACATGAATTCGTCCCGAACGATCCGACCGAACGCGTTGAACTAGCTAAGGGTTTAGGGATAACCTTAGAGGAATTGGATCGGCGCGCGAAAGCCCTTCACGAACTTAACCCGATGATGGGCCATCGGGGCGTACGGTTGGGAATAAGCTATCCGTACCTGACGGAGATGCAAATCCGCGCGCTTCTGCGGGCCGCTGCTCGCCTCAAAGAAGAGGGCAAAAACCCCAAGCCGGAATTGATGGTGCCGGTCACTTGTACGGTAAAAGAATTAGACTTTGTGCGGCCGATCTTCGACCGGGTCAAGCAGGAAGTTGAGAAGGAATTCGGCCTGGCAGTGGATTGTTCCTATGGGACGATGATCGAGATTCCGCGGGCCGCTTTGTTGGCCGATCAAATGGCAAAGTCAGCCGAATTCTTCTCGTTTGGAACCAACGACCTTACGCAAATGTGTTATGGGTTCAGTCGGGATGATATCGGTGGCTTTCTCCCCACTTATATGGATAAGCGGATCCTCGATTTTGACCCATTCCAGACGATCGATCCCGAGGGCGTGGGGCAACTCATGGCCATCGCGGTGGAACGGGGTCGGAAAGTTCGCCCCGAACTAAAAATCGGGATCTGCGGCGAACACGGCGGCGACCCAGCCACCGTTGCCTTCTGCTATAAATTGAAATTTAGCTACGTCAGCTGCTCGCCTTACCGGATCCCGCTGGCCCGATTAGCGGCCGCCCATGCGGCGATTGCCGCCGGCGATGCGTAGTGAATGCGAATGAAAAAGCCAACCGCCTGGCCCAAGGGCAAGAGGCTGTTGCAAACGTGAATTTCGCAAATTGAGGAATCCGAGACTTGCGTTCTAGCCCTCGAGCGACCGGGGGTGCAAACTACGGCCGGAAAATGCCTGCTTGCGCGGAACGAACTTGCGGGCTCAGCGGGCAAATATGATCTCAGCGGGCAAATATGATCGCTGACAGCCGTGCGAAAAAGTCCGGCTGGATAAGAATTTGGATATGATCGGGGAGGCCGCAATCGCTCTAAGGTCTCTCTCAACCCAGGCGGATCGTGCAACTGAGCAAGATGCGTCATCGCGTATCAGATCGACATGATCGCCTGTCTCACTGTTAATTGACGCATTGTTTCTTGGTTCATCCCCGGCGGGAATTGCTTACCGACAAGGGTTTTGACGGCGTATTGTCCGCGCTAAAGTGCGTGAGATGCCGTTCGGAATCTGCCGTGCGGGTTGGCAATAGGCGCGACAAATCACGAAGTTTCGATGAAGCTTTTCCAGCTTCATAGAATCGGTTAGCCAGCCAGTATTCAAGCAGTAGGCACCCGAGTAAAACTAGGGCCAACCAAGGAAGTAATTCACGCTGGTGGCTACGCCCTGAGCCTAAATGATGGCGATCTTTGAGGGTGCGCTCGAGGCGGACCCGATCGGTACCCAAAAGCCGGATCAATTCGTCGGGTTTGATCCGAGTAAGATCGGTATGTTCGGCCGGCAGGTTTAGGCTAAAGCCAAGGATCCGGCCTGAAGGCGCAGATGCTTCAATCAGCCGATAGTTCCCCCATGCGCCTTCGGCACTGACCTTCAAAAGCTTCGCCTCTCCGTCCCAGTCGGCTGTCAGAGTACCCGGTTGCTCCGCATGGGCCGGCTGTACTTGCCACCGTGAAGTCCTCAGGTCATGAATAGGGCTTTCATCACGGATCGGCATAGCGATCGGTTGACCGGTCCAATAGTTCCACCCATATCGCATGCCTCCACACAGATAACTGAATGCTTGATGAACAAGGGCGACGACAGCCCAGCTTTCGCCGGCCGTGAGAAAGTTCCACGCGGTGGGCGTGGGCGGATCTGAAATAGGGGTCGTGAAGAGCAGCACACGCCCCTCGCCAATTGGGTACTCTAGTACGGCCGGCTGACCATCGGCAAAAGGAAGCACTACCTGAGCTTTCTCTTGAATATCGCTTAGCTGCCAGTATCGGAAAACGGGGGCAACATCCCAAGGCAACGAACCCCTGTAAGGAGCTAAGCCGGAGAGTACGGGATGTTGGAAACCTGGGGGCGAAAAAAATGTTCCCTCTGGTACCCGCGCTTGTCGGAGGGGCTTAGCAAGTAGGAGTGCCTGGGCGCTGCGAGTCGGCTCGACCGCCCAACCTGAATTCCGACCCAAGAAAATCGCTAGTCCGCCGCCTTTCTTCACGAAATCGAGCAACTGATCCCAGAAGCTCTCGAGCAAAGCCGGGGGATCCACCAAGGCAATGGCCGAGAATTCGTTTAGTTGGATTGATCGGTAGTCCTTCGCGTCGATCAGACGGCATTCGAAAATGGCTCGACCGGTTTGGGTCCATGCTTCCGGAGCGAGCATCCGATGAAGGAATAATCCGTTTTCGGCCGCCGGATCGGCGCACACCAAAAGGATCCGCCAGGGCGCGGTGGCGTGTACCGTGAAAAAACGCCGATTATTCCACCGCAAAGGGTCCTCTCCGCGGATTTCAAGATATCCTTGGTAAATCCCAGGTTTATTTACCGGAAATGCAAAACTGACGGTGGTCAGGCCATCCGCAGAGATGGAAACGGTGCGGCTTTCGCGCCGTTGAAATACCGCCCTTTGAGCCGCAACCGCAGGGTCTGATTCCGCGTCACCCGACCAAACGAGTTCGCTGAGATAAAAATCGACCGTGGGAGCTCCCGTCTGATTGACCCCGAATACGGGCAGCTTGACGTGTGCCAGGCTGCCGATGGGAGCCATCTCCGAGGATAGTTGCAGGTCACCGAGTCCGAAATCCCGCGGCTCATCCACGCCTACATCGACGAGAATCATGGTCAAACCGCTTCGCGAAGCCATTTGCCGGGCAAGTGCGCGAAGAGTAGCTTCGGGCCAGGCAACGCGCGCTAAATCGGAGAAGACATAAAGCTCTTTTGTGTCGAGTTGACTAGTATCGAGCAACTGAACGGCCCGGTCAACAGCCGCGGCTAGTGGAAGTCCGCCGGGAAGAGGCGATATTCGCTCCAAGCGGTATCTGGCCGCTGCGCGATCCGGCTGAAACCCTAAGGATTCGGGGCGGCAATCCAACACCGCGATTTGGCTATCGCCGGGCAGGAAGCGCATCACCTCCGCGGCTTCTTTCCGTGCCCGATCGAGCAACGTGGTGTTCTGGTACCGATAGTCCATCCGCGGTGAGCTATCGATCACCAGCGCCGCAGCCACCGGCCCGGAGTCGTAGAACCAGGATCGCTCGGCTACCACCACAGGTCGGGCAAAATAGAAAGCCAGCAGTATTAGTGCCGCTACTCGCAGTAGAAGCAACATAATTTCTCGCAGACGGAGCCGGCGTTGGACCCGGGCATAACCGCGCCGGACGAAACGCAGGGCGGGGAATTCCATCAGCATCGCGCGCCGGCGAAGTGCCAAGTGGAGCACTAAGGGGATCGCCGCGGTAACCGCTCCAACTAGAAACCAGGGATTAAGGAAGAAGACCATCGAAAAGTACGTGGCCCGCAAACGGCAATACTCGGAATTTCCCTGCTGAAACCACACACTTTGCCGGCCTACCAGGCCCTGTTTGCCCGGGACAGGCTTGCACGGTGACTGGGGGCCCAGCGTTTTTGGCTGCTAAGCTTCCGGGGCGAGCGCACCCCGCAGGACTCGAACCTGCAACCTTCGGTTCCGTAGACCGATGCTCTCTCCAATTGAGCTAGGGGTGCAAAGGTCAAAAAACAAACAATTTCGATCAACTTACCGACTGATTCGTGAGGCTCTTGTTTGCCCTGAAAAAAATTTGCCCTGAATAAGAAATAAGATATTAAGATATTTTATCCAATCCCACTAACACGTCTCTTTAAAAGATGCCCCGAATTAGATCGCGAGCCGATTCGAATCCATGAATCTTACCCCCACCTCCCCACGATTGTACGCATGAATTGTCCAAATTGAGCTCAAGAATAAAGAAATAAATAAACAAAAAACAGACACGCCTTTTTGAAAATATGCTTTTTCAAAATATTTTGTTATGGAATTCTGTGCCGGGCGAAGGAAACTATCTTTCTTTTGTTCTAAAAATGTTGTGTTTCGCTCGCCGAACTGGCAGTTTTTCGTGCACCCGGGAACCCTCTCAAAAGCATGATGCCACATTTTGCCCGTTCAATCAACCCCCAGTATCTAATCAACCCCCAGTATTAGAGTAGGGCAATTTCAGATTTAACTTTCCGCGACCACCTCAGGAAGTCCCCCCGCAGAGATTCCAGCACCGATCGAGGGAGCGTCGCCAAGATGCACTTGGCAATGACATTCCAGGTTTAACTAGGGACTGAGTCGCCACGAAGGGGGATACGCGAGCTGTAATTCCCAACTGCATTCGCGAGGAACTATGAGGATATTCCTCTTCGCCGCGCTTCCACGAGTTTTTCCGTAGCTATCTCTTCGCAGTCCTCCGGAAGTTCCGAAATTCTCTGTTACAACCAAATTCGTTGGGTGTATGGAGGTCCATCGACCGAAGGAAACAGAATCTCTCGCACGGCGCGACCTACTGCTGTGGGCGGGGGAATGTGCTGAAGAGAGCGGAAGAAAAAAGACTGGGCAAGTCCCAACCCTTTATTTCCCCTGGGGCGATCACGCCTCGGGCGAGCACTCCCAAGACTCTTTTTCGTCGAGGCAATGCTGAATAAGGACGAGTAGGGCGTTTGGATCGTACGGTTTTCTTAGGAAGAACTTGCATCCTGCCGATCGGGCTTGTCGAACGATATTCGGCTCATCCAAACCACTTACTACGATGACGGGTATGTCGGCCGTCAACTGCCCGTCGGAGAGTTCCTGACAAATTGAAAGTCCGTCTGCATCTGGAAGATGAAGGTCCAAAATAACGAGGTCAGGATGCTCCGCTTGTGCCATGGCCAAACCAGTTCGACCACTACTGGTCCAGGAGGCCTTGAAGCCTAACCGCTCTAATCGCAAAGCGAGGACTTCCGCCACGGCCGGCTCGTCCTCGATGATCAGAATGCGTTTCGCGAGCCCCGCGGCCAGCTCTTCCAATTCGGGCTTCTCGATTAGGCTTGCGGTCATACGTTGCTATTGGCTCCGAATTCTTACGTGCCCCTTGTTCGAAAGTCCTTAGTTCACTGAAGATAAGCTATTTTTGCGGATTTCGTTGATTTTGCTGCGCAACAAAACCTTAAGTCACAAACCGGGAACTGTCAAACGCACATTTCCTTTCTGGAGTTGGCCTCCGCAAACTTTCCGCGTTAAGATTTGCCCAATCGGCAAGGCTTGGGACCGTCGAGCATCCAAGCAACCAATGGGGACCAAAACTCGATCAGCTTTGTTCACCCTTTAAAACCTTTTCACACCGAAAAGTCGTTTTAGCCGGTACAATCCAGCGAGAGCTTTTCGGGAAAATTTCCCAGCAGATATAGCGATTTTTTGTCGGCTCAAAGGAGCCCATGAATCTGGCTTACGAAGCCATTGACATGAAAAAATTACCGAGTTGTAAGTAGGCTTGGCGTACATTCCCGGTTGCGGGGCCTGCCAGTTCCTCGCTTTTCCCCGTGTGGGGTGCGGATTAGAAGTACGGCTAGACCGACCGAAACCGGTAATACGCTTTTCCCCGTGTGGGGTGCGGATTAATGGAAGGTCATCCTAAGCCACAAAACTCTCCTGGGTCACAAAACCCTCAAAAAACATCCCGACCTCATGAGCACCGGCTCCTGTTGGCCATTCTTTTTGTGGCACTCGCTTTTCGGATCGGGGGTGCGGTAGGACTAGAGTGGATGCTCGGCGGACGATTCTTATTCGGCGACAGCGAGAGTTATTGGACACTTGCGCGAGCGATTGCTTTTGGTGAACCGTATCGTTACGGAAATGCGCAAGTGTTTCGAACGCCCGGTTATCCATTGGCTTTAGCGCCGCTTTTTTGGATCTATGCGGGTGATCCGCCGCATCTGCTGGCACGACTCCAGGCAGCGTTTTTTGGAGTGCTCGCGGTTTGGGGAGTTTGGAAGATTGCTCGCGAAGTATTCGGCAGTAAAGCCGCTTTGATCTCGGCGGGAATAGCCGCGGTTTATCCGGGAGCCGGCGCGCTCAGTATCTTGATTCTCAGCGAAGCCCTCTTTTGCCCGGTGATGGTTTTTCACCTTTACTTCGCCATCGCTGCGTGGAAAGCCGCCTCCCCCCCAAAAAGTGCACTACTGTCATTAATAGCGGGGATTTTCGCCGGACTTGGAGCCCTAACTCGTCCAAGCTGGATTTTGTTCCCTTTGTTTATCGGGTTAGTAGGGATAGTGGTTTATCGGGGCCGGCTTCGTCAATTGACGTTGCTTATCTTCACAATCGGGGGCATGATACTGGTTTTAAGCCCGTGGTGGATCAGGAACTATTGCGTAACAGGGCGGTTCGTTGCGACGAGCCTTCAGACGGGGGCCAGCCTTTACGATGGTCTCAACCCGCAAGCCACCGGTGCCAGTAATATGGAGGTAGTCGACCGGCGCTCAGCGGAAATAGCGGCCCAGCTGCAACTTGGGGATACGTTTGGTCAGGAATTAAACGCTCGTAACTCCACGAGGAGGCTCGCCGAAGCGGAGGTCCTATTGAACGATCGATTAATTACCGAAGCCGTTCAATGGGCCCTCGAGCATCCGGTTTCCGCACTCCGGTTGGCGGTGATCAAATTTCAAAGGATGTGGAGTCTGCGGCCGAATATGCCTGAGCTTGCCCGATCACCGATCGGCATCGTTTGGGGGGTAATTTTTTTACCGATCCTTCTTGCGGGCTTATGGGGTACGGTGAAATTTTCGCGGCTGGGTTGGCCGATTTTGGCTCTCTGGCTACCCGCTGTTTACTTCACGCTGATTCACATGATCTTTGTGAGCTCCATTCGTTACCGCGAGCCGGCAATGCTCCCCTGGCTTGTATTAATTGGGGGAACCCTAAGCGAAGTGCTTCGCGGGTGTCAACGAGCTCGCACCCCCGTGAACATGGAAGCACCTTGTGAGGTCAAGGATTGATCATTTCGTATCTGAAGCGAATTCTTGGCTGGGTGCTATTGCTCGGGTTGACCGTGCTTTTAATCGGAGGGGCTATTTTTGTCTTTCACGTGGAAACTGTGGCCCGCCAGCATGCGGAGCGCCTCCTGGCAAAGAGCCTGACCAATCTCAAAGTGAAGATTGGGGGTTTGAAGCTGACGTTCGACGGCGCAATTCTTGTCCATAAGCTTCAGGCTTGGTTTGCGGATCAACCTCCACCATCAGCGCCGTTTGCCGAATTGGGGCAGGTCGAAATCCACCTTGCTGGCGGCATTGTGGGATGGATTCGCGGCGAAAGAGGCTTGAAAGCGGTGCGAATTCGTGGGGCGAAGGTCGAAGCCATACATTTGGGAGAGGGAGAGTGGAATTTGATGCAAATCCGGTGGCAGCCGTCGGGAACGGTCGATCCGCCGGAGGAGATCACCGTCGAGGAAAGTCGGCTGAATATCTCGGACGGCGTTAAGTGCCGAGCATCGATCCAGATTCGTAGCGCGAGAATTGTTCCCCGACGGGAAGCAGGTGGGACACAACCGAAGTCCTCTTGGGAATTCGCGGCACAATGCGAAAGTGCCGTTCTGGGAGCAGGGACATTTAGCGGGCAGTTCCGCGGTGAATCCAAAAGTTGGCGGATCGAGCTTCAGCTTACAGGCATTCCTTTGGCGTCAACCATTCAAGAAGTGCTGCCCCCGCAGCTTTTAGGCGGTTCACCGCCGGTTAAAGTCGTTCGCGGACAAGCTCGGCTTGAAGGATCGATTATCGGCGGTGCCGAGGTCCCCCACGGTTGGCAATGCGACTTGAGGGGTTCGCTCGATCAAGTGTCTTTGGAATTGGCATCGCTCCCGCAGCCGATTTCCGAACTTTCTGGACAGATTTTTGTTAGCCGCAACCGGCTGCTTGTCGAAGGGCTGGAAGGAACCTTGGGAGGAGCCCGACTTCGGGTGCCCCGGGCCGAAGTCCTCCGCGGACCGAACGAGGCAGAGCTTTATGCTCAGGGAGAGCTTAGGAATTTGGAACTCGACCCTCGCTTCGCGGCGATCCATCCACAATTGGCTCGCATTTGGGCAGAATATCAGCCGGGTGGCAAGATTCATTTGGGGGGCTCGGTACGATTCGACGGGCGGCAATGGCGGTGGAACTTGGTAACGGAAGCGGTTCAAGCCTCTCTCTGTTACGCGAAGCTGCCGTATCCGATCGGCAATGTACGCGGATGGCTTCTTTGGAATGAGCGGCACCTGTGGGTAGATTTGGTGGGGTCAGCCGGCACCCGTGAAGTGTTCATTCGCGGGCGATCTTTCCCAAAGGAAGGGTGTTTTTTCTTCACAGTTTCCGGACAGAATATCCCCGTGGATGACACGCTTCTTGGGGTAATTCCGCCAGGAGCCAGGGCTGCGGTCAGTAGCCTGCATCCGGAGGGAGATTTCGATTTTGGATTTATTTCTCGCCGATTGGAACGATTCGCCCCCACCCAGCGCGAATTATGGTTAAGCTTTCAAAACGCATCGGTTCGCTACGAGCGGTTTCCCTATCCGATCCAAAAGCTTCGGGGTTTGATCCGGATGAGGGGCACAGGAGATGAGGAATACTGGTGGGTAGAGCGGGCGCAAGGTACCCATAGCACCGGACGGATCACCCTCGGCGGGGAACTGTTCATTCGAAGCCAAAAGCCGCAGATCGTGGTTTCCTTTCAAGGAGAGGAAGTACCGCTAGACGAGGAGTTGCGTCAAGCGCTGCCCACAGAAAACCTCCGCCAATTGTGGTTGCAGGTAAACCCACGCGGCAAAATCCGCCGTATTGAGGGACAAGTTCGCTACCCAAGGGGGGAGGGCGGGGTGGATATCGCATTTATGGCTGTGCCGGACCCCCAAGATAGCTCGGTGGAACCGGTGTGGTTTCCGTATCGATTGGAGGGTTTAGAGGGGCAGGTACAATATGAAAATGGGCGGGTTCAGGCGAGGCAATTCCGCGGTCGGCGGGCCGGGGTCGAAGTGACTGCCGATATCGCCTGCCAGATCGGCGAAAACGGGGCATGGCAGCTCAGCTTTACAAATATCTTCGCCGAACGGGTGCCTCTGGACCGAGACCTCTTCCACGCCATGCCGGACGGACTCAAACAGGTGCTTTTCGATCTTAATCCGGTAGGGGTCATCAATGTACGAGGTGATTTGACTTTTACCCAAGTTCCCGCGGGCCCTTTGGAGACAAACTGGCAATTGGCCGTCGATACGCATCAGGCACGGCTCGATTGTGGGCTCCGCTTCGAGCAGATCAGTGGCACGATCGCGCTTCGAGGGAGTTGCTTCGGTACCTACACCCGGTGCTTAGCCGAGCTAGACCTCACGGCCGCCAATACGCTGGGGGTACAACTGACGGAGATTCGAGGACCGCTTTGGATCGAACCGCCGCGGGTCATTTGCGGTTTTGATCAGCGCCCTCAAGCGGTGCCCACTGCACAGGGAATCGCTTTTGAATTCCCGGGTTCTGAGGTCGCGCGGCCGCTAACGATGCAGTGCTGCGGAGGAACTGTGACGGCTCAGGGCTGGGTCCTGTTGGGTGAGGTTCCGCGATACCAATTCCACGTCGACCTCGGCCGAGCGGATTTGCCCCGACTTTGTCAAGACCTCTTCGGCCGAGCGGACAATCTGCGGGGCACGGTGTACGCGCAGGCGGAGCTCGCGGGAAGCGGTTGGGGCCTTGAAGGGCTAATGGGTTCCGGAACCGTTCAGCTCCGCAATGCAGATATTTACGAACTTCCGCTAATGATCGCCCTGCTGAAGATTCTAAGTGTCCGTGAGCCGGATCGATCGGCGTTCAGCACGGCCGACATCACGTTTCGCTTGGAACGAGGGCGGATCTATCTCCCGTATCTCGCCTTCAGCGGCGATGCCATCAGTTTGGAAGGCTCCGGGGAAATGGATTGGCAGGGGCGAATCGAGCTTGTGTTCCGTGCGTTGCTTGGTCGGGCCGAACGCCAAATCCCCGTGCTGCGTGAGTTAATCGGCGGTGCCAGCCAACAAATCATGGTGCTCCATGTGACGGGCACTCTCCATGATCCGTTTGTGGCCAGTGAGCCCTTCCCGATGGTCAATCAGGTGCTACAGCAGTTGCAGGCGGAGACCCCCCGAAAAGCGACTAACCCGGCCGAAGCCGGGCTGCGACGAACACCGCCGAGAGAAAGTTTTCCCCATTTCTTGTTGCCCTGGAGTAGGAGGCCAGGCGTCGGATTCCCAATTCGTTAAAGCCGGATAGGTACCCCTGGAGAGGGCGGGTTTTGAGGCAAGCCAGAAAAGGGAGCCCTCAGAATCGGGTTTATGTCAGGATCTAACTCGCCCTCAATGCACCCCGGAGTTATAAATCGGCTTAGATCAAAGGTATCGCGCGAATATTGTGTGGATTGGTCGCTTATGCGCTTTGGCTAACGACCGAATGGATTGAAGGATTCGAAGGTTGCCGGAAAGATTTCTCAGACATTTGCTGCCGGAAGGAACCCTTCAGAATGTTGTGCGTAGCTGCACGAAATCGCGCAACTACCGAGATAAGATCGTGCTGAAAAACTCGCCCCGACGTTCCCACCGAAAAGTGAGTAATCGGGCTTCGGGAAGTTGCCGTCCAACACGGAAGTCAGCCGCGGGATCCTCCCAAGTTCTTTTATTTGAAAGGCTTGAGGCTCCACGACTGGGCTTTAGCTCGGCGAGAGGATTGCGAAGCTGCGTATGACCGGCCTAATCCACACGGGTACGTCGCGGGCCTAAGGCAAGCAGGCGCTTTTCAAGGAGGAAAAAGACATGGCCGGAAGCAGGCCTTTTTTCGGCGGTTGAGATCCGTTACGATGCTCGGCAATTTGGAGAACAAGCGATCGTAACTCCCCCAGAGCAAATGACCGCATCGACCAATCAACCTTTTGATGACGACCTTGCATTGGTCCGCCGAGCCAAGGAGGGGGATTTTGCTGCCTTTGAGGCTTTAGTCTCGAAATACGAACGTAGGCTATTTACACTGGCTCACCGCATTGTGGGCAACTCTCATGACGCCGAAGAGGTAGTCCAACAGTCTTTTGTTTCTGTAATCGAGAATTTGGAAAGCTTTCGAGCGGATTCTGCATTTTCCACGTGGCTCATTCGGATTGCGACTAACCACGCCCTCGCGTGGCTTCGCCGGGAAGCAATCCGCGCCACGCTCAGCCTAAGCGAAGACCTCGCAGATAGCAACGAGCCGCTCCCTCATCCTCAAGTCATCGCCCAGTGGCGGGAAACCCCCGAGCAAATTGCCCAGAAAAGGGAGCTCCGCGAGCAGATCGAGGATGCGCTCCGGAGCTTGGACGAAAAATATCGACTCGTCTTCTTGCTTCGCGATGTAGAAGGTTTATCTACGCGAGAGACGGCGGAACTCTTAGGGATCAGCGAGAACAATGTCAAAATCCGGCTCTTGCGGGCCCGATTGATGCTCCGCGAACAATTGACACAGCTCCTGGGGGACGAGCGAACGAGGGTGCCCCCCCACAATCACTCCGACGCTACCGAGGAAGGGTCGGCTGCCGTAGATTAGGGATCGGAGTTTAGAGGGATCGCAATTTAGGCAGTCGCAGCGGTCGAGAGTTTTCAAGATTCCAACTGGAACCTCGAAAAGTAGCGGTCGCCCAAGGCCGGGAATTATCTCCGACCGCTGAGTTAACTACAGAGGGAGTCCTTTCCGAACCAAAACCTCCGCAACAACGCAACGAAACATGCTTTAAACCACAAGAGGGCCTTACGGCCGGAGCAAACGTCGCAGCGTCGGCTCCAGTTGTGGATCCCGAAATTCAAACCCGGCTTCCTGAAGTCTCCGGGGTGCAACCCGCGTGCTTGCCAGGAGCAATTCGTCGGCCATCTCCCCCATCACTAGACGCAAAGCCCATGCCGGGGCCGGGAAGATCGCAAATCGTCGGAGCACGCGGGCTAACGCGGCGGTAAACTCTCGATTGCGGACCGGAGAAGGGCTTACCGCATTGACGGGGCCGGCAACGGTTTCTTTTAGGATCAAAAAATCGATCACTTGCACGAGGTCGTCGAGACTGATCCAACTCAGGAATTGTCGGCCGGAACCGATCCGCCCCCCCAATCCCACGCGGAACAACGGCACCACTTTCGCCAGAATTCCGCCGTTCGGAGTCAACACTATTCCAATCCGGAGTAACACGGTGTGAATCCCGGCCTTTTGGGCCGCTTGCGTGGCTTCCTCCCACTCGACGCAAGTCTCAGCCAAGAAGCCGGTGCCGGGCGGACTAGATTCATCTACCCACTCCTCGCCCCGATTCCCGTAAAAGCCGCTCGCAGAAGCACTGATGAATACACGCGGCTTATGGGTAGTTTGAGCGAGCGTTTGGGCCACCAGCCGGGTACCAGCGACTCGGCTTTCACGAATTCGGGCTTTCTTTTCCGCCGTCCAGCGTCCTTCCGCGATGTTTTCACCTGCCAGATGAACGACGGCATCGAACCGCTCAAACGGCAGCGGATCTAACTGTTGAGCGGTAGGGTCCCACCAAATCGCGGGTCGGTTGGCGGTCGGCCCCCCTCGAACCAACCGGGTGACCTCATGGCCGCCGGCCGAGAAATGCTCCACAACCGCCCGACCAATCAGACCGCTTGCCCCGCTTATAAGTATCCGCATAGACATCCTTTAGTACGTATCCTTTGAACGCTCTGAGCATCGATTTTCCGTGGCTGCGTCGACCTGTCTTGCGATCGCACTTATTGGCAAGCAGCCCATCCGCAGAAGGACCCTACAAGAGCAGGAGGACACTTGACAATGACCGCCGTTTCTTGTTTCAGTGCTTTTGTTCAAGTGCTTTTCTCCAGAGCTTACCGAAGTTCAGGTTCACGCTAAGCTGGATTCTTGCTCTGGAAATCCATCATAAATTGCCGCAGCGCCTCCACCCCTTCCAAGGGCATGGCATTGTAGATCGAAGCGCGGCACCCACCGACGGAACGATGTCCGGCCAACGCCACCAAACCGTGCTCTTCGGCCTCTTTGAGGAATTTTTTCTCGAGCGTCTCGTTGGGGAGTCGAAAAGTCACGTTCATCAATGACCGGTAAGCCGGATCGGCATGGCCGCGATAATAGCCATTCGAGCGATCCACAACCTCGTACAAGAGTGCTGCCTTTCGCCGGTTGATTTCGTGCATCTTCTCCAAGTCACCGATATCCCGCAGGAGCCAATCGGTAACCAACTTCACCATGTAGACGCAGAAGCAAGGCGGCGTATTGAGTAGCGATTTCGCCTCGGCGAATTTCTTGAAATTGAGCATCGAGGGTAGATCGCTAGGGCTTTTCTCCACGAGATCATTGCGAATGATCACGATCGTCACGCCCGCCGGACCTGCATTCTTTTGAGCGCATGCGTACAAAATGCCGTATTTTTCGATAGGAACCGGTCGGGAAAGGAAGTCCGAGGAGGCATCGCAAACCAGTGGGACCTCACCTACATTTGGCTCCGCGGGGAATTGCACCCCTTCAATGGTTTCGTTAGAGGTGATGTGCACATAGGCCGCGTTTTGATCGAGCTTCAGTTCTTCAGCTTTCGGAATCCGGCGGTAACCCTCGGTCTTTCCATCCCATGCTGCACGAACCGGCCCCTGTGTTTGTGCCTCTTTCATGGCGGTTACACCCCAGGACCCCGTTAAAATGTAATCCGCCGACTTGCCCGAGCCTCGTAGCAAGTTCATGGGAATCATGGCAAATTGAAGCCGGGCGCCTCCTTGGAGGAAAAGCACGTGATAGTGCTCCGGGATTGCCAATAATTTGCGGAGGTTTAGTTCGGCCGCTTGGATGATTCCCTCGAAGGTTTTCGACCGGTGACTAATCTCGACAACAGAAGCTCCTTCACCCGGCAAAGCCAATAGATCGCGTTGAGCCTCTTCCAGGGCCGGTAAAGGTAGCACGGCGGGACCCGGCGAAAAATTAAATACCCGCTTTACCATGATGCATCTCTCCGAATTCAAAAGTCTATTTGTGGCATTCGATATTGCCCTTACCTGAAGTCATCTCCCTATGAATTGCCCACCTGAGCTTCCTCAGCGGCCATGGGCAAGCAACATGCGGATAAAAGCGTAGTTACCGACGTGGAATGCCCGCGGAAGAAACTTTCTCATTTGTCAGAAGAAAGATGTACATTTGTCGGATCAAAGACGCACATTTGTCAATATAAAGATCAACGCGGAAGGAATTTCTTGTTTTGTCAGAAGCAAAATGAATCTCTTGAATCTCTTGACTCGTCAGAACAAAAACGAATCGCTTGCTTCGTCAGAAGAAAGACAAATGTGGAACAAATCTCCTAATAGCTCTCGGGAATAGTTCTCGGGAAAGAAGAAGTACCCTGGCAGGGCATTACGGAGCGTAGTCATCACGGGGCCCTAGAGTGGAAATCTTACCCTATAGTTCAGTTAAGTCATTTGTTTAGGAAACTCGTGCCAATCGCTGTCTAACTTGTGTCCCGCCTGCCGCACTACACATGGGAGGTTCTTATCAGTTGTATCACTTCGTGAACCATGCAAATGAAATTCTGTTATGCAAATGAAATCTGTAATAAGTCACTTAAATGAAACTTGCGAAGGGAATTTGGAAACTTTCTCTATGCCCGCTTCCCATTTGCGAAACCGATTTGCGCTCAACTAAGCTGGGTTTCGCAAGAAGTAATCATTTAGCAAGGGTAATAGCTTTTATGATACGATCGGATTCCTGATCGTTCAGTTGGATGTATTGTCCCGAGGCAACTCGCTAAACCATACAGCATTGAGCTCGAGAGTCTTAAAATCCTCAAGATTTCGTGTAAAACCCTCAAGATTTCCCGAACCTACTAAATAAGCTTTGGTCATCCTGAGCATCACCAAATGTTTTGTTCCGTAATAGGATAGTCACGACATCAGCTCCTTAAGTAAGGTTGAAGCTGATAATTTAGCGGAAACTGTGTCTCCGTAAAGTCCTTCGAATTGGCCGGTGTTAGGAACGACAGGTGCCAGGGATTTCACATCAGTACACAAGGGCCAAAAAGAGCTCTCGGGGGACATACGGCCGGAACAGGCAGTAAATGCAGTAAATTCGGACGCAACAGGCCGAGCAAGCCTCCTCGGGTCTACGGGCATTCAGTCGGCTACATCCGCTCTAGATTCGGCTTTAGTCAAGGAACGCACGCTTTACGGACGGAATACATGCCCGAGGTTCTGGCCGGATAACCTACGGTTAAAAAGAGGCTGCATGACATTTTGCCAGGAGCCCGAACATGAGCTTTCGAATTTCGCGGTCCTTACCTCGGTCGAGATCCTCTGCAACTTGCCCTGTGACTCGGTCCCCATTGGTATCTGCGTTAATCCGCCGGCAAACCCCTGGAAAGCTGCAGCCCGCTTCGTGCAGGAGAGAACTGGGACTGCTTGCAGCACTCCTTTTTTTGGCATCGTGGGGGCATGCAAGCTGCTTGTGTTCAATCGGTTTGGCCTCCGATCCGGAAATGGTCGATGTGTTTTTAAGTGGGACCGAGGGTTATCACACTTATCGCATCCCTGCTATTGTCCTTACCAATCGGGGAACTTTACTGGCGTTTTGCGAGGGGCGCAAAACAAGTGCCCGAGATGATGGGGATATCGACTTATTGGTGCGACGCTCCCTTGATGAGGGAAAAACCTGGGAACCTACCCGGCTGGTGTATGAAGAAGGAGGGGATCAACCGATTACCATTGGCAACCCTTGCCCGGTGGTGGATCGAACTACCGGACGAATATGGCTTGCATTTTGCCGAAATAATGACCGGGTTTTCATGACCTATAGTGATGACGATGGTCAGAGCTGGGCCACTCCAACGGAGATTACGCCTTTCGTGAAACGACCGGAGTGGGGCTGGTATGCTACGGGACCCGGACACGGTATTCAGCTTTCTTCCGGTCGATTAGTTTTCCCGTGTGATTGCGGCGACAGTCCCGGCTATGGCCAGTGGGATCAGCGGGGGAGATCATTCATCTTCTTTAGCGACGACGGGGGACAAACGTGGCAGCTCGGGGGATTGACGGAAAAGGGAATGAACGAGTGTCAAGCTGTAGAGCTTCCGGATGGAGCGCTCCTTCTGAGCATGCGTCAATATCGTGGGCCCAAACTGCGGGCATTCAGCATAAGCCGAGATGGGGGGTTAACTTGGTCAGCCCCGAAACTTCATCCCGAGGTTCATTGTCCGGTGTGTCAGGCCAGTATCATCCGGTATAGTTCTCCCCAGCCGGAGATCGGCAAAAGTCGAATCCTTTACAGCGGTCCCGGCGGGCCCGGAAGGACGAGAATGACGATCCGATTAAGTTACGACGAAGGCGAGAGCTGGCCTGTGGCAAAGGTACTCTACGAGGGTTCTTCGGCTTACTCGGATTTGGTGGTATTCCCGGATGGGATGATCGGCTGTCTTTTTGAGCGCGATAATTACGGTCGGATAACTTTTGCCCGGTTTTCGCTCGATTGGCTCACCGACGGAGCAGATCGACCGTAAAAGGGCGTACGCAGCTTGCGCAACTTTTTTCCCTGACCAAGAATTTTGTCAACTGCAAAAGCTTTCTCCATCTCGAATGAGTCCAAATTGGTACTAAGGCATGCTTTTACTCCAAGTGATTCTGCTTGCCATTTTGCAGGGTTTGACCGAGTTTTTGCCCGTAAGCTCTTCCGGACATCTTGTCCTGGGAGCTGCTTTTTTTGCGTGGCTTGGCACACCGCTCGAGCGGCCCATCACCTTGGAGGTGATTCTACACGGCGGGACATTGGTGGCAACCATCGCGTTTTTTCGAAGCCGGCTGCTAAAGCTTTTTACCGAGGATTGCCGCCTGATCGGACCGCTTTTGGTGGCTACGCTGCCGGCGGTGATCGTAGGCTTGCCCCTGCGGAAATTGGCCCCGGAGTTTTTAGAGAATCCCTGGGTTGCCGCTACGCTACTTCCGGTTACGGGACTCATTCTGATTGCCGCTCAAAACTGGGCCCAAGGCCAGCGAGATGCCAGGGACATCCCTTACTGGAGCGCGATGGTTGTTGGTATTTTTCAAGCGGTAGCGATACTCCCCGGTATTTCCCGCAGTGGAGCCACAATCGCCGCCGGCCTTTTGTGCGGACTGCAACCGGGCGAAGCCGCGGCGTTTTCTTTCCTGTTAGCGGTTCCCGTCATGTGTGGGGCTTTGGTGCTGGAAGGAACCGAACTCATGCACAATCCCCCCGGCGATGTCTCCGCCGGGTTATTGCTACTAGGATTTGCTGCTAGTGCGGTGGTCGGTTACGGAGCATTGATTTGGCTGGTGCGGTGGCTGCAAACAGGACGACTGTACTGGTTTGCTTGGTGGACCATAGTACTCGGAGCGATAAGCCTTATCTGGCTCATCCTGCGATAAGGGCAAAACTACGAAAAGATCAATCCCGGACGGGCGGCCGGCAGGATGAGCGGCTGGCGAGACTCGGCTTCATTTTTCATCCCTTTCGCGGGCGTTTATTTGCCATTTTTCTTTTCGGTTTGGTTGCGAACTCAAATACAATTGCGAAATCAAAGAAGTCAAAAATGGCATAGAGCAAGCTTGAACACGCTTAAGCACATTTTGCCCATCTACGCCAGGGAAGTGTCCACATCGCCGCCAGCCTTCTCGCCGGAGAAGGATTTCGCCGATGCACGCCGGGGAAGACGCTCTTCTTCCATGCACAGAACGCATAATTAAGCATTTTGTTTATGCACGCCGGGGAAGTCTGAAAAGACTCCGGCTCGTTCCTAAAAAACATGTCATGTCGGGCTCAGTTTTCCCCAAATGGTTTTGAGGTCGTGTCACGAAAGAATTGGTAGGTGGTGCCATCTTGTCCCGAAGTCAGCACTAGCTGTAGCAATGCTTGGGTGCGGATCGAACGTCTAATTGTGAGATGCTCACAAACCAGAACATGTAGCATGCTTTTCTGTATTTCATTCGGTTTAATTTGAAACTAGGGGTCATCTGCAAAATTTGTTAGGTTTCTATCCGGACTGAGCCGCCGTCAAGCAAAGTTGCCCCTTTTGTAACGAATAATTAAAGTAAGAAAGGAGGGCCTATTGCGTCTCCTGCGGTTTTCATCCGTTAAGCCGGAGCCAACGTCTTCGTACCGCGGACTCGTAGATCTTCACGCGTGAAAGTCCCCAATGAGCGGCAAAAAGCGACGGATCAATCCCTACAAGGCTTGGTTGGGTATTCCCACCGAGGATCAGCCACCGAACTATTACCGGCTCTTGGGGCTGGAGTTGTTCGAGGCGGATCCAGAGGTCATTCGCGAGATGGCGGGGGCAAGGCGTGAATTGGTTCAGGTATTCGGCAAGCTGGATGACCCGGAGCTGTTGGAAGACCTCCTACGTGAGATTTCCGCGGCTGAATCAACGCTCTGCTGCGCGGAGACCAAGGCTGCTTACGACCAGGCACTTCGGGCCGCGGGGGTGGGGAGCGGCGGTGCGGCCTCCTCTCGAGCCGCAGCTTATCTGAAAGAATGGCAGAGCGAATTATCCAAGGAAGCGAGATGGACGAAAGGATTCAGATCGGTAGCGCGGCGGAAACTCACCCCAGGTTTAAGCCTTCCCGAGGCAGCCTTTGCGGGGGAATTCCACGGGACGGCCGACCACGCCTTCGCATTCGATATTTCGCAGCCGGAGGCGAGCGAGGCTGGCATATTCGGAAGAGCTCTCGCATCTTCGGCCTTGTGGCGGATTGCGGTAGTTTTTGTCTCCGTCGCGATGATGTTGCTTGTGCTTTTCGCTTTGGCGTCATTTCGCCAGAGGGGGAAAACCGGGGGGGACTCAGTCGAAACATCAGCCGGAACATTAGTCGCTCACCAGGAAGCAACGACCACCGGCATACCGCCGGACGCGGGGGCTCCGGCGTCCACGGCGCTGGAAACCCGCCATGCCATCCCCGCCGATAGTTCTCAAGGCTCCCCATCCAGCTCTGCCTCAGAAGAGATTGGTCGCAAGGTACCTGGAACTAGGACAGATGGTTCCGAAGGGGATAGTGATCCCTCGCGTGCTCGAGGGGAGAACCAAACGCTTCATGCAAGCGTAAGTTCGGTCCCGGGGGCAGAGAGTACCCTTGCTCCTGAGACTAGCGATCCTTCGGCGGGGCCAGGAATCTTGGGTCAAATGCCGCCGAGCGGCTCGGCGACCGCGCCTGAAGGTGCGCCCTCCGGAGTTCCCGCGGACTCTTCACCTAATGTTCCTCCCGGGGGAGCAATCGTGAGTTCGCCCGCGAACCGTGCAGCTATTGAGGTGGGACAGTCGGTGCCGGCCGCCGTGGAGACCAAGTCGCCTATCCCGAGTGCACAGGAGCTTCGCGAGGCGGAGGAGTTGATTCGAAGCGTACTCAGCGAAGAGATTGTGCAGGCGAAGACTCCGGCTCAAAAGCTCGCACTCGCGGATCGGCTAGTCCAGCTTGCTTTAGAAACGGACGATGACCCGCGCGTCCGCTACGCGTTGTGCATCATGGCTAGGAATTTGGCCGTGGAAAACGGCGATTTATCGCGGGCATGGTCGGCCGTGCAGCTTTTGGCAGGTCGCTTTGCCATCGAGGGTGCGACGCTGAAAGCGGACCTTTTAGATCAGGCAATGCGAGAGAGCCGTTCCGTAGATGGTCCAGCGGAATTCAATTTGCAGCTTATCGAGCTGAGTTTGTTGGCCGCTCGAGAGGCAGCCATCGCAGGGCAGTCCGAGGCGACGAATCGGCTCTTATCCTTGGCCAATACGGTGGCACGCCGCACCAATCGGCCGATCATCCGCCAGGAAACGTCGATCTATGCCCGGGCTGTTGAGAATCTCCTCAAAGAGCGAAATAGCGTGGCGGAAGCCCAGAAAACTCTGGAGTTGGATCCCACCAACGGCGCGGCCCATTACAGTGTGGGTTGTTGGCTTAGCTTTATCGAAGGTGATTGGCCGCGGGGTCTGAATCATCTCACAAAGTGCCATCAGCCCCTTTTGGCGGCGGTTGCAGCTGAGGACCTCCGTGGGCCGACAGAGCCCACGGCTCAGCTCGCGTTGGCCGATCGATGGTATCAAGAAGCCGAGAAGTTGGAGGCGCCTTACTGTCATCGGGCATTCCTGCGGGCAAGGAGCTGGTTTGAAGTAGCGCAATCCGCCGATAGTGAAACGCAGAAACTTTGGACACCGCGATTGGAAAAGGCCTTCCTAGCAGAACTTTATCTGGATTCGCTGCGCTTTGGGGTTAGCACTTCCGGCAACGTAGCTCATATGCGCAATGGGGGACGAGTGATGTCGGAGTCCGGTGGGGATACGGGGCTAATCGACGGGGTCATTCCCCCGATAGTGGGGGGAGCGGGGATGGTCGCCGCCCGATGGCCCTGCCAATGGACCGTGGTATTGCCGCAGATTTATCGTCTGCGAGAAATACGCGTGAAACTTCCGGATCCGGGAAAGTCGGTGCAGTTTTTCGTGCTTGCAACCTCCCCTGATGGAAAGAGCTTTTCTGTGTTGGCCGATCATAGCAAGGTTCCCTCGGCGGGCATGCAGCAGTTCGTCTTCCTGTCGCGGCCGGTCAAAGCGATTCAATTGCGGGGGATTTCGCACACGGGAGATGCGCAGTTTTACGCCAGCGAGCTGGAAGCTTACTGTGCCCCTGCTTTAGGACCGGTAGGAGAAGCGGGGCGATCAGAGGTACCTATTTCCAGCAGTCATCCTTTAGCTCAACGCCGTGTAAGACCTTCGCGGCTACTCAACCCGCCAGGAAGCATGGCGCCGCCTCAAGTGCAACCGGCGGCTCCGGCATCACCCTCGTCAAGCCCCGCGAGGCCTCCCGCCACCCCTCGATCTCGTGGCCAAAATCGTCCCGCACCTCCTGCGTCGGCGACACCTAAACCTTAAGATTATTGGGATCATTTGCAAATGCCGGACGAGACCGATCGTGCGCTATTTGAGCGGCGGAATCCGCGAAGTTTGATAACGATCGGAAAGCAAGGTGCCAAGACACGCGGGTGCCATCATTGGGATCTGATGCCGATGAAAAGGCGACCCGTTTTGCATGCGGGGGTCATTACCTCTGGACCGTTCGGCACTAATCCGGCCGGTGATCTTGACATTGCCTCATCCACTTGTAAATCGTAGTGCGGCTGACCCCCAGCCGCCGAGCGGCCTCCGCCACATTACCGCTGGTGGCTGCAAGGATTTGCCGAAGTTGACGAGCCTTGACTTGACGCGAGATCGCGCCGGATGAGTCGGCCTGCAACTGCATCGGGGCACCACCGGGTGCACTAACAGCATCAATTTTTCCACGGTACGCGTTTTCATCACGGCCTGCTTGTGGGCAATATCGCTCTATTTCAGGCGGGAGGTGAGCGCGTTGGATAACCGCCCCCCCACTTTTCCAATGGGCGAACTCTAGGGCACTCTTCAACTCCTGGACATTGCCCGGCCAAGGGTAATCCATAAGTGCCCCCAGTGCTTCGCCGGAAACCCTTTCCAGTCCATCATTCGCTGGCCCATGGAGCGGCTCCCGGAGTTGCCTCAAAAAACAATCGACGAGTAAAGGAAGATCCTCGCGGCGAAGCGACAACGGGGGCAAGTAAAAATAAATCGCTCGGAGTTGGCAGAAAAGCTCTCGCGAAAATTCGCCGCGGCTGACTTTTTCGGGAAGGGAAACGCAGGTCGTTGCCAGGATTCGCCGCCGCAACCCATCGATCTTGCCATCAGATCTCTCGCTCAATGCTTGATCTTCCAGCAGGCGAGCCAATCGCTCCTGAACGATCGGGGGCAAATACTCCACTTCCTCCAAAACCAATGTCTGAAGTTGAAGCGGGGGTGGGTCATCCTTCGTATCCGCACGGAATTCCTCTTGACCCTTCGATTGGCCGATCAAAACACCGATCAATGCCTCCGGATCCGTAAATCGGCAGGAAACAAAGCGCAGACACGCGTCCGGTCCCGCCCGAAGTAAGTGCAAGGTTCGAGCTAACAGCCGTTTCCCGGTGCCGGGGAGTCCTTCGATGAGAGCCGGCCTATCGCAGTTTGCGGCCCGCTCCAAAAGGCAGAAAACCTCCTGCATGGCCCTTGACTTCCCCACTAACCCGAGCACTCGGTGACGGCCGCACCAGCCGTCCGAAAGCCAGAGGTGCCAAGTTCGATCTCGAATCGAAGCCACCCAAATCGGCGAGCTCGTGCCGCCGTCGAGCTGACGAAACGTGGCTTCAACCCACTTCCTTTTACCCGCCGGGGTAACGATCCAAAAACCCTGCCCGTTTGTCGGCACTAGGGGCCGATTTTGTGCGTCTCGGCTACCTTCAAGCCCAAAGGAAGCCGGCGATAGCTCCGCCGTCTTGCTCAAAGACCTCGGAACTGCAAACGGAGAAGTGAGCGGGGGAAAAGTGACCGGGAAAATCGATTCAAAATGTGCTCCCGGTTGCGGAGGAGGGGACCAATCAAAAATCCGCTCTGCCGAAAGGTTCCAATCCAACAGTCGGCCGCTTGCATCGAAGAAAAGCACGCCGTCTTGTACATCTTGTATCGCTTCCCACAGAACCTCGCTACAGAAACGGAGCCGACTGGCTGATGTCACCACCCCGTCCATATTTTCACCTCTTCCGTAAGGGTCGAGCCCATTTCGCGCGAGAAATAAAACGCTTATAAGATCAGCTCAAGGTGCGAACCATTTTCGGCAGGATCTGCCGGCACTACGCGGCATATTGTAAACCTCCGCCTCACGTTTGACGAGGCTTCTGCAAACTTACCGAGAACGACCGCGGAATTTGATAAGGGATTTTCCAAAAATTAAATTTGACTTTTACAGCGCTCAATAAAAAGAACTTAACAGTTTTATACAAACTCCCCGGTTTAAACTCGATGGTTTTTTCACACCTTGTGGTTAAGCCGGGAAGGTTTTTCTATTCACAGAGCCGGGCATCAATCGAAAGCACAGAAATCCTCGATTCAACGAAATGAAAAACAAGGTAAAAAAGAAGGACTGGTTCAACGCAGGGCGTCCACTTATTCCCTCGGCGAAATCATTGAGGGTTTTTGACGCGTTTCGAATGGGGAGCTCGCGCTTTTCCCGGTTCGGCCAATTTAACAAAGATTCGGCAGAAAACCAGAAAGTAAAAACATAACGCTTTGAACTCGGGCGGCAAACCGTGTTCGATTTCGCTTGGCCCCACTCTTCGGTGAGGTTGTGAGTCGAGGATCGGAATTCCGGAACGACAATTTCGTCACGCCTGATCTTTACGGGGCAAAAGCGATGGCCGGTTGGTATCGCTGTCATCGATCCGATCAGCCAGGGCCTATTCGGCTAGAATTCCTTCAGTCGGAGAATCGCTTCTGGCCACCAACGGTTCTTGGCACGAATCCGGTGGTAATACCGGAGGCAAGGGGCCGAAAAGTAGTCATCACCGGTGCGGGTGCTGTTTGGATGTATGCCCATGCGGCGGCCCAATTGTGTGCCTCGAAGGCGGCGGAGCTCGATTTCGAAAGACCCACGTTAGCGGGTGTTTTAGAGGATACGAGCGGTTGCAGTGTTGAGTTTCGCAAGGCCGAACCTCCACACGAAGACTGTGGTAGGCTCTCGATCAATCTCAGAAAAGTCCCCCCACTGTCGGCGAAGGCTATCGGGCGGCTGCTGCAACCGGAATTGGAAGCGTTAACACGAAACCCGGTTATGGAGTTAGCTCTATCAGGTCGGGCAAGCTGTGACCTATACGCGCGGGCAGCATGGGCGGCAGTTGCTGCGGGTGTGCGGAGGCTCATTTGTTGGTCTGCCAGAGATGGATTGGTAGTGGTTTATGACCGTGATGGGCAGGGGGTTGGAGAGCAGATCGCTCGTCCGGCCTGGTTGGCCGCAATGATACCGCGGCCTATGTCCCCTGTGATATTGGGAGTAGCGGGGGACCCGAACTCCGGAAAATCGATTTTTTGCGAAGTCCTGGACTGGCAACGCGAGCGAAGTGACGAGGAAGGTTGGAAGCTTGATTGCGACGGTCAGTCTCCCACACCGCATTGGTACTTAAGCATAGCGGATCAGGGCGCTCGAACATTGCGAGAAAGATATAAATGCCCTTGGACTGCGGAAATGGAGAAAATGATCGTCGATCATTTGCGGTGTGCTCGGGAACTTTTCGAGGTGACCATTGCCGATCTTCCGGGCGGAAATCACAACGTGGATCCGCCACAACGGATCCCTCCAGGCCGCGAGCGCATCTTTGGAGAGGTAGACGCATTCATTCTCTTGGACCGCGCAGATAAACCTTCCGAGGGCGATTGGCGGGCAGCTCTCCGAGCACACGGTTTGGAAGATCGAATTGCCGCAGTCCTGGTTTCAACAGCTCCGAATTCGCCGCCCTCATTATCGCTACGGCTTGAAGGGAGCTTGTGGCGGGGGACGGTCAGTGGGTTGGATCGCTCGCGGGCTATCGCCGCGCTTGGCGAGATTTTTCAAAAGCCGTTAGAGCAATTCTGGAAATGGCTTGTGGAGTTTGGACGAGCCCGACTTCGAAAACGCACTCTCGAAGATAAACCTAAATGATTACCAAGCACCTGACTTCGCCCGAGTTGGGGCCTCAGGGAAGAGAAGTCTTCATCTCGGCATTAGTTGCTCTTTTTGGGCGAGGCTAAAAAGTGAAAAAATGCGGGAATTGTAACGCAGGCCATTACCTGAAAGGCAAGGCAGGACTTCTAAGGCACGCAGAACAAACAAAAGTAACAATCGGGAATTACTACGGCACTGGGCATTCGTCTTGGCACAGCGGTTTAACGGATTTGCATATTTCCCGCGGTAATCTCTGAATAATCAGCGATTCTGGATTGCTAAGCTCAAGTGGCTTACGGCCTCGGTTAATAGTTTCGGCTTGAAAGGGTTCAACCCTTAAGACTGAGTCTTTTACCGAAGCCCGAGTGTGAGGCTGAAGGCTGAGTGTATACCAAAGCTCGACGGCATACTGAAGCCTGAGCGTTACGCCGAAGCTGGACGAAGCTACTCGGTCTTCCGCTTTTCAAGAGGGATTAGCCGTGCCCGGCGTCGACGTGCTTTCGTCATGGCGGGTTTGGATTCATCGGGGGAAATGCGGCCAAGTTTATAGCGCTTCGGTCCAAGTTGCTTTCTGGTTCAAATGCCCTGCTCGATAGTAAGATAACCGACGGTTCACGAGACGAGGTTGGCTGCCTCCAGTATCAGATGCTGAAGCTGCGGTAGCGCCCTCAGTCGGGGGGCAAGACTGGGGGCCGCGAAAATTCTTACCCGCTTCACGTAATCGTCGAATTGTTTTTCGGCCAGGGTGCGGACCACTGGAGAAACTTCGCCCAAGGGGCGATAACGGTCTTCCTTCGGAAAGTAAATATCCACATCAAACTGCACTTCTCGCCGCAGCGGAGGTGCATCAAAAAGCACCTCATGGGGACCAATCTCTATCCCTAATACCCGGCTCGCTAGTTCTGCGAATCGTTCGGCACATTCGACTAACCAGGGATAAGGACGCCGAGCGAGCCGCTGATATAAATCGGTGTTTTCGAAGATGCTGAACTGGGCCACTCTTTTGAATAATTGCCGGGTAGGACCGAAGATCCCGGCCAAAAGCGGCTCGGCGCTCGTGCCGATTGCGGCCCGGTTGATCGCCACGATCCAATCGGGCTCCGTCATGCGAAAAAGTGAATCCAATTCCAACTCATGCCGCAACACGTAAAACGCGCGTTGGAGCATGGCGGTCGCAGATCGCACACCGTGATGCCAATATACCTCGCTGAACATCACGTATCGTGCAAACACCATGAGTTCGGCTGCCGTTTTTCCCTTATCGCGGATGGCTAAGCCGTCGCCCGACTCATTAAGACATAAGCTGCCCAATAGCCGCTGCTGGTCGAAATTTCGTCCATAAGGAACGCCGGCGTGAAGGCTATCGCGATACAAGTAATCCATCTTGTCCACGTCTACAGGGCCCGAGAGCATACTACTGAGAAGCCGCAAGGTGGGATCTTCCGACCGTTTCGTAAGTAACACCACCACCTGCTCGGGATTGAGAGACCAAAATTGGCGAAGAACCCGGGCCAACTCGCCTTCCAACAAAAACTCAGTAGCGAAGGTTTCGTGACGAGGGACATCGGGAAGCTCTAGGTCTTCGATCGGGTGGCAAAATGGCCAGTGACCCAAATCGTGCAGCAATGCCGCGACGATGAATAATTCAGCTCGATCTGCGGACACAATACGATGAAAACGGGGATCATGGGCAAGCTGTTTTAAGGTCAACAGGGCTAAACGATATACCCCGAGACAGTGCTCAAATCGTGTGTGAATAGCGGCCGGATAAACAAGCGACACAAGGCCCAACTGACTAATCCGGGCAAGCCGACGGAATTCCGCCGTATCGATAATCCGACGCACCCGCTCTGTGAGCGGAACATCCAGTTGCGGCGGAATCCGCACCAACTGTTGCCGAGTATCTAAACCGACAAGCTCAGGGATTGCCAGTAAGTCCGCTTTTGCCATGGTTTCTTTTCCATCTTCCGAAAGCTTTTTCCATCTAACGCATGAGGATTAACGTTTATCATTTTCAATGAAATCACAATCACCGGGGCTAAGATTCGGGAGTATCGAGGAGTATGACTGAGATAACCCGGGATCATGCCGATGTCGGCCGATAGTCACAAGATCGCGGTTCCAAAATCTCAGGTAATCTTGGGGCGGTAACCCTAGGGGTGTTGCTCACACGTCGATATCCGCCGCACCATATCAAAATTTGTGCAAGCGATTTGCGGTCACCTTGCGGCGGCGTGCCCTTATGAAACCCACTTGCTGCCAGCACACGGATCGGTCCGCCGGTTTTCGCAACCGCAGTTTGCAGAAAACCTTACCGAGCGGTGAAACATGGCGTATCGAGCCACGAACCCCGTAAGAATCTAACCTCAACAAAATCTGACTTCACCGTCGCATTAAGGAGTAAATGCTAGGCCACCAACTACTTGAGACTAGTCGATCGAACCCGAGGCCGGTCCCTGTCGTAGTAATGCCGTAAAAACCTCGAGGATATTATCATGGAATTCTAAAGATCTGTGCCGGCCCTAATTCCCCTGACAAATTAACCGTATCGATCAAATTGCATAGGTATTAATTCGACGTAAGACCGCGGGGCGATACACTCGCAGAATTCCTAGGTCCTTATCGTAGATGCTTTACCACGTTGCTTTTTGAATTACCTCGACTCAAAACCAAACCGCTTATTAAATTCCGTCGACTCAAAATCAAAAGGGGCAGGCGAGTGACGGGTAAAAGACCTACTTCTAGCTTCGGTCAACTCTGATGCGGGGAGCAAGTTGAAAGGTGAACAAATAAGCATTTTTTCGTCGGAAAACACCTCCGGGCATTTGCGGGGCTTAAGGCCTTTACACAACCTAATTTAGTTTGCCCAATTTCCGGGGTGTCTAAGCAGATTTAAAGCCAAAGGTTGTAGACAATTTACGGAATTGGCTATAATGCCTTAGATTCTCGAGCTACAACGGGCTTCCCGGGATGGGTCGGTTTATGGGCCGCAAATTTCTCGCGTTGCTAGTGCTCGCCCTTTACCTGGCCGCTTTGGGCCTTGGCACGCGAGTTCATTTCCACCCCCCTTCATGGGGGCCAAAAGGCGCTGCGGCCGTTGTCGGACCCGGAAGTCGGGTAAATCCTGTCGCCAAGGCCCCTAGCTTCTTCCCCCTGTGCGCTAGCGGTAATCCTCAGGCTGAATCTCCATTTAGACAGTGCTCATCGCGAATCTGTCTATCGGCTTTGGATGATGGTTTGCGAGATTTGTGCCGATTTACCGGCCATTCCCCGAGCCGATCGTCCCGCTCGATTTTTCCACCGTTTGCCCCAGACCTGCCGGATCCTTTGCGTGGGGACGTTCTTTCAAAAGGTTTACTCGTAAAAAATGGGCGTTGTGGCAAAGATTCAGCCCCCAATTGTCGGCTCGCGGCAGCCGTCCATGAGGTGGAAGGAAAAACTGACGATTCTGGAAGCACGCTGCCCGGGCGGTTACCGCAAAATGTTAACGCGATAGCTTCCGGACAATTGGCTTTTTGCTCCGATTGCCCGAGTTGCCAGTTCTTATCCTTATTTGGGGAATTTCAGCTTCGGCCGGCTACCCGATGGGTAATCCCGCGATCGGTCTACGTGCGTCCGTGCCATCAAATTCTTTCTGCTCGTGAAGCTCATCTGGCATTCAACATACGAGGTCCTCCGCTTGTTGGCTGATTGAGCCGACCGCATCTCCGGCAGTGCGCTGATCTGCTGCCGATAATCGCCGCGATTTCGGTTCGCTGTGCGCAGTCTTCAACCAGCTCTAAGCGTCGATTCGAAACGTGTTCGGAATAGCCGCGAATGCGATTGCGCGAATTTGCCGATCGTAGCTTGGTCTTTTGACTTCAAGGGTGGTCGCGGAGATCTCCCCCGGTATTAAGCGATCGTGAAACGCACAATACCGGGCTGTTTCAGTCGGCGCGAGGGTTCGAGGGAATCTGATGGGCCCAAAATTGCGGCAAGAGCGAAAAATTTGCGGAGCAAAAGATTTCGAAATCGGCTCGTTATTCACAGGTGCTAGTTCCTATCTGGGCGGGTCCTAAAGCCATAGCCGTACGAGATTCGGTATTTTGCAACCGCTCAGTTTTATCTCCCTACTTTCTCTCAGAGTGTGATCGTCTTTTGCTGAGACCAATCGAATCGTCCAAAGCAGCCAATCAACGGAGGATAATCAAATGGCGAAAACACAAACACATAGGAATAGTTCTCCCCAGGGTTTTACGCTCGTCGAGCTCTTGGTGGTAATTGCGATCATCGGGATTTTGATCGCCCTTTTACTGCCGGCCGTGCAAGCGGCACGCGAAGCAGCCCGGCGCACCCAATGCAGCAACAATCTAAAGCAAATCGGCTTGGCCTTACACATGTATCACGATGTCCATCGCTGTTTGCCGGCAGGTTGGGTAGGAACCGACCCCGCCACAGGGCGTCCGAGTGTCTTCGGAGTTACCGGCTGGGGCTGGGCCGCTACCATTTTGCCCTACCTCGAGCAAGCGAATGTGGAGAAGAATTTTATCGATTACAGGCGATCGGTCGTGGACCCAAGCCACGATGTGGTGCGGATTCACCGATTGGCAATCTACCGGTGTCCGTCCGATGTGGGGAAGGATACGTTTCATTTGGAGGAGGCCCACGACCCGGATCATTCCGACCACGATCATGACGAGCTTGGGGAGATGGAATTTGCCACGTCGAACTACACGGGTAACTTCGGCACCCTAGACATCCACATTTGCGCGACGCTACCCGTCGGCCAGCAATGTCGCGGCAACGGAACGCTGTATCACAACAGCTTCCTCAAATTCGCTGAGATTACCGATGGGCTAAGCCAAACTGTGCTCGTGGGGGAACGTGCCTCGATTCTCGGCTACGCCACTTGGGTAGGAATGCCTCCAGGGGATGAGTGCTGGCCAGCCCTTGTTCTGAGTTCCGCAACCTATCCGCCGAATTCCCGCGAGGATCATGCCCACAATTTCAGCAGCCACCATCCGGCGGGTGCAAATTTCCTGCTTTCCGATGGATCGGTGCGACTTATTGCCGAGACCATAGACCAGTCCGTCTACCATGCCCTGTGCACCCGGGCTGGGGGCGAGCCACTAGGGCAAGTTCCGTAGCACCGCGAGTGACCGAAAACACCCACCCGATGTTCGCTTCGCTGTGGCGAGCTCAGCCGCAGGGGAAGTAAGCAAAAGTCGGGGGACTGGAAGGCAGAGAATATCGAGGTTGATTGGCTGGCAGTTACCCGAGGATCCGCTTCCAACGTTCGAGGTTCCATCGGGCCTTTTCGGCGGGGGTCATCCTAGAAAAATCAGGTTCGGCAGATGATGATTCTGCGCCGCTTGCCGGAATTTGGCCCGGGGACTTGCGGCTTGCGTCCGTCGCCGGTTTTGCCGCACGGTCCCCGGTTTGCCCCGTGCGGAAGGGCCCCTGACCACTGCCCGTGCCGTATGCAGAAGAGGTTTCCGTTCTTTGCAGATCCTCGGCTAACGGCCGATGCGGGCGAATTCCAAGCTTACGGAGTTCGTCGTGATAGGCGCGGACCGCGTCGGCCGGCTCGATTTGGTCATCGGCCACCAGCCGCAAATACTTAATGAAGGTCAGTTGATGTTCGGCATTATTGATTTTGCGGCCGTAAAGTGCGGCGCGTGCACCGTACTTCTTGGCTTCCCAAAGCATGTAGAAGGCATCGTAGGTAGTGCCCGCCGAGCCGCCGAGGATCCCTACGACCAAGGTAGGGTCGTAGTGAACAAGTGCTTCCATTGCGTCAGGGCCGTGGTACGGGATTTTCAGGAATAACGGTCTTCCTCGGCTGGTTACACCAGCTAGCGTGCGGACGATGTGATCGGAGATAAACCGCGCGATATCTTTCGGACAATGCCCGCCGGGAGCATTCGGATCAAAAACTTCCAAAAAGTGCCGAAAACCCTTCGCCTCCGCCTCCAGCCGAAACTGCTTGTAGGCTTCGAGCGTTTGCCGGTCGAACTCCGCGTCGTTATTGAAGGTCACCGAATAAAGGCCCAGGTCTGCGCCCAGCTTGCGTTCCTCTGGTGCACATTCCACTTTTCCGCACATGATATGATCGATCGTCGCTGTGCGAAAGGGCAACGATGGTTGGGAACTATAGCGACCCGTTCCCGTGGCCAACCAGATGTCCGTGGTATCATTAGCTCGGACTGCCGGAGTAACGGGACTAGACTCGAAAAGTCGTTCGCGAATCGTTAGGATCTCGTTGCTGCTTGCGCTCATCAGCATAATGTCGACCAACCCCTGAGCCACGATCTCGCGCATAAGCTGCCGATACTCCGCCAAGGAACGGAAGCGTGCTTCGTGGCCATGATACTCCGGGCTGCGACCCGGCGCGGCCAAGCCGTACGCCATGTCGGCGTCTTTCGCATCCGCCAGTATGAAATCGCGGCAACGAGAATCGGCAAGAATCCGGGCGATTTTGCGGTCCAAAGACTTTTCCATAGGATATCCCACTCCGAAGATGAACTTGGAGTTGTTATGGCCGCAGCAGTCGGGCTAAAGGATTGTTTCTTCGCACGATCCCGATATTATAGCTTGTGGCAAATATTTTACTTGGGTGCGGATGATTTCTACAATTTGCAGCCCACGGGACGATTATCGTTATTCTGTTCGAAAAATCCATTACAATCAATTTGTATGTTAACGCACCGGGAAAGCTCCGCGGTGTTGCCAGCGGTTTTCGGCCGGTATCTTGCGCGTGCTGAGCCGCCGACTGTTTCAGCAGTTGCGCATGCACTGAGCTTAGACCATCGGTTCGTCCGTCCACTACGTTTACGTAATTCCCTTCGGAACCTGCCCTACGTTATTCCGCCTAAAACCTGTTACACGTTTTTCCGACTGGAGCCTGCCTTAAATTTGCGTCATAGGGTGAGATATCGGCAAAGATCGAATAGAGCGAGCTGTTGGCCAAGAACGCATAGGATTCAGGGCAAATCACCGCCATCCCGCGGCCGATCACCTCGGTTTGCCGGAGAGCTTTCAAGCCGAAGGGCACTAATAATCAGAGCCGTGCCCAATGGGTTTTCGGATTGCGCTAGGGTTTGCTTTTTGACTCCCTAGACCAAAAAACTCGATTAAACTGTCAAACAAGTACCGCGACTTCGTCCAAGCCAAAGATGGCTTGGAGTTTGCGCGATAACCGCTTCATGCGAACCGGGCCACACGGAAAAATGATGAGCCAAGAATCATCCACTATGACGCTGCAATCGCGCGAGGGGAAAATCGGCTCTGTTTACAACAGTTGTGCAGCCTCCGCAGCGCTGCGGTAGCCCTACCGTCATCCCAAGAGGGAAAAGCGTGTTTTTATCCCCGGTGGTGTGGGGGAAATAAGGGGAAGGTACAAAAGATATCTTAATCTTAACCATCGAGCTTAAAGGAGTAATTCCCATGCTCGGCTCGCATTATTTAGCTTCTCCTGCCGGACCTTATACAGCTCGGAAAGTTGCTCCGGGGTGCACAAGGACGCCTTGGTTGTGGATTATTGCGCTCGGCTTATTTGCCGCATTAGGGGTTTTGAGCCTTCGTGCCTTTGCCGACGGAAATGCCCCTTCGCAGCCGGTGCCGGCGGTGCATGCGGAACGCCCGCGGCTTTTCCTCCGCGAAGCGGATTTAGCCTCGCTCAAAAACAGGATCGAAAAAAATCCGGAGCTTCGTAAGGTTTACGAATCGATGCGAAATTTTAGTTACGGCGAGTGGATGAACCGAAACCTGTGGGTTACTCCCGAGGAACTCATGACGGTGCTTGTCACCTATCGTTTGGAAAATCGCCCTGCGGCCCTTTTAACTCGCATTAAAGGTTATCTTGCTTACTTCGCGGAGGCCGAGGGCAATAGTTGGACCCGACCACGCATGTTAAAAGCCCTTTCTGTGGCGTTCGATTGGCTGCACACCGATCTAGCGCAGCACGAACGCGAGGCTTTAGGCCGCCGAATCTTCGAGCTTGGGCATGCCATGGAGAAAGAGTATCGGCATAGCGACTACAACAATCACGTTTATCTGGAGTGGGGACCACTGGTTTATGCGGGGTTAGCACTTTCGCAAGAGAAAGGTTTTGAATCCGAAGCCACTCGTTGGTTGGTAGAGGGTGAAAAGCTGCTGAAGGAGCACTTTATTCCCACGATCAATCAGGTGGCCGGTGGCGAAGATGGCGGCTGGCACGAAAGTATGAGCTACTGGAGCTTTTTCGCGTATGAGTTTGCGCATCAGCTCGAGGCTTGGCGGACCGCCACCGGTGAAGATTTGTTCACATCTTGCACGGGCCTAAAAGGTGCCGCATCGTGGCTGGTGTATTGCACCCGTCCGCACGATCGCTCTATGGCTCCGATTGCGGACATCAATACGGCGGTCTCTTGGGGATGGCAGGAGACCGCGCTTTTTCCCCTTTTGGCCCAGCGATATCGTGACGGATTGGCTCAATGGGTAGCTCAGCAGGTGGTGCCAAATCACCCGGCGAGGGCTTGGCATTTCATCCTATGGTATGATCCAGATATTCTGACAACGGATCCCGCCAGCTTACCCACCGGTATGCTTTTTTCCGGCATCGGTTGGGCCGCGATGCGAAGTAGTTGGGGTGAAGACGCCGTATGGGCAGTTTTTGTTTGTGGGCCCTACTATGCGGGCCACCAACACAGCGACCAAAATAGCTTTGTGATCGACTATCGCGCCCCTTTAGCGATCGATGCAGGGGAGTATGGAGCCAAAGAAACGCGGTGGCACAATACCGTGCTCCCCGGGGCCGAGCAGCGGTTTTTCCGAAACGATCCGCGGCGGTTTTTTGGTACTACGGAACCCGAAGGGCCCTTCGACACCGGCCGGATTATCGCCTTCGAGGATCACCCGCAATTCACCTATGTCATCGGCGATGCCTCAGGGGCATACAGCGAATTTCAAGCCGGTCGCCCGACGGGTAAGAAGTCGCGGTTCATTCGGCGATTCATCTTCCTGAAACCGGCGACTTTCGTCGTGGAAGACTGGGTCGAACCGGCCGATCGGCAAGCGCGGGTCCTCTGGCTTTTGCAGTCCGCAAATGCTCCCACGGTGGAGAAGCGGCGGATGATCGTGGTCAACGGGGAGGGTCGCTTGGTCTGTGAAACAATTTTGCCGGAGGAGGTGGAAATGGAAACCACCCATCAGGTGGCAGGCCAGAAAAAACGAGAGCATTATCGGACCGAAGTGCGCCCCGCTTCCTCGGGACCTGTTCGAATGATCTTTGTCTTGCACGCGGAGAAAACCTCAGAAAAACCCGCCGAAAGTTTCAGTATTCGGCATCGTGTCCAGGGAAGTTGGTTGGAATTGGAGATAGCGGGAGATGCCCGGCAGTATTGGCTCCTATTGCCCCCTGTGACCGAAGAGGCGGGACACATTGCGGTGCGCACGGCGGACGGGCGGCCGGTGGTGGATCGACGGCCGTTGAGCAGCGGCATCCTTCCCTATGGTCCGGAAGGCGTGCAGCTTTTAGAGCGTTGGGACAGCGCTTATCGCGGAGGCGGTAATCCCGGTTGGAACTTAGGCCGAGCCGCCAGTCAATTGGTGGATTCCGTACAAAAAGGTATTTTGCAGCCTTGCCGGGTTGTAGAGCTGGGCTGCGGGTTAGGAAACGACGCCTTGTTTTTGGCAGAAAAGGGGTTCGACGTCACGGCAATCGATATCGCTCCCACGGCTTTGCAGCGGGCTCAAGATCGCGCGGAGGCAGCGGGACAAAAGATCCGTTGGGTGCTCGCTGATGTCCTCCGCCTGCCCCCGCTCGGCCCGTTCGACCTGGTTTACGATCGCGGTTGCTACCACGGCGTCCGGCGGCAGAACGCGGCGGCTTATGTTCGCAATTTGCTGCAATTAACAAAACCCGGCAGTCGTGTGCTGATCCTTGCCGGAAACGCTAACGAACCGCGTTCCGGAGGTCCTCCACGGGTAGCGGAGGCAGAAATTCGAGAAGATTTTAGCCGAGATTTCGAGATCGAAACTCTGCGCGAAACTCGCTTCGATACCCGGGAAGCCGATCAACAAGGAGCCCTCGCCTGGTATATTCTATTGCGACGGAAGTAACGACCTCCTCGCGATTGCCAACCCGGCAGTGGGATATGTCTTCGTGTACGACGATCTAAAGACCGGGTCTAAGATCTAAAGACGGGCTCTTACGGCAAATCGGTGTACCCTGAGCTTTCCGGTAACCAATGCCGCCCCCGGTCTACCCGAAGGGTGAGCAACTCATAACTTGTAACTTGTGGGCGATAAGTCCCGCTGCCGCCCTCTTTCTGCCAATTGCCTTTCGGAGTCTTAGCCGAGGTACCCGAGTGTTTTCAACGTCTTTTCGCCGGTTTTTCCCAGGATGAACTCGCGGATTTTTTACAGCTCGGGATGTGGAGGAGCTACTTCCGAAATTCTTTCCTAACTTTCCGGAAGCTTATCGGCTTCGGAACGCAATTCTCACCAGCACAAGCATGATGTTCAACTTTTTCGGGGAATCCCGGCTTTCTCTCCTTTTTGTGGGGTCTCGATTTTTTACAGAAATGTCGGCGTGTAAACAGGGCGATCACCCCACGCGAATTTGTAGTCTAACGCCGCTGCATATGCCTGGAAGTAGTGCAGCCGGCATTGCCATCCGCCGCGCCGCTCTTGAACCGCGAAGTGCTTCGTTAACTCAATGTGTAAAGGGGGGGTTATGCTTAATGTCTAAAGCCGGGATTATGCGTACGTTCGCGGGCCCCATCAGCCATGTAATCCTCAGGTTGGTATGGCGGGGATCATGCCCAGCATGAAGACCATGGTAAAGATCCCCACGGTTTCTACAACACCCATTGCAATAATGATGAACGCCAGGCCCTTTCCTTCACCTTCGCTTAAGGCCCGGATTCCGGCGGCACCAATCAAGCCTTGCATCCACGCGGAGAGCATTTCGCCCAAACCCGTAGCGATTCCGATGCCCATGAGCAATCCAGCCTCCTGGATGCTGACCTCCACGCTGGAAAATACCCCCCGGACATTGTTCATCACGATCATCGCATAGAGGGTTTGGCTAAGGGGCATTCCCAGAAGGATGATGTAAGTGAAGCTTAAGTTCCGCCCGGAACGAGCCTCCTTGGCCCAAGCCCCGGCTGCTGCCTGACCGGCCAATCCGATTCCTAAAGCGCTCCCTAACGCCCCCATGCCGAGGGCCAGCACAGCGCCGATCTCCCCCAGAAAGCGCCACATTTCCTGTACCCCAGTCATTTTATCCGCGACTGCGAGGGGAAGGACATCGAAAATCGCGCTTCCAATCATGCAGAAGACTCCTCCAAGGTTTTTCGTTGGAATGGCCGATAGGCGTACCCGTTCCACATCATTCCTAAGTTGTTCGAAAACTCCAACATATTCAAACGTACACCATGAGCAAACATGGCCACCAGTGCAAGGGCCATATTCAGCCCATGGGCCAAAATCATCAGGAGTGCGGTTACCGGCCAAGACCCGGCGGCTAAGGCCATCGCATTGAAGCTTGCGCCTAACACACTGCTTGCCAGGCCGACGGCCATCAGACGGACGTAACTGATTACATCGGAAAAAGCCGAAAGCATCGCGAGCGGAAAGCTTGCGAAGCCCAAGCCGAGCATATTGAGCAAATTTCGGTCGGGATGGGCAAACACAATGGCTAGCGTCGCCCCTAATAGGAGCAAATAAGGCCAAGGAGTCTGCCAATGAAATGGATCCTTCAGGACAAACATATTGACGACGCCATACATGCCGCAAATGAAGAGGGCCCACCCTACCTTGCTTAGGAAGCGCAGATCGGGATAAAGCCGCACAGCTTGCCAAGCTTGAGCGGTGGACAAATGAATCGTACCGATGGCAAAACTCAACCGCATCAAGAACGACCGCGATCTTTCGCTAAGATCAACAGAGACTAACGGCGGGTACGGCGTAAATCCAAAGAACGAAGCGGTAAGCACCCCCCAAACGAGGCATGCTCCGCCGATGAGCATCATCAGTTGGGTGAATCGCTCCCCAATTGATTGGGTCAACCCCCTGTAAAAGATCAAGCAACCCAAAAGAATTAAAGCCCCGTAGCCGCCATCGGAAATGAGCATCGCCGTAAAAATGGGCAAAGCGATCAGAAACGGAACCGAAACGTCAAACTCGCGGTAACCCGGGACTGTTCCCAGAATGCGGAAAAGCCCTTCGATCGGCTGCGCCCATTTCGGCGGGCGAATCAATGTCGGGGGTTGTTCGTCGGGGAGCGGTTCTCGCATTTCCACGGCGGCCGGAAGTCCGCGTGCCGCCAGTTGCTCGGCCAAAGACGGGGCGACCTCGGCCGGCACCCAGCCCTGAAGAGCAAACAGGTTTTCATCCGTTAAGGCTCCCCGAACGGCAAGGCGTTCTTCGGCCTTCGCCTGCAAGGCGAAAAGCTCACGACGGATTTTCGGCACGCCATGCGCTAGTTCATGAAGTCGCTCAACATCCCGTTTTAACTGAGCCTCGATTTGGGCGGCTTCCGCCCGGATCGACGGGCAGTCCCGAGTGGGCCAAGGCACGGGAACCGCTTCCTCAGGGATTTGAACCGCTTGATGCTTCCGGGCCACCGCCACAATCACTTGGCCTCCCGGGAGTCGGTTAACGACCTCGACACATTCCGCGCGAATTTGACCCACAAGCTGCCGGGGCAAGCGGAAGAATTCGACAGCAATTCCCGCTTTCCGAAGTTCGAAGAGATCTTGGAGCCTCAACTCGCCCCAGTCGGAAAGTTGTTCCAACTCGTGGTACAGCACAGCAAGCCGGCTTCGACCCTCGGCGGCGCGGCGCTCAATTTCCAGTACCTCTTGAATCACCTCACGGGGCTGGAGCGCCGGTGCGGTGCCCCGTGGCGCTACATCTTGAAGCACTTGAAGGGCACGTTCGGCGGCCTGCACTTGCCGGGACAAATCTTCATCCAGGACGGCTTGCGCCGGGTCGACCGGCACCAGATGGATCACCCCTAGCTCGCGGAGTGCCTCCAACACCGCTTGGCGGTCACAACTTCGCGCCACCACATGGATTTTCTGCATCGGGACGATCATCGGCTTTCGCCCCCCACCTCACCCAGTGGCTGAGATGTTCCCGGCGATTCCGTGGCCATGGTTGCCGCCAATTTGCCTTTGGCAATCTTCGCACGACCCACTGCTGCGGTCATTTGATCGCCCAAAGTGATTCGAATGATACGGATCGCTTCCCGGGTTTGAGGAATCATGACCTTTTCGAACAGGTTGACGCGCTGCACAATCCGTGTAAGTTCCTTTTGCAACAACGCCTCGGCCTCGCGAAGCACGCGGACCGCCACCTTTCGCCGGTTCTTTAGCCGCAAATCCGCAAGCAGTTGATCAACCCAAGGGGGAGTACCGAACAAGCTGTATTGCGCTTGCGGAAATGAAACGTCTTCAAATTCCGGGATCACCACACCGGCGATATTTTTCTTTCTAGTTTTGATCTCTGCCGGTTCCGCCCATTGCTGAAGCGGTACTCCGCAGCGATCACGCATCACGCTCTGATAGCTCCGCAAGGTGGCCTCGGATTGCTCGAGTAAGCGTTCGGCCTCTCGACGGCGCTGGACGATGTCGCGGATTGTAAACTGAAGCTGTTGCTGCTTCAGTTTGAGCATCGGCAGATAGCGCTCGTAACGCGCTAGGGCGTCGCGGTAGCGCTTCAATTCTGGCCGCGTGGTTTTGATTTTTTTCGCCACGGCTTAGGCCCCCACCGTTGCCAACTCCTTTTGGGTCGGTTCAAGGCGAACCTGGGGCTTGGGCCAATGTTTCTCCAGAATGGCCCGTCGGATCCCCGTCTCTGCCGGTTCGAAGCATTCGGCCAAAATCCGCCAGCAGCGATCCAAGGCTTCGAAGAGGGGAATATTGACTGCTAGATCCATGATCTGCTGTTCGAAAAGATTTCCGTACTTCAAGAGTTTTTGGTCCCAAGCCGACATTTCGAAGCCCATATCCCGCTTTTCGCGGCTCTCCCGGCAAAGGGCATAAAGCTGAATGCACGCATCGGAAATGGCACGGTGATCATCCCGAGTTTTCGCATTCACTTGCTGCTTGAGTCGCGACAAAGATCCAAACGGATCGATCCGGCCATTCCGTAAATAGAACTGCCCTTCGGTGATGTATCCGGTGTTATCCGGCACGGGATGCGTCACGTCGTCCCCCGGCATGGTCACGCATGCCAAAATAGTGAGTGAACCGGCCCCCTCAAAGTCGACTGCCTTCTCGTACCGTCGGGCCATTTGGGTATATAAATCGCCGGGATAACCACGGTTTGAGGGAATTTGCTCCATGATGATGGAGATCTCTTTTAAAGCATCCGCGAAAGCCGTCATATCCGTGAGGAGCACCAGCACCCGATGGCCCTGAAGGCCGAATTGCTCGGCTACCGCAAGGCACAGGTCGGGAATGAGCAGACACTCCACTACCGGATCCGCCGCCGTATGGATGAACATGATCGCGCGGCCTAACACGCCCCCTTCTTCGAAGCTGCGGCGGAACTTCAGATAATCGTCGTGCCGCAGCCCCATCCCCCCGAGAACGATGATATCGGCATTAGCCTGAAGACCGATCCGCGCCAAAAGCTCGTTATAGGGTTCCCCGGCCACAGAAAAGATCGGGATTTTCTGCCCCTCCACCAAGGAGTTGAAAATATCGATCATCGGAATGCCCGTGTGAATCATTCGATCGGGCATGCGACGCCGCACCGGGTTAACCGGCGGCGAGCCAATATGGATCATTTCGCCGAGGACATTGCCGCGACCATCGCGAGGTCTGCCGGAGCCATCGAGGACCCGACCCAATAGCGCGTCCGAAAAACACACCTGCATGGGCCGATGGAGGAACCGCACTCGGTCGTTATTCCCGATGCCTTGCGAACCGGCAAAGACCTGCAAGGTAACCTGGTGTCCTTCGAGACGGATCACCTGAGCATACGATTCGCCGTGGGCCGATTCGATCACCGCCAGCTCATCGTAACCGATGCCGGGAGCGTTCACGGTAACCACATTCCCGGCAATTCGAGTGATTGTATTGAAGTACTTTCTCACGGTTTCCGCCCTTTCGTGGCGATGAACTGGTCGATTGCCTTCAAGTATCGGTCGTATTCTTCTGTACCGGCTGCCGCATAATTCCAGTTGCGGAATAAGTCGGTCATTTCCAAAATCGTTCGGCGTGCTTCCGTTTTATCCCGTAATTGGAAGTCGACATCCACCGCCTCCATGATTTTGCGGAACACGTACTTCTGCCGCTCCGCAGGGGTTGCCCCATCCACCTTATCGAAGGCATTCTGCTGCAAGTAGCAATTGTCGAAAAAGTCGGCTTTGAGGGCAGTTGTGAAATCCTCGACGGAAACCCCCTCTTCGCCGACCACCGTCATCATTTGACGGACTTCGTTTCCTTTGACAAGGAGTCGCCGCATTTTGGCCATGTCGGCCGCCGGGATAATCCCCGGGTATTTGCTCCAGGAATCCAGCGGGTCGATGGCCGGGTAGCGTCGCGCCTCGCTTCGCGCTCGGGAAAGCCCATGAAAAGCTCCCACGACTTTGAGGGTAGCTTGGGTCACCGGCTCTTCGAAATTACCCCCGGCGGGGCTGACCGTGCCGCCGATCGTCAGCGAGCCTATCCGCCCGTCGCGCAGCTCGATTACGCCGGCCCGTTCATAAAATGCGGCGATCCGACTTTCCAAATAGGCCGGAAATGCTTCTTCGCCGGGAATTTCTTCGAGCCTTCCTGAAAGCTCCCGCATCGCTTGGGCCCAACGGCTGGTGGAGTCGGCCAACAGAAGCACATCGAGCCCCATTTGACGATAGTATTCGCCCAGCGCTGCCGCCGTGTACACCGACGCCTCGCGAGCTGCCACGGGCATCGCGGATGTATTGACGATGATGATCGTCCGCTCCATCAAGCTGCGGCCAGTGCGGGGATCAATTAGTTCTGGGAAATCCCGCAAAGTCTCGACGACCTCGCCGGCACGTTCCCCGCAGGCGGCGATGATGACGACGTCGATCTCCGCATGTCGCGAAGTAATTTGCTGCAACACGGTCTTTCCCGCTCCGAAGGGCCCGGGTATACAATAAGTACCCCCTCGGGCAATCGGGAACATCGAGTCGATGATACGTACCCGTGTGATGAGGGGCTCTTCGGGCATGAGGCGTCGCCGGGAAATATTCAGCGGCCGCTTCACCGGCCAACGCTGCTGCATCGTGACTACTCGGCGTTGACCCTCGCTGTCAGAAACCACGGCAATTTCGTCTTCGACCGTGTACTCGCCGGCAGCGGCAATTCTCTCTACCACAAATTGCCCCCGCCATGAAAAGGGCACCATGATCCGGTGTTCAAAAATCCCTTCGGGAACCGTGCCCAACGTGTCGCCGGGCTCCACGATTTGCCCGACCTTTACCTGCGGGGTGAATCTCCAACGACGATCTCGGGACAAACCGTGGATGTAAACGCCCGCTTTGAGAAAATAGCCCACCTGTTTGGCCAGTTCAGGCAGCGGATTTTGCAATCCATCATAGATCTGCCCCAATAGCCCCGGCCCTACAACCACCGAGAGCATCTCTTCATGAAGCTCGACTAAGTCTCCGACCCGGAGCCCACGAGTCTCTTCGAAGACTTGAAGGTCAGCCAGTCGCCCCCGGACACGGATCACTTCACTGAGAAGTCGGGCTCCATCCGAACGGATGCAGTACCCCAGCGAGTTTTGCACGACCCGTCCGTCGGTTTCTGCCATCACCAAGCTGCCGTCAACACCGATAATCCGAGCCGTCGTGCGTTTTCCGTCTGTTTCCTTCATGGCAGTTGCTGCTGTAATCATCAGATTTCGAACGGCCTAGGCCAACTCTCTATGCGCCGGTTGCGGGAAATTGCCAAGGTTTTGCTACCTGAAATCAAAATGCCCGTCAAATGCTTGGATGCTAATGCCATTCGGTGGAATTCGGATTCCACATCCTCACGCTGAGCCTGACTTTAAAGTCGATCGTCGGTCACAAAGTTGCTGTTAATCCTCAGGATTGATGCAAACTTAAAAGCCGAGACTTTGTTCGAAAAGACAAACTTTAAGTTTTTCCTAAAAATAATAACCTCTACCGAAAGCGGCTCTCTGATGTCTAAAAAACCTCGAACACCCGCAAACTTCGATACCGGCACGCTCAATCACCGGTGCAAGCCCCCGCGATAGGCTCGACGCAGTTTCCCGGTTCCTTTTGGGTCCAATGGCTCCGGCGACATCCGCCTTGGCCACAGCGACGCCAGCTAGGTTCTACTGACTTCCTGGGGTCTTTCCTCCTGCGGTGCGGTGCGAAGCCACTGCTGCAAGAGCATCAACCGCACGGTGTAGGCTGCCAGCTCATCTTCTGCAAAAGAGAACCAGCGATCATGGGCCTCCAGCCAATCCCAACGGCCGCGAATTACGGCCCGGAGGCCGTTCAACGGATTCGGCGCCGCTGCCCATTCGCCGATGATTTCGGAAAAATCATCCGAAGGATCCGCCAAATCGGTCGCTACCAAGTACCCCAATTCCTCCAGACCTAAACGCTTGGCCCGCGTAGATGCTAGTGCATTCCGTAGCCCCACCTCGAAGCGAACCCAACCATGCAAAAAAGGGCTTTGCAATTCTTCGGCAACTCGGGCTGCGTAACGAAAATAGCTTTCCCAGAGTGCATCCGCCTCGATGACCCGAACCTGAGTTTCCGATGCGCCGAATTCTGGGGCTCTGAGGTACTCCGGGAGTGGTACCTCGTTTCGCACTTGCGGCACACTTAAGATAGCCGGCTCCACCTCGCGCAGCTCACCGGCCAAAAATGCCTCTCGCTGGAGCAAATCATCCAGCAGGACGACCGTGCCGACAAGTTTTGCTCGGGGCCCTTGGGCACCGACAAGATCGACGAGCTCGGCCAGACCGATCGGGGGCGAACTTCCCAACTTACCCAATGCCGGTAGCGAGGTAATTACAAAATACCGATCAAGGCCCATTTACTGCACCTGACCAAAGCCCTCATGGCCAATTCGGCAACGAACAATCGCACTCCCAATCTCATGGCAACGCGATGCCCTCGCCCCCCATGAGCTTAATCAATGCGAAGATGCTGCCTTAGCTAAGCTTCCCTTTCGGTGCTGCGAATCGGAGCTGTGGCTTGCATACTAAACGCGGACCGCATGCTCCACCTGAGCGGCGGAGAGAACTAGTTTTTGAATCTCCGGAGTTACCATCTCCGATAGGATTTGTACCACCGCCTCAGGCGTGATCTCGACCGACCCATCCGTAATCTGATACTCGAAGCCCGCAGATTTCAGCGCCCCCCGTAACTCCACCGATAGCCCAGCCTCTTGTGCTTCCGAGTACAGAGAGTTCAACACCCAATGCGTCAACCGATGCCGGGTAGCATCCGAGACATTTAAAATAAAGGGCCTTTTCTCGGAATCTGCCGACACATATTGATGGACTAGGTCCTCGATTAAGCGCTTGAGGAACTCTGGGTCATTCAGGCGTTCGGTCGCCCCACGGTTCAGAATCTGGTTCACCGCTTGATTAAGGGCCTCACTCAAGCGGGCTATGGCATCTCGCGCTGCCAGTTTCAATTCTGTTTGTGCTCTCGCCAAGATCTTTTCGCGTTGGGCCTCAGCGTCAGCAAGAATCTGCTGGGCTTTGGCCTCCGCTTCGCGGAGAATTTCCGCAGCCTTTTCTTCGGCCTCGCGACGTATTTGCTCAGCTAACCGTTGTCCCGCTTCCAAACCATCGGCTCGAAGGCGGTTGACAAATGATTCCAAGGTGCTTGCCATCAATCTTCCCTCAAATTAACAAATGACCGGCTTTCCAAAAGCTAGCACTAGCTCGATGATTTTATCCCTTTAAGGCTTTTGTAATACGGCAAGATTTAAGACCGCGGTCTATTGTCGGTAAAAAATAGGTGATAAATCACTGAAAATGGATGGAAATTCCTTACTTCATCAATTTTTAGCTGCTGTCTTCAGAATTCTAGGACCTAAACCAATGAATCGCTTTGAAACTTTGCGTCAGTTTATCAGAAACCTACTAAACCGTTAATGCCAGTGATTGAAAGAGGCCCAATTATTTAAACCTATGGAATTCGAAGCCGTGGTGCCTTAATCCCGAATTGTGAAGATCCGGAACATCTATGTAGCGAAAGATTGTCGGAATTTGGATATTTGATTAGCTGTTTCAGAGAAGACTTAACACACTTGCCAAGCAATTTCGCGAATGCACACCCTTCCTCGGCTCTAGGCGAGAAGCCGACCGCAAAGTTATTAGTAAACTCCGTAGCCACGGAACAATCCTCAGAAGTTCCGAAAAGGCGAAAGATGCGAATTTGACAACTCTACCCAAAACTCCTATTTTCAAGAAGTTTCACATATATCTCGCCTCAATGATCTGGAAACCACCACTCATCCAGATTCAATCAAGCCGCCTTTAACACCTCGTTCATCAAAAGTAGTTACATACGTAAAGCTGTGTACCCTATTCAAACAAGCCATCTTATTGGCTATCGACGATTGACAAAGATTTACTGGGTTACCATATGGCGGACCAGCCCCAGTAGGATCGCTTCGCCGCAAAACCTAGGTGCTCTTTCAATTGCCCTCATTCCTGTTCACCATCTTTTCTATGTCCCCCATCTTTACCAGCAAAACGTCTTTTTAACACACTCGCTGCGGCACCCGCTTGCAACGCTGCGCCCCCCGGTTTCGGGCAAGGTTGATTTTTAATAGGTGAGAGTATTTTGACTAAAGCATTTGCCTGATGTGGATACGGAAGAGCTATTACCTCCAGCGAACCCCTGTAGCACGGGGTCACGATGCCGATAAGGACCCAAAACGGATCTAGAGAAGCTGGGGCCAAAAAAGATTAAACAGAAATAAAAACCCACCAATCGCGGCGGACCCAAGGGCAGCCATAAGAACCGCTCCGCTGCCGATGTCTAAGGCATCTCGGATGCCGGAGTGCTCCTGATCGCTTACCGCCCGACTCAGGTGCTCCAATGCACTGTTGAACATTTCCGCCGTTAAAACCACGGTGACACACAAACCCACGATCAGCCACTCGGCGAACGAGATGCGGAAGATCACACCGCAAACCGCCACCGCAGCCACAAAAGCGAAATGGACAAGAAAACTCGATTGCCCCCGGATCCCAATCGCCAGGCCGCGAAAAGCATCGGCAAACTTTCGAGCCCAAGATCGCTCCAATCGCTTCGTCCGATTCGCTGCCGGCGACTCCACAGTCCTCACTCCTCAAGCAGAGCTTCCGCCCATGATCCACAATATTCCTGCTAGGATCGCTCAAGTCTTCCGCTCACTTAAACTGACATCCATTGAGAAAAACCGCCTAATATTTAACTAAAAATCACGTGATAAAGAGGCACAAACATCACCTAAAAAGAGTGCGTAAGCATCACCTAATAAAACATAGGACACGCAATCATCACGGAAGCGAACTTAGAACACATAATTATCATCGAGCTTAGGACACGTAATTATCCTGTAACCAAAATAATAGTAGAAGAACAATTCAAATCCGCTTACGAAGCCCTCTACTCGATTGGGCCCCAGGGTTCAAAAGGCCCCTAACATTTGCCCGCACACTTCGCGGCTAAGCCGGATAGCTCACGGAAGGAAACCGCACATTCCCAAAAGCCGTGCCGTGTTTTGCTCGATCATTCTTCTTGTTATTTGAGGTTTTTGGGGGGTGTTATTCAAGGTTTTTGGGGGGCACATCACACGGCTATTCTAGCCCGTAGGCACCGGCTGGCGGGATTTGCGCTCCACCGACCCGCCCCAAACGCGCCCGAGGCAAGAAGCGTGGTTCCACAGCAAAGCCGATCCCCCAGTTATCCCGGCTGGCATCGACACTCACCCCCAGGCTAACCAAAAGCGATTCGCCGATCCGTGTCACCGACAAATTCTGCCCGATATTCCCTCCGTCGGCCAAATCAAACGAAATGCTAAGAGAAGACAACCATTTCGGACTCATCCGATAATTGAAGGCAAGGGCAAGAACCGTGCTGCTGATCGGCCCCTCCAGCATATGAATGCCCGCATAAAGACTGCCATTAGGCGGCCGGTCCAGCGTACTGCCCACCACTACGACCCGTTGGCCCTCGGGGAAAAAGTCGAACTGACCCTCGGAAAGTACGCAGAGCCGATTGCCAAGTTGCCAGCGCAGATCATACTCCAAAAGCCCGACCCACTCGCCAAAATTGTCGCGGTCATCTTTTGGGAAAAGGCTCAGTTGCGTATCCAAAATGAGCCAGTCGATAATCCTCCGGGCCTCGGGGGCCCCGCGCTTGGTTTGCCACCGATGTCGCATGCCAACACGCAGGATCATGAGGTCATCGGCGATCTCGGGGACTGGCGCGGTCACCCAGCCGGCCATTCCTGACCGCAAGGCGTAGAAACGTTCGTCCAGTTGCGGCAACCCGAAAGTCGGCGGAAAACGACGGCGGAACGACTCGATCGCATCATCATCCAGCGGATCATAGAGCGGAAGTTGCCGAAGCTCCCGATTGGCTTCCGCATACAAGAACTCGCCTTCCAAAAGCACCTTGTGGGAAAGCCCGTGCAGGTTCCAAAGTTGGCTCTCGAAAAAAGGATCCACCCGCCAGAGTGGCAAACTCAACCGGACACCTACTTGACCAAAGGCTCGCTGAAGATCCTCGCCCGTACGATCTTCGCCCCAATGCCCCAATTCGCCCATGGCATAAGGCACGCATTTAAAAGGCCCAAGCTGGAGGGGGAAATCAATCTCATGTCGGCTCAAAAGCCGTTCACCATCGCGTTGCCCCAGAGGCGTGACCCCGTCGGAGGTTTCCCAATCCCGATATGCAAATTGAGGCGAGATGTCCTCGGGCACCGTCGTTGTCCGCAGTCGCGCAAAACCCAAACTTGTGCGTTCGTACCATGTCAGCCGCTGGCCTAAAATAGGCTGCCCAAGCCAAAAATGATCCAGCCGTGGCAACCAATCGGTCTGCGTGAAGAAGTTATTGACCCGGTAATCGACGGCAAGATTAAGCGAACGGTTTTCGGAAAGGCGTTTAAGTTCCAGCCCGGTGGTCCAGTCTTTCAGCTCGTCCCACTCGCGTTCGAAGTATTGTTCGAGAAAGTTGCGGTCGCTAATCCACGCTGCTTCCGCCGTCAGTTGCCAATCCCCGGGCAGAAGCTGCCGATGCTGCCAGAGGACTCGCCACCGATAATCTTTTTCCGGCGCGATACTCCGTCGCCCTAGTCCCAAGTTATCCAGACCGTCGTCTTGTATCCCCCAAAAGTCGACTAATCCGGTAACCGGACCTACAAGACCCAGAAAATTTTCACCCCGATATGTGAAACTAGTTCCGTGGCCCAAGCCGCGTTCGCTCATCGGATCTACGCTCAACTCCCACCGGCTGCCCGGAGGTCGATTGCGGATCCCCAATAGTTCATACATGTCCCAATCCGTTAAGACTTGAACCCCAAAAACTTCGTCGTTTTTCAATCGAAATCGACGGATCAGAAAGCTGGGTTCTTCCAGATCCGTGGCTAGATTCGGCCAAAAGAAAATGGGCAGAGGGCCAAAAAAAATCCAGTTATCTCGCGCAAGAAGCTCTCTTCTCGTCTCAGTGAGCGGTTGACCGGTTTCGGGATCAAGTATCAATTGACCGGTAAAAGGATCCACTAAGAGTTCCTGGCTTTGCTCTAGCTCCAACCGGCCTGATTGCAGCCGATAACCCGGAAAACCCATACGGCTGGAGGTCACAAAAGCATTTTCCGCAACGAACCGATCCCGCCCCAATTGACGGAGGACTCGGGCGCGAATCCGCAGCAAACCCTCATAGTCGGGTATGGGAGTAAGCACTTCTCCTTCGACGATTAGTCCAACCCGGCGTTTTACGTCGTAGTACATTTGCTGGGCATAAACTACCCTCTCGCCTTCCCGAAAGACGATATTGCCCTCCATGTAAATTTCGATGGCGGTATCTTCTCCAAGCGGAATCTGTCCCGTGAGATCCGGTTGTTCCACCCCCGTTGCCCAAATGACCATTCGGTCCGTGGCCAAATCGATCACGTCAGGTTGCCAGGGACCGATGCCTACCCCGCTACTAATGATCAGATTCACGCCCGAGCTAACCAACCCAATCCATTGACCGGTGGCTTCATCGCGCCGCCACAAGAATTGCACCGGCACATCACTTCGGGGAAAAACACTAAGCCTCAAAGGCCGGGCCGCACGTGTTTGCGCGGCTTCCTCGGGCGAAGAAGCCGGGCTAACCATCTCTCCGTGACCCGCCGGAGCATTCCGGGTCGCCGAGGTCAACGTTGAGGCATTTGCCGCCCGAGGCGGCTCCATCCACCGCTGGAGTGCTCCCACAGGTCGGACGACATTCTCCGACCACCGCTCGCGGGCAGTCAAAGCCCGCTGATATAAGGCATGGTCCTGATCAGTGGTGGCGCCAATCGTCGCGGGCCGCATTTCCACACCGGCAACAGTTTCGTAAACATGTTCCCACTGTGTATCGCTCACGCTAGTCCATCGGTTCCCGACTTTTTGGCGGACATTCACTTGCTCCTCAAAGTAGATATGCACCTGGTCGGGACGAAAGTCCCCCGCATGTCGTCGGTATACCCAAGCAACACCCTGCGCCGCTGTGACCTGATGTTCCCCCTGAATCAGCGTGACCCCGCCGCGCAGAATCCATACCTCGCTCGCTCCCTCCGACCACCAACTGGCATGCGCCGCAGAGACGGTTATCGCCTCCAGCCGACTGACCCGCGGTAGCACCAGGTGACTTTGTGCCTGGCTAAAGGCACGATTCGGCGCGGAAATTACGCCGATGAAGAGGATCGCACAAAAAAGAAACCATCGAGCAAGCCGGCAGCAGCAAAGGGAGGTAGCCCAGCGACGGTGTTTGGGAAGAGCGAAACGAGTACGAGGTTCTGAAACTTCGAATTTTTCAAATTTGCCGCTTCCACCACGACGCTCGGGTAATGGCTCGGTAAACAGCGCGGTACGCTTGGTCGAGAATCCCCAATGAGGCGTAGACAATCTCCGACCAAGCGTTGTTTGTGCCAAAAGGTTCGGCTTAAGTTTGTTCCTTAACGGCCAAAAGTTGCCTGCGCTCCCCGGGACTGAAATGGCGGATCCATGCCCCCAGGGATTCCTTTGCCCGAAAGAATCCTCCGTGTCATAGCTAGCCTCTAGGGTCCAGAGGTGGTTTATAGGTCGATCCGTGATTTCACTTGAATTCTCCGCCTGATCTGCCGAGGTTTGGCCCGGCAAGTAAACTTGGGCCTCATGTGAGCATGTGCCGAAAGTAATTCGTGGGACACACTTCGATTCGGAGCCCGCAAGGGGAAGATCCGGCCCCCGCGCTGTTGGCGGCTCAAAACTCGAGCCATTCGTGGCCAATCTCCCGTCGGAATTTGCGCAAAACAAGTCAGGGGCCAACAAGGTTCTGCCTTTAACCGCGCCAAAGCTATAGAATTAGCCGGTCGACAAGCCTTTTTCGCTAAGCTTTTTCGCTCAAGTGGCACCGCGTCGAATGATCGGTGCAGCGTCAAATAATCGTTGAAGCCCTAAGTAATGGAATCATTGAAGTAAGAAAAGGAATCATTGAGAGGTTTTGCAAGCTACCTTACGAGTTGATGCCTCGGTCCGCCGTGTCCAGTCGAGTAGCCCGTCCCACCGAGGAAACCCCATCCGAGGCATAAGCCACTTTTCGTTTTCCCCGCCACTGCGATTAACCCGCCCGCCGATCAAAAAGCCAAAAAAGGCAGTTCCTCCCAGTTCCTCCGCGACACCTCTTTTTGGACAAGGCGAAAGAAAACCGCTGAAAAAGGGGGTAAGAGTTGCCCGACGGAGTGGGGGATTATAGTAACCCCAATTGAGCCGAGACAAGTCGGCTTTGCTGGGCACGCTTCAGGCGCAAGGTATTACCACGCAAGAACTTATATACAACTTGGCTTTACCTAGCCCCGCGCTTGATCCATTCGGTCCGAAAGTCTTTTCCTCTTGCAGGATGAGCATCCGTGAAGCCGCTGATTCCATCGGCAGCTTTAGCAGCTATTTCGTCGCGCCCGGGCGGCCTGCTGTCGCTAAACGGGTGCTACCACCATCACCCCGTCATTTCCTCGCGCAGGAGGGCCGGCCGTGACAGCGGCTAGCGGCAGCGTCATCACGTGGGTCATTTCCTCGCGCAGGAGGGCCGGCCGATTTCGACTTCGAGATTTTTTAGAAGGGGGAAGTCATTTCCTCGCGCAGGAGGGCCGGCCCGTCTCAGGTGTGCGATGGGGACTGGGGATCTGGTCATTTCCTCGCGCAGAAGCGGCCCTCCGTGGGAAGAAGCGGCTGAAGATGCTACCGGACGTCATTTCCTCGAAGAGGAGGAACAGAAGGCACAAACCTTTGGCCAGCTAACGACCAAAGCCATTCGCAAACCCATGGTCGCCAGGAGGGCTATGGTGGGAACCAACGGCGATCTCATTCGCATATTGCTCCAGTAAACGGCGTGAACGCCGGTAAGCACGACTGCTAGCAACAATCCGGCCCATAATCCCGGGGGAAACATCGAGCCACTCCGAGCGACACTTCTCCATATAACCCAAAAGCCCAAAATTGCCAAGAAAAACTCAACAGCGTAGAAGGCGGCAACACCCCATTTTGCAATTCGGATCATCCCCCCCTCTTCGGGCGACAATTGGTGCGGAAGTATCGCCCAAAACCAGCCCATTCTGATGAAACACGAGCGAACGAAGTCCCAAGGCCGGGCACTGATAACCAACCAAGCCGCTCGATAAGCTTCACGATCATTGACAAGCTCATCCTGCGGGACATTCCGCGGATGTTGACTCACCCAATTGTCATTAAATTGATCTGCATTCCACACTAAAATATCTGGCGAGGTTCCCCCAAACAAGAAGTCGTAAAACTCGTCGTTGTTGGCCAAAAAGAACGTGAACCCGCCATGAGTTGTCGCCAAGATAGGCCTGCCGAAAACCAGCCAATTTCTGACCCACCACGGGGCCGCGACCACTAGCAACCCAAGTGCCGCAGCGGTGAAGCAAGTGAGCACAGCGGCAACCCGCGATTCGTTGGCGTCAGTACACCTCGGCCTTTTGGAAACCGGATTGTCACCCACCCCGGGTTCGGTGGACTGGCCCCCGGTGAAACGGTACGCTCCAACCCACGGGACCAAAACAACAACAAGGATGGCCCAGGGCAGCAGATTCGCCCGGGCAAGAACCGCAAGTGCCAAAAATCCCCCGAGGCAAAAGGCACTCCAGCCGGAAGGATGCAAACCCCACCGGCCTATGGCCAGTAAAGTCGCCGCCGTGAGCATGGTTGCTAGTGTCTCCGTCATGACCTGGGTGGATTGGTGCATGAGAATCGGATCACAGCCGACCAGAAAACCTGCTACCCATGCCCAGCGACCCAGCCCCCACATTCTTCCCAAAAAATAAGTCAGAATTACCGTCGCCACCCCCAGCGTTAAATGTAGTGCAGCCACAGCCCACCACCATCCACGATCCGTGAGGGCGCAGGGTACCAACAGCACGGCGTAAAGAGGCGGCCGAAAAGCCGTAGGAATCCCTCCGAACCCAAACTGCCCGGTAATTAAAAGATTCTCTGCCAAGTGCCGGTACATATCCGGGTCTTTGTGCAGTCCTGAGGGAAGGAGAATCAAGACGAAAGTCCGGATAAAAAGCGAGGCCAGAGCAAGAAACAGAAGTTCCCGAGATGAAGCTCCGGACTCGAACACACCCCAATCGGTTAGTAGAGGTCGTACCTTCCCGCATGCGCTCTGCACATTGTCCGGAACCATGTCTTTGGTGGCTTCAAAGTACAAGATATGCTACGTTCTGGAGGATCGATGCTGGTCTTCGCCGAGGCCTACCGCACCTTCCTCATTCGGCCTTAATTCCAGCCGATACAAGTTGTAATAGCCGAAATCGCCGTACCACTTTGCTTGACGGAGGAGCTCTGTCGGTATTCCAGTTTCTTGTGCCAACGAGGTAAAGTCCGGTTTCGGGGGTGTCACAATCCAGAAGGTGATAGGGAACCTAATCCCCAAACGAGATTCTTCAGGATTTGCCAAAGGCACTCCCTCACGCGACAAGTAGTATCGCAGGGGAAGATAGTCCAATTTGGCGAATACAATGCGGTAGGGTTCAGCCCTCACCGTTGTCGATAACTTCAAATACCGGGCCACAGCCGAAGGGCGATAATTCGCCGCGTAATAGTTGTAGTAACCATCTTGGGTAAACCTCTCCTGACGTACCGCCGATAATCGGAACGGATAAGTAATTAGTCTTGGAACCGCCACAAGGCATAGCAAGGCTTCGGCAATCAAAATCGCAAAAAAACACTTTGGCCGTTTGTGCGACAAACTTTCGTGCGAAACAGGCGAGCCGAAATCCGTTTTATGAGTTTTCGTTTTGGAGGACGCCAGCTTTTTACCGGCTATGCCGGAACCCCGGGGCTTCTTTGAAGCCACGTTATTCCCAGGTATGGGGTTGTTGCCGGGTAGAGGTTTGCTCCCAGATAACTTTGCAGGTTCATCAGCCGGTCGATCTCGATCACCCCAGAGCCCTTCTCCCCAAGCCGTGCGCAAAAGCTGGTCCCTCAATCTCAAAAGAAGCGCGATACTATTCCAGAAACCTGTGCCGATGGCGATCGCAACAAAAGGAAGTGCTATCGTGAAATTGCGGACAAATGGGTGGATCCCGAGCACTCCCGCAACAGCAAATGGCCCGAGAATCCCCCCACCAATCCACAGCCAAGTGTACGCGCTGCCGACAGAAAAGTTGCTTGATCCCTCGTCGGGATTCGGTTCGACCGTCGTCCCCACATCGTCCGACGAACTAGAAGAGAATCCCGGTTGGACGCCTTGGCCCGGGCCCCTACTCGACGATAAGTGAAACGAGCCTGCATCGCTTCGTGCCCGGCGTATCCACTCGCCCGGCATCCCACTAAAGGCCCCCCGTGCTAGGGGCAGCATGAGCCCGAAAATGGCAAATGGCACGACGGGCCACCAATCGCGTAAAACGGCATCAAAAAACTGATAAGCGATCGAAAAGCTCGCATAAAAATCCAGCCGTCGGGTACTGCTTGCGGCGAGCTTCAATTGATCCATGACGGGTAGATATAAAAGAAAGCCAATCGCCGTTCCTACCACCCACGGACTTGCATACCAAACGACGGCCCGCAGCCTCCCTCTCCAAGTCTTACCTGTTACCGCTCCCTTGATAATCGCTGCAATGCCCAAAGAGAAGGTAAGTAAGGCATTGGTCGGGACCGTATAAATGGCACAAGCGCTCAAAACCACGGTCAGCCCGGGTCGCCACCAGCCTTTCGTTTCTGGGCCTGTTCGCTCGCTTATCCAAAGGAGGGCAAGTCCGGCGGCCAATAGCATGGATAGACTATAGCCTCGAACTTCCATCGTATGGGTGATAAATACCTGCGTCAGCCCGAGCCAAACGGTGGACAAAGCCGCGACGGCTTTTCCCCCCACATATCTCCCGCTAAAAAAGACCAAAAGTAGCGTCCCGAACGTAAAAGCAAGTGAAACGGCTCGCAGCACAAAGGGCTCATCCGACAGCAGGTAAACGCCCCGGAGGAGCAAGCTGTAGAAGATGTGATTATTGGGGGCAGAATAATCCGTGACAATTTCACTCCAAGGGCGACTTACGAAGACCGCCAACGTGTAGAGCTCATCATACCACAGATCATCATCCAGACGCTGGGTGCAGAAGATGAGGGCTATGGCGAGGGCCCACACGGCATACGGCCAATCCCGATCTGCCAAGGCTTGCAATTTAGAACGTCTCATAGCTCAAGCCGCATGAGGTTCCCTACCCATCGTGAGAAACGCCCTTGAATCTCCCATCACCCAACCGTCTGTTAGATCGCTCAACCCGCTGCCGAATTCACCAAATGACAAGCAAATTAAACCCCTGAATTTAGCTCCCGCGGAGAGCTTGAGGGGCACTACTCCGTCCCTAGCGAGAGTTCGAACTCCTCCACCTGAAACCTGAATTTGGCCAAAGGCAAAAAGGAAAACTTCTTCCGCGTAAACGCCAAAGCCCGTCAGGAGAAAATGGAAGAATGAAGAGAAAATGTAAGAAATGGTTGAGCCACACGAAGTAGTTCCTAAGGTTAAAAGTAACTCTGAGATTCAAAGCAATTCCTCAGTTAATCCAGAAATTCTCGCGTAAAACGCTCTTTTAGTAACTTAAAAAGTACAACACTGCATTGATGGCGATCCGAAGTGCGTCGACCGGCCCGTATCCCTCGCACTGCAAGGTACGGTGTCCTTCAAGAGCACAGCTAAGGTCCCACGGCGAGAAGATTACTGCGTAACGCCCGTCAATCTCTAAGCCCTCAAGCACAGGCGGCCCTTTTACCAGGAGCAGTTTATCTCCCCTCGCAGGGCCGCCACTTCGTACCCGACGCACAACTTGCCTCAAATCGAATCCACCAAATTGCCCAGAAAAGATCGGATCGTTCTCCGCGATCGGTTTCAAGGAACGATCGGGAAATAGTTCCGCCATTTCGCGGCGAAAAGCCTCGGAAAATGCCGAGCTTGAGCAGATGGCATTGGCCAGCATCGATCCGCCCCGCTCCAAGTAAGCACGCAGCCGCTCACGCTCCGCCCGAGTCAAGTGAAACGCGTTCCGTCCATGGAAAAACACAATCGGAAATTGGAAAAGCGATGGATCCGTCAGATCCAGAAGCTCCGCCTCGGCTGATGCCGGCAAATGCAATTTTTCACTCAGTCCTTGGGCAAGATTTACCAGAGCCATCGGGGCGGTACTGCATCCGCCGGCATGCCGTAGATTGATTAGTACTAAACGGTGTCGCATCTGCTCGGTGGCGATGCGCTCCGCCGGAGGCCGCACGCTGGGCTCCTTATACTTTAACTCACGATTCGTGGCATAGGCCAAGATGTTTACGCCAAGGGCTAAAGCCGCATCGATCTTCGCCTGGACCGCTTGAGGGTATGACTCTCCCCGCATCGGTCGCGCTAGCTCCCAAAGGCAGGAAAGCGAAGGCAGCGGCTCCTCCGCCTCGTCCGAGGGGGGGACATAAACTAACGCTGTTCGACACCCAAATTCCACCCCCCACAGAGGTCTTACCCCCTGGGCCGGTACGGGCAATTCGGCACGCCAGATCGGATGGTCCAGTGGAATCGGCCCAAGGCGATACTCGGGCTCCGGGAAAATCAGTTCCAGCAATTGCCGGAAACCCTCGTCAAATCCTTGCCCCCCACAATTGGCTTCCGCCAGAAGAAATCCCCCTCGATCCAGGTACCCGCGGAGTTTCGCCGCCCATTGCCGCTGGGCATCGGCCGACTCAGGAAGTGGATTCTCTTGACCCACAAAGTACAGGACCGGCGCCTCTAACAAATCCTCAACCGTGGCCTTTTCGAGCGAAATGATTTGCCAGACTAAATCGCGCTGCCACCGTCTTTCCACGAAGCTCGTCAAATTCGCTACGTCACTGCGATGGGCATTCCACTGGCTTTCAGGTCCATGCTGCAACTTCGCCATGAGCACAGGCCAACGGCCCTTTGCCAAAAACATTAAGGCAAACGCGGTAGCGATATATTCGTTCGTCTCATCCGGCCCTAGGCCTATCCAGCGATCGGTCGATGTCCCTTTGGCTCGGAGTAATTGTTCGGCTCCCGCCCGGAACCAGTCATGCCGACCAATAAATCGGAGATTTGTCAAACGACCTACCCGCTCCAAACCATACATGTAATAAAGCCACCAAGCGCCCGGCAAACCAGGGTTATAACTCACCGAAAACACATCGTCGCGACCTAGCCACTGCAAAGCGCGTTGAATACGGTCCGCTTCCTGGGGAGCCGCCCGACAACACAGAATTCGCTCCCCCTCCACTTGCGCATTGACCATCCGGAGCTGCCCGTTGATTATCACCAGGGAAGCAATCCCCGCAGCCGTCATGCTCCCGGTGCCGAATAGTCCCGGTCGATATCCCCACGAGCCGTCCGGATTTTGGAGGCGTTCCCAGTATGCTTTGGCGAGCCGCCAAGTGCGGTTCTCGATGGGTATGCCAATCCGTTCCGCCTCATACAGGGCAAGCAAGGCGAACTGAGAATTGGAATTATCCGCGGAACGGGTCGGGTAGCCCCACCCGCCTGCTGTAGCCGGATCGTCTTTGACCTGCATTTGCTCTAGCCAACGCACGTTCCGTTCGATTAAGGCGCGATCTTTCTCGGGTTCTGCCCGACAAAAAACCATGGTCTGAAGTGAGACCACGTACGTCTTTTCCGGCGGGATCTTCCGGAGGTAAGTAAGAGCAGCTTGAATGGCTGGATCCGCCGGACCCACCCCTGCGCTCAGTAGCGCTAGTGTGCAAAGGGCCGTTACACCACCGGGATACCCGGGAACTTCCGGCCAGGCACCACCGCGTTGCTGCCGTTTTAGGAAATTGACGGCCCCCTCGATCGCATCCCGAACTTGCTCGGCCGTAATTTCCGCCCGAAGAGGCGCTACCAAAAACATCATCGCGATCGCCGGCGCAAGCAGCAGGCTCCCCAGGAGGCGAGTTCTGTCGGGGGGGCTTATCCGCGGTTTTAAGAGGAAAAATTGATCCGGCATGGATGCGTCGACCAAAATGTTCGCCCAAAACCGCCGCGATAGTAACACCTCTTTATCGGTGCTCAAAGATCTGCAAGCATTCGGCTGCGGAGTCCGAAAAGCATCAAACCCCAGTTTGACTTCGTTGCCTCCAGCCTTAAAGTTGGGCCACCATTTCCTCAAGTCTTAAGGCAATTCCCCGCTCAGCAAACTCAAATGCCTCACAGTTAACTCATTTTTGTGTCTTGCATTCTTCCAACTCTCAGCAAAATTCGCTCAACTCTCAGCAAAATTCGGTATTCCCTGCGGCTTTAGTTAATTCGAGTGATCCCGAGCACCGCTATGCGACGTTTTTCCTAGGTCAGGTCACGGGCCTGGCCTCCGAGGAGTTTGAGGACTCGGGCTCGCTTGAGTCAGATTGGCCCTGGGGTTTACTACCAGCCGTACGACCGACGTTTGCACGCTGCTGGATTTGCCGGAGCATCAAGGTCGTTAAACCCCAGCAAGCCAAAAAGGCGATCGCCGTGAACCCTACTATCTCCCACAGGGGCCATTGAAAACCGAAAGGTTGCCCACTCATCCTGGTGCACCCAGTACTTCTCTCGTAGCGGTTACAGATATAGGTTTGGGTAGGAGTGGATATCTCCTGCGAAAGAAAGGAAGTCCAAGGCGAAAACGCAGCACTGAGCCGAAGTGCCTCTAGGTAGTGCCCCTAACCACTTTTGCGAGCTCCCTTTGGCCCTGCCGGATTGCCCTGAGCCGAGGTGCCTCTAGGTAGTGCCCCCAACCACTGACCCAAGAGAGCCGCACATTGATCGTTGAGCAGGCGGCATTCAACTAGCTTAGCAATTCGGAATTTAGCGGTTCGAGCGAAGCGATTCTCGAAAAAAACCAGGTTATTGTCGTGTAAAGCAGACAAAAACTCGCTCTGGTTTCGACGACTTTGCCGCTTTCGGGACCCGTGAAAGTCAGTATCTGATCTTCGAGAAACTGTCTCGCCACAAAGGCTCCTTGCTTTGTTTGCGGCACTAAGTTCATCTAAAAGATAATCTATCTGATTCGTGTGACGCCGAAACCTTCTTCAAAGAAAGCGCTACTTCCTTTTCCTTTCTGCACGAACCCTCGAAGGAACTTCCATTCGAAAAAAACGAGTTTGATTCCAAACGAAGTTCAATCAGATCGTACTGGCGAAATCGTAGGTAGGATTAAAGAACTCAGTTTTATACCGAGTCTTGAGTTCTGGCGCAATCGAGGCAGCCGGTCCAAACCTCAGAAAATGATTAACTCTGAGAAGCCTATCCCTTCTCTGAATTCGGTTCCCCACAAGTACTTTGCTGTTTGAATTCGGGTCATCTTAACGACGCACCCGATATGGGTACTCGAGCTGGCTAAAAAAGGATGAACAATTTAGGTAGAATAGCGGACATCTCGTTCTAAGGTGAACAGAGTTTGATCGCTTATATCGCCCCCAGAATGGATTCTGGGGCAACTGGAGCGTAAAACCCTTCCAAGGTGAACAGTTTTGACCGCTTATATCGCAGTTTGCGCGTCCCGACTTAAGCCTTCCCAAACAGCGGATACCTCTTCGGCCGGTACTACAAGAATTTTGCCGTCCCCCATTCGGCCCGTCCGAGCAGCTTCAACGATGGTGCGAATTACTTCCTCTACTCGATAGTCCTCCACCCATAGCGTGACTTGAACCTTCGGCAGATATGCCAGGGAGTATTCGCTACCGCGGTACTCATCAAGATAACTTTTCTGGCGACCGTATCCCTTAACTTCCCGAACGGAGCAACCTTCGATCGGCGATTGATTCAATGCCTGAAGCACTTTTTCCGCCAAAAACGGTCGTATGATCGCAATAAGTTGTTTCATAGGTGCCTCGAACGCATCCCCAAAGTTTACCCGCGAACGCCCACAACTAGCCCAAGACTAAATGATGCACGGTTAATCGCGCTTCAAGGAACCGCACACGTCCGCCGTACTGAGCCGCCGGATCCCCTCGGGGCAAAAACGCCACTTTAGGCCTTAGTTACGCCAATTCCGACGAGAGTCTTTGCATTGAGTATTGACGATATTAACGGGGCAACCTGATTGAGGGTAGACCCCTTGGGGAATCGGGAGTCAAAGTTCCTGTCGGTTATTCTCGTTATCTTGGCACCGACGAAACCAGCTATGCCCCGGGACCTCAGCTTCTCCAGCCAAGGAAGTTCGCGCGAATAACAAGGATAGCAGAAGTTACACGAACTTGGAAAGTAAGGGGCCTTGGGCAAGTTGATCGCCATTGAAGAAGGTAGGCGAATGGCAAAATACCCCGTTTTTGGAAACTTCTGTAGTAGGGTCCGGTCGCACCGATAGCCCACACTCGATTTGCCTCTACACTTCGTCCACTTAGCCCCGCCTCATCCCAAATGGAACTGCTTCTGAATCGACTCCGCTTACGCATGCGCCGAAAGTAGGAGCGTCCCGAGTATCATGGCTCACCAAATCGAGTCCGCTCACGGGTGGGCCGAAGTTACTCCCCGTATTCGACCGAAATAGGTAAAAGAAGCCTTGAGGTGGTTGCTTGGCTTAAATCTTGCGCACCTTCGCGCCGGTGGGAGGATCCCGGAAGGAGGCAACGGTAGGACCGTTCCCTCTTGCAACAGCCATTTAGGAAGGAACCGCCCTTGACCCTGATCCAAAGCCTTCGCGGTTGGTGGCTTCGACAGCTTTCATTTCCCGCGCAAGATCGTGCGCTCTATCGGGCGGTTTGGAACTCGGGTCCGACACGCCTTCTGGATATCGGGGTGTCGAATTTGCAAAGGGCCGTCCGACTCATCGAGCTTGCGAAACTGAAAAACCCTCTGGCTTCGATCGAATTTGTCGGAATCAGCCTTTTCGAAGCAGCAAGGTGCCTCGGAAAGCGAAGCTCATCTCTGAAAGAAGTGTACCAGCAGATGCGCCGCCTGAACGTGGTAGCTCGGCTTATTCCCGGCACGATACTGCCGGGGCTCCAAACACTTGCGGATCTTAATCTCAAGGTTGATTTCGTTCTCATAGCAGGCCCACATGATTGTGCTGAATTGCTGCAAGCTTGGCCCAGCTTAATGAGGCTGCTGGATGAAAAGTCCCAGGTCTGGGTACACGGGGACATCGAAGGCCGTGGTACAGGAAAAGGATTTAAGCGGCTAAGCATCGAGGAAATTCAAGCCCGGGCCTTCTGCGCCACGGAGCCTACGCGCTGCGCAGCATGAGGATTTCTGCCGGTCTTGATCGCCAATGGCTACCTATTTTTGATTCCGATCTCCCGATTCGATCGGTCTATTCGGGCGAACTACATCTGGAAATCGGAGGGACCCAAAGACGATCAAACACCATCTGAGAATCTCTCTTCTTTTTTCTTTCGATCTGTTCGCCCTCGCGCACCAACGCCGGAAATGGGTAACGTCGAACCCAGCAGATAAGCGTTCTTTTCGAACGAAGTTTCTGCACGAGGGAAGGATAGGACATTAGCCGAAATCTACGGCCTTCCGTTACCCGGCAGCCGTTTTTTCGATGCTTTCCCGGGTTTGAACGGTCTTGTTAAAGTGGGGCGGCGGAACAACCTGCGGCTTGCTGAGTTCAGATACTAAGATCTCGGCGGCCCGACCAACGGCCCCCGGATGGGCGAACTTTTCTGCAAGTTGTTGGAGTCGGTGCGTTCGCCGCGCGTACTCTTCCGGATCGTCGAGCCAGCGCAGCAAGTAAGCCGAAATTTCGGCAGACGGGTCGCGACATGTGAGGAACTCGGGATAGATCATCTCCTCGGTTTCCGGCGATCGAGGCCAACGTCGGCCAGGCCTAAGCGGTTCGCGAGCCGCCAGCAAATTGACCAAGGCAATATACGGAACTTGGCGGAATAACCCTTGAATCAAATAAGCGGCAGGACTTACTCGGTAAAGGATGATCGCCGGCTTGCGATGGTATAGAAGCTCTAAGCTTACCGATCCGCTGGTCGCCACGCAGCAATCCGCAAGGTGGATCAATTCGTTGGTTTTGCCGACCCAAACTTCGGCTTTAACTCCCAGCTCTTCAGACTTCCCGCGGGCCATGGCGGCTTGCCGCTCATTAAAGGCGGCTATGAGGAATTGCACATCCGACCTTTGCGAGGCGATCCTCTGGACGGCGAGAAGTTGGATTCCCAGATTGGCTTCCACCTCTTGGTCGCGAGAGCCCGGCAAAAGCGTGATCCAACGGTTCGGTAACTGCCGATAGCGATTGAGGAATGCCTGATCCAGGCTCTGCTGGCTTAAATGGTCGAAGAAGGGGTGACCCACAAGAATGGTCCGGCAGCCGTGTTCTCGGAAAAACTCCTCTTCGAAGGGAAGACACGAAAAAATCAAATCGACCAGTCGGCGCATCTTTCGAACTCGCCAACGGGCCCAAGCCCAGATTTGGGGGGGAACAAAGTAGTAGACGGGCAGTCCTGCCCGTTTTGCCAATCGGGCAACCCACCAATTAAAACCTGGGAAATCGACCAGAATAACCGCCGTGGGAGGCGATTGTCGAAAGACCCGACGGACTTTGGCGATTAACCGAACAAAAGTCCGCAGGTGAGAGAAGGCATGAGACCACATGACGGCAAACTGCGTCAAGTCCGCCTGCAAATAGCAGCCGGCCCGAACCATCAAAGGTCCTCCAAATCCTGTGATGAGGCAATCGGGCCACAAGGATCGAAGTTCGTTGATGAGGCTAGAGGCATGGAGGTCGCCGCTTGGCTCCCCCACTGAAAAGAAAAGTTGAGGCGGCCTGATCCGGATGCCCACTTGCTGGATTCCGTCTCTCATAGCTCGCGACAAGATAGGCCCTTGGTATTGTTTGCTGTAAACCCCGTTTCTCACCACGTCACAAACTTCAATCGATCCGGAAAGTTCCAAGAATTTAAATCACCGGACACCGTCGCATCGTTTTTCAAAGCCGATTCATACTTTTCCGGCTATCAGAGGGGATCCACATTTTTCCGACTTACTTGCTGCGGAATTCGTGCCGCAAAGGCTATGATGTCTTCTCCGACCGTGTGCGTGGGCAGCGCAACTCATCAGCGGAAAGCTTATCTGGCCGCAAATACGACGTTTGCAATCCTGGGGATAAAGTTCGACCTATTGAAAAGAATCAAGCTGCTTTTGACAATGTCGAGTTTCTTGCTTTTCAGCCATATGCTCAATCATATGCTCAATAAACGCTCATCGGGCTAAGAAATCACTCGCGGGTCTCCCCCGGGAAATCGCGCGTCTTGGCTCGAACATCAAGAGCCAACATTCTCCTTACACGTAACCTGAGAAAGGTATCGCACCTCAATTTCACCAGGGCTTGCCGTCAAAAAGCGACTGACTTACGGGCTTAACCGAGTTGATTCATTTCCACGTCCTCATGACAAAAAACAAAATACATGTCCTTACGACAAAAAAGGAAAGGTGAATACACAAGTTCGGATCTTCACAAGTTCTGATCTTTCAGGTGTTAGGGGATGCAAAATGCCCTCCAAACGGGAGGCATAAGGTTCGCGATTAAGGTTCATTACCAAGACGTCCAAAGACGGATAGGGCGGAATCGCCTCTTTTCCCCTCTTCAAGCTTGCTGGCTTATAGCTTAATGGTCGGGAATAACCTGTTTACCGGGTGAGTCTCCTGCCCCGCAGGCAACCCGGAATCCCTTGAATGTTCATAAAGTTTATGGATGTTTTTGTAATTCGCTTTCGTCAAAAACTCCCCCATTTTAACTTTTGGGGCGAAAGCCAGATCGTGAATCCAAATACCAAAGTTTGTACTCTGAATTTTCTAGTCGGGTTTGGCCCGGACGCTTGCTGTCAGTATTCAAAGCCGGAGAGCTAGCTTAAGTATTCCCAAGTTGCCTCCCCAAATTTGGGGAGGATTTTTTATTCTCCACTAAGGTTACAATAATTGAATCACGTTCCTCTTATGCGTAAAAAGGGCATTGGATGAATGATCCGGACGACGAGGGAGCCCATTTATCCTCGGTGCCTTGTGTTGTATGGACGAGCGTTCGGGCCCCACGACTAACGGTCGGGATAACATCATGGTACCCTATGTGTTTGGAAAAGGGGCTCTATCCGCCACTCTGAAAAGCGAATAAAGTTTTTTACCACCATATCTTGGCGGCAAGAAAGGGCGGGCAAAAACAACAAAGCAATGGGAAAAAAGGCAAGCAACAAATACGGAGGTTGGACAAGACCCTTGACAGTAACGTTTTACACGAAGTCGATTAAGTTGGGATCACTGCGATGAAGGTCGG
>OGCI01000206.1_pt1 | contig 77184 bp, 88 predicted proteins | sample 1570021 | NCBI WGS metagenome assembly OGCI01 (sample SAMN06264664, study PRJEB24512) | hot springs metagenome | isolation source: Hot spring water | place: South Africa: Tshipise | collected 2015-06-21
TGTTAACTTAACGGCCCAGGAAATAGAAACCTTTTTAAATATATAAATTTTTATCCTATTACTAATTCTTATTTTTTTAAGAGTTAGTTGGAAACTTATGGGACTTAATACAGACGATTTTGAATATCTCGGTTCGGAAAAGAAAGAAGAAATTATAAAAGAAAAACCGATCATTAAAGAAGGACAAAAAAAGATAGAAGAAGAAAAACAAAAAGAAGAAGTGGCTAATACAGAAAAGGAAAAACAAGAATCTTCTATTTTTGTAGTTAAAGTAAATGCTGGTAAGGAAACGAAATCTTTTGAACTTATTTCAGAAAGAGTACGCTCTAAAAATTTAGGAGTTTATTCTCTTGTAAGGCCACACGGGCTAAAAGGATATATAATCATAGAAGCTAGGAATAAAGAAAATGCTGAAGAAGCGTGTTTTAATCTTCCTTATGTTAAAGGAATTTTGCCAAAAAGCCTTTCTTTCGAAGAAATAAAAAATATGGTTGAGCCAAAAACAAGTGAGATTTCTATAGAAAAAAATGATATAGTCGAGATAATTTCTGAAACATTTAAGAATGAACAAGCAAAAGTTTTAAGAGTTGATAAAATTAAAGGAGAGATTGTTGTTTCTTTGTTAAATGCTGTAATTCCTCTTCCTGTAACAATTAAGATAGATAATGTAAGAGTAATTAGAAGGGAGGAAGAAAAGAGTTAATTTTAAAAAAAGGTTTTTTTTCTTAAAAAAATGAAAATCAAACTTCTTGTTGATGGAGGGAATATGAAACCGGGTCCTGCGATAGCACAGCAAATAGGTCCTATCGGACTAAATATGGGTAAGATTATTTCAGAAGTAAACAACGCAACAAAAAATTTATCTGGAATGCAAATTCCAGTTGTGTTGGATATTAATCCTAAAACAAAAGATTTCAAAATCGAGGTGCTTTCTCCTCCTGTTTCTGCATTACTAAAAAAAGAGGCTGGAATAGAATTGGCTTCTGGAGAAAGAAAAAAATATCGGTGTGGTAATTTATCTATAGAACAAATTATCTCTGTAACAAAACAAAAATATTCAAACCTTTTGGCTAAAGATTTCAAGAAAGCTCTTTTAAGTATTTTAGGAAGTGCTATGAGTTCTGGTTTTTTAATAGAAAGTAAGGATCCTAAAGAAGTTATCGAAGAAGTTAAAAAAGGAAAATATGACGAAGAAATTAATTCACAAAAAACAGAAACTCCAAAAGAAAAATTAATTGAATTAGAAAAATTCTTCGATAAAATAAAGACAGAACAGGAAGCTAAGAAGAAAGCTGAAGATGAAGCAAGGGCTGCTGAAGAAGCTAAAAAAGCCCAACAAGCAGTAGAAAAAGAGAAAAAGGGGGCAAGTTCTGCTCAAATAGCAAAAACTCCAAAAGAAGCAGTAAAAAAATAAATTTATAAATAATTCTTTTTATTTTGTTTAAGGGGTTATGGGGTAACCTGGTTAGCCTACGAGCTTTGGGAGCTTGTGATCCCGGTTCAAATCCGGGTAACCCCATTAAGTTTAAAAAGCCATTTTTAGAGCTATTTTTATGGGTGCTAAAACAAAAAAGATTAAATCTGCCGGAAGATTCGGTTCTGGTTTTGGAAAACCGAGAGAAAGATTGGTTTTAATTGAACAAAAACAAAGAAAAAAACAAAAATGCGTTTATTGTAAAGGTAAAGCAAAAAGAATTTTTATTGGAATTTGGAAATGTGAAAAATGCGGGAAAAAATTTAGTGGGGGGGCATATTTTTTAGAAAGTTTTAAATAATTAAACAAAATTAAATAAAAAATGGTCTCATATAAATGTTTAGATTGTGGAGAAAAAATTAAAGACGATATTATTCAAAAAAGATTTATTTGTCCTAAATGCGGTTCAAGAATTTTTTTTAAACCAAGAAATAAACCGAAGATAGTTAAAACAGATTAATGACGGATTTCTCATTGGAAAATTTAAGTGAAGAAACAAAAAGAAAAATTCAACAGATACAAATTTATGAACAAACCTTCGAACAAATGTTAATGGAAAAAAGAGCGATGATTCTTGAATTAGAAGAGCTTGAAACCTGTCTAAAAGAGATTGAAAAGAATAATGAAGATGTTTTTAAAATTCTTGCTGGGCAATATGTTATTAAATCAAAAAAAGAAAAGATAAAAGAAGAAATTTTAAACAAAAAAGAGTTGTTTTCGCTAAGAATAAAAAAAATAGAAGAGCAAGAAAGAGAATACTCTGAACAAATGGAAAAAATAAGAAAAGAAATAATGAAAGAAATAAATAATACAAAAATATAAAAAAGTTTAAAAAGAGGTTTTTATTAAAAAAAAATATGGTTTTCAATTTTTTTAGAAAAAGAAAAAATGAAGAAGGTGAAAGTACTGATTTTATAGAAATTGATTCTGAAGTAAAATTGCCTGAATCTAAAGTTTATGTGAAAACATTTAGTTTGAAGGCTTATGAAGATGTCAACGATATATTAAATGCATTGAGGGAAGGATACACTATTGCTATTATTGATACAAAATTCTTAAAAAATAAGGATATTATTGAATTAAAAAGAGCAATTTCAAAAATAAAGAAAACTATCGAAGCTATGGAAGGTTCTATTGCCGGCTTTGGTGAAACAACAGTTATAGCAACCCCGCAGTTTGTTAATATACAAAAAGGCTCTGTTGAAAAAATAGAAAAAAAGAAAGAAACTGGATTGGAAACATTTTAATTTTAGATAATTTATTTTATATTCGCTATGCTAAAAACCGTTTTTAATGCTACAATTATCGTCGCTGGAACAAACATAACCATTAAAGCAGCTAAGATATCACTTAAAGAAGAAAGAATTGGGACTTTTGAAACATAAACTAATGCTGTCTGACCAAATCCGCTTACAATAACTAAAGACAAAGAAGCAACTAAAAAAGTAAAAGAATCTCTATCATCAAAATTAAACAAACCAACCCCAATTCCCAGGAAAACTAAAAGAATGTAAGGTAAACTGCTCGTCCTTATATCTAAAGTTGTTTGCAATATTCCGACGAGTATTGCTAAAATAACACCGATGAGAAAGGCATAAGCCCCAAAGAGATTTTCTTTTGATTTAACCATACTAAATAGTTTTTTTTTATTTATTTAAACTTTATTATTTTTAAACCGAAAGATTTATAAAGGTGTTGTAACTATAAAATTACATCATGAAAAAAACAAAAAAGTTGTTCGTCGGAATGTTTGGAATTTTATTTTTATTAGTTTTAATTTCTTTTAGTTCAGCTTCTTCTTTCCAGATTAATGGAGAAACAACAAAAAACGCGAACCATAGCACAACAATCGGAGGATATCTAACAATAAAAAATATTAACAATTCTATTAATTTTACAAATGTAGTATTAAAAAGCCAAAATGGAAACTTAAGTTTTTCCTATGCTCCTTTTTCTTTAAATTATAATGAAGAAAAAAATGTAACTTATTCTATAGTTATACCTGCACATTTATCCCCTGGAGTATATAATTATAATTATATTATAAATGCAACAAACGGCACAATAAATGAAACAAAAACTGGAGTTATAACAATAAATGTTCAACCATCTTATTCCTTGGAAATTGTTAGTAGTCCTGTAAAAGTTTATGAGGGAACAAACACAACAACAATAAATGTAAAAAACAAAGGAAATGTTTATTTAAACAATGTTGTGTTGGCAATTCAAAACGGCACAATAAAATATAATATTCTAACTTCTGGACAAAATATTGCAGCTGGAGAAACAAAAACATATTTTGTTTATGTAGATTCTTCTACTATTGGAAGTTCCTTAACTAATTATAAAAATCAAGTTAATGCTTCTTCCGGAAGTGTTGTCGCAACAGGAGAAATATGGTTTGAGAAATCCTTTTGTAAATATGGTGAAAATTCTTCAAGCTATATAAAGATTGTTGATGTAGAAGACAGATCTTCTGGTGATGAGTGGGAATGGGTTCCTTTAAAAGACATATCAATAAGAGTTGAAGTAGAGAATAATGCAGATGATTCCAAGAGAGTGAGCGTAAGGCTTGGAGTTTATGATTCTGTCAAAGGAAAATTCCTTGAATTAAAAGACGGAGAAAGGGAGTTAGAACAAACAATAAAGATAAAAGAAAACGATGAAGAATATTTCAATTTTGAATTTAAACTGCCTGCAGATTTAAAAGAAGAAAGCAATAGATACAAGATTTACATTAAAGCATTTGAAAAAGGAAAAGAACAAACGAGCTGCGACTCTGATTATAAAGAAATAACAATTGATTTTGATGAAGACTTTATTGCCGACATAATAGAAATGCCTTCTCTCGTATCTTGTGGTGGTTCTGGTTTTATTTCATTAAAAGTGTTTAACTTAAATCTTGGAGATGAAGAAAAAATGAGAGTAAAACTTTATAATTCTGAACTAGGTATTAATTTGTACAGCGAACAATTTGAACTTGACCAAGATGAAAGCGAGATTGTTTCCTTTAATTTTGTTGTTCCTGAAGGAAAAGAAGAAAAAAGTTACAGAATCACATTTTATTTAGAACATGATTATAGAGAAAGCTTAGATGATTACAGGGAAAAAGAAAATCTTGGTGTTTATAATATCAAAGTAGCTGGAAATAAGTGTAAGCCATTGATTCAACCATTAATAAGTGCTAAACTATTTAATGGAACAGAAACAAAAGTAGGAAAAGATTTAATAGTTGAATTAACAATAATAAACACTCTTTCAACACAGCAAAATTTTATAGTAAGCTTAGAAGGTTATGATGTTTGGGCAAGCAGTGCTTCTTTGGAAGAAACAACATTCACTTTAGGAGCAAATCAATCTAAAAAAATAAAGGCGACTTTTGTTCCTATAAAAGAAGGAGATCAAGAATTCAATGTCAATTTACTTTATGGAATAAATGTTAAAGAACAAAAAATCTCTGTTTCAATAAATCCAAAAGAGAAAAATTTCTTTGTTATTGTTTATGAAAATATAAAGAAAAACTTAACTTATTACTTAACGATAGCTATAATTATCTTAATCGTCCTGATAATACTCTTGTTAGTAATAAAATCTGCTAAAAAAGAATAATTTTTAAAGTTTGTTTTTTTCTTTTTTAAATGAAGAAAAAAGTTTTGTTTTTATTTTTAAGATATGTTCTTATTTTATTATTTGGAATTGGTGGCGGAATAGTTTTTTATAAACTTTTTCTTTCTCCTACTGTTTTTCTTTCTTCTAAACTATTATCTTTATTCGGAGAAACACAATTTGTAAATGATTTTATTTTTTTTAATAATATCCCAATAGAAATTTCAAAAGCATGTGTAGCTGCTGCTGCTTATTATCTCTTTTTTATTCTTATAATGTCTTTTCCTTTAGATTTAAAGAAAAGAACTTATCTTTTTTTGTTTAATTTTTTGATATTTTTTATTATTAATGTTTTAAGAATTTTTTTTATGGCTCTTTTAATAAAAAGTAATTTTTTTGAAGAAGTTCATATGGCTGTATGGAATTTATTCTCTACAATTTTTGTCATTTTGGTATGGTTTTTATCTGTTAAAATATTTAAGATAAAAGAAATTCCTTTCTATAATGATTTTATTTTTTTAAAATCTTTAATAAAAAAGAAAAAAGATTATAAGAAAAAAATAAAATAATAACTCCTGCAATTAAAACTCCTAATGATATTGCGAGAATGCTTTTCTTTCTCTCTAATCCAAAAAACCATGCCAAAAAACTACCTGTCCATGCTCCTGTGCCAGGTAGAGGGATAGCAACAAAAATGATAAGGACAAAATATCCGAAATTATAAAATCTCTCTTCGAATTTTTCTTGTTTTTTTCTCATTATTTTTAAAAATTTAAAATAAAATTTTTTATAAAAACTTATTTTAAGAAATTTTTTATGCAAGAAATCAAGGAAAAAGAAAATAAAAAAAACAACTAAAATATTTAGTAATATGACAAGAAAAAAATATGGTGCAATGGGAAGGTTGTTTCTTAAGCAATAATTAACTAAAATAGGCAAACCAACTCTTAATTCAGTTATTGGTGATATAGTAAAAAAAATTGCTAATAAGATCTCATAATTCATTCTTATTGTTTGAGTTTATTTGCTCTATAACACTAACTATATATTTTTCAGCAACCTTAAGATATTCACAGTTAGCAACATCGAACCTATAACAATTTTCTTTTTCCATTTCTATTAAAGATTTATTTGCTTTTTTGACAACAATTATTGTTTTTAAATCTGAAGCATTTGAGCAATCTGCAAAATCAAAATTATTACTTTCTGCCAACTCTTTGTTTGTTGAAGCCAGCGTAACATTTTTAACCCATGGAAAAGCCCATAAAAACATGGCAAGATTTACTTGCCCAAGAACAACATTTTCACAATTTTTTATTTCCTCGTCTAAGGATATAATAATTTTTTCAGAAAGAGAAAAGTTTGCGTTTACCGGAACTTTATTTTTTCTTGGGTCTGTTCTTAAATAAAGATTATGAATATTGTATATTTGCCCTCGATAAATTATAGGAAATCTAGCATGATAAAAATTTATTTCCCCCATCTTTTCTTTTCTAAAATCTAATCCTGCATATTTAAAATAGTTTTGACTTTGAAAATAGAAATAACTCCCTAAAAAAAATCCAAAAAAAAGTAAAAAAAAAGATAGAATTCGGATTAGTTGTTTATTTTGATTAATTTCTTCATTTGATTTTTTTTTATTCGCTGTTTTTTTTTCTTTTTTCTTTATCATTATGTTATCCCTAAAAATTTATATAAAAATGCATCTGTCGCTTTTTCACTATCTCCTTCTAAAACCAAACAATTTTTATCTTTTAAAACTCTTGTTTCTTCGCTATCCTTGAAGATAATTAAATAGTCGGAACAATCTTTTATTGGTAAATTTTTTTCTTCCGAACATTTCTCATCTAAACAAGCTTCTTGAAAAAAGGTTATGTCTTCGATATTATCAATTATTAATGAAAATGATGGTTTCGAGTTTACAAAATAAACTTTTTTTCCTTTATAATTTAGGTCCTTTAAATTATCTACATAGATATTTTTTGTTTCGTTTGGCAAATTGTTAAAAATAAAACTTTTTCCTTCTTTTTGAGTTAACCAGTAGCCATAGCCATTATAAAAAAAATCTCTTCCATTTATTCTAATTTTTATTCTTTCATTAGGGTTGTCTTCTCTGCTAAAAATTGCGTATGCAAAAGTAGAAAAAACCATTATAAAAATGATTACAATTGTTAAAATAATATTTTTTCTTCTTTCTCTTAATTTTTTTTCTTCTTTTGTTTCTATCTTTCTCATAAAAACAGAATTATCCAACGTTAATTTTAACAAGAAAATAAATTAAAAGAATAAAAAATAAAGATATGAAAAAATTAAAAAAATTGAAAAAGGGTAAAGTTACGACGCTTGAACAAGGATATTCTCTTGTTAAATTATTACATTCTATATTTGCTGTTGGGGGAACTTTTTTAGCAAGGTATTTTACTAATATCTTACCCAAATCTGCGCATTTGTCTTCCTTTGAATCAAGAATAAATTGACATTCTTTTTGGTCTGAATAAATTATCCTTCCATCATTTATATTAAAACAAGTCATATTAACCCTTATTCTTTGCTCACACTTTCCATTACGCCAAAAACATTCACAAAAAGTTTTATTAACACAGGAATTGTTTATAGCCATTTCTTTTCCACAATTTTCCCAACCTGTAAGTTTAAGTTCAAAAAATGTTAAATTACCAAAAAATAATGAATTTTGTCCTTCGCAGTTTTCCCTAGAAAGACCATCACAATAGTTCCTTATCTGCTTGATACAAACTCCATTAGTGTTATTGCAATAATAATCTATAGGACAACAAAAAGAACCATTATAAAATGGTTGGCCAAATAATGAACAATTACCAACATTTCCAGAAGAATTAAAAACAACAAAAAAATTTGATATCTCAATATTTCCTCCGCTTATTGCGCTGACATTAATCCATCTGGCAAAACTTTCATTTTTTTCGCAATTTATCCCAACTGAATAAACAACTCTTTCATCAGAAGGTACCCAACTACTTCTTACAAAAGAAAGAGAAAGTATAATAAAAAAAATCGATAAAAAAGAAGATTTAATTTTTTGTATATTTCTTATTTGTTCCATATCTAACTATGTATTATCTCCTTTTTAAAATTAACTCTATTTTTTTAGGATCTTTTCGTATTTCTTTAACTAAATTGGCTGGACCAATAAGAGTAATTGAATCTTGTTCTCCTATAAGAATTTTAACAATATTCCTTCTTATTTTTTCAAAAATAGTTTTTTCCACACTACCGGATAAAGAAGATATCTCAATTCCTTGAAAATCTTTAATATTTCCTATAAGAGTCATTGTGTTTTCTATAAGTTTTGTTTCTTCTTCTGGCTTTAATCTTCCTTGAAGAATAATTAACTTATTCTCTAAAACTAAACCTAAAATTCTTTTTATCCTTTCTAAACTACCTAAAGAAGCTATTTCTGAATAAGGCATGAAATGTATTGTTAAGTCTTTTGAATTTTTTTTCATTTTATTTTTTTGACTAATTTAAATAAAGCATCATAAAAGTCATCAATCCCTTCACCACTTCTTGCAGATATCCCTACTACTTCATATTCTGGGAAAGCACCTATAACTTTTTTTACATTTGCTTTTTTTAAATCTATTTTATTAGCGGCGATAAGAACAGGTATCTTTCTTGCTGCGAGGTTTCCTACTATAGTTATATTTACCTGAGAAAAAGGATTTAGTGTAGCATCTAAAACTACAACAACAGCATCCATGTCTTCCAACCACTTAATTGACTCTATAATTCCTTGTGTTGCTTCCCTTGCTCTTTTTTGTGCTTCTTTCTTTGATAAACCAAATTTAAGAAAATCCTCGAAATCTATTTTAGTAGCTATACCTGGTGTATCAATAATTTTAAATTCTAATTTTTTTCCATCTTTTTCTATGAAAACTTTTTCTTTAAATTGAATTTCTCTTGTTTCATGAGGTATTTTGCTTACTCTTCCTATTTCTTCACCAACCCAGTCTTGACATATTTTGTTAGCTAAACTTGTTTTTCCAGCGTTTGGTGGACCATAAAAACCTAGTTTTATTTCTTTTTTTATTTTAAAAAAATTGAAAAACTTTTCTTTTATTTTTGATATTAAACTCATTTTTTATTTAAAATTTTTTTAATTTTTTCTATCGAAATTAATTCGAATTGGCTGGTAACTCCTTCTCTTTCAGCTTTTTTTGCTGCATATTCTGCTTGCTCTCTTGACCAATAACCTTGCTTAACTAGTTTATCCATCGCTTCTTCCCTACTTAAACCTTTCTCTTTGTATGACTTAAAAAAAGAGATAAGATTCAATAAATCTTTAGAGGATTTAAACAAAGATTTTTCATATCTTTCTTTTAGTTTAATATTAACTATTAAATAAGCAATTATAAAAAAAACAAAAATTATCAAAAGAATAATTATCACTAAAAGAACTGGTTTGCAATCTCTTCTACAGTTTTTATAGTTCTCACCTAAATTTTTTTCACATAGTTTATTAAAATTACAAACTCCTAATTCCTTAACAGATAAATGAACCTTTGAAAGATCTTTTGGAAAAACCAATATACTAGGATCTGTTGTTCCGTTTAAGATAAAAGAAAACCTAGATTCTGTGCCTTTATTTAATAAAAATTTTTTAAATCCTTGAATAGACTCTCCTTGTGAAGAGGAATATAAAATATTTTGAGAAGAGATTAATAAGAAAGAATCTTCTAAAGGTAAAATATTAGTGTCTAAAATTAAAAAAGATGCAAGTGTTTTATTAAAGTTGTCTTTTATATTTACAACTTGAATTCTTTTTTTAGAGTTATTATCTAAGTTTTTCACGCTCCAATAGGATATATACTTTTTGTAATCCTCTTCTGAAGAAGAAACGTTCTCGCTCAAAGAAACTCTAAGAATATCGGAAGAGATTTGTTCTGGTAAAAGAAAAAAAGGTTCTTCTTTTTTTATTATGGAAAAATCTGTCGGAACGGCAATATTAAATATCTTTTCTGCAGTAAAAAGAATTTCTTCATCTAATGTTTTTGTTTCGAGGTCTCTTTCTAAACTAATTAGATCATTTTCAATTTTCTTTAAATTAAAAGAATCAATTATTTTATCAGAAATAGTTTTTGTAAGTTTTTCTTCTAACTTATTATTAAAATTTGAATTAAACTCTTTCTTAAGAAGCAATAAATCTTTGCTTATATTCTTTGGCAAGAAGGTTTCTATTAGAAATTTCTTTCTAGTTAATTCTTTTTCTCTTTCTTTTATAGATACCTCTACCTCATATAAAGAAATATTTCTAAAAATGTAATTAACATTTGAGGTGTTTGTTGTTTTTATTATGCCATCATTAGAAAAATTCCAAACAAAAATAAAAGAACCATTTCTAAGAAAATACTCTAAATTTAAAGTCACATTTACTAAAGAAGGAACTTTTTTTGGGTATAAATCTAATATTATTGGAACAGAAGAAACATTTATTCTTCTTGAAAAAAGAGGAATTTTTTCAGAATCTTTTACTAAGAAAAAAGTAATATTTCTTATTCCACTCTCATTAACTATAAAATCAGCCAAGGATAAATTTACGTTTCCTCTAAAAGAAACTTTTGGATTTTGAATTGTGAGGTTCCTCACTTTTGTAGAAAAAGAATTTCCTTGAATAGAAGAATATCTTGTTTTTATTTCAGAAATTTCCAAAGTTTGGTTTATACCTGAAAAAATTATAGGGATAAAACACCCACTAGAACAGTTATTTCGATAAAATTTGTTTAAATAAGAATTAACTGCGTTTATTGACTCTGGTGTTATGTCTTTAGAAAATATGTTTATCTCACCTGAAACTGAAACATGCTTTGGTTTTATTAAAAAAATAGAATAATCACCTGACGATGAACTAAAAGAACGAAAATAACCACAAGAGTTTTGATTTTCTTGAAATCCTAAATAAATATTTGTTGAAGAATTTGAGTTTATACAGACAAAATAATGGTCTTGGATAATCTTATTTTGAAAAGAAAGATCACAAAAATTTCTTTCAGAAGAAATGAAGTTACAAGAACCCAACAAATTTCTTCTAGAATCTAAAAGAGACATTATCAAATGTTTATTCTCGTTATTATTTAAAAAATTTGCTCCTAAAAGAACTTTAGAAGTTTCTGAGTTAATAAAAATTTTCTCACAATATTTATCCTCGCCAATTATCTTATTATAAGAAAAAGGTTTCGAAGTATTAAAACAACCATAGTTTGGTATATTCAAAAAATTATTTGTTTGATTTTTAAATTTCCAAGCTTCTTTGTTTATAAGATTTATTTGAAGTGGAGAATAGTCAGATTCTGGAAAAAAAGTTTTTAATTTTATATCTAAACCTTCAAATCTTAAAAAACTGCTATCTGTTATTTCTAATCCTATTAGATATTGGTTTTTTTCAACTATCCTAATCCTTGCAGAAGAAAAAAATTGTGAGGAAGATGGGGATAAAATTCTTTCACAACCAAAAGATTCGCAAGAAAGAGGGTTTCCGTTAATCCTTAAAAGATCTCTTAACAATATCTTATGACCTTCGCTTGATTCCAAATAATAATCAGGTGTTAAATCAGTAAAATTAAGATAAAAAGAAAAATTCAACTTTTCTCCGATAGAATAATTTTCCTGCCACGAAATCAAAGAAGTATTTACATTAGAAGAGCTCGAAAAAGCAGGACTAAAAAAAATAAATAAGAATAAGACATAAAATATTCCATTCTTCATAAAAAATTAAGAAAAAATAAGTTTATAAATATTTTCTAATTTTTTTGTAGTTTTTTTTCTAAACTGGAAATCTTTTCTAAAAGAGAAGCGTGGTTAAAAGAAAGGTGCTGGATTTTTTTATTTAAATCCTGAATAGAATCATTTAAACGAAGAATATCTTTTTTGACATAATGAAAACTTAATGAAATTTTTCTATCGAGTTCTTTTAAATTCTTAACCATAAAGAAAAGAAGATAAAAGTGTTTATAACTTTCTATTTGTTATAACTTTAAAATTACTACAAATAAACAAAAAGAATAAAAGGAAAACTAAAATATAATAATTATGAGAAAATATGAACTTATTTCTCCTTCAGGTGATTTTGCAAGCTTAAGAGCTGCTATTGATGCTGGGGCAGATGCTATTTATTTTGGATTAAAAGAGTTTTCTATGAGGGCTTTTGCAAAAAATTTTTCTTTAAAAGATATTGAAAAAATAAATAAAATTTGCAAAGAGAAAAATATTAAAAAATATATAACCTTAAATACAATTATTTATGAAGATGAAATAAAAAAAATAGAAAAAATATTAAAAAAAATCAAAAATTTTATAGATGCTGTTATCTGTTGGGATTTCGCTGTTATAGAGTTATGTAAAAAATTAAAAATCCCTTTTCATATATCAACACAGGCTTCTATTTCAAATTCGTTTTCGGCGAATTTTTACAAAAAGTTAGGTGCCGAAAGAATAGTCGTTGCAAGAGAATTAAGTTTAGAAAAAATAAAGAAAATATCAAAAAATATTGATGTAGAGGCCTTTTGTCATGGTGCTATGTGTGTTTCTATTTCTGGAAGATGTTTTACAAGCCAATTTCTTTTTAATAAAAGCGCTAATAGAGGAGAGTGTTTGCAACCGTGTAGAAGAAAATATCGAATTATCGACGAAGAAAATAATGAATTAGTCTTAGAGAATAATAGAGTTATGTCAGCAAAAGATTTATGTACTCTGCCTTTTATTGAAAAAATGAAGAAATCAGGAATAAAAGCTTTTAAAATTGAAGGAAGAAATCGTTCTCCAGAGTATGTTTATGTTACAACAAAAATTTATAGAAAAGCATTAGATAAAAAATTAACAGAAAAAGAAATTGAAAGTGGTTTAAAAGAATTGAAAAAAGTTTATAATAGAGGTTTTTCTTCTGGTTTTTATTTAGGATTACCAAGTGTTAATGATTTTTCTTCTTCTGATTCTGGGGAACAAAAAGAAATGAAAGAATATGTTGGGAGAATTGAAAAATATTGGTCAAAAATAGAAGTCGCTGGTGTAAAAATCCATAAAACAGGTTTGAAAAAGAATGATAAAATTTATGTAATTGGAAAAAAAACAGGTGTTAAAAAACTAAAAATTGAAAAAATTGAAAAAGATAAAAAAGAAGTTTTAAAAGCGGAAAAAGGAGATTTTATTTGGATAAAAATACCTAATGCAAAAAAAGGTGACGAAGTTTATGTTATAAAAAAGAAAATTTTTAACAGAAATTTATAAGATTAATCTTTCTTATTATGTTTTGATAATCTTTAGAAAAAATGATTTGGCGTTTTTAGTTTGGATAAAATTAAAACATAGGAACTTTAATAGTTTACTAAAATATTAAATACAAATATAATATTTAACAAAAACTTAGAAATTTTTGTTTTTTAGTTCATCTTTGTCGCAAAATAAATATGTAAAAGTAATTAAAATAGCGTTTATTTATAAAATTCAAACTTTCTTAAAGTTATTCCAAGCTAATTCAAACAAATCTTCCAATGATTTTGCAAAAAATTCTGTATTTAACCAAATACCAACATCATAAGAAGGATGAACTTTTTCATCGTCCAAAACCATAAACATAACTTCTTTTGAATCTATTATCATAAATCTTGCTCTAAAATTACCACAATCCCTAACTTCTACTACTGATTGTAAATCCTTTGCTATTTTTTTATTGTGTTCTGTTATTGGAGCTGCGACTCTTATTTTTACTCCTCTTTTTTTAGCTTTTTCTAAAGAAGGAATTAATACTTCTACTTTTTTTACGAGTCCTTCGGCAGTTGTTACGAAAGTTATTGTTTCTTCAGCACTTCGAATCATCATATCTAAATGGTTGTAAAGATTCTGACTCCCTTTTATAGAACCTGAAAGATCTGTAGGTTCAACATATTTAACTCCTTCTTCAAAAAGAGAGTTAAGTTCATCCAAAATATCTTCTTTTTTAAGCGATTCTAATCTCTTGGATTTTTCTTTTGCCTCTAAAACAAGATTTTTCTTTACTCTTTCAATAACTTCTTCGGGTTTTAAAGCAACAAACTTTATAGGCTTCCCTACCTTCATAATAACAAAGCCTTTCTTCTCTAAACTTTCTAGAATATCATAAGTTCTTGAACGAGGAACATCGCTAATTGAAGATAACTCGCCAGCAGTAGATTGTCTTCGAGAAAGCAAAGAAACCCAAACTTTTGTCTCATATAAATTTAAATCAAAAATTTTTCTTAGACGATTTAAAAATTCTTCTTTAACTATCATAAATTTTTTAGTATAGGAAAGTATTTAAATCTTTCTTTTATTTTTCTCGGATAAGAGTAATTAATTTTTTAAAGAAAAACCTACCTTGAAAGAACCTTCTTCGAATTTTCCTTCGAATAAAAATGGAATATCTTTTCTTTCATTAAAATAGATATTTTTTGCACCTATTCTCTGCTTTTCTTTTAAAAAAAAATCTTCGACAATTTTCTTGTTTTTTCCTTCTATAAATAACGAAACGTCTATCCTATCTTTTCTGACTAGGCCTTTTTCTTTTCTTAAGGATTGAATTATTCTTGCGATCTCGTTTGAAAAACCTTCTGCTTTTAATTCTTCTGTTATATTTGTATCTAAAAGAATTTTTTTATCTTTTGATTTTTTAAAATGCACTTTTTTAACATTGACCTCTCTTCTTAAAACCTCTAAAAGTTCCTCCGAGAAATCGAAACCTTCTAAACTTAAAGAAGAAAGAACTTGTTTTAATGGAATTTTTGATTTATCTCTTTCTCTTAAAACTTGAGAAGAAATTTCCCTTAATTGGGACATTTTTTCTTCTAATTCTTTATCTATTTTTTCTTCTTCGTAAGAAGGCCAATCTTCTAAATGCACGGATTTTCCTTTCTCAATTTCTTTAAATATAATTTCAGCAGAAAAAGGCATAATTGGTGCTATAAACTTAGCAAAATTTTCTAGAACAAAGAAAAGAGTTGTCTTCGCATCTTCATCTCCCTCGTTAAATCTTTCTCTACTCCTCCTTATATACCAATTAGATAAATTCTCAATAAAATCAAAAATTTTTTTACAAAGGCTTATGCTATCATAATTTTCATAATCTTTAGTTCCCTCTTTAATCAAATTATTAAGCTTTGAAATAATCCACCTATCTAAAACTTTTTTTGAGTTTAATTTTTTTAATTTAATCTCTTTATAAAGAGAATAGAAATTTAATGAATTCATTAAAGGAAGAATAATTTTTTTATATGTTTCTTCTAATTCTTTATCTGAAAAATTAAAATCCTCTGCATTCATTAGTTTGCTTCCAAGTAAATAAAATCTAAAACTATCAGCACCATATTTCTCTATGAGAATATTTGGATCTGTAAAATTTTCTTTTGATTTCGACATTTTTTCACCGTCTTCTGCTAGAATAGTTCCTGTAGTTACTACATTTTCAAAAGGAATATCATCGAAAAGAATTGCTGAAAGAACAAGCATATAATAAAACCACGCTCTAACTTGCCCAATATATTCTGCTACAAATTGGGCTGGAAAATTTTTTTCAAAAAACTCTTTGTTCTCAAAAGGATAATGAAACTGCGCGAAAGTCATACTACCGCTTTCGAACCAGCAATCTAAAACTTCTGGAATTCTCTTATATTCTTTTCCATCTTTAACCAAAATTATTTCGTCTAAAAAATCCTTATGCAAATCTATTTTTTCCGGAAGATTTTTTGCGTATTTTTTTAATTCTTTAATTGAACCTATAACCAAAATATCGTCTTCTTTTGATTTCCAAACAGGAATTGCTGTTGCCCAATATCTGTTCCTTGAAATATTCCAATCTGGTGCATTTTCTATAGAATAACGAGCCCTACCTTCTCTTAAAAAAGAAGGGTGATAATTTAGTTTTGAATTTAGTTCTAATAATCTTTTTTTAATTTTTTGAATGTCTACAAAAAATGAAGGCACCTCCTTATAAATAAGCTTTGTTTCGCAACGATAACAAAAAGGATAATCGTGTGAAATTTTTTTGATCGAAACGATTTTGTTTTGCTGCTTTAAAAAATCTATTATTTCTTTATTAGAATTATGAACAAACATTCCTGCAAAGTCAATAACTTCTTTTTTAAAATTACCTTTTTCATCTACCGGATCAACAATAGGAATTTTGTATTTTTTACAAACTTCGTAGTCTTCTTCTCCGTATGCTGGAGCTATGTGAACTATACCTGTACCTTCCTCAGAACTAACAAAATCTCCTAATAAAACCTTAAAAGAATTTTGATTTTCCCTGAAGTAAGGAAAGAGAGGGTCATATTCTTCTCCTTCTAATTCCTTTCCCAAAAATTCTTTTTTTATTTTGTATTCTTCTTCATCTTTATAATATCTATTTAACAAATCTTTTAATAAAACATAATTTTCATTTTCTTTTTTGTCATAAATAAGAACGTATTTCAAATCCCTATGAACTGCTAAAGCTAAATTTGATGGCAATGTCCAAGGCGTTGTTGTCCAAGCCAAAAAATAGAAATCTTTATTTTTCGATTTAAATTTTAATACTACGCTATCATCCGTTATTTTTTTATAAGTATTATCCATTGCAATTTCTGCTTTCGCTAGAGGGGTTGAACAACGTGGGCAATATAACAAAATCCTTTCTCCTTCGTAAATAAAACCTTTTTCCCAAAGTTGCTTGAAAGCCCACCAAACACTCTCTATATATTCATTATCCATTGTCTTATAACAATTTTTCATATCTACCCATCTCCCTACCCTCCTAATAGTTTTTTCCCATTCTTTCATATACTCTAAAACCTTGCTTCTACAAAAATTATTGAATTTTTTTATTCCTATTTTTTTTTCAATTTCGTCTTTTGAATTTATTTCAAGATATTTTTCAACGATATTTTCTATTGGAAGGCCATGACAATCCCACCCCCAAACTCTCCGAACAAAACGACCTTTCATTGTCCAAAACCTTCCATAAAAATCTTTTGTTATACTGCCTAAAAGATGGCCGTGGTGTGGAAGACCTGTAGCGAAAGGTGGTCCGTCATAAAAGATGTAAGGTTTAAAATTCCTCGTTTTTTCTAAAGATTTTTCAAAAGTTTTGTCTTTATCCCAAAATTCCAAGATCTCTAATTCTTTTTCGTTTATCGTTTTTTTACTCATGGAAATAAGTAAGAAAAATGTTTTTTAACTTTTTCTATAAGAAACATTAATAAATACTAAAAACTATATAGATAAAATGGGTGATAAAATTTCTTTTAGTGAAAGAATCTTTTTTAATTTTGCCGATAAGCATGAAGAAACTTTTCGTTCTTTAAAAGAAGATCTCGCAAAAGCAAATATGCAAATTCTTTATCAGAACTATGTTTCTATGGCTATTTTTTATACTTTTGTCTCTTTTTTTATTTCTTTGGCTCTTTCGATATTTTTTTATTTTTTTAGCAAAAATCTTTTATCCTTTCTTATTCTCTTTTTTCCTTTTATTGTAAGTGTTCTCTTTTTTGTTGGACCTTCCAGTAAAGCAAAATCAAACTCCGAAAAAATAAACGAAGAGTTACCCTTTGCAGTTATTTATATGGCTGCAATATCTCAGTCCAATATTGAACCTATAAGAATGTTTAGACTAATAGCAAACTCTAAAGAGTATCCAATATTATCTTTTGAAATAAAAAAAATTTTAAACCAAATAGACTTTTTCGGTTACACTCTTGTAAACTCGTTGAGAGACGCGGCATTAAAAACAAACAACGAAAAACTTCGTGAATTATTTTCTGGAATAGCCATAAACATAGTTGGAGGTGGTTCTCTTAAAAACTTTCTTGAAAAAAAAGCGGAAAATTTACTTATAGAATATAGATTAGAAAGACAAAAATATAATAATTTAGCAGCAACCTTTTTAGATGTTTATATAAGTGTTTTGATAGTTGCTCCGTTAATATTAATAACTGTTTTAGTAATAATGAGTATAAGCGGATTTAAAATAAATGTTTCACTAAACACTCTTATTTTTATATTTGTGGCTGTATTATTTATTTTAAATTTGTTATTCTTGTTGTTATTAGAAATAAAACAACCAAAAACATAAAATGAAAAAAAGTTTAATTTTTTTATTTATTGGATTTATTGGAATAATAATTTCTTTTTTAAGATTGGAAGGAGATATAAAAAATTTTGTGATTGTTATTTGTATTTTTTTTAGTTTTTTTCCATATATAATTGAAAATAATTTAATACAAAAAAGAGAAAGAGAAAAAGAAGAAAAATTTCTTGAATTTATTCGCGATATATTAGAGAATGTTAAAACTGGCACTCCTATAAATAAAGCAATATTAAATGTCCAAAACAGAGATTATGGTGCTTTAAGTTCCCATATAAAAAAATTAGCCAACCAAATATCTTTGGGTTTTCCTCTTAGTAACGCCTTAGAAAATTTTGCAAATGAAGTAAAAAATGATCTTGTTTTTAAAACAATAGATCTTATATCTGAATCTAATAGGTCTGGTGGGGAGATTTCAAGCATTCTCTCTACTGTAGCAGATTCAATAAATCAAACGCAAATAATAAAAAAAGAAAGAAAAAGTTCTGTAGTAAATTTGCAAGTTCAAGGCTATATAATTTTTATAATTTTTATTGTAATAGTGATCATTCTCCAGTTTTTTTTAATACCTAAATTAATATCAATAGGTAAAGAAGATGGTAATTATTTAGGTATTAGTCCTGAAAACAAAATAGACTTTTCAAGAATAATGACAATAATTCTCGTTATAGAATCCTTTTTTTCTGGATTAGTAATAGGAAAAATTGCTGAAGGAAAAATTTCTTATGGCATAAAACACTCTTTTATCTTAGTCTCTATCTCACTAATATCTTTTTTTGCAGCAAAAATAATATTTTAAAACAAAAGATATAAAAAAAGAAAAATTTTAATAATATTATGAAAAGAGGATTTTCTCATATAGAAATTGTTTTTGCCTTTGGAATATTTATTGGAGTAGTCGTTTTTGTTTTTTATTTTTTGAATCCTATCACAAAATCTAAGAAAGAGATATCCGAGAGTCATCTTGTTTATTTAAAAAATAATTTTTTTCAAATGGCAAGCACAAATGTTACGATTATTTTCTTGAATTCTTCCCAACCATGCTCCCCTATCATCTTAACAAACGGTACTTATGAAGATTTAGGACAAAATAAATATTATATTTTTCTTTCTGATGAGATAATTTCTAATTTGAACTCTTGTGAATCTCTTGGAATAAATTTTAATGTGGGGAGTATAAGAAAGAAGAAAATCTTGTCTAATGCTTCTTTAGAAAGAATAAAAGAAACCTATTATAACAATTATAAAGAACTTCTAAAGAATTTGTCTATGGATAGTTCTTTTAATTTTGAAGTTTTGTCTGAAGGATATGAATTAAAAAAGAACTTTTCTAGTGAAAAAACTATTATCTCTATGGTTTTCAGAAGTGATGTCATTTATTCCAACGGAACAATAGAAAAAAAAGATTTTACATTTAAAATATGGTAAATAAAAGAGGGTGGATTAGAATAGTTGAGGCTCTTATAGCAGTCTTAATGATATTAGGAGCAATAATCTTTATTATAGATACGAATAATAAAAAGAATTACTCTGAAAAAGAAAATTATATTAACGATTTACAAAAAAATGTTCTTGATGAAATCTCAAACAATCTTGAATTACGAAATTTTGCACTGAGTAAAAATGAAAGTGAAATAAAAAAAAGAATTAGTGGATATTTTCCCGATTTTTATGAATTTGATGTTAGGGTATGCAACTTAACTGAAGATTATTGCCTTCTTCAAATATACCCGAACAAAAATATTTATGTTGCCGATAAGATAATCAGCGGAACATTAGAAGTTTATTCTCCGGTTAAAGTAAGAATTTTTTTATGGGAAAAGAAATAAAAGCCTCTTTATTTTTTTATAGATATGGTATTTGAAGTAATAATCGGAAGAAAAGAAAATGAAAAAAAAATTTTTGGAAAAAAAGGGTTAGCTTACTTAGGTAAAAGTTATGTAAAAATGGAAGATTATACCTCTCTTTCTAATAATGTTTTTTTGGATATAGCAAAGAGCCATATAATCCTAATTTCTGGGAAAAGAGGTTCTGGAAAGTCATACACTCTAGGAGTATTGGCAGAATCTATCTCTGAGAAAGAAAAAGAAGATGGATTAAATATTTCATCTTTAATCTTTGATACGATGGGGATTTTTTGGACAATGAAGTTTAGAAATTTTAAAGACAGGGATTTATTAGCTGAATGGGGACTTGAATCGAAAAATGTCCCAATAAATATTTATGCTCCTTCTGGTTATTTTGAAGAATATAACAAAAAGGGAATTCCAGTAGATAAAGAACTTAAAATAAAAATTTCAGAGATAACAAAAGAAGAGTGGATTGAACTTTTTAACTTAGATTATACAAAACAAGAAGCTGTTCTTATCTCTAATGTAATTTCTTTTCTTGAAGAAAAAAAATCATTAGTTTTTAATGATATTTTTAAAGAAATAGAAAAAAATCCTTCTTTTAATAAAGAAATAAAAAACTCTGTTATAGCTCTTTTCAATATGGCTAAATCTTGGGGTATTTTCGACGAAAAAGAAGGAACTCCAATAAAAGAAATTGTTAAAAGGGGGCAAACAACAGTTATTGATTTATCAATGTATCCTTCAATAAGTCAATTTAATATAAGGGGGCTTGTTATTGGACTTATTTGTAAAAAATTATTTAAGGAAAGAATGATTTCTAGAAAAGAAGAAGAAGTTTTTTCTGTTCAGAGAGCAGGTTTTTCTGAATTTACAACCACCAGTGTGAAAGATAGTCCATTGGTTTGGGTTTTTATTGACGAAGCTCATGAATTTTTGCCTAAGGAAGGAAAAACTCCTGCAACAGATTCTTTAATTCAACTATTAAGAGAAGGAAGGCAACCAGGAATTTCACTCGTTTTAGCAACACAACAGCCTGGAAAAATTCATACTGACGCAATGACTCAATCAGATATTGTTATTTCTCATTTGCTAACAGCAGAACAAGATATAAAAGCACTGAACGAAATCATGCAGAGTTATGTTTATGAAGGAATAAAGAAAAAAATGAATGAACTTCCAAAATTAAATGGTTCTGCAATAGTACTTGATGATAACTCTGAGAGAATTTATTCAATAAAAGTTAGGCCTCGTTATACTTTTCACGGCGGAGAAACTCCTAGTGCAATACAAAATTACACTAACCTTTTATAACACTAAGTGGCCTTAATTTTGCGACAAGATTTCCTATACCTACTTCATTAGAAACCCTAGCAACTTCATCAATATTTTTATATGCTTGTGGAGCTTCGTCTAAAATCGCTTTTTTTGAGATTGTTTTTAATTTAATATCTCTATCTGAAAGAATTTTTTCTATATCTTCAATTGAAAGATTTTTGGTTGCTGATAATCTTGAAAGAGTTCTTCCTGCACCATGTGCTGTGCTACCAAATGAAATTTCTTCTGCTTTTTTTGTCCCAACTAAAATATAACTTGAAGTTCCCATACTTCCTGGCAAGATAATCGGTTGTCCGACTTCTCGATAATCTTCTGGAAGTTCTTTTCTTCCAGGACCAAAAGAGCGAGTAGCACCTTTTCTCGTAACTAAAACTTTTTTCAATTTTCCGTCGATTATATGTTCTTCGAATTTTGCTATGTTATGGCAAATATCATAAACAACTTCTAAATTAAAATTCAAAAAAGCTTTTTCAAAAACCTTTCTTAATTTATGTGTTATCAATTGCTTGTTTGAGAAAGCAAAATTAGCTGCGCATGCCATTGCCGAAAAATACTTTTTACCCAAATCCGAGTTTATCGGAGCAAAAACCAATTCTCTGTCATATTCAGGCCAACCATATTTATCTTCCATTAATTTTATGTAATCTGAAGCAACTTGATGACCTAAGCCCCTGCTCCCACAATGAATCATAATTAATATTTTATCCTTTTCTATACCAAAAACTCTCGCAATTTTTTCGTCGAAAATTTTTTCAACTTCTTGAAACTCTAAAAAGTGATTCCCTGCTCCGAGTGTTGCCAATTGATTTATTCCTCGCATTTTAGCCCTTTGACTTACAAAAGACGGATTAGCTCCATACATACAACCTTCTTCCTCAGTATTTTTAATATCCTCTTTTTTAGCAAAACCTTTTTCTAAACACCATTTAGCACCTTTTTCTAAAATCTCTTCAAGTTCTTTTTTTGAAATTTTAAAATTTCCCTCTTCTCCGACTCCGGAAGGTATCTCGTCAAAGACTAAATTCAATAAAAAATCTCTTTTTTTCAAAAACTCTTCTTTTTTTATGCTTGTCCTTAAAAGGCGTACAGAGCAGTTTATATCATAGCCAACCCCACCAGGTAATATAACGCCTTTATCCAAATCAAATGCAGCAACACCCCCAATAGGAAAACCATAACCTTGATGCGCATCAGGTAATGCTATAGCTTTTTTTAAAATTCCAGGAAGTTTTGCAACATTTTTTATTTGTTCTAACGTCTTGTCTTTTTTCATATTCTCAAGAAGAATTTCAGAAGAAAAAACTAAACAAGGAACATTCATCTCTCCTTCTTTCTCTATTTGCCAAACGTTTTCTGAAATTTTTTTCATACGTCTAAAACAACTTTTGTTCCAAATTTATTTTTAATTTTCTCAATTTTCATCTCACTGAAAGTAATAGCTTTCACAGGGTTTGAAATCTTATATTCTTTTATATTGTCTCCTATAACCTCTGCCTCAAGAGAAAACTCTTTATTTTTTTCTTTTATTGATATCTTTTCTATATTAGCAAAAATAAAAAATTTTGCTTCGAAAAGAAAAAGAAGTTCTTCTAAAAAAGAATAGAGCAAATCCTCTAGTGTTTTTTCTTTTAATTTTATTTTTTTAGAAGTGATTTTTTTAATTTTCTTTTTAGTTATTGATTCCTTTAATGCCATGGCGGAATAGAAAAAAAGTTCTTCAAATGTTTTTCCTTCAACAAAAAAACTTATATCTGCTGTATGTGAAAGAAATTTATACATTATAAAAAAGAGTTTATTTAGTTAAAAAAACTTTCTTTTCTTCTTGGCAAGAATAAATTACCTCTTCAAAAACCAAATCAACTATAGACAGGTTTGTTTTTTCTATTTTAACCATATCAAAAGGATGGGAAATAACTTGTGCTAAAAAACATCCCCTACCTGGAATTTCTTTTTCAACATAAACAATAAATCTATCTTTCTTTTTTTCAATTCTCTTTATTTCTAAAGAATAGCCTGCTGTTGGCTTTTCTTCATCAAAAACAACTACCATTGAATTATTATCGAAACTAAAATTCCCTTCAAAAACTTCGTTGAAAGAATATTTATCATTTAAAATATTCGCGCTTCTATCTTTTACTATTGGATTTTTTAAATGGAAAAAAACTCTCTCAAATTTTACTTCCTCTCTAATTTCTTCAGTAAAAACTTTGCCTTCTTTTGTAAAACATTTTCTTGGAAAAGAATTTTCTATTATATTTCCTTCATTTAAACAATCTTCGAAAGAACTTATTTTTTGTTTTTTTGGAATAGAAATCACTAAAAAGATTAATAGTAAAATTACTATCAGACCAGAAATAAAATAAATTTTATTTTTTTTCAAAAAATTTTCTCTAATCTCTTTTTTTTGCTTCGCTTTCATTTTTTTTAGAAGAATTCTATCTTTAAAAAGTTTCATTTTAGAACCTTGCCTGTTTCTATAAACCAAAGATAAAGATCTAGTTCAGCCAAACTCAAATTTGTTTTTTTAGCTAATGAAAAAAGAACCTCTTCTATTTGAAGATAAACTTTTTTAGTAATTGTCTTTGGTCTTTTTATTAATCCTTTTTTGACAAGCAAATCGACTATGTGAAAGTCTACAATAGCAACATTTTTGTAACCAATGTTTCTTAAAAAGTGACTTGCTTCTTTCATTCCAAAACCTTTTATTTTTTTAAATAGTTCTTCTCTAACTTCTTTTTTATTTTTTAAAATATCAAAAATTTCTTTTTTTTGTTTTCTTGCATAACAAATAAATTCTGCTCTTTGTGACCAAAATCTATGACCTTCTTTTTTTAGTTTATTAGCTAAAACTTTTTTAGATGAAAGAAAAAAATCCTTTTCTAATTTTTTTTGGATTTTGATTGATTTTTCTGCCTGAAAATTTGCAGTAAGAATACAAAAGCATAATTCTGAAAAAATTTTATGATTGCTTTTTCTGTTATTTTCAAACTCTTTGATCCTTCTAGAAATAATATTAGAAATAGGTTGTTTTTTTAGAGATTCTATTTTCTTAATTAAGGATTGCATGAATAAACTAATTTATTTAAAGTTATAAAGTTTTGCAAAAAATCTTTAGTCTATCCACTAGAAAAAATCAAAAAGATTTGCAAACTATCTAAAAACTATATCTACAAACTAAGAGTTAAAAATATAAGTAAAGTTGCTTGATTTTTTATTCCTTTTTTTCCGTACTCTTCCATAAGCCATGCAAATTGCAATAAGCTCTTGCTGAAATTGGCTCGAAAGAAAATTCCGCTATTGGTTTTTGTTGTGGTTTTAAAAAAACCTTAGAAACCTCTTTTCCATCTTCTGCTTCTATCCACTCAATATAATGCTCCTCAGTCATAGGATGTTCTACAGAGCTTACTTTTACCTTATTGTTCTCTATAACTGGAACATGTTTTTCAATAGCCCCATCTTTTTTTGTCTCTGAAACTTCCTCCATTGGCTTTCCGCAACAAACAAGAATTCCCCCACCAGAACGAAGCAACTCAACAATATTTCCACAAAGTTGGCATTTAAAAATTTTGTTTGCCATTAATATTCTTCACATTTAACTCTATAAAAAGCTTTCGAATGGTCACAAGAAGGGCATTTTTCTGGCGGTTCTTTTCCCTTATAAACATAACCACACTCCATACAAACCCACTCAACTACTTTTTCTTTCTTAAAAAGAGTGCCTTTTTCTAATTGCTCTAAAAGTTTTTTATATCTTTCTTCGTGATGTTCTTCTGATTTTTTAATTGCTCTTAGACGATTAGCAATTTCCTGAAAACCTTCTTTTTCTGCAATATCTGCAAATTTTGGATACATTTTTGTCCATTCATAGTTTTCTCCATTTATAGCAGATCGCAAATTCTCAAGAGTATTTCCTAAAACTAAAGGAGATTCGATATCCTCGATTTTTAAAGAATTACTTTTTTTTAATTTTTGAACTTCCTCAAAAATCCTTTTTGCGTGCTCTTTTTCTTGGTCAGCTGTTTCTTGAAAAACATCTGCTATAACTTCATAACCTTCTTTTCTTGCTATTGATGCATAAAAAGTATAACGATTTCTCGCCTGGCTTTCGCCTATAAATGCCTTCATTAAATTTTTTAAAGTTTCCATAAATATAGTATTAATGCTTTTTTTTTAAATCTTTCTATAGAATGGCTCTGTCCGGAATGGTGTTTTTAGAAAATTATTTGTGGGTCTTTAGGCTATAATGAAGTAATAGATATCTAAAATATACTAACTCCGGACAGAACCTAAAGAATAAGAAAAGCTTATAAAATAAAGAAAACAGAAAAATCTATGAAAAGAGGAGAGAATATAAAATGGCTTTCTGAACTTTCTAAAAAAGATATTCCTATTTCTGGAGGTAAGGGAGCAAATCTTGGTGAAATGTATAATGCAGGATTTCCTGTTCCTCCCGCCTTTGTTGTAACCACAAACGCTTTTCATTATTTTATTGAGAAAACAAAATTAAAAGAAGAAATAAACAATATATTATCTAAAATAGATTTAGAAGATACCAAATTATTGGCGGAAAAATCGGAAGAAATAAAAAATTTAATTTGTTCTGCAAAAATGCCTGAAGATTTAGAACAGGAAGTATTGGAAGCGTACGAAAATTTTAATGTCGATTTAAATGAAATAAAAAATTCTCCTAACGCTTTAGTAATAATGAAAACTGCAAGAGAACCTTCTTTTGTTTCCGTCAGATCTTCTGCAACAGCTGAAGATTTAGGAGATTCATCATTCGCTGGACAACAAGAAAGTTATATAAATGTAAAAGGAAAAAAAGAATTAATCGAAAAAGTTAAAGCTGTTTTTGCTTCTATTTTTACTGCTCGTTCAATTTATTATAGAATAAAAAGGGGTTTTGATGCTTTTATAGGCATTGCGGTCATTGTTCAAAAAATGATTAATTCGGATAAATCCGGAGTAATTTTCTCCGTTGATCCTGTTAAACAAGAAAATATTCTAATCGAGGCTGTTTGGGGGCAAGGTGAAGGAATTGTTTCTGGAAAAATTAAACCTGATGGATATATTGTTTCGAAAGATTTTGAAATCTTAGGAGAAAAGATAAGTGACAAAAAAATTGCTATCGTTAGAGATTCTTCTGGACTAACAAAAACAGTTCAATTGACAGAAGAAAAATCAAAACAAAAAGTTTTGAAAACATTTGAAATAAAACAATTAGCAGAATATGCTGTGAAACTTGAAAAGCACTACGGAAAGCCACAAGATATAGAGTTTGCTATAGAAAATGGGGAGATATTTATTCTCCAAACAAGACCAATAACAACTCTTGGAAAAAAAATTGAGCAAGAGGAATTAGAAGGTCAATTAATTTTGGAAGGATTGGGTGCTAGTCCTGGAATAGCTTCAGGGGTTGTAAAAATAATAAGGGATTTTGATGATTTAGACAAAATAAAGAAAGGAGATGTTTTAGTCACTGCAATGACAAATCCTGATATGGTTGTTTCTATGCAAAAAGCATCGGCAATCGTTACAGACGAGGGAGGAATTACTTCACACGCTGCTATAGTTTCTAGAGAGATGGGGATACCTTGTGTTGTTGGAACAGGAAATGCTACAAATAAACTAGAAGATGGGACTAATATAACTGTTGATGGTTTTAAAGGAAAGGTTTATCTTGGCATAGCAGAAAACAAAAAAGTTGAAATTTTTCCTATAGTAGAAACAAAAACAAAAATTAAGGTTATTGTTGATTTGCCAGAGTTTGCTGAAAGGGGAGCAAAAACAAAAGCTAATGGTATAGGATTAGTTAGATTAGAAGGGATTATTGCTTCTTCAGGAAAACATCCTTTATTCTTTGAACAGAAAGACAATTTAGATGAATACAAAAAAATAATCAAGGAAGGTTTAGAAAAAATAGCTAACTGTTTTATAGGAAAAGAGATTTGGGTTAGAACTTCAGATATAAGGAGTGATGAATATTCTAATTTAGAAGGAGCTCCGAAACACATAGAAAAAAATCCTATGCTTGGAAATCACGGGATAAGGTTTTCTCTAAAACATCGAGGAATTTTTGAAGCAGAATTAAAAGCAATAAAAGAATTAGCAGAAAAAGGGCATAAATTTGGAGTTATGTTCCCTCAAATAATTTCCCCTTTAGAAGTCAAAGAAGCAAAAAAAATAATGGAAAAATTAGAAATGCTTGGAAAAGTTAAAATTGGTGTGATGATAGAAACTCCTGCTGCCGCTATTTTAATTAAAGATTTATGTAATGAAGGAATTGATTTTGTCTCTTTTGGAACAAATGACTTAACCCAATATACTTTAGCAATAGACAGAGGAAATGAAGAAGTGCAATATCTCTATAATGAAGAAGATTGGGCTATAAAAAAACTCATTTCGAGAGTAATAAGGGAGTGTAAATCTCATAAAGTTGAAACATCTATTTGTGGGCAAGCGGGAAGCAGAAAAGAAATAGTTAAATTTTTAATCGAACAGGGAATCGATTCTATCTCTGTTAATGCGGATGTTGCGAGAGAAATTTCTGAATTTGTTAAAAGTTTAGAAAATTAAAAATAGAAAAGTTTAAAAGACTTAAAAAAGATTTTATTAAATGACATATATAGATAGAATTCTTGTTACAGAAGATGATGCATTATTAAGAAGAATTTTTGAATCGATTGCTCGTTTGTCAGAAATTGAAATAGATATGGTAGAGTCGGCTGAGCGCGCTTTAGACACCATTAAAAAAAGGTCTTCAGAAAATTTATCATATCCTGTGATTTTAACAGATATTGTAATGCCTGGAATGAAGGGCTTAACTCTCATAAATAAAATATGGGAATTTGTTGATAGTGGTCAAATTCTCCAACCAGAAATTTATGTTATGAGTGGGGCATGCTGCAATTATGATCGAGAAATTTCTTTAATAATTAGGGAAGGTAAAATAAAAGGTTTCTATGAAAAACCTTTTGATACCAAAAAAATTTTTGAAGAGTTAAACGAAATTAAAATGTTAGTTTTTGAAGGAAGATTAGCTCAATATAGAACAGCTAGCTCTCGATGAACAAACTGGTTTTTTCTTTTTTCTATTATCGGAAATTTTATTTCTTTAAATGAGAGAAGAGAGAGTCCTGTCAAATCCAAAATCTCTTTAATATTAAGTGAAAGATTTTCAAATGCTGGGAAAGTTATAATAATTCTTGAATTTTCTTTCTTTTTTTCTTTAAACTTTTTTAAAAAAGGAACAATTTTCCTTTCGAAAGAAAATAAAAAATCCTTTTTTTCATCGTTTGAGAGTTTTCTTTTTATTAAATCTCCGAGCGGAGCTTCTGTGACAATTCCGTCAAAATCTATGTTATCTAAAAAAAAAGAATTTTTTCTTTCTATTTTGTAATTTGAGTTTAAATCAAAATTTTTGCTTAACCATTCTAAATTTTTTTGTGCGCCTTCTATTGCTTTTTTGTCTATATCAAAACCTATCGCAGGAATATTTTTTAATAAAGATTCAATTAAAATACAACCAACACCACAAAAAGGGTCAAAAAGGATATTTCCCTTTTTTAAACCAGAAAGATTTATCATAATCTTTGAAAGACGAGGAGAAATTGAAAACTCCTCTCTTCTTACTGGCTTTCTCATATCGATAAACTCGTCTATTTTTGAGTCATAGGTTTGCTCAACTAAACCGAGAAAAAATTTGTTTCTTTTTAAAGCAAAAATTTCAAAATCTGCGTTAGAAAAAAAGAATTCTTCACCTTCTTGCAAAAGTATTCGGTTTCTTGCTCTTTTTATAAATGCTTTTTTTCTTTCTTTCTTAAATTTAGAAATAAAAATATTTTCGTCGATATTTCCTATAATTGAATAACTGAATTTATCTGAAGGAACAACCTCTTCTTTTTCTAAATATTCTAAAAAATCCTGCTTTTTAGAAAAAATTTTAAGTTTTCCTAACTTTATAATTCCGCCGAATTCTTGAATGTTGAAATTAAATTCTTCTTTTAATCTTATAGTTAGAAAATTTCTTTCAAAAAAAATCTCTTCGAATTCTATTCTCCTTGTTTCTAAATAAAGAAATATTTCTGCTTTTGACAAAAAAGGGTTTCTACCTAAAATAAAAAAATATTCCATAAAAAAAGAAAAGAAAAGTATTTTATAAAGCTAATTCATTCTTATTTTACCTATTTAAAAGAAACTTTTTTATTTTTAGTGATTAAATAAGTTATGGAAAGTATTAGTAGAAAAAACCTATTTTATAAAAATTGAATAAATAAATTTCCTATAAATTTTTTAAATTATATCTTTATTTTATAAACAAAAACTTTATCGTATGGGATATAAAGAGAACAAGTTTCTTTTATTGAAAGATTCTCCATTAATCTCCTAAAAAGACGGATAGAATTTCCGTGAGCTGAAATTGCAACATTTAATTTTTTTTCTTTTAATAAATTTTTTAAATCACTTATAAAATTTTTAACTCTTTTTTCTACATCGACAAAACTCTCTCCGTTCGGTGGTCTCGCATTCCATCCTCTATGCCACTCGTCGTATTTTTTAACTCCGAATTTTTTAACAATTTCCCAATGAGTTTTTCCAACTAAATCTCCATAACTTCTTTCTATCATTCTATTGTCTTCAATTATCTCTTTACATTCTTGATGGTATTTCAAAACTTCTTTTAAAGTATCTTTACTCCTTGATAAAGAAGTACAAAAAGCTAATCCAATTTTTTCTTTTTTTAATCTTTCTGCAACAATTTTTGCATCATCTGTCCCGGTTTTTGTTAATTTGGCGTCAAAAAAACCTGTAAATTTGCTGTCCCTATTAAAATCTGTTTGACCATGACGAAAGACAAATATTTTAACTTCTTTCATAAAAAAAAGAATATAAAAGAATATAAAAAGCTTTTTATATAAGAAGAGGATTGAAAATATATGATAAACTGGATTTTAATAATAATTGCTTTTTTAATAGTGCTTTCTTTTTTGAAAGTTGAACATTTTACAAGAATTTTTATTTTTATTTTATTATTATCTTTATTTTTATTTTTATTTTTTTCTTTTAATAAAATGATTAAAAGAGGCGAAATTTCTTTTGATTCTCCTCGTTCAACTTTAAATGCGTTTATAACTTATGGAAGATACATTGAAAACGAGACAAAAAATATATTCAATACAACAAAAAAAGGAATAAATTTTGTTGGTGATGTTATAAGAGGTTAGGATTTTATTTTCATTCCGATAGATATTTTGCCAAGTTCGCAAAAATTATAAACATATTCTTGGCTGTCTTTTATTTTCTTACAAATAGAAACATAGGAAGAGTATTCCATTTGTTGGGTTTGTTCTGGATTTTCATAAACCTTATAATAATTACATCCTAAAGAAGGGCATTCTTTCAATGTTGAAAAATTTCCTCCTATCTTAAAAATCCTTATCGAAGATATAGGCCAAAATTCTGAATAAAGTTGATTTATTTCTTCTATCTTCATCACAAAAATTTTATCTTCATCAATACAAAAAGAGCTTCTTTCAGAACAAGAGAACTCCGGCAATTGGGAAAAAGATTCTAAAATGTTTAAAACTTGTTCTCTTTCTCTTTCTTGCGCGCTTGTCCTCATTTCTCCTAAAAAAACCTGTAAAAGAAAAAGCCCGACTAATGTAAAAAAGAAAAAAACTGCTAATATCATAAATGCCATTTGTTGAATTCTCATCTGAGATTTTTTCATTCCGACCATAGTTTGCATTGTGTTCTCTCCTCCAATTCTTTTAATAGTTTAGAGATAGAATAAATTTCATCTATGTTTTTTGAATTAAAACATACATTTCTTAGTTCAATTAAAGTATCTTCTAAATTCGTAGGGCAATTTCTTGAAGACATTCTTTCTGATTTTTCTTTATAAATTAAAGAAAGAACTCCTGCTTTGTAAAGAATTCTTTTTAAGTTGCATTCATAAATTTCTTTATCTGAAAAAATTGCCGGATACAAAAAGTTTCCGACATAATCAATCCTTTCTCCTTCTTTTATGACAAAACCTTTTTCATATTTGTCATCACACCATGATTCTATGCAATCACTTATTATTGTAATATCGCATTTGGTACCATAATTAAAACAAACCTTTATTGAATTTTTAGTACAATTATCTTCTCCGAAAATTGCTTTATCTCCTAAAACTGAAATATGTGTTTTGAAAGAAGGAAGGTCCTCATAACCTTCAAGAAAACAAAACTCTCTCGAATCAATAATTAAAACATCTGTTACTTTGAAGCCGAAATTTATCGGAATGGAAAAAAAATAAAACTTTTTAGAAGGTTCTTTTGAAAAATAAATATATTTGTCCTTTATCGTTATTTCCTCTCCCAATATATTAAAATCCTCGTTTAAACCTCTTATTTGTTTTGCTGAAAGTTTTTGATAGCCGAAATTTGACGAATCACAGAAAGAGTCAAAAACAATCTCTCTTTTTGAAGATAATACTCCTTTTGAAGAAGATACGAAACCTGCTTGCATTGGGTCTAAAAAAACAGAAACTTGTTTTGTTAATTCTGTATCTTGATAAAATTTTATTGTTGTTCCTGTTCTTACTGCAGCATAAATCATTAAAACGAGAATTGCACTTCCTGCTAAAATTGCAAAAAGCCAAACAAAATTAAAATCTCCTTTTTTCATAAAGCTTAAAACAAAATATCTTATTTAAATTATTCTATGATTACAAATTTATCATAAATTCTTTTTGTAAACTTTAAGTTTTCTTCTGCATAAACGCAATAAGGGTTCTTTGATTTAATTATTTCATCTATTTTAATGCGATTTATTTTTTTATAAGGGATATTACAAGCAGAATTGTATGGTATCAAAAAAACATTAGCATCTTCAAATTCAAAATCTGCAATTTCTTCATAATCTTCTCTATTTGTTATTGTTGAAGATAAATTCGCAAAACAAACTTTTTCTATTTCTGAAGGAAGATTTATTTTAAACTCTTTATTCTCAACAGAAGAAGCATAAAAAACCTTATCAACTTCCCTTTGCAAAGAATCATAAAAATTGCCTATTTGAGTGCATTTGCTTATTTTAAAAAATTGTCTTATTCCGAAAAAAGTAGCTCCTATAAAAATAATTATGAGGAAAATCGCGAATATAACTCCAAAGGACATACCCATCGGGCCTTCTTGTCCTTTTTTGTTTTTTTCCATTTTTATGAAAAGAACTAAGAGTTTAAAAGAGTTTTTATCCTTCGGTGTAAGTTTTTTATAAAGAAATTATCTTCACTTCAAAAGGTCTCATTTGCTGATTGAAATTTAACTTAAAATAAGAAGTTTTTCCTCGGTCTAACTATTAAAGAACAACCTATTGGCTCATTTCTAAATTCGTCTCTGCATTTTATATAATAGGTTTTTTCATTATCCCAAGCAGTAACATGGACAGGAGAATTTGAGTATGGCATCAACGTTCCTTCCTCGAATAAATAATCACAACTTTCTGTTGAATAAACACAATCAGATCTTCTGAATGTGACTATTTTTAAATAATCATCTTCATGATAAGCTCTTGCAATAACAGGGGAAAAGGTATCTATTTCAAGTTCAAATTGTGCTTCCGCTTCCGCCAAATTTCCTCCTCCGTCAATGCATTTAATATAATATTTATGAACTCCGCTGAAAAGATCTAATCTTTGCTTGCTTACTCCATCTGCTTTGTTTGTGTCAAAGAAAGGAACAAAACTCTTTTGCTCTCCTGTAAAAGAATAGAAACAAGTAGCTTTGTTGTTGTCGCAACCGAAGAGAGTTTCAACAGTTAAATTAACTGGCATCGGAGAAATTCCTCCATATATCGTTATGTTGTTTGGAGAAATTGACTTAATTTTTAAATGGTTTGAACCACGAACTTTATAATTGAATGAATTTGCCATTGTATTTCTTTCTTTTTCTGGCATTCCGGGATTGTCTTTGCATTTTATGTAGTAATCTGTGCCGTCTCTTTTTACTCCTGTCAGATTCGCCCTGCAAGTATATAATAACAATGAATTTATTTCAAAAACATGTTGTGTGCAAGACATATTGTAAGTCATTTGTTCAAAAGTTCTGTCATTAAAATCCCATTTACATTCTGCAGGCTCATCTGTGTAAAACTCAACTAATGAGTGATTTTGATCAGCTGTGACACAACTTCCGCTTTCAACAGAAACTGCTTTGATTTGTGGTGGTGTATTGTCTGGCTCATCATCTACACAAAACCTAACAGAATAAGGAACAGTGTTTAGATTTCCTTTTGCATCTCTACACATTAAATAAAGAGTCATTTCTTTTCCCATTTCCAAAGTTAAAGAAGAATTTTTAAGATCTTTTGCTCTTGGAACATGAAGAATTTCTGTGAAATTTTTTCTGTAAGTGTTGTCTCCTCCCATAAAAGAAAGCATTTCTTCAAAAGAATTTTTCTTTTCTAAATCTATTTTGCATTGTGCTGGTTCGTTTGTTGTTACGCCAAATTGTATTGGTGAGAATGCTTTAATACATGCATTTAGTCCTTCTGTTCTTATTATTTTAAAGCCAGGTCCTGGAGGAGAAGTCCTGACATCTGTGTATGTATAACCTTCTGTTAAAACTTCTTTCCATGGAGTAATTACTGGTGGGGAAACCTCTCTTGTGCTGTTATCAACACAAATTCCTCCTTTTTCTCCTTGACTAATAAAAGCACATGTTTGACCTAGAGATTTACAACGATATTCTGAACAAGGCAATTGGTCGTGATTACACAACTCACAATCCTCTCCTCCGTGTGGCGCTTGCCAAGGAAGACATTTAAACTCTACTCGCTCTTCGAACTTTTCTGTTTTTTCATAATTCTTAACATAATGATACCAGGCCACACCGACACCTATAGCTATTGGAACAAATTTTTCATAGAAACCTGCCCCTAATTTTTCACCAAAACTAAAAAATTTATTTTTTGCTGCCAATTGAGCTAAACTTTTTTCTTCATTGGCAGATCCAAACCATTTAGCAGTCATAATTCCCCTCATAGTATTAAAAGAGGTAACTCCGAAAAAAATTGCTTTTTTTATTGTCTCAACTTGCCCTTCATCTGTTCCAGCCATTTGTGCAACAAACCCTGCGAATTCTGAAACTACTTTTCCCCATAAAAGACCTTCTGCTAAATGATAAACTGGCCAAAAAAAACTTTGGTTCTGGGTTATATTCCATCCCAATCCTGGAATTCTTCTTGGGGGATGATCGCCGGGAGGAAGGGTGGGTTCTACTTCTCTTCCGCCTACGCTACTCACCGCAGTTGGTGCTCCTGATGGTCCACTATTATGTACAAGCACTCCCTCGGCAAAAAACCACTTTCCGCCCAAATCCAAATCATAAACATCTATTGGCTCATCTAAGACAACTTTCTCAATACTCTCAATAAAAACCTTCTCAGAATTTATTCCTTGTAAATAATCTCCGACAACCGCGTTCCCGATAGGTTGCCATTTTCCATTCAACAAAACCTCGTGATTAGGAGTAATCTCTAAAATTTTATTAACAATCAAATACTCGGATTTCCAAGAAACAATAACATCTCGAACAATTTCTTTAGTCAATTTCCCTGTTTCAAAATCATAAGATAAAACTTCTTCTCCTGGTTTTATGGAGGAGATGGGTTTTGTTGATAAATCTGCGAGTGAAATACTACTACTTAAACAAGTTCCTGGCGACTTAACTTCCTGAGTTTTACCACCCAAAATATCCTTTAAATAACTAGTGTCTTGAACAAGATTACCTTCCACCAAACTAAAAACCTTATTTGGATTTCCATCGTCTCCAAGAGAGTATAATGCAATAATTTTCTTGTCACTCCCTATAGAAATCCTATTAATTCCCTGAGAAACTGCCTGTCTATATAAATCGTCCGAAAGCAAATCTAAAAAATTAGCTTCCTGAATAGTATATTCTGTCGCATTAACCATCCACATCCCACCAATCAAATAAGCAAAGCTAACAACTCCAAGAACCAACATTCCAATCTGCATAAAGCCCAATCCTTTTTTATTAATCATTTCCCCTAGTCTCTCTCTCTCGAGATTTAAATTTAGTTCTTCAAGCATTTCATCAGTTAAATATGTTCCATCGGATAGATAAGGAAGAGAGATTTGAGTTTTGGGGGAAAGACAATTATCTTTTAATCTTTCAGTTCGTGGAATCTTTGAAGAACCATCTATCGATAAAGATTCATAACTAAAAGCTTTTCTATTAATATCTACCAAATCTGCTGATTCATAAAAATCAAAAAGCCCTGTTTGTTGATTATAAAATGCTAAATAAACCTTATCTCCAATAATTACATCACCATGATAACTTAACATCGATTCTTTTTCATTCGTACTCCCAATTCTAATAAACCAAACCATCGCAACAACAGACAAAACCAACATTAAAACAGAACTTACAGAAAAAATCTTCGCTATTTTGGTTTTCATTTCTTCACCTCTTTAATTATTTGTTTTAATAAAGGAACTTTTTTAATTAACAACCGTGATTTATGAAAATTCGCCATCTGATAATAAAATAAATCCTTATTCATATTAAACCTTAGAGCTTGTTTTTTTATTTTTTAATAGTAGAATAATTATTTCGAATGTTATGTTCTTTCTAGTCATCTTTTCTCCTCTACAATAAATTTAATTCCTGTTCCATAATCTCCGAGTGAAAGCCCTTTTTTTGAACTCCCGCCAGAAACAATTCGTTCTGGAAGATCTTTTCCAGAAATTTTTTCCCATAGTTTTTGAGAGAAAGATTTTTCTTCTTTTATTTTTTCGTATTTAATTTCTTGAGGAAAACTTAATTTTTCAACTTTGACCTCTTCCCCATCCCTAGCAATGATTAAATCACCTTTTTTTAATTCCTCTATTTGTTTTAAAGAATATTTTTCTTCGTTTTTTAGCAGAACAAAACTTCCTTTATTTATTTCTATTTTATCATTGATTAAAATTTTGTTTTTATTTTCCTTTATAACGAAAGCTGTTCCTCTTTTAGCGTGGCCTTGGTTTATTCCACCTAATAAACTAAATGAAGAATTTTTATATTTCCAAGAATATCCATCGTCGGTATATTTGTCATTTATATTTACATTTGCCCCGCAATCTCCGATAGATGTACAAATCGCATTTACTTTTTTAGCCCAATCTGCTTTAGGTATAAGCGAATATTCTTTTGAATTTCCAGAGGGTGCTTTTCCGCCTTCCCATTCTAAACACTCGCTTTCAATCTCTATTCCGCTTTCATTAATCATCTTGAAATTATACTCTTTATCTCCAAAAGGTCCAGCTAAACTTTCGTATTTTTCAGTTCTTAATATTGTCACCTTACAAACAGCACTTGCTATCTCGCAATTCCCTTGTCCAAGCCAAAATTTATTACCTGGGGGGATTAAAGGAACACAAATTCCTCCCTCGTCTTCCTCGCTTTTATTGAATTTTGTAACTTTGTTTAAAATATCATAATCAAATTCCCAAATTCCTTTTCCGCTTGAAACAAAAGGTGCTAAAGCATTTGTTGTTATAACTTTTCCTGCCGACATGGAACCGAAAGCACTGGATGCTTGTTGTGCTAAACCTATTCCTTGCATTGCGTTATCAAAACCTGATTGTTTGCTTGTTGGATTTTGAAATTGCGAAAAAGAATTTGAAAAAGAAGATTGCTGTTTATTCCAATTTAATCCCTCTACATCATCAATCCAAATACAATCTCTTACATCTATATTTTCACAATCTCTCTTTCTCCATTGCTGAACACAATCTTGCCATCTATTTACTCTACAGGCAGCAGTTGAAAATTCTCCAGAAGAAGTTTGGATTCCTGAATGTATGCAAATTTGGTTTCTAAAATCAGCACAAGGGTCACTAACGACTTCCCCGTCTATACAAATTTGTCTAAAATGCCTTGAACCAGCTTTTTCATAGCCCTTTCCTGGCTCTATATCATAAACACACCAGCTCTCACCATTTATTCTTGTTTTTCCACTCATGTCTTTACAGGTTGTTCTTTTACAAATAAATTCTCCTTCTTTCCCTAGATTTGTTTTCTTCCCATCTTTGCTTGAACAAATACTTCCTAAAAGATAATCACAATTTCCGCAAGAAGTACTTCCGTCATTACGAGGACAAATAGTATCTGGGTCTGCAACTCTACCTTTATTCCAGGACTTATCTTTGTTTGAAGAATAAACATTCTCCCTGTTCCCGCAAGAGTCAAACCAATAAACTTTTCCTTTGTAGCAACCAACATAATTTTGTCTGGCACATTCTGTATTTAATTCTTCAGCAGAACAAAGAACATTTTTATAAAATTTTTTTCCTGTTTCTTGCTCTAAAATTGATTTGTTTACATTTAAAGCGATAACTCCATCTCTTGCTCCGCAATCTTTTCTCGTCGTAAATTTACACTCATTAACTCCTGTTCCTGTATAGGTAACACAAGCCCCCATATCTTGCCCGTTGGCTAAAAAAATACATTCTGATTCGTCAGTTACAGATGTCTTAAACTCCATCGTTATTCCAAAGTATGTTGAAAGTTTTTTACATCTTGCTAAAGTAACTAAAGCAGCTTGGTCTGAAATTAAACAACAACCTAGACGACAAGTTGGAAGTTCTGAAGCAGATTTCTCACTCCAAGTTCCGTTTCTTTCTTGACAGATTTTTTGTGGAACATTTTCCATACAAATTCCTTCCTTTGTGTCATAACAAGTTCCCGTTTTACAGAAAGAGGTCTGCGCACAAGAAGAAGGAGCTATTCTGAAAGAAGAATCACATTCATTTTCTTGCGCGTTTAAACAAAATCCTCCACTTTTTGTTTTCTCGCAACAAAAGGAAGGAACAGAAATTATTGCAGAAGAAAAACTAATAAAAAAAAATAAAAATAATAAAAATATTGTTTTATTCATGGATATTCTCCTGCTGCTGGCCAAGGATAGCTCCTCACAGCGAAGTTAAATTTAATTTTCTCATTTTTTTCTATGACTGAATAAACCTTAACTTCATTATCTGTTCTTGTCTTTAAAATTTTTATGTTTGGATAAAAAAACATTTGTTGCATTTGTTCGCTATCTCCGTAATATGTTTCAAATTGAATTAAAGACGTTGCTATCATCAAAACTTCGTAAAGATTTGTTTTGAAATTATAACTTAAGTTTTTAATTGAGGAAGAAGATTCTCCGTGTGAAATTTTTGCTGGAGCGTTTATCTTAATTTTGATTTCTTTAGGTTCTATTGATACAGAATAAGAAATTTCTCCTTCTTCAACATCTATTCCTCTTCTTTTTAACTCACTTATAGATTTTTTATAACATTTTTCAAAATCTTCTTTAATTAATTCTTTCAGTGATTCTTCAAACCTATCTTTTAAAAAAGGTTCTTGATTAACGCAAGGTGTTAGATATTCGTTTGTGTAACATAAGAAAGTATAATTTTCTCCTTTATAAAAATGAACAAATTTTGGCTCTAAAAATCCTGCTGTTTGAGCAAGAGATTTTATTTTTTTAGAAAGGCTATCATCTAGACAGCTCTCAAAACTTCTACTAAAACCAAGCGGTAAAGTTAAACCTCTTATAAATTCTGGTTTAAAATAATAAAAAAGAAAAAAAATGCTGAAAATGAAGATTAACCCAAGTATTATAAATAAAGTAACTTGTCCCCTTTTATTCTCCATTTTTTTAAAAAGAAAATTAGGTTTATAAATTCTTTTATAAATTAATAGGTTTAATTATTGCTGAGCATTGATTTAAAATGTTTAGTTTTTTGTCTCTGCATCTTATATAATAAGTTTCATAAGGATATGCTGTAAAGTTATGTGATCTTGATAAGTATTTTATTTCACTCGGAAGTTCATAGTTACAAAGAGTTGTTTTGTTTGTATTATAAAAGCATTCTGCTTCCTCGTCTGTTTCTAAAGAAAGTTTTCCATCTTTGTATAAAGCTCTTTGTATTAAAGGAGGAGTTTCATCAAAGAATACTGAAAAGTTAAAAGTTTCTTCTGCAATATTTCTTGCTTCGTCTTCACATTTTACATTGATTGAATAATTACCTTGTGGAAACGTGAGTAATTGATTATGTTCTGTTTTACCTGTTTCAAAGAAATTTATGAACGAAGAAGAAAATCCGGGGACATTGTAAGAGCAAAATGCGTTTCCTATGCATCCGAAAGTTCTAACAGAAAGAGTGAAATTTTTTTCCTCTATTAAATTTTTTCTATTTAACAAAGAAATATTTAATCCATCTTTACAAACATTTAAAACATATTCTTTGCTTACAAAATTAATATTTCTTTTATAATATTCTGTTTCTTCTTTTAAATTTGGTTGGTCATTACATCTAAAATAAAAAGTGTTTTTCCCTTCTGTTAAATTATCAATCTTTGTAAAACAAGTCCATTCTCCGAGGAAAACGCTTTCTTGTGAAGTTAAACAAGTCATATTGTTAGACATATCATAGAAACCTTCATTTCCGCTAACTACATCATACTCTTTAACAAAACGGCATTCTGCTGGCTCGTTAAGATAAAGAATTACGGATGTTGAATTTGTTCCTTTTTTCAAATAAATCCCATTTGGAGGATTAAATCTTCTTAATTCAGCAGGAGTTAGGTCTGGACCTTGTTTAACTTTAACTTGAACGACAAATTCTGCTTCATTAACTTGACCTGCAAAATTTAAACATCTTATATAATATTCATTTTCTTCTCCGATTGTTAAACCAAGAGTATTTTTAGATGCGTTTTTGTCTTTTAAAAAACCGGAAAGTGTTATTTTGTGAGTTAATCCATCAGATTTTCCTGTTTCTGGATTAATATCTGAAATCATCTCGAATTTCATTTCATCATAGCTTTTTGTGTGTTCATAATCAATCCTACAAGTTGCTGGTTTGTCAGTTTTTATTCCGAAAGTTAAATCTCCCCAAGCTTCTATTCCTTCGCCGTTTTTTCCAGCAATTCTAAATCCACTATCTCTTACATTTATATAAGAGTAACCTTCTGTTAAAACTTCTTTCCAAGGAGTTATTTTTGCTTTCCATATCTCGCTTATAGAATAACAATATCCTGGTTCTCCTTTCTCAATAAAGTAATGACAATTGCTTCCCAGTGATTTACATCTGTATTCAGAGCAAGGTCGGACGTCGTCGTTGCAAATATCGCAGTTTCCATTTTTTGGTGGTTGCCATGCTTCGCATGAGAAAGACATTATGTAATATTCGTATTCATCAAAACTATCGTCAAAACAATTTTTATACACTGAAGTAGAGATAGCAGCAACGACGGCTACAGCACAGACAGGATTTATAAAACCAGTCGCCCCACAAATGGTGCCAGTCAACTTAAGAATAACAACGGTTGCTGAGACAAAAACAGTAGACATTGCGGCCATCAAACCCTCGATAAACTTCCTTTCTAGTCCAGGACTCCAATTTTGATTCTTAGCAATAAGCTTTCCAAGCTGATATCCAACATAAGACCCAATTATTGCTGTGGCTGCCAAGGTTAAACCAGCTTTTAAATTCATCAGCCAGTTTGGATTTGTAACAGTCGTACTAACTTTTCTAGTTAAACCTAAATATTTCTGAAGCCCATCTAAAAAGGTAGATCCTGTCTCAAAAAAAGGAACAGTGCTAGTAGTTGTGACGGAAGTTGTTGTTAGGGCCTTCCAACCACCCATCGCCAATCCTGCCATAGTTAATGGCCCAGCAAAATTAACAATTTCCTGCAAAGAACTAGAAGAGCTTCCAACACTCACGCCCTTAGAGAGTTCATTTAAATCTATAGTTGTCTTATTTATATCACCAGCAGTCCAGGCACTATCTGCAATATCCGCAGACAAACCGGAGGAGATAGATTTGAGATCATTTAATTTTTTAAAAGAAGCAATGGGTTTTTTAAAAGAAGCAATGTAATCTCCTGGAAGAGTATAATTACTAATTGAAATATTCCTATTCTCCCCCTTCCTGTCTATCTTGATTCTTTGAACAGAGAAGCCCGGAAAATCTTCATTGACTTCTCCAATTATATTTGAAGAAACACCACAACTTCCCAACGCCCTACATCGCTCATTCATTGCAGACATGAGATTAGGTAGATCTTTTGTCTTTATATTAACATTTGCTCCATCGATATTGCACTCCCAATTTGCTTCATCTTCCCATGGATCGCAGTCTACATCTTCTGGATTTATTAGTTCTGAGATCCCATAAGAATAAGCACAGAGTGTAGTACTTATCAATCCCTTCAATTGAAGATTGGTCTCATCGACCATCTGGCATTTTCTTTTTACACTAGATATGCAAGTAAAACTCCCCAAACTACAAATTGCATTTGTTTCTTCATTGCTTCCACCATAATTTGCTGTGGAGAATTGTTTTTGTTTTTGAGAAGGATTATAGGAATCTGAACCTCTTCCTACAATTTTAGTATTGGTATTCCAAAATTGAAAACCTGGAGTAAATCTTGGAACACAATGAGCTAAAAGTTTATTTTGGTCTTTTCCTAAATCATCTATTGCACCTTGTTCTGCATTTGTTTTTTCTGGATCAAAACCTGCAAGAAATTTACCGTCACTTCTTTTTAATTTATCTTCACCATAAAATTCGTTAAACATAATGCATTGTGGGTTTTCTTCGCATTTCTTTTCAACTTCAGAATAAGACTCAGCATCATTTGCATTGAGACAACTTCTCCAATCGTTTATTAAGCATTTTGCCTCAGTGTAACCTGAATCAGTATTTTGAACACAGATTTCTTGCATGAAATCAGCACACCCCTCTATAGAAATTTGACCCTCGAAACAACGAGCAATAAAATGTCTAGAACCTACCGGAGCAATTCCTTCTAACGGATTAAAGTCATAAACACACCAGCTTTCCCCGTGCTTTTTGTTGTTGCAATGCAAGCTTTTGCAAACATAATCTCCTAACGAAGGTTTTTGCGTTTTTCCTTTCTCGTATTTTGCACAAATACTTCCTCTAACATAATCGCAATTTCCACACGACGGACTTTCAGGAGAACAAGATTCTTCTGGAGGAATTGGTTTTTCCCAATAGGTTTGATTGTTTGCTTTGGAAGAATCATAAATGTTTGCTACATTACCACAGGAATCAAGAAAATAAACTTGATCTCTATCTTCGACACATGTTGTTTTATTAGTTGGTTTACATATTGTGTTTAATTCTTTTGATGTACATAAATAACCTGGTTTAAAATCTCCTGTTTTACAATTTTTTTTTGAAGTATAAACGCAGTTTTTTTCTCCTGAAAAATCCCCTGAATCTGAAAGACACGCTCCTAACTCTTCTAAACCGATATATTTTTCACAACTTTCCCCACTCGAAAAAGGAATAAATTTTTTTTCAAAATTATATTTATTCGAAAGAAGAGTACACTCTCTCGAATTAACTAAAGAAACTTGGTTTCCAAGGATACAACAACCTAATTGACATTGTGGAATGTTGCATGAAATATCATCGCTCCAATTCCCTCCATTTTCTAAACATTTTTGTTTTGGCGACCTTAAAGAGCAAGTTCCTGTAGAAGAAGAATAACAACAACCAAGTTTGCATTCACCTACTGAAGAGCATTTTGTGGCAAATAGGTTTTCCTTACACAAATCTGCTTGAAAAAAAGGAATATCTTGGCAAATGGCTCCTTCTTTTGTTTCTCTACAGCAGCCTTTGAATGAGTCGGTTTGTGCGGAAACTAATTCTCTTTCTGAAATTAAATAGGCAAAACTAAATATTGCTAAAATCAATATTAAAATTTCTAAAAAAGCAATTTTTTTTTTCATATTCCTGCTGGCATCACACAGGTACGAATTGCAAATTTAATTTCTTTATTGTCTAAGGACTTTAAAGTATAAACTTTTGTTTGATCACCACCCCTAAATCTTTCAATTTTAACATTTCTGTTGAGAGCTTGCCATATCATAAAATCGAATTCACAAAATGAGCTTTCGTAATTATTTATTGCTTCAGCAGTTCTTAATAAATAAGGAAGAGAAGATTTAACTTTCCCATTTAAAGAAGAAACAGAAAAAGAAGTTTCTCCTTTAGATATTTTTATTTCTGATTTTAAGTTATAAGAAATTTGTTGTTCCTCGAATATTAATTCAAACAAAAAAGAATCGTATTCAAAAGAATATCCTTTATTTTCATAATCTTCTTTTAAAATTAAAATTGCCCTTGATAAATCTCTAGAAATTTTATTCTCCATTTTTTTTCTTATAGATTCAATAAAAAGCGGGGATTGTTGAACGCAAGGAAAATAAAATTCTGTCGAATAACAAGAAAAGGGAACTTTTTCTTCCTTGTATAAATAAAAAATCTTAAACTCTTCTAAAAATCTTTTTTCCTTAAAGAAGTCTTCTTCATTTTGTTTTATAGAGTTTTCAATACTTCTTTTTATTAATAAATTGGGATCAGAAGAAGGTCTTTTAAAAAAAGAAATATCTTTGTTAAACAAAAAAAGAAAAAGAATTAAACCAGAAATTAAAACACCTGAAACAATAAAAATTGAAATTTGTGCTCTTTTTTTAAAAAAAAATTTCATAAAAAAATCAAGAAAAATTACTATTTAAAACTATCCTTAAAATATCTTTTTATTAAATAATAAGGAAGGCCAAAAAGGACTATTCCCGGAACAATGGCTATACCTAGTCCTGGAGCAAGAGTAGACACTCCTATAGTCGATAATGTTCCAACTCCAACGCTCTCTAAAAAAGTATTTGCTTTTTTAATTTTTTTCTCGACATTTTTTTCCAAAGCATCTATCTGAGCAACGATTTTTCCTGCTCTGAAAATTTTTATTTTTTTTTCTTCTTGAGAAACTAAAATACAAAAGCTGTCTTTAATTAAAGAAGCAGAATAAGCTGCGGCGTGTCTTGTTCCATAACCTGTAAAAACTTTTTTTGATTCTATTTTCGCTCCGTAATCTAAAACATTCCCTTCTTTATTAATAACAACTGCCCCATCGATAATAGCTAAAGAAAGGAGAATTTTCTTTGCTCCAGGACTAAAAATAGAAAAAGATTCAAATTTTTGTTTTAACAATCTTTTATATTTACAATTGTCAGAAATAACAAATAATGCTCCTTCCCCTTTTCTCGCAACCTCAATACCGACTGAAATTAGGACTTCCTCAATTTTTTTTAAAAGATTTTCTTTTTTCATTAATTTAATAATAAAAAACTTTATTTAAAAAATTAATCGTTGTCTACTCTCGGAGCAAGAATAAATGAAATCCCCAATCTATCTCCTGCAAAAATAAGTTTTAATGGATAATTATCTGAAAACATTATTTTTATTTTGTCAGAAATTTTAGAAGATTTTATAAATTTCATTAAATATTCTAAAGAGTATTTTGCTTTTGCTTCCCCTTTAAATTTGTATTCTTCAGAAAACTCGACTTTAACTGAACTTAAACTTCCTTTTGCTTCAATTTTAAAAAGTCCTTCTTTTGAAATAAAAGAACAAGAATCTGCAACAACATAACAGTCCTCTATCGTCTTAGAAAATTCTTGAGAAGAAATTTCTCCTTCTGTTGAAAATTCTAAATTCGGTTCTTTTTTTTCTTCGATATCATTATCAATTAAAGAAAGATTAAATATCCTCTTCGAAGAGTCTTCGGACGAAATTTTTAAAATATTTTCTTCTTGTTCAAAGTCGATGGTTGGGGAATTGTAAGCTCTTTTCAAAATTCTTTTAAAATCTTCAAGGTTTATTGAAAGCTCCTCGTTTTCCACCTCATAAAATGAAAAACTCTCTTTTGGCATTTTGAAAATAACCATTGCCACATTTGCAGGGTCAACAGCAACTAAAAACAAACCATCTTCTAAAAATTTTAATTTTACTTCTACAACAAGTTCAGAAATTATGTTTATTGCATCAATAAAATTTTTTGGATTTTCTAGTCTAACTTTCATAAAATAAAAATAAACTTTCTATTTATAAATATTGTTATAAAAAGGAACCTATTTAAATAAAAGAAGAAATATTTTTTTATGGAAAAAGAAAGCAAAATAAAATTAGTTTATTTAGGTTATTATTCAAGAAAAGAAATAAAAAAAACAATATTTGAGTTTTGTAAAAAAAGAGAAACGATACCTAAGTATTATGATTTTTTTGGAAAAAGACCTGACAGATTAGAATATGAAGATGATGTTTATAATCTTGCAAAAAAAGGAGCTACTAGTTTTCATTGCTCTCAGGAACTTTGGGGAAATCCACTTAATATAAAAACGGAAAAAAATTTAAATGAATTGAGGGAAGGTTGGGATTTTTTAATAGATATAGATTCAAAATATTTTGATTATGCGAAAATTTCTGCTAAAATAATAATAAATGCTTTGAAATTTCATGGAATAAGAAATTTTGGGATCAAATTTTCAGGATCCAAGGGCTTTCATATAATCATTCCTTGGAAAGCATTCCCCGAGGAATACGATGGAGTAAAAACAAAAAACATGTTTCCTGAATGGCCAAGAATAATTGCAAAATATCTTCAAGAAGAATTTATTAAAAAGAACTTAGAAAGTTATATTGAAAAAAATGCAAAAGAAGATTCTCCTAAGGAAATTTTTTACCTTCCAACTAATGAAAAAGCACTTGAAGGTTTTTTTTACGAATTTGTTTGTGAAAAATGTAAAACAAAGATTACTTCTTTCTTCGATAAAAAAACAAAAAAAAGAGTTTTTAAATGTTCTGTATGCAAAGGTTTAATTAAAAAAATTAAAGAAGAAAAAATTTATTTTTCTCCAGACAAAAAATTCAATTCTATAAAGAATAAAGAAATGTTTAAAGAAAAGATTAATAATCAAAAAGATCTTAATTGTGTTGATTTGGTTTTGGTTGCACCAAGGCATTTGTTTAGAACACCTTATTCTCTTCACGAAAAAACCTCTCTTTGCTCCTGTGTTTTAGAAGAAAAAGATTTGGAAAATTTCTCACCTAACGACGCGAAACCAGAGAATATAAAAATAAAAAATTTTTATCCTATAGCGAAAGAAGAAGAAGCAAAGAAGCTTTTGATAAATGCTCTTGACTGGGAAAAAAGAAAAGAAAAAAAAGATTATACTTTAAAAGAAAAAAAAGAGATTGATTTAAGTGGAATAAAAATTGATGAGAGTTATTTTCCTCCGACGATATTAAAAATTCTTCAGGGGATAAAAGAAGATGGGAGAAAAAGAGCTTTAACTATACTACTTTCTTTCTTTGTTTCTTTAAATTTGTCTAAAGAGTATATAGAAGAAAAAATTAATGAATGGAATAAAAAAAACTATCAACCGTTAAAAGAAGGTTATATTAACTCGCAGATAAGTTGGTTTTTAAAAAATAAAAGATTACCACCGAACTATGATAGGTCAATTTACAAGGAATTAGGGGTTTTAGAAGAAACGGAAGGTTTTAAAAATCCAATTAATTATACTATAAGTAAAATATTAAAAAAAGAGTTACAAATAAAGAATAATAAAAAAATAAAATGAATAAAAAAAAGAAATTAATATTTTTTTTATATTTAATTTTATTTAATTCTTTTTTTGTTTTCGCACAAAATAATTCAAGCACAAATCAAACACAACAAGTAAATAATAGTTCATTAAACGTTGTGAATAAGACAAAAGTCGAACTTGCATTTCAGTGTCTTGAAACTGAATTGAAAGAAGATTGTTCTGGTGCTAGAACTGTTGAACAGCTTGCTTTTGCAATCTTAGCTACTCCGAAAGAATCTATTTTAAAAGAGTGTATAAAAAAACTTGAATCAAAAGAAAAAAGCGAGGGTTGTTTTGGAGATTCTTCTTGCTCCATTAAAGATAGTGCTCTAGCTATACTTGCATTAAATCATGTTAGAAAAAATACGACAAAATATGAAAAGTGGCTTTTATCAAAAAATTTAAGTTCGAGTGAAGTAGAGTGGATAGTCCAACAAGATTCTGATGGAGAAACTTCTTGTACTTTGAAATATGGTGGAAATGATTATCAGTTTATTGCTAGGGAAAATAAAAAGCTAACTGGTAATTTTGGTTCTTGTTTTAGTTTAACAAATAACAACTATTGGTTGAAAGTAAATGAAGAGTGTTTTAACAAAGAAATAAAAATGGGTTGTAACAAGAAGTTTTATGTATCTCTTTCTTATAGAACTCCTGGTTCACAAAAAGTAAATATACTTTCAAATACAAAAGAAGGTGCTCAAAATAGCGAAGTAACTTTTTCCATTGATTCTAAATGTTTTGGAATTAGTAGTTGTAATTATGAAGAAACTGTATGGGCAGTTTTAGCTTTAAAGAAAGTGGGACATGATATAAAACCATATATACCTTATATAGTGTCCTCTGAAGAAACAAAAAAACCTTATTTTCCTGAAATTTTTTCTTATATTGTTCTAGAATATGATTCTCTTTATGGAGCAAAGATAATGAAAATGCAAACAGAATCAAAATATTTTGAAGCTGAAAACAGTGCTTATGGAAGATTTTATGACAGTGCTTTAGTTCTTTTAGCTTTAGGAGACAGAAATCAACAACAAATAAAAAACGCTAAAGATTGGGTATGGTTTTCACAAGAAAATAATGGTTGCTGGAACTCAAAAAATTTAAGAGACACTTCAATTTTACTTTGGGCATTAGAAAGAAAAGTTTCTCCATCTTTAGATTCACAAGAAGTTATAAGAACGACTAAGTGTAGTGAAAGTATTAGTGGAGCAACATGTATAAAAGAATTAGATTGTCTTAACTCTGGGGGAAGTGTTTTGAGAAATTATGATTGTAGTTATAGCTCTATTTCTTTTTCTGTTTGTTGTAACATAACTCCCACGCTAAAAAGATGTTCGGAACTTGGTGGGAATGTTTGTTCTACGGATGAAAAATGTGAAGGGATTGTAAGAAATTCTTCTGATAGAATGTGTTGCATTGGTGAATGTAAAAAAATAGAAGAAGAAAAGAAACAAGATGAATGTTCTTTAGAAAAAGGGATTTGCAGAAATTCGTGCAGAACAAATGAAGAAAAAACAGAAAGCGCATGTTCTGATAGAGGCAAAGTTTGTTGTGTAAAAAAAGAAACACCTAAAAAGAGCCTTCTATGGCTGTGGGTTTTATTAGGAATATTGGTTGTTTTTGCTATAATTGGAATTTTAATGAAAGATAAAATAAAAGTTATGATTTATAAGAATAAACAAAGTAAAAATGAATCTGAAAAACCTTTTAATACAGGATTGGGGCCATCTAAGCCCGGATTTCCTCCTATTGCTATGAACAAACCTTTGATAAATAAACCATTAGTACAACCAAGACCTTTAATGGGACAATTACCTTCAAAACCGAAAACAGATAGTTCTCAAAGACCAGATGTTTTTAACAAGTTAAAAGAGATGTCAAAATAAAAATATTTATTAATCTTAAAAATTCTTTCTTTTTATGAAAAAACAGATAATTTTTTTTATAGCATTATTTTTCTATTTCTATTCTGTTTATTCTTTTGATTTAAAAAGCTTGAATGGAGAAGTTTATGCAGGAGAAACTTTTATAGCTGAATTTGAAGCTGATTTAAAAAGCAATTTAAAAAAAGAAGATCTAAAAGTTTATGAAGAAAGAAGAGAAGTTTATTTTGAAAAAGGAATTTTTTCTTATAAAAATAAAACTTTTATTTATGTAGTTTTTCCAAAAAAAGGAAATTTTTCTATTCAAACTGATAATCTTTTGTATTATGAAAACGGTACTTTAATGGAAAAAAAAATAAATAAAATTATAAATGTTGAAGGGAACAAAACTGAAATTCTTCAAATAAGTCCTGGAGTTGTTATAGGAAATAATTTAAGTTTCTCATTGTCGAATAAAGGAAATAAAATTATTAAAGGAAAATTCCAAAACCAAACATTTGAATTGAATGAAGGAGAATCAAAGAATTTTTTTATTAAACCTGAAAAAGAATTTTTTTACTTAAACATAGAAAGTTATAAAAGTTTTAAAATTCCCGTAGTTTACTTTCCATTAGAAAATGAAACAAAAAATAATGAAAACAAAACAAATAATAAAACAATTAATGAATCAATAAAAGAACCAATAAAAAATAAGACGGAAATTAAAAAAGTAGAAATAAATGAAAGCTTAATAGAAAAATTTTTTGAAGTAAACAAAACAGAGGTTGTTTCCTTTTATGTTAAAAATTTAGTTAATGAAAAAATTAATCTCTTATTAAAATGTAAAATAAAAAACTTAAACTTTTCTAAGGATTATAACTTGTCTCCATTTGAAGAAAGAGATATTTTTTTGTTTTATAGTCCGAATGAAACAGGGAATTATGAAGAGAACTTAACAATTTTTTACGAAAATGAAAGTTTGAATATTACATTAAAATTCTTTGTTATAACAAAAGAGAGTTTAAAAATAAAAGAAAGAATAGGAGATAATGAAAAAAAATTAACATCTTGCCAAGAAATAAATGGCACTCCGTGTTCTCAATCTGGCTTTACTTGTAAAAATGGAAATAATGTTCCTTTCGTCGGTATAGGTTTTTGTTGTATTGGGGGAGAATGCGTAAAAATAGAGGAAGTAAATGAAAAAAAAAACATATCAAATTATGTTGTCGGAGTTGTTTCTTTTATTATTTTAATAATCATAGTTTATCTCATAATCAAGAAATATAAAAAAGTTAAGTAAATTTTTTAAGTTAAAAATTTCAAATTTCAGAACTTCCGAGTTTTGTTAGAGCCTGTTTTATCTCCTCTAATTCTTTATCAAGTGAACTTAGTTTAGAGCTTTTTATATTTTCAGTAGGCAAAGAAGAATCTTCTAAAGAAATTTCTCTTTCGATTGTTATCCTTTGAGTCATTCTTGTTTTTCTCATTTCAGACTTATTTTGAATTACTGGAAAATCGCCTTCTAAATTATTCGTTTGACTATATGAAAAGTTAAGCAATCTTCTAAGTTCGTTTATAAGTTTGTCTTTTTCTGTTTTTAACTCATTTATTCTTTCAGTTATTTTTATACAATTTATAATTAACAAAGCAGTTTTTAAAATAAGAATTTTATTCCTTTTATATCTCGGAAGAGAAATAGGCAAATAAATAGGATCATCAAACTTTTTAGAAAAAGTTCTCTTATTTTGTTTTGCCATCATATTTTATTAAAAATATCTTCGTCTATTTTTGCTAAATTCTCTCTTATTTTTTTCATTTCTTCTTTCCAAGCTGCAATTTCTTCTCCTTCTTTCAAATCTATTTCATGTATTTTTTCTAGAACATGGTCCATTTCTTTTAACCTCTTAGTAATTAGTCTTAAATTATCTCTAAACTCATTAAATTTGTCTATTCTAACAAAAAAAGGAGCTTTGTCAGGTGTTCCTTCTAGTTCTTTTAAAACGGGGGGAATTTCTCTTTCTGGGAAGGAACCTAATTGAACCTGATTTTGAGAAATTGGCGGGTTTATTTGTGGTAATTGAGACAACAGTTGTTCCTCTTTTTTCCCAAATAAATTAAATAAACCCATAATGGTTTAATGAAAAAATTGTTTAAAAAGATTTGTATAAACTATAAAGTTAATCCTATTTATTCAAAGAAAAATATATAAAAATGCTTTTTTTAAAAAAAAAATGAAAAAATATGTTATTTTTGCTTTAAAAAGTTTAAAACAAAGAGGAATAAGGAGTTGGCTTACTTTAATTGGTATTATTATTGGTGTTTCGTTAGTTGTTTCTCTTTTTCTTCTTGGTGATGGGTTGGGGTTGGCGATTTCCTCACAATTCGGAATTTCTTCTACTGAAATAATTTCAGTTACTGCTGGAGGATTAAATGCCTTTGGCCCCCCAGGAACACTTGTTTCAAATCCTTTAACAGAAAAAGATTTAGAGGAAATTGAAAAAACTTCTGGAGTAAAAAAAGCTATAAAAAGGTATATAAGAAGTGCTGAATTAGAATATAGAGAAAAAAGGGATAGGATTTTTTTAACAAATATTCCTGAAAAAGAAAATGATTTTTTGTATGAACTCCTCGACTTAAAAATAGAAAGAGGGAAATTTATTTCTGGAGATGAAAGTGGGAAGGCAATGATAGGTTATAATTTATTTAAAAATAAAAATCTTGATGTTGGAAACAAAATAAAAATAAATAATCAAAGTTTTGAGATTGCGGGTGTTTTAAAAAGAAAAGGAAGCTTTATATTAGACGGCATAATTTTTATTTCTGAAAAAGATTTAGAAAAAATCTCTGAAGACAGAAATATAAATGTTATAGCAATAAAACCATATTCTTCTGACGAAATTGATAAAGTAAAAGAAAATATAGAAAAAACACTAAGAAAGATAAGAAATGTAAAAGAAGGAAAAGAAGATTTTCAAGTATCCACTCCTAAAGCTACTTTGTCTAATATAAACAATATTTTATTTGGAGTTAAAATTTTTGTTGTAATAATCGCTTCAATCTCTATTATCGTTGGCGTTATAGGAATTACAAACACTATGACTACTTCTGTTTTAGAAAGAAGAAAAGATATCGGAATAATGAAGGCAGTTGGTGCAAAAAATTCTCAAATTTTTCTTTTGTTTTTTGTTGAATCCGGTCTCTTTAGTTTTTTCGGAGGATTGGTTGGAATAATTTTAGGAGTTGGGTTTGCACATATTGGAACAATCTCAATCGGTAAATTTCTAAATGTAGAAATTCCACTAAAGATTGATTTTCTTTTCTTAATTTTTTCATTGATTGGAAGTTTTCTAATAGGTGCTTTTGCCGGCACAAATCCTGCGTTGAACGCTTCTAAATTAAAACCAATAGAAACCCTAAGAGAATAATAAAAAACTAAGGGATTAATCTATCTCTGTCCCTTGAAAACATTGTAGCTTCCTTAATATTATCCAAACCACATATTATTTGAGTAATTCTCTCTAAGCCTATTGCCCAACCAGAATGAGGTGGAGCACCAAATCTAAAACTATCAATATAATTTTCAAAGTTCTTAGGATTCATCACTTTAGCCTTTTAATCTTGCGATAAGCAATTCTGGCAAATGAATTCTCTGCTAACCTGAAGAAATCTCTACTACCACGCAATATAAACTATCAAAACCCTCGCTTACTTTTGCTTTAGGATCTTCTCCTTTTGGCATTATGTAAAAAGGTTTAAGACTTGACGGCCATGAATGAACAAAAACTAAATCCCCTGGATACATCTCACATAATTTTTTTCTTGTTCTGGAGTAAAATCTTCTCCAACTTTTCCCCTAACTTTTTTATTCCTTCTTCATAAGTCAAATAAATTCCTTTTGGGACTTTTAATTTAACTCCAAGAATTTCAAGTTCTTTTTTACAATTCTCAAGTATTTTAGTAACAATAAATTTTATGCATCCTTCTTGCTCTTGCATAATTTGCATTTGGTTTGTAAAAGCAGCTTCTACATCAGGCATTCTTATCTCATTAATGTGCCTTGTTGTATTATGTTTTTCTGCTCTCCATGCAGGTCCAATGTAAATGTCTTTTCCATAGAACAAGCAAGCATCTGCTTGTAAAGTTGAGGAGATTGAGCCATAAAAGCTTTTTTCTCAAAATACTTTACTTCAAATAATTCTATTCCACCCTCGCTTGCAGCAGAAATCATGTAAGGCTGTTGAATTTCAATATAACCTTTTTCATAAAAATATTTCCTGAAACTATTTGCTATCTCTGTCTGTATTTTAAAAATAGCCTGAACTCTTTCCCTATGAAAATCTAAAAACTTATAATCCAATCTCTTAGGCATTTCTGTTTTTGAAAAATCAGAAACATCGATAGGAAGTTTTTCCTCAGCCGAATTTACAAGCTCAATTTTTTCCAAGCCAATTTCTTTTCCTCCGGGAGCCTGCTTAGAATCTTTAATTATTCCTTCAATATAAACAACAATTTCCCTATTAAGTTTTCCAATTTTCTCAAACTCTGCTTCAGGAGTTTCTCCCATAAAAACAACACATTGCATTTTTCCTATTAAATCTCTTAAAACCAAAAACCTAACTTTTCCTAAGGCCCTGGTATCATTCACCCAGACAGCTAGTTTTACCTTCTCTCCTGCTTTTTTCTTAAATGCTTCTGAAACTTTTATTCTTTCCATGTTTTATACTTCTTTTTAACTTGTAAGCTAAGGATTTCCATTTAAAAATTGAATATGCTCCAAGAAGACCATTCCGCGAACAGTAAGATCGAAGTCCAGGTACCTATAGCCATCATCATCAAACCCATATAAGCTCCCGCACCCAAACCCTTCTTTTCCTTAACAATTCTCGCGGCTTCTGTTTCAACCTCACTCAAGCCTATTTTTTCAACACCCAATGCTTGCTCGGGTTTCGCGCCTTTAACAACTTGCTCAAGAACATGTTTACATCACTCTCTACAATCTTTTTATCGCTAATAGCTTTCAAAACTTCTTCAAAAACATCCATATCAAGTTTTTCTTCTACCTTTTCAAGCTAAATTAGTATCTCTAAATTTTTTCGTAAATAATTTATTTTTCTTTCTCTACCCCCTTGTTTCGTGGTCCTATCGACTTAACTTCTCTCTCGCTACTTCATGAATTTTCATAGAAAAAATCCAATCAGGAAATCCAATCAAGACATTATTTCTCAGCACACCCCGACATCTACAAAGCAATTTTCTTGTATCAAGCTGTTGACGAATTTTCAAACCAACCCTTTTTTCTACTTTCTTAAATTTAACTATGATTATACTTAAGAAAGAAATTAATAAAACAGCGATGCTTTAATCCATAGAACTTTTACAATGAAGGCCGGGTAAACTACAAACTTCATTAATAATTTCTCTGGTCTGATTCTCATCCAGCGGTACATGTAACACTGATGAATGGGTTTGATATGGTCGGATTTCTCCAGAATTAGTTTTTCCATTATCTTTATGCAGATTAAAATCCAAACATCTGTTTATTTGTTGATCTTTGGCATATTTGATAAAACTAAGTCTTCTTTGTCTGAATCTTTCTCTATTAGCTATATCTAAAGCTTCTCCACGATAAAAAAAATCAGCTAACGCTGCATCTATTCCTGCATAAACTAATCCCATAAAAACCCCAAAATGCTTTCTGTTTGGTCCTTCCGGATCTATAAACCAACTTCCTGCACCTAAAAAAAACGGCATATCTCTCCTATCTAAAACTCTTCTTTGAGATTCTCTCATAATTGAAGGGTAAACTTTTGCCGATACCCCGAGTAAAGAAGAGTTAGTATCTTCAGAAACAATTTTAGGAATAGGATATAAAAACGTATACAAATTAGATATTGTCTGACGCTCTCGAAGATATTGTGAATATTTTACATTATTATCTAACTTTCTCCCATTTTCATCGATTATTAAAAAAGCATGCGGAACAAGAGACTCTGACAAACCTGATTTTTCTATATAAGAGTACATCGCTAAGGAACTAAAAGCTTTAAGAATTTCATTGCAAGCTCTTCCAGAGATAACAGTATCAATTATAGAAAAAGAATCTATTCGGGGAAAAGCTTCATACATTTCAGCTATCCGACCCCTATCTTCGATTCTCCTTAAAATAATGTCTGTAAAGGATCTAAAAAAGGGATCGTAACTTCTGCCTCGAGAATCTTTAAATAAAGAAGCAGTAACTCCAGCCCAATACTGCCTTGTTTTTTTTACAAATTCATCATTATTAAGGGTGGGATCAAACTTCTTAACATTTAAATCCGCAGTAAACGGAATCAGTAATACTCTAGTCTCTGCATCATGCAAATTTGTATTGGGATAAATTGTTTCAGGCAACAATGGTGTTAATATTGGTTGAACTGCAACATTCTCAGAAAATCTAGCTGCCTCCGAACTAATTCCTCTGAGTTTGTCCATAGCATAAAGTGTACCTAAAAAAAATGGCAGCGAGCCCCTACTTGGAATAACTAAAGTGTTAAAATATCCTTTCTTGTATCTAGTCTCTGCTAAGTCTATAGCAAGATTCACGCAAGCTTGTGAATATGCAAACATATTCTGCTCGCTAAAAACTTCATCTAAAGACATAAGGCGTAACTCCTCTTTCAGTTCCTACATTTAAATCTAAAATGGATTCAACCGTGGATCTGAATTTTCCAACTTCAAAACATTCCTTCCTGATAACACAGACAACATTACCATAGTTTCTCCAGTTAGCAGGGGGATTTTGAGCAAGAAATAAACATTTTGCATCTGGATAAAGAGTCCTTATTACCTCTAGTATCTGCCTCCAAGAAGTATCGTCTGGTGAATTGTTTACTCTAAGAGGTAAATGTCTGTCACAAATATAAAGATGAGCAAAAGGATACTCTCTTTCGCGAAAAGAAGTCATATCTCCTATGGGTACCATTAGTTCTACACCTAAAGACAAAGCTAAAGCAGATTCTACTTTTTTCTGCCAATACACACTATCTTCTATATGTAATACTTTTTTCATTTTAACTCCAAAAAACAAAAGAATGAATTTACCTGCTTCGTGATATCTTTTATCCAAGATTTATCTAAAAGACTTGGAGCAACTATTGCAACAGAATCAGCACTCTCATTAACAGTGGTTAAACAAACTTGAAATAGTGCTCTACCAAAATCCCAAGAAGAGGTAAGATTTAGACTATTTGCTTCAAATCTCTCTTCTAATTCAGACCTAATAAATATTCTATCAAACATTATATCCATAAAAAGAACTGCCTTTTAAATCTTTCTATTTTGTTGTTTCTTAATAGAAGTGACAAAAGACAATAGTTATAAACTCTTTTTCCTCTTAAAATTTATAGGGGATAATTATTACAGAAAAATAGGGAGAGTATTGAGCCAGTGTTCCAACGCTTATAACTTTTATCTGAAGTAAATATCTTTCTGTATGAACACTATCAACCCTCAAAAGATTAGCAAATCCATAATTACCAATATTAGAATGAATGCAAGGTTCGACAGACAAATTTCCTTTCCGAAGAATTTCTTTAAAAATGCAATATTTGAGATTATAAACTTGCTCAAAAACTGAATGACTTATCCTCTTTTAAACTTAATTATAATAATATGCCGGAAACCAACAACTATTTAAGCTTTTTTCTTATTGAGAATATGAAGAAAATGATAAAAAAAGAGAATATAAAATACGTTTTAAGGAATCTAAAAAGGAGAAAAACAAGAACTTTTTTAACTTCTCTTTCTATTCTAATAGGTGTTGCGACTATATTTATTTTTATTAGTTTTGGGGCAGGACTTTACGAATATATAAATGAATTAACCTCTGGTTCTTCTGTAAATAAGATTATTATTCAACCAAAAGGTTTTGGTACTGTTGGTTTATTTGATAAAAAGATTCAATTAACAGAAAAAGATGTGAAGATTACGGAAAATATTCCTGGAGTAAAAAGGGTTAGCCCATTATACTTCGGTGTTGCAGAAGTATCTCAAGAAAAAGAAAGGATTTATTCGTTTATACTCGGTTATGATGCTGAAAAACCCTTAATCTTTGAAGTATCGAACATCGGTTTAGAAAAGGGAAGATTTCTTCAAAAAGGAGAAAAAAACAAAGTTCTTTTGGGATACAACTATATGGTAGAAAATAAAATTTTTCCGAAAAAATACGATATAAATCAAAAAATAAAAATAAATAATGAAGAAATGCAAATTGTTGGCTTTATTCGAGAAATAGGAAACCCTCAAGACGATGCACAAATATATATAACAAAGGAATACTTTGAAGAAGTTTATCCAGAAACAACTAGTTATAGTTGGATTATAGCAGAAGGAGATATAAAAGAAATTGATTCTATAGTAGAAAAAATTGAAAATAGATTAAGAAATGAAAAAAACCAAAAAAAAGGAGAAGAAACTTTTTTTGTGCAAACCTTCGACGATTTGATAAAAACATATCTTTCTGTTTTAAATATAATTATTGGTTTTGTAATATTAATTGCTTTAGTTTCTGTTATTGTTTCTGCAATAAACACTTCTAATACGATGATAACTTCTGTTTTAGAAAGATATAAAGAAATAGGGGTAATGAAAGCAACTGGTGCAAAAAACACTGAAATTTTATCTATTTTTGTTTTTGAATCATCTTTAATAGGGTTTATCGCAGGAATTTGCGGGGTTTTGCTTGGTGCTTTTTTAAGTTTCTTAGGAGAAAAAATTCTAACCAACCTGGGTTGGAGCTTTCTAAAGCCGTTTTTTTCTCTTTGGCTCTTTGTTGGTTGTATTTTATTTGCGACTTTAACTGGGGCCATATCTGGAGCGTTACCTGCGATTCGCGCCTCGAGAATTAATGTAGTTAATGCTCTGAAATATGAATAAAGTTTTAAAAATCTTAAAGAGATCATTTTTAATTTAAAAAACCACACAATAATTTTTAAATCATTTTTTATCCTGAGAGAAATAAATGATAAATAAATTTTTTCTACTAAAAAATTTTCTTTTTTCTTTTCTTTTTGTAAATCAAGAAAGAAATAATAAGAACAAAAGAAATTGCTAAGATTATATAAGTATTATATGATTTTCCATTTTTCTTTGTGTGTTCAAAAAAAGAAGGGTTAAAAATTATTTCTTTCTCCACGCTCCTTCTTTCTCCGATTTTATCGATGTAACTGACTATCATTTTTATCTTTCCATCAAAAGGAATTGCTGTAAAGTCTGTCGAAGTGTAGTCTCTTGAATCTAAATCTCCAACAATGTTTTTATTTCCTCCGAGAATTTTTATATTTTCTTGTTGAGGAACTTCCAAAATTAAAGAATAAACATCTTTTTTTCCAAGATTTATTATCTCTAATGTTAATCTTTTTGTTGAATAATCATAATTTTTTACGATAACATCAAAATCTGCTTTGACTTCTTCTATTTTTATCGAAAAATTTTTAACAATTTTAAAATCTGTTTGTCCTTTTGTTGAATATGAAATCTCTATTTCACTATCTCCATCTATTGCATCTTTATCTATCCTCACTTTATAAGGAACAATCCAATTTGAGCTAAAACCTCTTGAAAAAGTACCTGAATTCATTTTTTTTATAGACACAAATTCTGGCTCAAAAATCAAAGGATAATTTCTTAAAAGTTCCAAAGTTATTTCTCCGCAAGAAGGTGAACTTATCTCAGAAACAACAAAAACAAGCTTAACATAATCTCCAGGAACAGCAGGGTAAGGGTCTTGGTTTAATAAGGAAATTTTTGGATTACATTCTGATGCTGTACTAAATATAATTGCAAAAACTAGAATAGCAAAAAACAAAATTTTTCTCATATAAGGTTAAAAAAAAGGCAATTTATAAACTTTATTAAATCTTTATGTTTGTTTCTTTTATCTCTTTTGAGTGCTGGTCAAACTCACCTTTAATAAGACAATCAAAACATATTTTAAAAGTCCCATCTTTTTCTTTTACTCTACCAGTTCCCTTACATTTTGGACAATTCTTGTTAACCATATTTTTTCATAAAAAAACTCGATTAAAAAGGTTTTCTATGTTTTAATATAAACCAACAAATTTAAAAATGGGTTATTTTTTTATTTTTCATGGCTAAAAAATGTATTTATTGTTTAAAAGAAATAGAAGAAGAGTTTGTAGTTGATATCTGTGAAAAGTGTATGTATAGGGTGTGGGGACCTAAAATGTCTGAAGCAATAATTTCCTCAATGACAAAAGAAAAAGAAAAAGGAAATTTGGAATTAGGTGTAGTTAGCGAAGAAGCAAAAGAACTTTTAAAGACTGATTCTTTTAAACCAAAATTAAATAATTAAAAACCTTTTTAAATCGAAAAAAACAAGTTCTAAAATGACAAAAAGAAAACAAAGCATTAGAAAAAAAGGGAAGATTTCACTTAGTGAATACTTTAAAAAATTAAATATGGGGGAAGTTGTCTCAATAAAAAAAGAAGCAAATATAAATTCTTCTTTCCCTAATAGAATTAGCAGTAATTTAGGAAAAATAGTTGGTAAAAGAGGGGCATATTTTCTTGTTGAAATAGGGAGCGGAAAAAAATCAAAAGAGTTCTTAATACATCCAATTAATTTAAGGAGAACAAAATGATAAAAGAAAAAATACCAATAACCATCGCAGAAACTATTGAGATAAGTGGGGAGAAAGAAAAATCAAAAAAATTAAAGAGTTTCATGAAAGAATTTAAAGATTTTACAATTTTAGACAAAAAGAAATCAGATGAGCTAAAAAATAAACTAGACTCTTTGAACATATACAAATTAAATGAAGAAGCGATCGTAAGTCTAATTAATTTCATACCTAAAGATGCGCAAGATGTAATGAAGATATTGCCAGAAATTTCACTAAATCTGGAAGAAATAAACAAAATATTGGGTGTTTTTAAGGAGGTTTAAATGGAAAAAGAAGAGTACGCAATCGTTCTTGATTTCCTTCCTTACGGTTACCCTTTAGAAAAAATTCATTTCCCTATTGTTCAGGCAATAGGAAAAAAAAATCTTGTTTTGTTACATTTAGTTCCTAGAAAAAATGTTCATTTTGAACCGAAAGAAATTGTTTATATTGGCGAAGAGAAAAGAGACAAAATTCATTTCATAAAAGGAAGATTACATAGAGAAAAATTAACTGAAAATGCAAAACTTCTTCTTCCCGAGATCATCCAAAATTATATTAAAGAAAATGAAAAAGAAATTCTGGATTTTATAAATAAATCGGAAGCAATAAATAAAAGACTTCATCCATTAGAACTTTTACCGGGTTTTGGTAACAAACATTGTCAAGATATTCTTAAAGAGAGAGAAATTAAACCTTTTGAATCTTTAGATGAGATAAATAAAAGAATTCCGCATATCCAAGATTTGAGAAATGCTATAGAAAAAAGAATATTCCAAGAATTAACTCATATGGAGAGATACAATCTGTTTACAAAATGAAAGAAGAACAATCTTTTAAGTCCTTGGTGAGAATAGCAGGCACAGACATAGATACAAACGCAAGAGTTTACAAAGGATTGACTTCTATAAAAGGAATTTCCTGGGCAGTCTCTAATGCAATATGCAAAAAACTTACTATTGAAAAAAATAAAAAAGTTAGAGATTTAACAGAGGAAGAAATAAAAAAGATAGAAGAGAGTTTAACAAATTTAGATATTCCTAATTTTTTAAAGAATAGAAAAAGAGATTTCGAAGAAGGTGATGATAAACACTTAATAGGGACAAACCTTGCATTAAAAACTGAATTTGATATAAAAAGAATGAAAAAAATAAAGAGCTATAAGGGTATTAGGCATCAGTTGGACCAGCCAGTAAGAGGACAAAGAACAAAATCGCATTTCAGAAAGAATAAAAATAAGAGTGGCGGAGGGGTTAAAAAGAAAAAAGCTGAATAATGGGAATAAAAAGAAAAGACAACAAATATAGAAAACCTAAAAAACCTTTTGATGGAAAAAGAATTCAAGAAGAAAAACAGATTTTGAATAAATTTGGATTAAAAAATAAAAAAGAAATTTGGAAAGCAGAATTTCAAATCAATATTTTAAAAGCAAAGGCTAAACAAATTATGAATTCTGACGAAGAAAAAAAGAAAAACTTTGTTGAAAAATTAAAAAGAAAGTGCTTTGACATAAATAATGTTTTAGATGTCCTCGACTTAACAAAAGAAAATTGGCTCGAGAGGAGATTACAAACTTTTGTTTTAAAGAAAGGTTTGGCAAAAACAATTAAAGAGGCTAGACAGTTAATTACACATAAAAAAATAATTGTTGGAAAAAGAATTGTAAATATTCCTTCCTACTTTGTCACAAAAGATGAAGAAAATAAAATTAAATTGAAAGAAGAAAAAAATGGTTAAAGAAGAAAAAGCAATGATTGTTTATATTTATTGTACTCAGAATAATACTCACGTACAGGTTACCGATATGGCTGGAAATACTATTGCTAGAATAACTGGTGGATTAATAACAAAACATGACCGTCTTAAGGCAGATCCTACTGTGGCAATGTTCATAACAAAAAGAATAAAAGAACTAATAAAAGATTACGAAGTAAATTCCCTATATGTAAGAATAAGAGGAAAAACTGGGGAAAGTGGGCCCACACAAGCTGGAAATATGGTAATAAAAACTTTAGCAAAAGAAGGATTTAACATTCTTTCAATAAGTAATTTTACGAGGGTTCCTCGTGGCGGACCTAAAAAGAAAGGGGGTAGAAGGGGTAGAAGAGTTTAAAAATGCTTTCTTCAATTTAAAAAAATGGAAAAAGTTTTCAAATCTCCTGAAAAAGAAGTTTTATTATTAGATAATAGCACAACATTAGCAAATGCCTTAAGAAGGGCTATTTATGAAGTTAAAACTCTTGCTGTAACTGAAGTTGAATTTTTCAAGAACGATTCTGTTTTATATGATGAGATACTTGCTCATAGGATTGGATTAATTCCATTAAAAAATGAAAAAATAAAAGAAGGTTCTTTTATAGAATTACCATTAAAATTCGAAGCAAAAAATGATGGGGATGAAATTGTTTCCCAGGATTTAGGAAAACAGGTTGCAATAGATAATTTACCTATTGTGAGATTAAATAAAGGACAAAAAATAGAGTTTATAGCAAGAGCAAAAATTGGCACGGGAAAAGAACATTCAAGACATCTTCCTGGATTAATCTATTATTATCATTTAAATAAGGTTTCATTAAAAAAGGAAGCAAAAAAACATTTAGAATTGGCTGAAAGATTTCCGAGAGTTTTTGAGGTAAAAAATGAAGAAGTTGAAATTAAAAATGAATGGGCTTGCAATTTTGATGAAGAAGATGTTGATGTTAAAGGTGTTGAAATAAAACCTACAGAAAAAATTGTTTTTATTGTTGAGAGTTTTGGTATGATGCCTCTGGAAGAAATTATAGAGTCTTGCGTGAAAATTTTAGAAAAAAATCTCGAAGAAGTGAAAAAGGAACTTTCTTAAAAATTTATTAAAAAAGTTAAGATAATAAACTAAAAGAATATCGGAATTTAAAAAATTTATAATCTCTCTTATTCGAAATTAAATCTTAAACAGCTAATTAATCTTGTAATCATCTAAAACAATTATACAAAATCTTTTTAATTGGGAAAATGTTTATTTAATAGTTTGCGGAGATGCCGGAGTGGTCAAACGGGTCGCGCTAAGGACGCGATGGCTTTTGCCTGCAGGGGTTCGAATCCTCTTCTCCGCATTAGAAACTTTTTTAATCTTTTTTTATTTTAGAATTTTAGCCCTGGTAGCTCAGTTTGGATAGAGCATCGCACTCCTAATGCGAGGGTCGGAGGTTCAAATCCTCCCCCGGGCGTTTGTAATCTAGAAAAATAATTAAATTTCGTATAAACTTAATTAAATTTTTTAAATAAAATTTCGCTTTTTTTTATTTTTTTAATTTCTAATGGAACGTTGATTTTTTCAAAAGTATTTTCTCCGACTTCAAAATTAAAATCTTTTGCAACTTTTTCCATAGAAAATGGCATGAAGGGCCAAAGAAGAATTCCTATTATTTTTATTGAGTCGGCGACATTATAAAGTAATTTTTTGTCTCTTGTTTCCCAAAGTTTATTTTTTTGTATAAATTCATTACAAAAATCAACAAAAGAAAATATTTCATTTAAAACTTTATCAACTTCAAAATTCTCAAATAAAATTTTTATTTTTTCTAAATCGATTTTTTTCTTCAACGAATTTTCGCACATTTCCATTTGATTTTTTTCAATTAAATTAGAAATTCTAGAGAAAAGATTTCCTAACTTATTTGCTAATTCATTATTGTGTCTTTTAATCAATTCTTTCTCTGAAAAATCTCCATCTTTTCCTTCTGCAAATGGGAATTGTCTCGCAATAAAATACCTTACACTATCGCACCCATATTTTTCAACAAGAGTTTTTGGAGAAATTACATTTCCTAAACTTTTGCTTATTTTCTGTCCATTGAAAGAAAGAAAACCGTGAACAAAAATATGTTTGGGCAATTCAAATCCTGCAGATTTTAAAAAGGCCGGCCAATAAACTCCGTGAAACCAGCCATTATCTTTTCCTAAAAGATGAACATCTGCGGGCCAAAACTCTTTATTTTTTCCAGCACCGGTTATATAATTAAACAGGGCGTCGAACCAAACATAAATAACATGTTTTTTATTCCCTGGAAATTGAATTCCCCAATCAAAGCTTGTCCTTGAAATGCTTAAATCCTTAAGTCCTTCTTTAACTCTTGAAAAAAGTTCGTTTCTTCTTTCTTCTGGCAAAATAAATTTTGGATTTTTTTCATAAAGTTCTAAAAGAAAATCCCTGTATTTACTCAGTCTAAAAAAATAACTTTCTTCCTTTATAATCTCAGGTTCTTTGTTGTGGTAAGGACATTTTCCATCAATTAAATCTTTTTCTGTTAAATAATTTTCACAACCAACACAATAATACCCCTCATATTCTCCGAGGTAGATATCATTATTTTTTTTACATTTCTCAATTACATTCTGAACAAGTTTTTCATGATCTCCGTCAGTAGTTCTTATAAACCGATTATAATTTATATTCAAAATTTTCCATGCTTCTTTAAATTTTTCAGATTTTTCATCAACAAATTTTCTTGGGCTTTCTCCGTTTTTTTCAGCTTCTCTTTGAATTTTTTTTCCATGCTCATCTAATCCTGTTAAAAACCAAACTTTCTCTCCTAAAACCCTATGCCATCTTGCCAAAATATCTGCTATAATTTTTTGATAAGCATGGCCTAAGTGCGGATCAGCATTTGGATAATCTATTGCAGTTGTAACATAAAATTTTTTTGCCATACTTTTTTTAGTTTAAGAAAGTATAAAAATCTTATCTATCCATAATTTTTAGGTATTCAAATAAAATTTTTCTGTTTTTGGAGTGGAGCGGAAAATTATTATTGAAATCTGATGCTTAATTTTGAAATTTGCGAAAACATTTAAGAAAAAAATAAAAATTTATGTTTTAAAAATCTAAAACCGACTTAGTTAAAATAAAAAAACAAATTTATAAACTTTGTTTTTTCAAGAAGATTATGCGAGAATTTATTTATTATTCGAAATCTGCTGTGACATCTGGAACTTTTATAAAAGAAGATTTAATGCAAGCCGGGAGAATGGATATTGCGATAAACGTTGTTATCTCTTGTTTTTTTCTTTCTCATGATATAAGGAAAGACGTTAGGCTTCACTTAGTTTTCGAAGGGAGGCCGAATCCACCAGTCCATATAAAAATAGAATACGACAAAAATTTACCAATTTCGAAGAAAGATGTTGCAGGTTTAATCAAGAGAATTTTGTTTAAATGTCCTCGTGAAAAAGGAAAAGTAGTTAATGTTTTTCCAGGCTGTTTTGTAGAAAAAAAATCATTAAATGAACTTATAGAAGAACTCGACTTGCAAGGAAAAAACATTTTTTTATTAGATAAGAACGGGGAAGATATAAGAAATATTAATCTTAAAGGAAATGAAGTTTTTCTCATAGGAGACCACGAAGGATTTCCTCATGAAAAAAAGCCTCTCTTGAAAAGAATAGACAAAATCTCTGTTTCCCTTAAAACTCTTTTTGCTTCGCATGTTGTTGTTTTGATACATAATGAAATAGACAGACAAAGTATTTAGAAAAATATATAAAACAATTTTGCATTTATTTTAATATGAAAATAGCTTGTAAAATTATTGTTTCTGGAACAGTACAGAATGTCTTTTATAGAAGGTTTATTAAAGAAAAAGCAGATAATTTGGGTTTATGCGGTTTTGTTAGAAATCTTCAAAATGGAGACGTTGAAATTTTCGTCGAGGGAGATAAAAACAAAATCAAAGAATTGATTGAAGAAGCAAAAAAAGAACCAAAATACTCTCTTGTTAAAAATGTCACAATAGAAGAAAAAAAATGGGTAGGTGAATCTAAAGAATTTAAAATTTTGAGTTTCTAAATATTTTTAAAGCCTATTTTCTAAAGTTAATTATGGGAAGAGAAGAAGAAGTTGTAAAAATAAGAATTGAAAAAATAGAAAGAATGAAAAAAGAAGGCTTTTTGCCTTATGATTATCGTTTTGATACTACGAGTAATATTATTCAAATAAGAGAAAAATTTTCTGAATTGAAAGAAGAAGAAACAAAAGAAAAAGTTTCTATCTCTGGAAGATTGATGAATATTCGTTCTCTTGGAAAACTTTCTTTTCTAAAAATACAAGATTACTCTTCGACAATTCAGGGAGTAATACAAGAAGGAAAGACTCCTAAAGAAAAAATAGAATATTTTAAAAAATTTGTAGATAGCGGCGATATAATTGGAATTATGGGAAAAGTTTTTAGGACAAAAACAGGTGAGCTTTCTGTTCTCATAGAAGACATAAGAATTCTCTCTAAATGCATTTTGCCGATTCCGGAAGAATTTTATGGTTTAAAAGACAAAGAAGAAAGATATAGAAAAAGATATCTTGATTTATTAATAAACGAAAAATCTCGAAGAATTTTCCAAATAAGAGCAAAAGTTATGGAAGCAATAAGAGAATTTATGAAAGTTAAAGGTTTTATTGAAGTTGAAACTCCTTTATTGCAACCAATTTATGGCGGTGCTGCAGCAAAACCTTTCAAAACTCATTGTGATGCTTTTGATAGTAATGTTTTTCTTTCCATTGCGCCAGAACTTTATTTAAAAAAAGCAATGGTTGGGGGATTGGGGAGTGTTTATGAAATAACGAAAAAGTTTAGAAACGAAGGAGTAGACAAAAACCACAATCCAGAACATATGACAATAGAATGGTATCAAGAAAATGCCGACTATAATGATGGAATGAAATTGTTCAGAGAGTTTTTACTTTTTATATCTGAAAAAGTATTCGGTAAAACGACTATTGAATACAAGGGACATAAAATTGATTTAACTAAATGGGAAACGCTTTCTCTTGAAGACGCAATAAAAAAATATCTTAATATTGACATCTCAAAAATAAAAACCGATGAAGAAGCAAAAAAAATTGCAAAAGAAAATGGTTTAGATGAAAGCAAGATAACAAAAATAAATCTGCCAGATGAATTAATGAAAATTTTTAGAGAAAAATTAATACAGCCCACTTTTTTAATAGATTACCCGATAGAACTTGCTCCTCTTGCAAAACCTTCCAAGAAAGATCCTAAAAAAGCAGAAATTTTTCAGCCATTTATTGGTGGTTTAGAGGTTGGGAGAGCTTATTCTGAATTGAGTGATCCTTTCATTCAAGAAGCTTCCTTTGATGAACAAGAAAAAGAAAGAGAGAAAGGAAACGAAGAGGCAATGCCGACAGACAGAGATTTTATAACAGCTCTAAAATACGGTCTTCCTCCGGCTTGCGGGGTTGGAGTAGGAATAGAAAGATTAATGATGTTATTTACAGATTCTGAAACAATAAGGGATGTAATAATGTTTCCTTTTATGAAACCTGAATAATTATCTAAAATGTCATTAATAAATAAATCAAAAGTTAAAGAAATCTCGGAGTTACAAATATCGGAAGAATTTTTAGAAAAACTTGAAAAAGAAGTTGAAGATTTGATAAAAAAAGCAGAAAAGAGAGCAAAAGAAAATTCAAGAAGAACATTATTAGGAAGAGATTTGTGATTATCTTTTCTTTTTCTTTGTTTTTTTGTTTTCTTTTTTCTCAACAATTTCTTTTTTTGACCCAATATTTTTTGACAATTCTTTTATTCTTGCATGTGCTAACCTTAAAATATCTTCGTAATAATGTATTTTTCCACATATATTATTTAGAAATTCGTTTATTTCAAATACTTCTAATTTTAAAGAAGAAGGCTCCGTTATTTCTATTGAAGAAGGAAGCATTGCCAATATAATTAAAATTAAATCGGACATTGTTTTAGCATAAAATTCTATTTCAGCAAAAACAGAAAAAAATTGTTCTTTTTCTGGCAAGGGTTTTGGATCGGCAAATTTTTTTGATATGATTTCAATTCCTTTAAAAGAATCCATTCTTGAAACATGTGTCTTTAAAGTTTCTAAAAGATATTCTGGAGGAGTTCCAGCCAATTGCACAATTATTGTTGCTTTTATTCTTTCTGCCATTATTTTCTCAATAAAAGGAAAAGAATAATAACGAGTAAAATGCTGAAAAAATAAATCCCGTATTTTCTGATTTTTTCTGTTTTTGACTCATAAACAACTTTCCCAGTGATTAGTTTATTTTCTTTCTCATCTAAACCCAAGTTTATAACTTTTTCCTTTTGTTCATTCGTTGTTTTTTCTTCACTTTCCTCGTTAAATTTATTTTCTTCTTTTTTATTTAGAACAATTCCTTCACTTTTTTCTTTAATTTCTTCTTTACAAAAATTTTCTTCTACATAAGCTAAATTTTGCTCTTTGATTTTTTGTAACGAACTTTCTCCGATGCCTTTAACTTTTAAGAGTTCATCAATAGAACAAAAAGGACGAGAATTAATTATTTCCTGAGCTATTTTATCTCCTGCCCCTATTATTCTTTTTAATTCCGAAATTGTTGCAGTGTTTATGTTAACTTTTTTTGATAGCTCGTTATTGACATTTTGGTTAGATATCATTTCTTCACTATTTTTTTCTTCATTATTAGAGGTTGTTTGTTCTCCTTTATTAATCGTATTCTGATTGTTTTCGTTGCTATCAACACTCTTCGAAGAAACGCATGCTAGTCCTTGTTCTTTAATTTTTTGAAGAGTTTTTTCACCTATTCCTTTAACCTTAATTAACTCATCAACTGAATTAAAGGGGCGAGAATCAATTATTCTTTGGGCATATGTTGGACCGATACCATTTAATTTTTGAAGTTCTATAAGAGAAGCAGAATTTATATTTATTTGTCCCTCAGAACAATCTCCTAAAACAGATTCGACTAATAAAACTAAAATAAAAAACTTCAAAAGATTAGTTAAAAAACTGCGAAAATCTTTTACCATTTTTTTTCAAATCAGATAATTCAATAACAAAATTTTTCCCGCTATCTTTTAATTCTTTTGGTGAAATAAAGAACCAACCTTCCCTATTAAATCTTAAAGCGATTACGGGAGTTAAACCAAAAATCTCCGAGAATATCAAAAAATTTTCTATTTGTTCTTTTGAAATATATTTAAAAGTGGAACTTGTTGATTTGACTTCTACCGCATATTTTTTTCCAATTTTTCCTACGAGAAGATCACAATCTGCTTTTTCCATTACGCCACTTCCAGCCACACGGACAGCTCTAAAATTTTCGTCTAAAAACATCTTAAAAAGTTCTCTTTCTGCTTTGCTTCCTTTTGTTTTGTTTTTCGGCATCTTATTTTTTCCTTTTTTCTACTTTTTCAATTTTTCCGTCTTTGATCCAACAGATTCTTTCAGCATATTTTAATGCAACACTCATATCATGAGTCACGACGACGATTGTTTTTCCATTCTTGTGAAGTTTTTCCAAAAAATCTAAAACAATTTGACCTGTTTTTGAATCTAAATTTCCTGTTGGTTCGTCTGCCAAAATAACTTCTGGATCATTGACTAATGATCTAGCTATCGCAATTCTTTGTTGTTCTCCTCCGGAAAGCTGTTTTGGATAATGGTTTTGTCTCCCTTCTAATTGAACTAACTTTAATAATTCTAATGCTTTTTTTTCTTGTTCTTCCTCGGAAAAAGTCTGAAAACTCATTGGGAGGATAATATTTTCTTTTGCTGTTAAGGAAGGAATTAAATTAAACTGTTGGAATATAAAACCTATTTTTCTTCCCCTTATCTGAGCAAGTTCTGACTCTCCTAAATGAGAAATATTGTATTCGTCTAAGAAAATTCTCCCTTTTGTTGGGGTATCTAAACAACCAATAAGGTTCATCATCGTTGATTTTCCACTTCCGGAAGGTCCTAACACTACTAAAAACTCTGACTCCTTAACAGAAAGATTAATACCTGAAAGAGCATAAACCTTATTTTCTCCCATCTCATAAATTTTATAAACATCTTCAAGTCTTATTATCTCTCTTTTCATTTAAAAAAGAATAACAAAACATTTAAAAATCTTCTTTTTATCAAAATTTTATGATTATTCCGATTAGATGTTTTTCTTGTGGAAAACCGATAGGCCACTTATGGAAAAAATTTAAAGAAAGAACTTCAAAAGGTGAAGATACAAAAAAAGTTTTAGATGAAATCGGTTTAGAAAGATATTGTTGTAGGGCGGTTTTTTTAGGTCATGAGGACTATATAGATCTTATAAACAAATTCAAAAAATATTGATTTAAATAAAGATTTTAGGAAAAATAGTTTTATATTTTATAAAAAGGATGAGACAACTTTGTGCCTTCCCGCTTATTCAGCAGTACAAACACAAACGTCCGAAGCTTAACTTCTGTGTTCGGAAAGGGAACAGGTGTTACCAACGGACTATGGTCGTCTCAAAATTTTTATTCTTTTTAACTTTTTAAATCTTTTTATATCTGTATTAAAAAGAAAATTAAGAAAAAATACATTTCTTAAAGATTTTTTAAGCAATTTATCATTCCTAGAATAATTTAAAAAACTATATTATTGAATCTGTCCTTTACAAAAATTTCTGTGTTTATTCCAGTTCCTGCCCCACATCTAAAATTCTACTATTTTTTGAGAGATACTTTTTTAAAAATCTGCTGCTTTTAGTAATCCTTAATTATATCTACGAACGATTGGGGATTAGCTCGCTATACGTCTTTTAGAAAATAAGCTGTTGAGAAACATTCTGGATTTACTTAAACATAAAATTAGTTCGACAGAAATTTATACTATTGCTGCGAATAGAGACACAGAAAGATTAAAATATTTTTAGTTTCTTTCTACACTTTCTGCTATCTTCTCTACTTCAATTATTGCTGGTTTGTTTTTTGTGAAAAAATCTATTGATTCTTTTAGTTCTTTATGTGTTTTAGCATATTCTTCTATTGAAATTCCTTTTTGATATGCTTCACATGCCTGAACTAAAGCAGTAGCGCCTACTCTAGTACCCTTTGGATGTGCATGTACTCCTGCCCCCATGGTTGTAATAAAATCAACATTCCCCATAACTTCGATAAAAGGTTTAAGTTTAGTAGGGTTTAATCCGCCTGAAATAATTGGGCAACATTTTTTTATCCCTCTCCAAGAATCATCTTCTAAAATAATGTGGTGTGCTAAATCTTCATGAACTAATTTGATTAAATCTTTATCTTCCTCTGGAATTTTTGTCCATTCTTGTTCAAAAAAGTGCCCTTTTGATTTAAAATATTGTATTCCATGGGCTGCGACGATATCTTCTTCTGGAGAACCTTTCATTTTTCCAACACCTGCTGTTCCTGTGTGAATTCCCGAAACTCCTGCTAAACGCGCGAATTTCGAAAGAACCAAAACAGAAAAACCAATCGGATTTTCAGGCCTAGTATAACCTCCGTGCCCTGCTCTATGAAAATGAATAAAAACATCGGGATATCTTCTTCTCAAAGTTTGGACAGCAGTCCAACCAGCAGTAATTCCATCAATTAAAAAAGCGTAACTTCCTTTCTCAAAACCTGCATTCCTTATTAACTCACAACGCCTTATCATTTCGTCGAAATCGGCAGCAGAAACATTAAAAGAATGAACTTTTTTCTTTCGTGTTTCCCTAACTGCTTTGTCCATTGCCTTCTTTACATATTGGACCATTTTATCATAAGGACAAAAGTCCTGGTCTGCTTGCGGTTCATCGTTTTTAACAAAGTCCCCGCCGCCCGCCCAAAAATCATAACAAACTTCAGCATATTCCGAAGCTGTTAAACCCATTTTTGGTTTTATTATTGTTCCTAAAATTGGCCTTCCATAAACATTAAGATATTTTCTCATATCGTCTAAAGTGTATGAAGGTCCGTCATATTGTTCTAGCATTGCTGAAGGAAACCAAACATCCAAAAGTTTTAATGCTGACACTTCTTTTATTCCAAGAATATTTCCTACAATAAAAGTTAAAATATTCTGAACATTGCCTTTTCTATCAAATAATCTCCACGGATATGCAATCCAAACAAGATTTCTTTCTAGATCCATTTGATAAACTAATGCATTCATTTCTCTAGAAAAAGAAGTTTCTGTGTTTACTTTAAAATTTGTTCCCGTCGATGACTCTGCTGCTACTTCGGCAGCTGCTTGTAAAATGTTTAATTTTCCCCCAGGAACTAAACGAAAAACAGCTAAAAGATATTCCCCATTACGAGGATTTTTCAAATTTAAATTTACATATGCTTCTTGGTGAGGATTCAAACTTTTAACAAGTTCTTTAATCCGGGAATTTTCTTTTTTCATAGCCTCTTTTTGTTTAAATTATTAGATTTCTATTTAAAAAAATTTTTAGATTTTATAAATTTTTCGTTCGGTGTTTTATAATCTTATTAAAATTTATCTTTTTTTTAGTTTTTTTAAGAATTTTTCCAAAAAGAACTTAACAAATTTAAGTTTTATTTTTTTTTTAAATCTTATCCTTAAACTAAATCCTAATTGTCACACTTTCTGACCAAAACAACGACTACTCTCTCTTTATGATTTTTTGTATATGTTTCTATTTGGTTCTGAAATCCTTCATTAAATTTTGGTTAATATTTTATTCTCAAACATATATTCTTGAAGTTATTATTTATTAATCAGAGACATATAAAAATCTATAAGTACATTCAAAAACAAATTCTTTATTACATTTTATTAAACCTTTTCAACTTCCCATCTTTCTTTTTTATCTCGAACTTCCCAACCGAGAGATTTTAACTTTTCTCTTAATTCATCGGATTTTTTCCAATCTTTTTTTTCTCTTGCTTTTTGCCTTTCTTCCAATAATTCTTTTATTTCTTTTGGCATTTCTGTTTCTTCTTTTTCCAATAAGTTTAGGGCTAAAACTTCGTCCATCTTTTTTATTGTTTTATATTTGCCTACTGCCTTTTCATCTCTAACTAACTCCCACAAAACAGAGAGAGCTTTTGGAGTATTTAAATCGTCGTTTATTGCTTTTTGAAATTCTTTTAAATATTTTTCATTTATTTTATCATCATTGATTATTTTGGAACAAATTTTTTTTAATTTTTTGAAAGAGGTTTGCGCATTTTCTAAAATTTCTAAAGAAAAATCCAACGGCTTTCTATAAATAGCTGTTAAAACATAATATCTATAAGACAAGGGAAGAAATCCTTTTTCTTCGAGTTCGGAAAGAGTAAAAAGACCTCCTTTTGATTTCGAAACTTTTTCTCCTTTGAAAGTTAAAAAATTCTCGTGTAACCAATATCTAACAAATTTTTTTCCTGTTGCTGCCTCGCTTTGGGCAATTTCATTTGTGTGATGGACTGGGATGTGATCTACTCCTCCCGTATGTATATCTATTGTTTCTCCCAAATATTTCATCGCCATCGCAGAACATTCTATATGCCAACCTGGAAAACCAATTCCCCAAGGAGAATCCCACTCTTGTTGTCTTTTATCCTCTGGTTTTGAAAATTTCCAAAGAGCGAAATCTGTCTTGTTTATTTTTTCCCTCATCGAAACTCTTATTCCGGCATGTAATCCTTCGAAATCGATCTTTGCAAGATTTCCGTAATTTTTGAATTTTGAGGTATTAAAATAAATTCCGTCTGAAGTTTTGTATGTAAAACCTTTTTCTTCTAATTTTTTTATTAGTTCTATTTGTTCTTTTATGTGCTCTGTCGCCCAACTCCAAACAAAAGGTTCTTTGATATTTAGTTTTTTCAAGTCCTGATGAAATAAATTAAAATAATAATGAGAGATTTCTCTAGCAGTCTTTCTTTCTCTTTTTACTGCAATCTCTATTTTGTCTTCTCCGCTCTCATCTGCTCCGAAAGCATCACTAGATTTTAAATGTCCAACATCAGTAACATTAATAACTTGTTTAACTTTATAGCCGTTAAATTCTAAAGTTCTTCTTAAAAAATCGGAAAAGACATATGCTTTTAAATTTCCTATATGCTGATACCAATAAACAGTTGGACCGCAATTATACATTGTAACCTCTAACTTGTTAAGAGATTTAAAAATTTCTTTTTTTCTGGTTAAAGTGTTATAAAATTTTATTTCCATAAAAAACACTAAATTTTGAAGATTAAAAACCTTCCCTCTTTAACTGCTCCGGGATTTATAATCTTTGTTTTTCCTAATTTTGTCTTGCCAAAACCTTCGTGAATATGTCCACAAAAAACAAAATCTGGCTGAAATTTTTTTATTATTTCTTTTTCAAGAAAAGAACCTTTATGCTCTCCTTTAGCAACTCCTTTTTTTACTATGTCAATTTTTGTTCCATAAGGGCAATTATGGGTTAAAAAAATTATTGGTTTTTTAATCTTTTTTTTAATTTTTTTTGCTTTGGAAAAAATTTTAGTAAGAGCGACCTCTCTTCTTCTGTATTCTAAAATAGCTCTAAAAAAAGAATAAACGAATAAAATTTTTTCTTTTATATTTTTTTGTTTTTTCAAATTCTTTTTAAAAATTTTTTTTGAAATAATTCCTGGAGAGGCTGAGCTTCCACCACCTATAAGGATAAAATCTCCCTCGTTTATTAAAGAAAAATCAATAAACCTAAAATTTCTGTCTTGGATTTTTTTAAAAGAAAAATTATCGTCCTTCCTTTCTCCGAATATATCGGAGGGGTATGGACAAGGGTCCCAATTTCCATGAACAGAATAAGTTTTAATCCCTAAGTTTTTTAATTTTTCTACAACCTTTTTTCCTCTTTCGAAAGAATCTTTCTCTAATCTATAATAATGATTTTTTATTCTTTCTGAGATTTCTTCGAAATTTTTTCCATGAATATATTTAAAATAAAATTTAGCTGCTTTGTCACTACCGCAAAAATCTCCTGTACTAAGAATAAAATTTGGTTTTTCTTTTCCTATTTTGTTAATTAACTCTTTAGAAAATTCCCCATGAAAATCTCCAACGATGAAAATTTTTGACATAGGAATAAAAAGAAAAAAAGGTTTAAAAAGTTAATCCATGAATTTCACATAAACTTGTGTTGTTGCATAGTTATTTCCGTTTGCTTTCACATCTACTCTGAATCTGACTGTACAGATAGGATCGTTTTCTTTAGTTTCAAATAAAATTAATACAGGATCAGATTCTCCTATTGGGATTGGGATATTTTCTCCTTTATTCGCCCCAGCTACAAAAAGGCTAAGAACCTCTTCTTTTGTTATTCCGCAATCCTTTTCTACATCTGAAACAGGAATGATCTCATAAGAAAAAAGAGCGTTTGTTCCGCTACTACCTGAAAGTTTATTTTTTATCCCAATAGCAAAACCTTCTTGCTTTCCTCTCCCTACTTCTATTTGTTTTGTTGATGGATAAATTACTAATTTTTTATCTTCACCAAATAGCTTATTTATCTCAGCAGTAATTTGATCATTTAATGTATTTACTGATTTTTGGCTTACAAAAAAAATATTTCTTACGAGCATTATCCCTAAAATAAGCATTGCCATTCCTATAACAACTATGACAATCGTTCCAATAGAAAGCTCCATTGCTGCTTTTTTGCCTTTCATTTTTCAAAATACTCTTTTATAGGATATAAGGCAAAAAGAATTGCTATAATTAAAAAAGCAAACTTCCAATCTTGCAAATCCTTAATAATTTGTGGAAAAATTGCTATTAAAAAAAGTGTGAAGAAAAAAACAGAAAGCTTCATAAAAGCTGCTCCAAAAACACTTAATCTTTTCCTTTTTACTTTTACCTCTTTTTTTGATTTCATAATTTTATTATGAAAAACTGATTTAAAAATGTTACTATGTTTAATAAAAATTTTAATGGGGCTGGGGAGAATCGAACTCCCGACACCACGGTCTTCAGCCGTGTGCTCTCCCACTGAGCTACAACCCCATAAACAAAAAAAATAAAAATAGTTTTTAAGCTTATTGTTATAAGTCACGTCTAAATCTCGGGAATTGTCTTAAATTTTGTTCTCCTATCTCTTATGGGACTTTTTGTTTAATTGAGTTTATAAAAAGTATTTCTTCCCTTATCATTTATTTCAATTCCACATCTCCCAGCAAGCGTATTAGAAGTGACAAAAAGATTAGGAAAAAAGGAATACGTAGGAGTTTCACAGTTATTTTTGGATATCTTGGATTTCCAGAAGATAATATTGCAAGAACATTAGATTTTTGAAGAAAAGTTTCTTCGATTAGTCCCACTCATTAAGTTAAGGCCATGTTTATGCTCCTTATCCAAGAACACTTTTACATCAAGATGCAATAAAACATGGATTTGTTGCTCCAAAAACTCTTGAAGGCTGGGCAAATTATGATTATTATGAAGTTCAGACTCCATGGCTTAAATCAGATATAACACAACAAATAAGAGACTTCAATTTAAATCATTGTCCGTATGTATTATAGCAAAATGATGCAATTAAAAGGTAAAGAATATAGAAAATTTATAAACTATAAGTTTATTTGATAAATAAGGTATAGCAAGGAGTTTTGATCTAAGAAAGTCTTGAAGACAAGTTTATAATAGACTTAATTAGCATTAAAGGAACTAATGTAAACAAACTCGAAAAAGAGAATAGAACAACGACATTCCATAAAGTAGAAGTTCAGGATTCTTATAAACAAGATTATTTAGATAAGGCTATGCATGCGATCAAACCAGCATTTTATACTCACCTTTGCAAAGACGGAGAAATGTATGTCATCTTTAGATGGGCAATGTTTAATTTCAGAAAACAAGATCCTGAATTGAATAGAGCAAGAGAATATGGAAAATCAATTGGAATAATTCCAGAACAAATGCCATTCGAACATTTAGTAGATCACCCATTTGATTAATTACCAGATATTAAAATTATGTTCTTTTTCAGACTTATAACTATTTTGCTTTGTAAAAAGAATTTCAAGATGCCCATTTCTAAAGATATGAAAAGTTGGTAATAAATTATAAGTGATTTTTATAATTTATAGATTGTTGTAAAAAATGTTTGGGGTATAATCTTGAAGAAAAAGTAGAATTTATTTACTAACAAAAATTACTTTTTGTATGTTAAATGCCTTTCTTATTTGCATCAGACATCATTTCCTTAGATTTTTTGTAAAATAAATCTTTATTGACAACAAATTTATTTTGGTTTTATAATTTTACATAATTGAAAAAATATCTATAAACCTTAACACGACGCCGTCTTTCAAGTTCTCAATCTGCGACATAATTTTGTATATAAATATTTAAAAATAAAAAAAAAGTGAATTTGATATGATAAATGTAAAAGAAAGAAATTTGGAAGAAATACAAGAAAAATTGAGGAATATAAAAACAAACTTAAACAAAGTAGAATATTTAGAAAGCGCTTTGAAAAAAAATATCTCTTTAGAAATAAATAGATACATTCTAAAAAATCTTTGTCAGATCTATGAAGAAGAAAAATTATATGGGGCAGCTGCAAAATGCTATTCACAAAAAGCAAGATTCGAACACACTTTTAAAGAAAAAATTGAAAGTTTTTTAAGATCTGCCGAAAATTTTTGTAAAGCAGTTGAGATAGAAAATGCAGAACAAATGTTTCTTTGTGCATACAGAGAAGCGAATGAAAATGAAAAAAAAGAGATATTAAAGAAAAGAAAAGAAAAATATTTTTTTTATGGTGAATTTTTTGAAAAAATTGGAAAGAACTCTTCTGCTATAAAATTTTATGAAAAACTTTTTAGTATAAAGTTAGAAGAAAATGAAAAAATAAAAGTTAAGGAAAAATTGAAAGAAATTTATAAAAAATTAGGAAAATTAAAAGAAATGAGAGAAATAGAGAGAAAAAATATTGATTAAATTAAAATTCTTCTTCATCCATTTCCTCATATTCATCACTTTCTTCAAAATCTTCTTCTTGTTCATCGTTTTCTTCAAAATCTTCTTCTTGTTCATCGTTTTCTTC